>BNJV01003096.1_pt1 | contig 182230 bp, 261 predicted proteins | sample 8540591 | NCBI WGS metagenome assembly BNJV01 (sample SAMD00202457, study PRJDB9452) | human saliva metagenome | host: Homo sapiens | reverse complement strand
AGATAAGCGCCCATTCGTTGTAAGCGAGCGTAGGTATAGCGCTTAGATTTAATTTCTTCTGTGGCTGTAGTCCAAGAGGACTGTTGAGCTGCTTTTGACCATAAATGCTCAATTCCTTCACTGAAATCACCAAATTTTTTTCTAGCTCTTTTGGCGTTGTACGACGACTTAAGCTGTGTACCATATCGTGGTAACGGTTGTAATTCACATAATTACCGTTTTCTATTACTTGAGTCATATCTGATGCAATGGATGGAGGAATAGTAGATTGAAGTTGAGCGGATAGATTACCAGTGCTAGTGATACATTGAGAGGATAGATTACCTGTACTAGTGATAAGTTGACGCAATGCTGTACCAGATGGCAATTCATCAGTAAGCGTTTCTTCGTGATGATTAGAAGTACGTAAAATAGGTATGTATTCAAGCTTTGCATTATACGCCAAGCCTGCGCGAATATATTCAAGGCCTAATAATGCATTTGGTGTATTGAGTATTTCCGTATCTAAGGCTTTGCGGAAAGCCGCACCATAGGACATGCCTTCCTTAATATAGGTTCGCAACTGTTCTTGCGTACTTTCACAATCCATACGTTTCGATATGTCTACGAGAGCATCTAAATCAGCCGTTTCAGAACCAAAGGAGAGTGCATCAATAGCGAGTGCTTTCACCATACGAATGGCACCAGTCCCAAATAATTGTGCGCTACCCGTAGAGTAGAGGGTAGGTATCTCAATGACGATATCTGCACCACCGAGAATGGCCCAGCGAGCGCGATCAAATTTGGAAAAAATCGCCGGTTCCCCCCGTTGTACAAAGGAGCCACTCATGATACAAATTCGTAGAGCATCTGGATGTAGTTGTGCTAAGGTATGCAGTTGATGAGCGTGACCATTGTGAAATGGATTGTATTCGCAGATAATACCGATTGTTTTCATAGAGACTCCTTTCATTAGTGATAGTGTAACAAAGCCTATAGATACTGTAAATAAATTTTAAGGATATGTAGATAAAAAGAGCCATTATACGCATAAAATTGTGTGTTAATATAAAGTTTTTTGTAGATTTTCTTGGCTCTATAAGCTATAATTAACTGTAAATGCTGAATTGATGTGAGGTATATGATGAAACAAAATTGGAAACGTACATTACAAGGGGCTCTGCTCGGTGCTGCGCTACTAGCAATGGCGGGATGTGGGTCAAATAATGTAATGGATACATATAGTTTTGGCCATCAAGTTATCCGTGCTGGTCAATCTGAGATTACCATCGCTTTGCCTTATGAAATGGGTAAAAGTACAAAAAATATGACTGATGATGGATATCCTATCGATATTTATGGGTCTGTTACAGAACATATGGTAATTGAAGTTGAAGCATTGCGTGCTGGTGAAAATAAACCATTACCTACAGTTGATGAATTCTTAAATCGTAGCAAATCTGAATTTACTAAACTGGGTGCAACCATCAAGGAAGAGTCCGTAGCATTGGGTGGAACATCTGCTAAGAAGCTAGATGTAACGTATGCAACGCAAGGACAAACATTTAGATTTTCTCAATACGTATTCTTGGATCAAGGCGTATTGTGGAATATAATCTACCAATATCCTGAAAAGGATCAGGTAGGTGCTGATATCAGCAAAGAAATTCAAAACAAGATTCAAGTTACACAACAGAAAGAGGGTTAATCGATGAACGTATTAGTAGTTAACTGCGGTAGTTCTTCCTTGAAATATCAATTACTTGATATGACAACTGAAACAGAATTGGCAAAAGGTCTTTTTGAAAAGATTGGTGATCAAGATGCTATCTTCACTCACAAACGTCCTAACGCAGACAAATTAGAACGCGTTGAACCAATCTTGAACCATAAAGAAGCACTTCGTATTTTGCTTGATATTTTAGTTGATGCTGAATATGGTGTAATTAAGTCTATGGACGAAATCGACGCTGTTGGTCATCGTGTAGTACATGGCGGTGAAAAATTCGCTGACTCTGTATTGATCACTCCAGCTGTTATGGATGCATTAGAAGAATGCAGCACCTTGGCACCATTGCACAATCCTCCAAACATTCAAGGTATCGAAGCTTGCCAAGCTATTATGCCAAATGTACCACAAGTTGGTGTATTCGATACTGCATTCCACCAAACAATGCCTAAAGAAGCTTACATGTATGCGCTTCCTTATGAATACTATGAAAACTATGGTATCCGTCGTTACGGTTTCCATGGTACATCCCATAAATATGTTGCACAACGTTGCGCTGAATTGATGGGTAAACACATGTCCGATCTTCGCATTATCACATGTCACTTGGGTAACGGTTCCTCCTTGGCAGCGATCAAAGGTGGTCGTTCTATCGATACTACAATGGGCTTCACTCCATTGTCTGGCTTAATCATGGGTACTCGTTCTGGCGACATCGACCCAGCTATCGTTCCATTCTTGATGAACAAAACTGGTATGAACTACGAAGAAGTAGACAATATCATGAATAAAAAATCCGGTGTACTTGGTATTTCTGGCGTGTCTAATGACTTCCGTGTTATCGAAGAAGCAGCAGCTAATGGTAACAAACGCGCTCAATTAGCATTGAACATGTTCCATTACAAAGTTCGCCGTGTAATTGGTGCGTTTGCAGCAGTTATGGGCGGTGTTGATGCTATCGTATTCACAGCTGGTATCGGTGAAAACGGTATTGGTAACCGTGATGCAATTTGCAACGGTCTAGAATACTTGGGCACTCGTATTGATTCCGAACGCAATAATGTTCGCGGTAAAGAACAAGAAATCAGTGCTGAAGGCTCCAAAGTTAAAATCTTCGTAATCCCTACAAACGAAGAAATCATGATTGCTCGTGATACTCAACGTATTACAGCAGCTTTGAAAAAATAATATAGTTCGTATCTGAACCAGGTGACTAATAGAGTCATTAAACCCCGTCTATATCTAAGATATGGACGGGGTTTTTGTAGTTTTTATGCATAGAATACCTTATAATAGGATGTATAGTTATAAAGTAGTGATTTCTTTTGAAGGGGTAAAGTATGACGGTATTATATAAAGAGCAGTCTCAGTGCGCTAAAAGTGCAGAGCTATTAGTAATGTGTTTTGTATTCTTATTGCTTTGTGCAGTAGCATATACGACGTATCGGAGCATTCAATTACAAACGGTATTATTAGCTGAGTATTTCATTGAAATTATGGCTATCATTGTTATTGTTAAACAAGCGGTTAGTCGGTATACATATATTTTGACAGATACAAAACTTGTTATTGAAGAATCTTCTTTCTTTAGAAAACGTCATTTTGAAGTAGATTATGACATGATCGATGGGGTGTTTAAATTTGAACGTGAATTACTGACGAATATTAAATATCGCTACAAATATAGAAAATGCTCCACTTCTGATCCACGTCCAATCTGGTCTTTGGTGTATGCTATCGTAGACGGGCAATAAGGTTAAGAATGGTCGCTTGCTGTTGAAAGCAGAAGATAGATTCTTTGAAATTTTAGAAGAAAAAGTTCCAGGCCGTATTCGTGTGCCACAAGCAGATATCGTCTTTTATGCGGCGGTTCGTGCTGATGCGGTAAAACACGGTGAAGATGTACAAGAATATTACAATAAAGTTAATATCTTCCCGACGAAAGGATGCCCCTGATACTCTGTTTAATTTAGATGCTTTTCTGATGGAAATTAAACTAAATCAGTTGATGGTTTTTATTTGATAAAACGGTGAAATAAACGAGAGTTTGGATTACATAAAAGGAGTGTATATGGCTGGATTGTATTTGGCGAGCCAATCACCACGTAGAACTGAATTATTAACACAAGTTGGTATCGATCATACCGTAGTATCGAGTAGTTACGAAGAGCCTAATGAAGGTTATGATAGTCCTATTGAGATGGTAAAAGCTCAAGCTCTAGGTAAAGCTCGTTGTGCTGTAGGCATTCCTGAAAGGTGGCATCGTACTAGGTGCAGATACTATTGTGGTCCTAGATAACGAAGTGTTAGGTAAACCACAAGATGAAGCTGATGCACGGCAAATGCTAGAACGTTTGTCGGGTAGATCTCATTCTGTAGTAACTGGCGTAGCACTTCTCATCAAAGGGGACGAAGTAGTATTTCACAATGAAACAAAGGTGTATTTTAAAGAATTAGCACCTTTTGAAATTGAATCTTATATTGCTAGTGGTGAGCCTATGGATAAGGCGGGTGCCTACGGAATTCAAGGTAAAGGGGCACTTTGGGTAGAGAAAATAGAAGGCTCTTATACCAATGTAGTAGGATTGCCAGTTGAGCATGTATACGACGAATTATGTAAAGCTTTAGGCGCTAAATAACGCTAGCCTTTTATAGGTATAATGTTATAATTGGCTGTGCTGTGCTGTGCTGTGCTGTGCTGTGCTGTGCTGTGCTGTGCTGTGCTGTGCTGTGCTGTGCTGTGCTATGCAATGAATATATAAAGAGAGTAGATGTGTTGGTTACTTGATTGATAGATAGATGGGATATCGATTTGAATGGAGAGATTCTATGGAAGTACCAACAGTAAGTGTAAAAGACATGTTGCCATTTCAACGGCCCCGAGAGAAGTTTCTTACTCTCGGACCATCTCACATGGCAATGGAGGAGTTATTAGCTATTTTGTTGCGAACGGGCGTAAAGGGGCAGTCCGCAATATCTCTGGCCAGTGATATTGTCCGATCCTTTGATGATGGTGTGTATGGTCTCAATCGAATGACCGTTGAAAGCCTCGTAAAAATTAAAGGTATTGGCACTGATAAAGCGGTGACCTTATGTGCAGCGCTTGAAATGGGAAGGCGACTAGGGGAACTAAAAATTAAGGAAACCTACGAAGATTTTTCCCAGCCTTTTGTCATAGCCCAATACGTAATGGAACGACTGCGTCACGAAGAGGTTGAACATGTATGGGGTCGCGATGCTCACATCGCGTAATAAGTTAATCCAGTTAGAGCATATTTCTAATGGGTGGGCCTAGTATCGAGTCTCGTAGAGCAACGAGCGGTCTTTAAAAAAAGCTATAGCTTGTAATGCTGCGACTATCATCTCTGATTCATAATCATCCATCAGGTGATAGTAGACCTAGTGATGAAGATATACGCCTTACAAAGCTATTTGTCAGTGCTGGCCAATTTCATGGGGCATTCCTGTATTAGATCATATCGTTATAGGGGACAATGAATTTACTAGCCTCAGCGAGATTGGTAAATTAAGTTAGAAACTAAAATTGAATAGGTAGAGAATTAATGAGGTCATATAAAAAAAGCACTCATTTTGAAATTACCCCTACATTTTTGATCCATATAAGGGCGTTCTAATTAATGAGTGCTTTTTACTATTTTTTTATGTATGACTTATGAGTACATGACGTATGCATTATCAGTGCTTTTATAATAGGGAAAACCCTCTATATCAATGGAAAAAGTCGTCTCTATCTATGGTAAAATGGAATGATGATGTAATGAAGGAGAAATTACTATGAGTTCCATTTTACCTACTCTAGGAAGAGATGTAAGTATAGATATTGGTTCCATACAAACGCGCCTCATGGGCGGGACGCGAGGAACCGTTATAAGCGAACCATCGATTATAGCAACAGATTCAAAACAAGAAAAGGTAGTTGCCGTTGGGGATGAAGCAGCGCGCCTTGTATTGCGCATGCCAGATATGTGGCGCCCTTTGACGCCATTAAAAGATGGTTTTATCGTCGACTATCGTGTTATGCATACCATGCTTAACTATTTTTTAAATAAGGTTTCTAATGCATTGCGTCGTGCTCGAGTTCTCGTAGGTGTTCCTTGTGGCATGACCGATGTTGAACAAAGAGCCATGATGGATGCTGTTATTCAAGCTGGTGCTCGAGAGGTATTCCTCATTGAAAGGCCTGTAGCGGCAGGCATTGGTTGTGGAGTGCCTATCTTTGAAGCTCGCGGGTCTATGATTATTGATATCGGCGGTGGTACCGTTGATATGGGCATTGTTTCCTTAGGCGGCATTGTAGATAGTAAAACTATACGCTTTGGCGGTTCTGATATTAATAACGCGCTTTTGCGTTACGTACGAGAGTGCTTTGGTGTTATCGTATCAGATGAAACTATATTGGATATTAAACACACCGTAGGTACTGCCATTGCTCCCTTAGAGGATGCTGAGTATGCCTTCCAAGGCCGTGATATGATGAATGGCTTAGGTAGACGATGTGTAATCCATCAATCTGAGGTATATCAAGTAATCAACGATTGTATTGCGGGCTTGCTTGATGAAGTTAAGCAAATGATTCGCTCTGCTGCACCTGAGATTGTAGCGGACATTATGCAACATGGTATTTGGTTAACAGGTGGTACTGCTAGACTAGCTGGTTTAGCCGATCGTATCGGTACTGAGTTAGGTGTGCCTGTTCACGTTCCAGAAGCGCCTGAAACAAAGGTCGTTGTGGGCCTTAACGGTGCATCTTCTGATTTAGTGAGCTTATCGCGTTTTATTGTAAATTCTAAGAATAGAAAGGGCCGAGACTAGTATGATACAGTCAGATAAAAATTAATTATCGTCGTTGTCATTAGCTGTATCCTATTGGCATTGCTCGGTTTTGCTTGGAAACAACGAACTAGTATTCCTTTTGTTACTGTTACCCTTGAAGGGAATTACGACTCCTTTTGCCTATGGCTCTGCCCGGCTATTAGAGGGCGTACAAACAAGCTTTACGGTGCTGAATAATGCTATTTCTTCTACCATTGAAAGCGAAGCAGAAGCATCTCGTAAAGCTGCATTAGAGCAAAAGGTTGTTAACTATGACGAGGTTGTAGCAGAAAATATTCGCCTTCGTCAACTTTTGAACTATAAGAGCAATCATCCCAGAGTTTTCCATGACCTTAGCTGGCGTTATTACTAAGGATTACGGTACGTGGACAAATACTTTTCACCATCGATAAAGGTAGTGAAGAAGGTATGGCCGTAAATATGGCCGTCGTTGTACCAAGTGGTGTAGTTGGTTTTATTACTGACGTATATCCACACTCTGCTCGGGTTCAAACGATTCTTGACCCTCGTAGTGCAGTAGGCATTCTCGTACAGCGCCCTGAATCTCGCTTGTCTGGCGTTGTAAAAGGTAATGGCAATACACCGCGCACACCGTCCATGGTGAAATATCGCTCGCGATGGTGACGTATTGGTCGGAGATAAAGTTGATTACCTCTGGTTACGGCGGTATCTATCCGAAAGGGGTTACCAGTAGGCAATGTGCAATCTATTGAAAATGATACAGAAGGCTTTGTAAAAAATGCGGTAGTTACACCAAGTGTTGATTTCCATCGCATTGAAGAGGTATTCGTACTTACGTCATCCTCCCTTAGTGCACCGCAAAAGCCTGAGCTTGAGCCTAAACTTGTGCCTCAAACGCAACGAGATCAAGTAGAAGGGGTAAAGGGGGCCGTTAAACAATGACGCGTCTAGCTTTAGTCCTTTGTGGATTTTTAATTTACTTTATTCAGGCTCAACTGTTGCCTGCTATATTTCATACAAACTGGTTACCAAACTTGATTTTAACCATTACTGTTATGGTAACGCTTTTTAAAGGGCGTCGCATGGGCATCATGGTAGCCGTTGTAGGTGGTATCGTTCACGATGTACTGATATCTAACTTCTTTGGGCTCCATTTATTCCCCTATGTAATCGTGGTGTATCTCTTATCTGCAGTGAAAACATCGCATTTATGAAGAACGTTGGTATTGGTCAAGCGCCATAGTGGCTATCTGCACATTATTAGATGGCTTGATTCGTAGCTTTATGATATTAGCTAGTGGTGGTGATTTACACCTAGGTGTATATCTATTACATATGGTCGTACCTGTTCTATTTTGGAATGGCGTATTGGGAGCTATTGTGCATGGCTTATTGTGGCGTAAAGAGGAACAGCAAGATTATATTTGGTAAGTTTGGTTAGGAGGTGAAAGAGTGCTAGAAGGCCTCTATAAACGGAAAAAAACGAGTCGCTTTGATGTACTCTTTTACATTGTAGCGGGCATATTTATAGTGTTAGCTCTGCGTTTGTTGACGTTGCAAATCTTGGCTGGTGGTTATTATCAAGCTAAGGCAGAAGGCAATCGATTGCGCATGGTTACAATGACAGCTGCTCGTGGTATTATGTACGATCGAAATGGTCAAATCTTAGTAGGCTCTAGACCAGCTTATACTATTTCTATTATGCCCAACAGGCAAGGCCTTAGATGAAGGGGAAGTTGCTAAATTAGCAGCATTACTAAAAATGAAGCCTGAGGATATTACGAAGAAGGTGAATGACCACAAGTATGGTTATGAGCCAATCCGTATTGCCAACGATATTTCAATGGACGTAGTAACGACTATTGAGGAACACCGTCATGAATTGCCTGGCGTAACGATTGACGTGGAGCCACTTCGTTATTATCCATATGAGACGATGGCATCTCAGCTCTTTGGCTATGTAGGGGAAGTGAGCGAGGAAGAATTAGAAGAGCTAAAACAGAAGGATCCGAATACCCTTGTTAGCGGTGGTACTATTCTAGGTCGTTCCGGTCTCGAAAAATTATATGATTCTATCCTGCGCGGCACCGATGGTGGTAAGCAGGTAGAGGTAGATGCTACAGGTCGCCCTGTGGCGGAGGTGGACCGGAAACATACGGTTCCAGGTTCTAATATTCATCTAACCATCGATGTGAATTTACAAAAGGCTGCAGAAGAAGCTGTTAAAAACCAGCTCGATCAACTGCGGGCTCAAGGTATTCCTGCCCAAGGGGCTGCTGTAGTAGCTATGGACCCTAATACAGGCGCCATTTTAGCTATGGTTAGTGCTCCTGAGTTCAACCCAAACTGGTTTGCTAAAGGCATTACAACAGCTCAGTGGAATCAGCTTAATAACGATAAGAATCATCCCTTTGACAATAAGGTTATTTCTGGTGAGTATCCACCAGGTTCTCCGTTTAAGATTATTACTGGTACCGCTGCGTTAGACCTTAAAAAGGTTACACCTGAAGAAATGATCTTTGATAGCGGTAAACATTGGCTTATTGATAAGCGTAATGCGGAAGGTGAAGCATTAGGTTGGCTTAACTTTAATAAAGCCCTTGCCAAGTCTGACAACGTTTACTTTTACGAAATGGGTAATCGCGTTGGTATAGAAGAGCTTGTAAAATATGCAGGCTATTTTGGTATCGGTGAAAAAACGGGTATCAATTTGTCTGGCGAGGCTGCTGGTAATATGGCAAGCCCTGCGTATAAACGCAAAGTCTTTGATGAGGATTGGTATTTAGGGGAAACCTTTGATGCGGCTATCGGTCAGTCTTTCACCTTGATTACGCCGTTACAAATGGCGGTTATGCTTAGTGAAGTCGCCAATGGTGGTATTAAATATCGACCATATGTGGTAAGCCGTATTGATAATAAGGATGGTACTCCTAAAGAAATCTTTGGACCGGATAAATTAGGTATTCTACCAGTTCCTAAAAATATTATGGACCTCATTCGAGAAGGTTTGCGTGATGTTACTAATGAAGGCGGTACAGCAGGGGATTTATTTAAAGGTTTCCCAATTAATGTAGCTGGCAAGACTGGTACTGCGGAAAATGCACATGGCCGAGATCATGGCTGGTTTGTAGCCTATGCACCATATGATAAGCCACAAATTGTTGTGGTTGCCCTTGTTGAACAAGGTAGCTTTGGTGCCGGTTCTGCAGGTCCTATCGTACGTGATATATTGGCTGCGTACTTTAATGTACCAGTGAATAAGAAATCTAATGATACAAATAGTAAAAGTAACAAAGAAACCGCTACTGGGGCCAATACTGCTAATGGACAGAAGCCGCAGAATACGGTAACGAGTGGACAACCAAGAAAGGATTAGTATGGGCGAAATCATCGGTGTTGTATCTGGTAAGGGTGGCGTAGGTAAAACTACTATTACCGCTTGCCTAGGTGCAGCCTTAAGCCATGCAGGGCATCGCGTATTGCTCTGCGATGGAGACTTTGGATTGCGCGATTTAGACCTTGTGTTAGGTGTGGCAGATGAAATCATCTATGATGCACTTGATGCGAGTGAAGATAAAGACTATACAGATGACGCGATCGTATCAATTGCTGAAAACTTAGATTTTTTACCTGCTAGTCAAAGTGCTCGCTGGGAAGATATAGGTCGCAAGAAATATAAAAAGTTAGTACGTCGCCTCTGCGATGTATATGATTATATTCTAATTGATGCACCTGCAGGTATCGGCAAGGGCATAGAGTCTATTTTAGACTTAGTCAGTCGCTGTATCGTTGTGACACATCCTTTATGGGTGTCCTTGCGTAATGGAGCTCGCATGATTCAAGTCTGTCAGGAACATAATATTCGTGACTATGCCATAGCATTTAATGCAGTGCCTATGGAAGGTGAGAACATCAATTTATATGATATGTTAGAGGTCCTACGCGCTGAATATGTAGGGGCTATGATTCCTTACGATGAAGATGTATTAACGTATACGCAAGACGGTCATTTATTAGATCTTGTTTCTACGGATCTAACATCAGTATTAGCACCTCTTGTCGATTATGTGGTGACTGGCGATTGTTGGGAAGATTACGATGTACAAAAGCAATTTGATGATTATGTAGCTAAAAAGAAAGCTAGTAAGGAGCAAGTGAGTACACCTAGTCTTGCTACAACAGGGGAGCCAATCTTTGACGATTCTAACTATGTTCATTACATTAATCGCGGTGGTTGGACTACGCAACGATTGTTGGTACAAGGTAAGCAAAGCTTGTGGCGCCGCCGCAAGTTGAATTAGGTGGTATGATGTGGCAGAAAATATGGACAGATAGTGATTGGACTATCATCATATGCACTCTATTACTCGTTGGAATTGGCCTTACCGCTATTGGTAGTGCTACCCATGTGAATCAAGAGGCCATTGGATTTGGTAGTTTAGTAGTAAAACAGCTAGTATTCTTTTTAGCCAATGTAGCTGTTGTTATAGGCATGCAATTTATTGATTATCATCGCCTTAAAGGGTGGGGGAATATCATTTATGGTATTACCCTACTCATGCTAATAGCCGTTATGGCGGTTGGTACCTCTGCACTAGGGGCGCAGCGTTGGATTCAATTGGGGCCTATTACGATTCAGCCATCAGAATTTTCTAAACTATTGATGATTATCTGTATGGCAAAAATGCTAGAGCCTCGCATTGGTAAGTTAAATACATTTAAGTCTTTAATATTGCCTGTACTATATGTTGGGGTACCTATTGCACTTGTATTTTTACAACCTGACTTAGGTACATCTCTTGTGTACATTGCCATTTTTGTGGGGATGCTATTTATCTCTGGTATTAAAACTAGACTCATAAAAATCATTGCGGGCACTGGTTTATTATTGATGCCTTTAGGCTGGTTTGTACTGAAAGAATACCAAAAACAACGTATTCTCGTATTTTTAAATCCCGATATTGATCCGTTTGGATCTGGCTATCATATTATTCAGTCTAAGATTGCCATTGGTTCAGGTTTGATTTTTGGTAAAGGTATCTTTAATGGCACACAAAGTCAGTTGAACTTCTTACCAGAAAACCATACGGATTTTATTTTCTCCGTTATTGGTGAAGAATTTGGCTTTGTTGGATGTATTGTGGTATTGCTCTTATTGTTTATGTTGATTTATCGCAGCATTCAAGTGGCATATACGTGCAATGATAACTTTGGTATGTTATTAGCGACGGGGATTGGCACAATGTTTGCCTTTGAGGTACTCGTAAATGTAGGGATGACCATTGGTATCATGCCTGTAACGGGATTCCATTGCCATTCCTAAGTTATGGTGTTAGTGCATTAACAACTAATATGCTGAGTATCGGTATTTTATTAAATATTGCTATGCAGCGCACAAAATATATATTTTAATATCCTTTTATAGGATTGATTGTGAAAGAAGTCTTTCAAAAGACGGAGGATGTATGGTTCAATTAGATACGTCATGGTTACAACATGTCCAAAAGCCCGCTCGGTATACAGGCGGCGAATATAACAGTATCGTAAAAGATCACAGTACTGTTGATGTAACGATGGCATTAGCTTTTCCTGATGTATACGAAGTGGCAATGAGTCACTTGGGCATCAAAATTTTATATGGTTTAATAAATCGTCGTGAAGATGCGGCGGCAGAGCGCGTATTTGCACCGTGGCACGATATGGAAGGAGAAATGCGCAAGCGCAATATTCCTCTATTTTCCTTGGAAACGCGTACGCCTATTAAAGACTTTGATGTGTTAGCTTTTACACTTCAATACGAAATGAGCTTCACAAACATTCTAAATATGCTCGACTTAGCAGGCATTCCAATGTACGCTAAGGATCGCGATATGGATTTTCCATTATTAGTATGTGGCGGTCCATGTGCGTTTAACGTAGAGCCTATTGCAGATTTCTTTGATATCGTATCCCTCGGTGAATCTGAAGAGTGGGGCGACGAATTGTTGACCTTTATAAAGCTGAGAAAGCAAGGATTCCCAGATGGTAAGGAAGGTTTCTTACGTAAAGTAGCTCAAATTCCTGGTACCTATTGTCCAGCGTTATACGATGTAGAATATACAGAACAAGGTGATTTTAAATCTATTACACCTCGCTTTGAAGAGGTGCCACCGGCTGTGGCAAAACGCATCGTAGAAGATGTAGAAAATGTGTTCTACCCTACAAAACCTGTAGTACCATTCTTGGATATCGTGCATGACCGCGCAGTACTAGAACTGTTCCGCGGCTGTACACGGGGCTGTCGTTTCTGTCAGGCTGGTATGTTATACCGTCCTGTTCGTGAAAAGACGCCAGAGCGTTTGCTCCAAATTGCTAAGGATACGATTGCTAATACTGGTTATAATGAAATCTCTTTGATGAGCTTGAGCTCTGCGGATTATTCTAAATTGCCAGAGCTAGTAGATATGCTCATGGAAGAGTTCAAAGACAAACAAGTGAGCGTAAGCTTGCCATCCTTGCGCATCGATAGTTTCTCCATCGATATTGCAAAAAAGGTGCAACAAGTACGTAAGAGTGGTCTTACTTTTGCTCCTGAAGCAGGTACACAGCGCATGCGCGATGTTATCAACAAAGGCGTTAGCGAAGAAGACTTATTGGCAGCGTGTACAAATGCCTTTAAATCCGGATGGAATACAGTTAAGCTGTACTTTATGATGGGCCTTCCTACAGAAACTGATGAAGATCTAGCAGGTATTGCTGATTTGGCGTATAAGGTACTTGATTTGCATCGTGACATTACAGGTAAACGCAATGGTTCTGTAACTGTCAGCGTATCCTTCTTCGTACCGAAAACACATTCTCCGTACCAATGGTATGGTCAACAAGATGTAGAGGAAATTCATCGTAAACAACGGTATTTAAAATCTCTCATCAATAATCGCAATATTTCCTATCATTACCATGATGGCTATACTGGCTACATGGAGGCTGCCTTTGCTCGTGGGGACCGCAGATTATCTGAAGTTCTTGTAAAAGCCTGGGAAGCGGGTTGTAAATTTGATGGTTGGACTGAGTTCTTCAACTATGAAACATGGTTGAAAGCCTTCGCTGACTGTGGTTTGGATCCAGCATACTATGCACGCCGTACACGTGACTTTGATGAGCCATTACCTTGGGATCATCTAGACTGCACGGTAAGTAAAGCGTTCTTAAAACGCGAGTGGGAACAAGCGGTAGAAGCAAATCTTACAGGCGATTGCCGTCGAGCTCCATGTAAGGGCTGTAATGTATGTCCAGAGCTTGATACAGCTATTATTGATTATAAGGAGGGTGGCAGAGTTGAAAGTTACGTTTGGCCTTAAATAAAGGCGAAGAATTGAGATTCTTGTCGCACCTTGATTATGCACAAGCTGTAGAGCGTATGATTCGCCGCGCAGAAATTAAAATGGCTTATTCCGAAGGCTTTAATCCACATATGAAAATTAGCTTCTCCTCCGCACTTGCTTTAGGGGTAACGGCAGCGGCTGAATATATCGATATGGATGTACTGGAAGAAGATTCTTTAGAGTCCATCATGGAGCGTTTAAACCGCGTAGCTCCTCCAGGTCTTGAAGTGCTAGATGGCAAAGAAATGCCTGAAAAGGTGAAAAAGATGATGGCTATTTGTAACTTTGCTATTTACGAAGTTACAGGTCCTGTAACGGATGAACATGCTGATTGGAATGCATTGCTAAACCTTTTAATGAAGCAACGGAAATTTCTTATGAAAAGGTAACGCCTAAGAAAACTCGTACCATTGATGTGAAAGAATTTGTAAAAGAACCTATCGTAGCATCTGTTAAGGATGGTATGGTAACCCTTACTATGGGCATCGGCATTTATCCGCAAGGCACAATCAAACCTAGCGAAGTATGGAAACTTGGTAAAGATCAATATAACTGGCCTATTACGACGGGCTATGAAATTCACCGTAAAGCCATTATGGTAGAAAACGAAGAAGGACGTTACACTCCATTGGAAATTAATTACTAATTCTTTTTACATAAATTTTAAGCAGTTGATGAATTGTAAAAATATATTGCGACAAATAAAAACTCATATTGAGATCTCGTGTAAAATGTAAATAACCACAAATACATGACACGGAGGTCTCTAATATGAGCTATATACATCTTACCATAGAAAAAAACGAAGTCAAATAGAAGTTTTACGAAAAAGAAGGATACTCTGTTCGTAGAATTGCTAGCTTAATCGGTGTCCACCATTCTACTGTAGCAAGAGAATTAAATCGCGTTGAAGGTGAATATTCTGCGATTAAAAGCACAACAGTTAGCAATTAGTAAGTCTACTAATAAAGGTAGACCAACAAAGTTAACACCTCAATTAGCGGCTTTTAATTGAATCCAGGTTACAACAAACTTGGTCTCCAGAAGAAATAGTTGGTTCTGAATTAGTTGGGGTTCTAAGCTTTAAAACAATATATTCTTGGATCCATCGTGGTTTTTCTTGCGGTAACAGAGAAAGTACTTCGCCGGAAAGGAAAAAAGCCCGGCACACAGGAAACCCGTGGACGCTTCAATGTTAAAAGGACCATTAAAGAACGACCTCAAGAAGTTGAAAACCGGGAGATTTTTGGTCATTGGGAACTAGATACAATGGTTTCTTCCAGAGGTCAAAGCAAAGGCTGTTTAGCTACATTTGTTGAACGTAAAACACGATTCTATGTGGCCATAAAAATGAATGATCGATCTAAAGATTCTATGTTTTTTTAGCTATTAGTTCTCTGTACAATACATTAACCAGCAAATTACTTAAAACCTTTACGGTGGACCGTGGTAAGGAATTTGCTTGCTATGAACAGGTTGAAAACGAGTTTGGAATACCCATGTATTTTGCCGATGCCTATGCAGCATGGCAACGAGGTTCTAATGAAAATAGTAATGGTTTACTTCGAGAATTTTTTCCTAAGAAAACCGATTTAGCTAAAGTTACACTAGATAAACTAACAGAAGCATTAATGTTGATTAATAATCGACCTAGGAAATGCCTTGGGTTTAAAACACCATTTGACATGTTTAAACATGAGATTAGAAAATTGATTTAATTTTGTCGCATTACTTATTGCAATTCATCAGTTATATAAGCTTTTAGTGATTTAAAGAACTATATATTTTGAATTAAAAGAAGGGAGGGATAGGATGCATAAAATTTTGGTCAATGTTATGCGCGAAGAAATCCGCATGGCTGTTATCGACGAAGAAGGGCAATTAGTAGACTTTGTTTTAGAACGTACTGATGAGTCTCATATGGCAAATCATATGTACAAAGGTACTGTTAAGAACGTACTTAACGGCATGCAAGCGGCCTTTATTGATATTGGAGGCTCGCAAAATGCATATTTGAACCTTCAACAAGGGAAGGAACAGAAAATCTTGCCACGCCTATCTGTGGGGCAACAAGTTCTTGTTCAAGTCGTAAAAGAGGAGATGCTCGGTAAAGGGGCTCGCGTTACTGCTGATGTGAGCCTTGCTGGTCGTTTTATGGTACTTTTACCATATTCTGAAGGTATGCACATCTCTAAAAAGATTACCGATGAAGCGTTACGAGCAAAGTTGCAAGAGTTAGCGGCACCATATGTGCAAGAAGGTTGTGGTTTTATTATCCGCACCGCAGCGGCTAAGGCCAGCGCTGATGAAATTGGACGAGATATGGACTACTTGTGGCGCACATGGCAACATGTGTTAAAACGCTTTAAGGTGGCTAAGAGCGGTACTGATCTCTATAGTGATGCGGACTTTTGGTTCCGTCTTGTGCGAGATTATGCACACCGCAATGTAGAGGAAATCATCGTCGATTCCGATATGGGCGAATCTCGATTGATGGACCTCTTAGGTCATGGCCCTACATCACAGCAAATTAAAGTGACACGCCATCGTGACAGTACACCTATCTTTAAAGCCAATCACATTGAACCTCAATTAGAAGATCTTATCTCTCGTGACATCAATCTTCCTTCTGGTGGCTCTATCCGTATTGATCATACAGAGGCGCTTACCGTATTCGATGTGAACTCTGCTCATTATACGGGTAAATCCAATAAGCTAGAAGATTTAGCTTTCACTGTTAATAAAGAGGCGGCTAAAGAAATCTGCCGTCAATTGCGATTGCGAGATATAGGTGGCATTATAGTTGTCGATTTTATAGACATGAAGGATAAACAAAATCAACAAGAATTGTTGAAAGTATTAAGTGCGCAAGCCAAGTTAGACAAGATGAAAACTGTGGTATGTGGTATTAGTTCACTTGGTCTTGTGGAAATGACGCGTAAGCGTGCGCGCCAAGGCTTACAGACATTGATGTTCGATACTTGCCCTCAATGTGGAGGGACGGGATATATGTTGTCAGGCAGAACTGTATATATGCAGATTGTTCGACGTATCCGTGAATTGTTTAAATCGGGTCGTATTAAATCTAATCTAGAAATTGAAGTCCATCCTGAGGTAGCTCAATACTTAACAAAGGCTGTTCTTGAAGACTTAGGCGAGTCTATAGGCCGGAAGATTTCGATTGTGGTAAATCCACAAATTAGTCGCGAAGGCTATTCTTTGATGGCTGTCGCAGAATAAAGTAAGTAGTTTGTTTATAGAGGAATATTGTGTCTGTATTTGAAATTATATTAATTAGCATGGGTCTTGCTATGGATGCCTTTGGTGTATCGATTGGTAAAGGTTTATCAATGCCGGTAGGTGAAAATCGCCGAAAGGTTACATTGGCATTCTTATTTGGGTTATTCCAGTTTCTTATGCCTGTAATTGGCTGGCTTATTGGGCGTCAGTTTATCGATGTCATATCTGAATGGGATCATTGGATTATCTTTGGCCTTCTCGGCTATTTAGGTATTGCTATGATTAGAGAGGGGCTTAGCGATGAAGATGATGAAGATGATGATAAACAGTTTAGGCGTTTGGGAAATGATGATGCTCTCCGTAGCTACCAGCCTTGATGCCATGGCTGTCGGCCTTACTTTTGCCTTCATGCCCATCAATGTGTGGGAAGCATCTGCTATGATCGGTGTTATTACCTTCGGTATTTCTTTAATTGGAGTATACTTAGGTAAATTTATGGGCCAGTTTGTTGGGAAATATGCAGATATTCTCGGCGGCGGTGTACTAATTCTCATCGGTACCAAAATACTTTTACAACATCTCGGAATTATCGGAGAATTTTAGAGGTTTGTATATATATGAAAGTATCAGAAACTGAGCTATTTATGTTGAATTTTGTTTGACATAGATAGGTAAATAGGATATACTATATCAGTATTAGTTCGGTTTACTGAACTTTGCAATCCGCGTGAAGCAGGTTTAAACGCCCGACCGAAGTTCGGGTCGGGATACCGAATTCAGCGAGTTCGATAACAAGGAGGTGTTCTCATGTACGCAATTATTAAAACTGGTGGTAAACAATATCGCGTTGCTGAAGGCGATGTAATTACTATCGAAAAATTGGAAGCAGCTGCTAACGAGTCCGTTACATTCGAAGAAGTTTTGACTGTAGTGAATGACGGTGACGTTAAAGTTGGCGCTCCTCTTGTAAACGGTGCAAAAGTTACAGGTACAGTTCTTGAGCATGGTAAAGGTAAAAAAATCTTAGTATTCAAATACAAAGCTAAATCCAACTACCGTCGTCGTCAAGGCCATCGTCAACCGTTCACAAAAGTTCGTATTGAATCTATCCAAGCTTAATTATGGTTTCCATTGGAATCCAGCGGAATAGTGATGGTCAAGTCATTGGTTGTCACCTATCCGGTCATGCAGGATATGATGAGCATGGCTTCGATATCGTATGTGCTGCAGTGTCTGCCTTAACGGCAACGGCAATGTTAGGACTTACCCAAATTGCTCAGCAAGAAGGGGAATATACGAATAGCGAAGGTCAATGTGATATGGTTCTCTCTGGTACGATTAACCAGAGTGGACAGGATATTCTGGGGACTATGATCCTTGGTTTAAAGGAAATTAGCCGTCAATATCCAGAGTTTGTCCAAATACACGAAATATAGGAGGTGAACTTAATGTTTACTTTTGATTTGCAATTGTTCGCACATAAAAAGGTGTGTCCAGTACTCGTAACGGTCGTGACAGTGAATCTAAACGTCTTGGTGTTAAATGCCATGATGGTTCCATCGTAAAGAGCGGTAACATCATCGTTCGTCAACGTGGTACTCACTTCCACCCTGGTACTAACGTAGGTATCGGTAAAGATGACACTTTATTCGCACTTGTGCCTGGTAAAGTAGCATTTGAACGTGCTGGTCGTTATAACCGTAAAGTTAGCGTATACCCTGTAGAAGCTTAATTTTACAAAGACTATTAATCCCTAGTGGTTTTCCACTAGGGATTTTTTGTATATAGAAAACCCCCGGATAGTCCGGGGGTTCAGTAAAAGCTTTAGCGTTGCGTCTTCGAAAAGTTACTCCTTTAGGGTAAGATTAGATTGCGGTCCGTCAACTGCAATTAAGACCCTAAAGGAGGCCATATAATGTATGACAATCAGAGTTTAGCACATACTAAATGGAACTGCAAATATCATATAGTATTTGCACCAAAGTATAGAAGAAAAGTATTTTTTGGACAAAAGCGATTTGAAATCGGAGGTATAATTCGTGAATTATGTAGATGGAAGGGTGTAGAGCTTTTGTCTGCAGAAGCATGCCCAGATCATATTCATATATTAGTAGCAATTCCACCTAAAAATGTCAGTCTCATCATTTATGGGATTTCTAAAAGGTAAAAAGTAGTTTAATGATATATGAGAAATGGGGGAATATGAAATTCAAATATCGAAACCGACAATTTTGGTGTCGAGGATATTACGTCGATACAGTCGGAAAAAAATGAGAAAAAGATAGCGGAGTATATTTCGAATCAATTAAAAGCAAGACGAGATGTCAGAGCAATTAGTTTTAGACTTTTCAAGACCCGTTTAACGGGTAGTTAGTATTAGATTGCAGATGACGGATCGACATGCGCTCCCACGCGCAGCCGGTAGCATTCGCCTTATAGGCGTAAAGAAGAACCACCGGCTAAGCCGGTGGGTAGCTTTTTGTTTTTCTGTAGTATGTGTCTGATAGATATATTATAATTGAGCTTAGCATTATCATATTTGACAATGATATAATATTTAGAAATCATTATAGCTGAAAGAATGCTAAATAACTAGCCACAGTGAGGAGATAGTTTTGCTTTTAATATACATATGACGAGATAGGGGGCATTATGACGCTGCTAGAATTATCTAATATATCTTATATTGTAAAAGACAAATCTATTATCCGAGATGTATCTTTATCAGTAAATCAAGGTGATTACATTACTATTGTAGGCCCTTCTGGAAGTGGTAAAAGTACACTTTTAAAAATTATGTAGTGATCTGATTAGTCCCTACATCGGGGAACTATTACTTATAATGGGTCGTCCCTTAACGGCTATAGATCCCTGAAAGCTATCGTAAAGAGGTGGGCTACTGCTTTCAAAGACCTTATTTGTTTGCGAAAACAGTACGTCGAAATATTCTATTTCCTTACGATATTCGCGGTTTAGAACCGGATATGAGTCGTATAGAATATCTCTTTGACCTACTACATATGCCACTAAATTATATGGAGCGCCGTAATGATGAGTTGTCTGGTGGTGAAATGCAACGAATATGCCTCATTCGGAGCCTTATTTTTGAGCCTAAAGTGTTGCTTTTAGACGAGGTTACGTCTGCCTTGGATGCGACGAATACATCGATTGTAGAAAATGTTATTGATGAGCTTCATAAAAAGGGAATCACCATTATCTCCATTACTCATAATGAAGAGCAAAGCTTGCGTACTGCAAATCGCCGCATCACTATCGTAGACGGTCAATTAGCTAAAGAGGAGGTACTGAGATGAGTCAGTTTCAAACTATTTCTGCTACTTCCTTATGCCTTGCATCTGTATTAGTGATTATCAGTATACTGATGTCCTATCAGACAAGAGTTGAAGCTAGAGAAAGATATCTTTATAAGTGCTGTGAGAGCTACTATACAGCTATTTGTTATCGGCTTTATTTTATCCTATATTTTTAGCACGGAAAGCCCTATATTTATAATTGGGCTATTAGGCTTTATGGCTATAAATGCAGCCTATAATTCTTCTAAGCGCGGAAAGGGAATTCCTTATGCTCTATGGATTTCTTGGTTTGCTATAACTGTAGGTGCAAGTATTACTTTAACAATTCTACTTTTAACGGGTGTGCTTAACTTTACTGCTTATCAAGTGATTCCTGTTGGTGGTATGGTCATTAGTGGTGCTATGGTAGCGATTGGGCTTTGTTATCGTCAAATGCTATCAAATTTTGAATTGCGTAAACAAGAGGTGGAAATTAAATTAGCCTTGGATAGTACACCTAAACAAGCTTCGAAAGCGATAGTTCGTGATGTTATAAAGACGGGTCTACAACCTACTGTAGATAGTGCCAAGACATTAGGTATCGTAGCGCTGCCGGGGATGATGACAGGCCTAATATTGGCGGGTATGCCTCCTTTAGAAGCTGTAAAATATCAGATAATCGTTACATTTATGTCACTATCTACCATATCTATTGCTTGTTTTATTACATGTCAATTAGCGTATAGAAACATTTTTTTTAATAATAGAAATCAATTAAATAAGTAGCTTTTTAGTAATTTAAATATATTTATACATCATAATGTAGTAAATATACATTTTAGTCATATTCGATATAGATAATCGATATAGATTAGAAACTCCCGTAATATAAAGGTTGTCCTTCCTCGTAGGGGAAGATAATATTTTATTGTGTATTAAATTCCTGTGTTTTTTAGTAGGAATAGTGGTATACTATATACAGTATCAGTGAAATACCAGAAGACTGGTTGTCATATACTTTCATAAACCTAAAGAGGGGTGGCATTGCCACTAGAAAGAATTGAGGTAAGTACTATGTATGATGTAAAATCTCCAAAGGCGGAGGAGTTTATTTCCCATCAGGAAATCCTTGATACTCTTGCTTATGCAGAGGAAAATAAGGAAAATCGAGAGTTGTTAGATGCTATTTTAGCAAAAGCTGCTACATTTAAGGGGTTAAACCACAGAGAGGCAGCAGTTCTCTTAGAATGTCCGTTACCTGAATATAAGGAAAAGCTCTTTGCTTTAGCAAAAGAAATCAAGAAAGCCATATACGGTGATCGTATCGTATTATTTGCACCATTATATTTATCTAACTATTGTATCAATGGCTGCGTATACTGCCCGTATCACTCTAAAAACCGCGATATTAAACGTAAAAAGTTGACCCAAGAACAAATTAGAGAAGAGGTTATTGCTTTAGAAGCGATGGGCCATAAGCGTATCGTAATTGAGTCTGGTGAAGATCCTCTTAATAATCCTCTTGAATATATTTTGGAATCCATTAAGACTATTTATAGTATCAAAAATAAAAATGGTGAAATCCGTCGTGTAAACGTAAATATTGCAGCTTGTTCCGTTGAGGATTACAAGAAATTACATGAAGCTGGTATTGGTACGTATACACTGTTCCAAGAAACGTACAATAAAGAAAACTATGAAGCATTACATCCAACAGGCCCTAAGAGCGACTACGCCTACCATACAGAGGCGATGGACCGCGCTATGCAAGGTGGTATTGATGATGTTGGTATCGGTGTTCTTTACGGCTTAGAACATTATAAATATGATTTTGTAGGTTTGTTGATGCATGCAGAGCATTTAGAAGCAGTATTTGGCGTAGGTCCACATACTATTTCTGTACCTCGCATTTGTCCAGCTGATGATATTGATGTAGATGATTTCAGTAATGCAGTGCCTGACGATGTATTTGAAAAAATTGTTGCTCTCATTCGTGTATCCACACCGTATACAGGTATGATTATGTCCACACGCGAAACTCAAGAAATGCGTGAACGCGGATTGGCTCTTGGTATCTCCCAAATCAGCGGTGGCTCTCGTACTAGTGTAGGTGGTTACAAAGAAGAAGAGAAACCAGAAGATAATTCTGCTCAATTTGATCGTAGTGATACTCGTACATTAGATGAAATCGTAGATTGGTTATTAGACCTTGGTTATGTACCGAGCTTCTGTACTGCATGTTATCGTGCAGGTAGAACAGGGGACCGTTTCATGGCCCTTGCTAAATCCGGTCAAATTCACAACTGTTGCCAACCAAATGCGTTGATGACATTAAACGAATACATCATGGACTACGGTGATGAGAAGACTAAAACTCATGGTGCGAAGGTTATCGAACAACAGTTAGAAAATATTAAAAATGATTTAGTTAAAGAAAAAGCTAAAGCTTATATTGCACAGATGAAAGACGGCGAACGGGACTTCCGGTTCTAGGTAATTCACTGATATAGAACCTCCTATTGATAATGGGAGGTTCTTTTTGTTGAGAAAAATGTCAAAAGGTTAAATGAGAATTAAAATATATAAAAACGCTTTATTTTATTCGCTTTTTGATGTATAATAAATAAAAAAATGATAATGATAATACGTTGAAATTTCTAGAATAATATTGATTATAAACTACTGAGGGATATGATGATTAAGAAAAAACGTTGGCGCCTCTGTGAAGGTGATCGAGAGAAAGAAAATATCTTAATCCGTGAACTTGGTGTGAACCCTATTGTGGCTAAAATTAATGGTGAAATCGTCACATTGATGTTGACGAAGGTCGTCAGTTTTTACAAGGAACTTTGTCAGATTTGTTAGACCCATTCACGTTAAAGGATATGGACGTGGCTGTTTCGCTAGTTCAGGAGACAATTGAAAGTCACAAACCAATCGTTATTTACGGCGATTATGATGTGGATGGTATTACGGCAACATCTGTTCTGTATCGATTTTTAAAGAAATTAGGTGCCGATGTTACCTATTACATACCAGAACGTCAAAGCGAAGGGTATGGTCTCAATTTAGAGGCTTTAGAGCACCTTATAGAACGGGGAACAGCTTTAGTGATTACCGTAGACTGCGGTATTAGTTCTTATGATATTGTGGACGCTGTACGAGATCGTATCGATATGATTATTACAGATCATCATACGGCACCGGATATGATTCCACGGGCTAAGGCTGTTATTAATCACAAACAAAAGGATTGTCCATATAAGGATAAAAACTTATCTGGCGTAGGTGTGGCTTTTAAATTATGCCAAGCATTGTGGCTTACAAAGTATGGTGAATGGTATTTAGATGATCTAGATATCGTTGCTTTAGGTACTGTGGCAGACGTAGTGCCTTTGGTGGGTGAGAACCGCATCATCGTAAAAGCAGGCCTGGAGAAGATGAATTGTGAGCCTAATTTAGGCATTAAAAAACTCATCGATGTAGCGGGCCTACATGAGCGAACTATAACATCTGGGCATATTGGTTTCACCTTAGCACCTCGCCTTAACGCAGCTGGTCGTGTAACGCATGCTACGCGTGCTGTTGAACTACTGGTGACCGATGACGGAGATATAGCAGAGGCGATTGCTGAGGAATTGAACGAAACTAATCGTGAGCGACAAGAATTAGAACGCAACATTCATGAATTGGCTCGTATTGATGTGGCTAATCAAGGACATAAAGCTGACTATGTAACCATTGTAGCTGGTGAAGAGTGGCATCCTGGTGTCATCGGTATCGTCGCCTCTCGTCTCGTAGAGGAATTTTATAAACCGACCTTAGTTATCAGCATTCATGATGGTGTTGGTAAAGGCTCTTGCCGTAGTATCGACGGTTTTAATATGTATGATGCGTTAAAGTCTTGTGAAGACATTTTGCTACAGTTTGGTGGTCATGCTGCAGCAGCAGGCTTTAGCATTGACGCAAATCGTATTGATGAATTGCGAGATCGTTTAACTGAGTATTGTAAAAAGATTGTTAGTGCCGACGAATATATTCCTGTAGTGGCCATTGATGCGGAACTACCTGTCGATGATATCGATGTAGATATTATTGATCGTGTATCAGCTCTTGAACCCTATGGGATGGCTAATAGCACACCAGTTTTTGCTGTAATGGAAGCTACGGTACAAGATATTATGCTCATGGGGCAGTTAAAAAATCATTGTAAGGTGATTTTTGCTACCTCTAATGGAACATTGGATGCTATCGCTTGGAATCGTCCAGATTTATTTAAATCTATATTTGTAGGTTCTGTTGTGAAAGTAGCCTTTTCCTTGCAAAAGAATGAATGGCAAGGCATGGTTTCCCCACAACTCATGATTCAAGCGATTGAACCAGTAAATGAAGAGCCCATAAAACTGACTGCAGAAGGACTTAGACAGATGTATGTCATTGTAAAACAGTCCATGCGTAGTCACAGTCAATCGCTTTACAATGTAGAACAAGATATATTGCGCCGCAAGCCGGCAGATCAAAATAATCGCAGTGCTCTTGCATCTATTGATGTCTTTAAAGAATTGGGCATTGTTGAAGAATATACAAGTGATGATGGTCAATTAATGCTTAGATGGAATGCCATTGAAGGAAAATTAGATCTTGTCACATCCGTAACATTCCTTACTTATAGTGTATAGGAGGTGACACCATGACAACTGTAAATGAAGAAGGCAAAGCTTTGGTTGAACAAAGCACTTTTGATAAAGAGAAAGCCTTAGCTGAATTTATGGAGTATATCCATACGTATTTAACAGATGATGAGTGTAACCAAGTATTAAAAGCTTTTGAGCTAGCTGACAAGGCTCACGAAGGTCAGTTTAGAGCTTCTGGTGAACCCTATATCATGCATCCCCTAGCTGTAGCTGATATTTTGGCACACTTACAAATCGATCACATTACGCTCATGGCCGCGCTCATGCACGATGTGGTTGAAGATACATCCTACTCCAAGGAAGATTTAGAGGAAATGTTTGGCTCTGAAGTAGCATTCCTCGTTGATGGGGTAACAAAATTAAACCAATTCCAATATGAAACAAAAGAAGATCGCCAAATGGAAAATTATCGGAAGATGATTTTAGCGATGGCAAAGGACGTGCGCGTCGTTGTTATCAAATTGGGTGACCGTTTACATAATATGCGTACCTTAAAGCATATGCGCAGTGATAAACAAAAACGCATTGCTAAGGAAACGCTCGAAATCTTTGCTCCTCTTGCACATCGCCTCGGTATTTTCAATGTGAAATGGGAGTTAGAGGATTTATCCTTCCGCTATTTAGAACCGGAAAAATATTATGATCTTGTAGATCAAATGAAACAAAAACGCCAAGTCCGTGAAGATATCGTTAATGATACGATGAGTCAACTCACTAAGGCTTTAGGTGAGGCCCATATTAAGGCAGATATCAAAGGCCGTCCTAAACACTTCTACAGTATTTACAAGAAGATGAAAAAGGACAATCGCGATTTGTCACAAATCTATGATTTGCTTGCAGTTCGCGTAATCGTTGATAGTATCCCTGATTGTTATGCGGTACTCGGTATTGCTCATAGCTTGTGGAAACCATTGCCATATCGATTTAAAGATTATATTTCCATGCCGAAATCCAATATGTATCAATCATTACATACTACGGTTATCGGTACCATGGGGCAACCTGTGGAAATCCAAATTCGTACCTGGGAAATGCACCGTGTATCCGAGTATGGCGTTGCTGCTCACTGGCGGTATAAAGAAGGTAATAAAAACGGCGATAAAGAGTTCGACCAAAAGGTTGCTTGGTTGCGTCAAGTTCTAGAATGGCAAGATACAAGTAATCCAACAGAGCTCGTTAATGCTTTGAAATTAGACGTATTCTCTGGTGAGGTATTCGTATTTACACCGAAGGGGGACGTAGTTAAGCTGCCTATTGGCTCTGTACCATTAGACTTTGCCTATCGTGTGCATACCGATGTAGGACATCGCTGTGTAGGTGCTAAGGTAAACGGCAAAATTGTACCGCTCGATTACACCTTGCAAAATGGTGATATCGTCGATATTATTACATCTAAAACGAGTAAACCAAGCCTTGATTGGCTTAACATTGTAGGTTCCTCTGAAAGTAAGAGCAAAATACGCAACTGGTTCAAGCGCGAAAATAAAGCTGAAAATATTGAAAGGCTTAGAGGCTCTTGAAAAAGAAGCGAAACGATTAAATTATACGTGGAAAGAGTTGATTGCAGATAATCGACTCCAACAAGTAACTAAACAACTGAAAGCTGGTACTGAAGAGGAAATGTTTGCCGCTTGTGGCTATGGCGGCATTCCTGTAAGTACAGTTCTCTTGCGTTTAATTGAACTCTATAAAAAATCTAAAGAAGCAGAAGAGTCTAAACGCAGTACTGAACAAATTATTGAGAAATTAAAATCTCAAGGCCAAAAGAAAACCAAAAATGGTACTGGCGTCCTTGTAAAAGGTGAGGCCGGTGTTATGGTTCGTATGGCGAAATGCTGTAGTCCAGTACCTGGTGATGATATCATTGGATACATTACTCGTGGTCGTGGGGTCTCTGTCCATCGTTCCGATTGTACGAGCCTAGGCCATACGCCTGAAGATTTAGAGCGTATGATTGAGGTCTCTTGGGATGGTTCCTCTGGCGAATCGTTCCACGTAGGTATTGATATTCAAGCGTACGATCGAAATGGTTTGCTTATGGAGGTTATGGCTGTACTTTCAGAATTGAAAATTACCATTACTAACATCAATGCCAAGGTTCAAGAAGATACTAAAAATGTAAGTATCAATGTTACTGTTGATATTCGTGATATTTCACAATTAGATTTTGTAATGACTAAGTTGCGTCGTATCCGTGAAGTGTATACGGTACAACGTAGTTAAGGAGGGGCTTAATGAGCGAACAACAATTAGTGCTTATGCGCATGCCTTTAGGTCCACTAGGAACAAATTGCTATGTCATAGGCGATAAAGCGGTTGGTGAGGCTTTCATCATCGACCCTGCCACACCGGAAGTATTAGATGCGCTAAAGAAACATGACTTGAAGCCAAAAGCTGTTTTGCTTACCCATGGTCATGGAGACCATATCGGAGGCGTTCAAGACATTGTAAATGCTCATCAAGTGCCTGTATATGTGCATAAGGGTGATGTGCCGTATTTATCTGATCCTGAGCTTAATCTTAGTGCCTATAGTAATCCAACGCCAATTAAAGTGAAGGCTGATATTATTGAGGTACATCAAGGTGACCATATTACCTGTGGTGATATTGACCTAGAAGTCTTAGAAACACCAGGGCATACGCCAGGTGGTGTGTGCTATTATATGGAAGGTCTTGTGTTTGTAGGGGATACTCTCTTTAGAGATTCCGTAGGACGTACAGATTTTCCAAACGGATCATATGAGACGTTGATGGAATCCATCAAAACTCAGCTTTATAAATTACCTGATAATACGATGGTGTATCCTGGTCACGGGCCAGAAACAAATATCGAGTATGAAAAACAATACAACCCATTTGTTGGGCAGTAGGTTTGAATGAAGTATTTTTACATATAGTAGAGGGGATAATTATCATGAACACAACATTAGAAAAATTAAAAGAACGCATTAAAGACAAAAAATACAAATTAACAACGCAACGTCAAACAATTTCTACAAGCATTCATCGATGCTGATGAAAATCATTTGAGCGCTGAAGATGTGTATGTGCTTGTTAAAGAAGTAGCTCCTGATATCGGCTTGGCTACAATTTATAGAACACTTGATCTCTTCACAGAACTTGATTTATTAAAACGTCTTGATTTCGGCGATGGCCGTAATCGTTACGAATTGAATGACGAAGAGTTCGCTCATTTCCATCATCATTTGATTTGCGTGAAATGTGGCAAAGTATCCGAATTCGAAGACGATATGCTTGAAACCTTAGAGTCTATTATCGCTAAGAAGTTAAACTTCCGCACAATTGACCATCAATTGAAAGTATATGGTTACTGTAGCGATTGCCAAAATCATATGAGTGAAGCAGAGCTTGAAAAGCTTGAGCGTATGGCTCATCACCATGCTTAATGGATATCTATATACGGGGCCATTACCGCTTGGCTCCGTAGTAGCTCATAACTGTGGTGCAGCTGGACTCTTTTCTGACAAGGTAAATCCAGATATAATTCTTGAAGCTTGTGAAGTGGATGGGAATTATACACTAACTGTTACTATTGGCGATACAATTCAGACCTTTGATGGGCCTGTTTCCTCTATGGGGCGACGTCAAATAGGTCAAGCCTTACTGCGCTACTTGCGTGAATATCAAGGTTTGCCAGCTGATGCGCCTTGGGGGACTATGGTAGGCGTACGCCCTACTAAGCTACTACATAAATATATAGATACATATGGATCAGTCTACACAGCAACTCGTCACATTAGGGACGAGTTTTCTGTGTCTATGGAAAAGCTTGCTACGCTAGGCTCTATCGGTGAGTATCAACGGCCGTTTTTAGCTGATACAGATGATAAAAAGGTAAGTCTCTATTGTGGCATTCCTTTCTGTGATACGCGCTGTGTTTACTGTTCCTTTCCATATGGGATCTATCAGGATTACAATGGTAAAAGCCAATTTTTAACTGCCTTAGGCAGGGACATAGCGGATATGAAAACTATTGTTGAATCCTATGACTTAACGGTAGATACCCTTTATATGGGCGGTGGTACACCGACGGTGTTAGGGGATGAAGACTTTCACCAAGTCCTACAACAGTTGTCCCTACTTGTGCCAGCAGATCATGAATTTACCGTAGAGGCGGGGCGTCCAGATTCTGTTAATCCTGTAAAACTACGATCTATGTTAGAACTAGGTGTGAATCGTATCAGCATTAATCCGCAAACCATGCAAGATGATATATTATGGCGTATTGGTCGTGGGCATAGTGCACGTGATATTGATGAACTATTACAATATGTAAAAGGGCATACACCATTTGCAGTAAATATGGATTTTATTGCAGGCTTACCGCATCAAACGATGCAAAACATGATAGAGAATATGGATTATGTATGTCAAAATCTGCCGGAAAATGTTACAATTCATACGTTAGCATTAAAACGTGGTAGCCCGTTGTACGATTTAAATATGCAAGATGATATTCCAGAGGAACATCTCGTAGCAGAAATGGTACAATATGGTAAAGAGCGTCTTGAAGCGGCTGGTTATGTGCCATATTATCTATATCGCCAACAATATATGAGAGGGCAGTTAGAAAATATCGGCTATACCTTGCCAGGTAAAGCATGCGAATACAATATTCAGATTATGGAAGAACGACAAAGTATTCTATCCATGGGGCCTGGTAGTTCATCTAAGTGGATGCGCGCCCCTGAATATCGGCAATTGAAACAGCATATGCCAAAGGATGTAGATGTTTACCACGGAACGATAGATGCACTATTAGAGAAACGACATAGAATTTGTGAAAAATTTTGGGAGGTTGTGTAATGGCTATTAGAAAACCAAGAGGTACACAAGACTTTTTGCCAGAACAAATGATAAATTGGCACTATATTGAACAATGTATGCGCGAGATTTGTAAAGTATACGGGTTCAATGAAATTCGCACACCTGCCTTTGAAGATACTAAATTATTCTTGCGCGGCATCGGTGAAACTACAGATGTTGTACAAAAAGAGATGTATACCTTTACTACAGGTGATGAAGGTGGTTCTAGCTTCACATTGCGCCCTGAAAATACAGCATCCGCTGTACGCGCATACTTAGAAAACAAAGTATATGGTAAAGAAGGCCTTACAAAATGGTATTACATGGGACCTATGTTCCGACATGATAAACCACAAGCAGGCCGCTACCGTCAATTCCACCAATTCGGTGCAGAGGTACTAGGTTCTCAATCTCCAGTGGTAGATAGCGAAGTTATCTGCATGGTCGTACAATTGCTAAAAGACTTTGGCCTTAAAGATCTCAACGTAGAGGTGAACTCTGTAGGCTGCCCGACTTGTCGCCCTGTATACCGTGAAAAATTAATTGAATTCTTTGAACCTAAAAAAGAACAATTATGTAGCGATTGCCAAGAGCGTTTATACAAAAATCCATTGCGTATCTTGGACTGTAAAAATGAAACATGTAAATCTTTATCCGTAGGTGCTCCTGAAATTCACGAACATTTATGTGAAGAGTGTCATGATCATTTTGAGGAATTGAAAACATACTTATCTGCTGCTAATGTGCAATATACATTGAATCCTCGCCTTGTGCGCGGTCTTGATTATTACACTAAAACAGCCTTCGAAGTTCAATACACTCCATTAGGTGCACAAAGTGCCGTAGCCGGTGGTGGCCGTTATGATGGCCTCGTAGAGGAACTCGATGGTCCTCATACGCCTGCCATTGGTTTTGCTATGGGCATGGAGCGCTTGCTCTTGGCTCTTGAAAAACAAAACTTATTGCCTGAACCTGCTGTAGAACCATCTGCTTTCGTCGTAGCTCTAGGTGATGCAGCTAAGGTGGAAGCTTTCAAAATTTGCCAAGCATTACATGATGCGTATGTAACCGTTGAAATGGACGGACAGGGCAAGAGTATGAAGGCACAATTAAAATATGCTAACAAAATTAATGCAAAATATGTTATCATATTGGGTGATGATGAATTGGCTCGTGGAGAAGCCATTATCCGATTCATGGATACTAGTGAACAAGAGACTGTATCTCTCGATGCAGTGTCTGAGCGTATAACTTCTTTGGTGAAAGGATGACAATTAGAATGGAAACAATGCAAGGCTTACACCGTACGCACGGTTGTGGCACCATCTCTGAACAAGAGGTAGGTAAAGAGGTCGTATTATGTGGTTGGGTTGAACGCCGTCGTGACCATGGTGGTTTGATTTTCTTGGACTTACGCGATCGTTCTGGCGTGGTACAAGTAGTAGCGTCCCCAGATCATAACGTAGAATCTTTCCACAAAGCAGAGGATGTTCGTAATGAATATGTTCTTTGCGTGCGTGGTACTATTACAAAACGTGATGATTCTGCTATTAATCCAAACCTTCCTACAGGTGCATACGAAATGTTCTGTGAAGAGTTGCGCGTATTGAACTCCGCTAAAACTCCTCCATTCTATATCCAAGATGATATCGATGTAGATGAAAATATTCGTTTGAAATACCGTTACCTTGACTTGCGTCGCCCAGAAATGCAACGCAACTTGATTTTACGTCACAAAGTAACAAAAGCTATGCGCGACTTCTTTGATAGCCGCGATTTCTTGGAAATTGAAACTCCAATGCTTACTAAATCTACACCTGAAGGTGCTCGTGACTATCTAGTTCCTTCCCGTGTAAATGCTGGTACATTCTACGCATTGCCTCAATCTCCACAAATTTTCAAACAAATCTTGATGGTTGCTGGTTATGAAAAATATTTCCAAATCGCTCGTTGCTTCCGCGATGAAGATTTACGCGCAGACCGTCAACCTGAGTTTACTCAGCTCGACTTGGAAATGTCCTTCGTAGACGAAGAGGACATCTACTCCATGCTTGAAGAAATGGTTGCTCATGTATTCAAAACTGCATTGGGCAAAGAAATCACATTGCCAATGCCTCGTATTACATGGGATGAAGCAATGGATAAATACGGTTCTGATAAACCAGACCTTCGCTTCGACATGGCGTTTACTGATGTAACTGACCTTGTAAAAGACACAGAATTCAAAGTATTCCGCTCTGTAATCGACAATGGCGGCGTAGTTAAAGGTATCGTAGTACCTGGCGACGCTGGCATTCCTCGTCGTGAACTTGATGACCTCGTTGAATATGTAAACCGTTATGGTGCAAAGGCCTTGCATGGGCTTGCTTCAACGAAGATGGTTCCATCAAGTCTCAAATCATGAAGTTCTTAGGTGAAGATACAATCCGCAATATCGGTGAAAAAATGGGCGCTAAAGGTGGCGACCTTGTATTGATGATTGCTGATAAACCTGCTACTGTGGCACGTGCATTGGGTGAATTGCGTCTTGAAATGGCACGCCGCATGAACATGATTGACCCTGATAAATTGGCATTCACATGGGTAACTGATTTCCCTATGTTCGAATATAACGAAGATGAAAAACGTTATGTTGCAATGCACCATCCGTTCACAATGCCACGTCATGCGGATCTTGATAAATTAGAATCCGATCCTGGCAGTGTAAAAGCGATTGCTTATGACATGGTATTGAATGGCGTAGAAATCGGTGGCGGTTCCTTGCGTATTTACCAAGCTGACGTACAAGAAAAAGTATTTAAAGCAATTGGTTTATCCATCGAAGAAGCAAGATCCAAATTCGGCTTCATGCTTGATGCATTCCAATATGGTGCGCCTCCTCATGCAGGCTGTGCATTTCGGCTTGATCGTCTTGTTATGTTAATGGCAAAACGTCAATCTATCCGCGACGTAATCGCATTCCCTAAAACACAATCTGCTTCTGATATCATGAGCCAAGCTCCATCTGAAGTAGAACCTAAGCAATTAAAAGAATTGCATATTAAACCAGATATTGAGGAAGAAGAAGAGCAATCTTTAGTGTAAAAACATAGGCAAGAGTTGGTTAAATTTGAAATGTCAAGTCTTGTTTAATTACTAATCTTTCTGATACTATTTATGTATAAGATATCCCTGCCATGTGCGTGTGATATCGCAGTTTTGAGCCAACACATTTACTTCGGGAGTCCGGACTCTCGTCTGAACGTTACGCCCTTACGGGACAACCGCAGGATGAGGAGGGCACCCACCTGCCCTAAGCAGGATCAAAACGCGGTACATTACGGCATGGTGGGGCTTTTATGTGTAAAAATAGCATGTAATGTCATATACTATATATGGAAATGCAATAAGTATATATTGATTTATGATACTTGTTATAAGTATTCATACTTAAGAGAAATACAGTTTGATGATTTAACATAGATGATTTCTAAAATAAGAGCATCAATAGGTTAGATGCTGTGGATTGAGGTGATAGAATGGATAGTTTATTTGATTTGGCGCCTCACCAATACATATGAGCCGCTTCCTGTACGGATGCGTCCTACTAAATTAGACCATTTATATGGTCAGGAGAAGGCCGTAGGAAAGGGAACTTTCTTGCGTGCTATGGTAGAGAAGGATACCATACCATCCATGCTTTTTTATGGACCTTGTGGAACGGGGTAAAACTACATTAGCGGGCATTATTGCTAAGATGAGTAATAGTCATTTTGTAAATTTAAATGCTACTAATGCAGGCATTGGTGAATTGCGTACCATCATTGAAGATGCGCGTAAAGCGTGTTCGTTCTCTGCAACAGCGAACTATTCTATTCCTCGATGAAATTCATCGTTTTAATAAAAGCCAACAAGATGTGCTTTTACCTTGCGTAGAGGATGGCACAATTATTCTTATTGGTGCCACTACAGAAAATCCATTTTTTGAGGTTAATAGACCTCTTTTATCTCGATTGAGACTTATCACATTAGAGGCCCTTACACCAAAGGCTATCGGTCAAATTCTGCGTCGTGCTATTACCGATGAAGAGGTAGGTCTTGGTAAACGTCGTTTACAAGTCACCGACGAAGTACTAGAGGATGTAGGCATCTTCGTCAACGGTGATGGCTCGGATGGCTCTCAATATTTTAGAGCAAGCAGCAGCTATGGTTCCCGACGAAGGTACTATATCTATTGAGGTCCTTGAAAAGGTCGTAGGCCGTCGTATTTATACATACGACAAAAAAGGTGATAGCCACTATGATACGATTTCTGCTTTTATTAAAAGTATGCGAGGCTCTGATGTACAAGCGACAGTGCATTATTTAGCTCGTATGATTGAAGCAGGGGAGGACCCGAACTTTATCGCTCGTCGTATCGTGATTTGTGCTGCTGAGGATGTAGGTCTTGCTGATCCTCAAGCATTGATTTTGGCAAACGCTGCGGCTCAAGCGGCTCATATGGTAGGCTTCCCAGAGGCGCGTATTATATTGTCCGAGGCTGCATGTTATGTGGCGTTAGCGCCAAAAAGTAATTCTGCCTATATGGCAATCGATGCAGCTATTGCCGACGTGCGTCATAAGGATTGTGGGCAGGTACCAGATCATTTGAAGGATAGTCATTATAGTGGGGCTAGCAAATTAGGTCACGGGAAAGCCTATAAGTATGCTCATAACTATCCGAATGGCTATGTAAAACAACAATATTTACCGACACCTCTTAGTAGATGCTACATATTACAATGGCATAAAAAGAGGTAGAGAAGAACAATTGCTTAATGACTGGGAAGAACGTCGTAAAAGCTAACTAAATACTTCGATATATGCTATAATATAATGATAAGTTAATTTACTGTAATGTTATATAAGTAAGGGGTTTGTATAGATTTATGGCAGAAGAAAATACTTCCACCAAAAAACGCAACACACGCCGCAAGCGAACTAGTACAAAACAGCAATCAAAGTCTCAAGGCTTTTCTTTGCGCAGCGAAGTTAAAGGCCTTATTGTCATTGCCTTTGCAGTGATTTCTTTGCTCGGGTTCTTTGGCTTTGAGCTTGGTCTTGTGGGTCAAATTTTAACAGGTATATTCCGCTATGGCTTCGGTCTAGGTGGCATTATTCCTTGTTTATGCGTTTTCTGGGTAGGTTGGCGATTATTATATAAGGGCACATTTATTTCCTTTACAAAACGAGGCGTAGTAATGACCTTGTTTTTCCTATTCTTGTTAGCTCTTGTTCCATTGTGGCGTGTTCCTGAGGGGCAGGAACTCATTACTACACAACTAGCTAATCAAGGTGGTGTTGTAGGTGGAGCTATTGCAACATTTATGCGCACTTTATTAGGTAATTTAGGTGCTATTATTCTCGATGTGTTCTTGTTATTAGCCTTTGGTCTTCTTATTACTAGATTATCCTTGCGCAGTGGCTTACAAAAGGCAGCAGATAAAACTCAAGTAGGTTTAGACGTAGCAAAAGAAGTAGCTGCTGAGAAGGTGGCAGTTGCGAAAGAGGTCTTTGAGGACTGGAATGAGCAACGCAAAGAAGCAGCGGAACAACGTAAAGCCTATAACAGGGAAAAAGATACACGCTTTGAAGATGCTGCTGATCAAGCATTAGATAGCTTAGAAAAACGTGGTATTACTACCGATAGAGATAGCTTTGAAACTGATACTTCTGTAGATGTGGAACCTATTCCAGACACAGTTACAACTGTAGAGCCGCCAAAAGCGCCTACATCTTGGAAGGAATTAGCTGAATTAGAAGCGCGTAATCGTGCAGCTGAGCAATTGGCTAATATTTCTGAAGCATCTGGCGATGCTAAGACTTATGATGCTGATGATTTTGATCAATTTTCTGATACGCATAGATCTACTGGTGATGATTATGTATATGTTCCAGATGAGGATTATACATATACACCTGACGAAGGCTATACTGATGAGTCTGAAGCAGTAAGAAATACTGAGGTGAAAGAACCTGAATTTTCCTATCAAAATACAACGATTGGCCCATTGGAAACTAATCACGGGGCTATTGCGTCTGCCGTGCCTGGAACGGGGGCTGCTGCTAGTTCTGTAAGTGCTGGTGCTGGTATGGCAGGCATGGGCTTACAAGTGCCATCTATTATTAGCACTACAGAGGATACGGCTCAAGTAGCAGTATCTAAAGATGGTCAAATCCATCGTACTTACGATAGACCTTACCATTTCCCAAGCCTTGATATTTTGGCGAAAGGGAAGGGGAGTCAAAATAATGGGGAAGAAGTAGCTCACAATGCGATGATGCTTGAGAATGTATTGAGTAACTTTGGCATTACTGCTAAGGTTGTAAATGCTACACAAGGTCCGACCGTTACGCGTTATGAAATCGAGCCTGCTCCTGGGGTGAAGGTTAGCCGTATCGTTAATTTAACAGATGATATTGCTCTTAATTTAGCTGCGCAACATATTCGTATGGAGGCTCCAATCCCAGGTAAATCTGCTATTGGTATTGAGGTACCTAATAAGACAACTGAAGCCGTTCATTTGCGTGATGTTTCTAGATTGTAGCGACTTTAAGGATGCTCGAGGTGGTATTCCTGTAGGTCTTGGTAAGGATATTGCAGGGAAACCTGTGATCACAGACCTTGCGAAGATGCCTCACTTGCTCGTAGCAGGTACTACTGGTTCTGGTAAATCTGTATGTGTAAATACATTGATTTCCAGTATTCTCTTTAGTCGTAAACCAGAAGAGGTTAAGCTTTTATTAATCGACCCTAAGATGGTTGAATTGTCTATTTATAACGGCATTCCTCATTTGATGGCGCCCAGTTGTAACAGATATGAAAAAAGCAGCAGCTGTATTGCGTTGGGCCGTTCGAGAAATGGAGGCTCGTTATAAAGCCTTTGCAGCATCTGGTAAACGTGATATTAAGAGTTATAATGAAGCACACCCTAAGGCGGCTATGCCGTTGATCGTACTGATTATCGACGAGTTAGCTGACCTTATGATGACTGCTCCAGATGACATTGAAGAATCCATTAGTCGTTTGGCACAAATGGCGCGTGCTGCAGGTATCCACATGGTACTTGCTACACAACGTCCATCTGTTAATGTTATTACTGGCTCTATTAAAGCCAATGTACCAAGCCGTATTTCCTTTGCTGTAGGCTCTCAAATTGACTCCCGTACTATCCTCGATATGGCGGGGGCCGAGAAATTGCTAGGTAAAGGTGATATGTTGTTTGCTCCAATTGGGGCGAATAAACCAATTCGTGTACAAGGTGCATTTATCTCTGATAATGAGGTAGAAAAACTCGTAGAATTTGTAAAAGCTCAACGTGAACCAGAGTATGATGATACGGTAACACAAGAGGCTGAAAAGGAAGCTGAGAAAGAAACTTCTGATGATAATGATGTATACCGCGATGAATTATTAGAACGTGCGGTAAATCTTGTTATGGAATCTGGTCAAGCCTCTGTATCCATGTTACAGCGTCGCTTCCGCATCGGTTATACCCGTGCAGCACGCCTTGTAGATACAATGGAAGATCTTAAAATCGTTGGTCCTAGCATGGGCAGTAAGGCTCGAGAAATTTTGATGAGCCCTGAACAAGCTAAAGCTAGATATTTCTCTGACTCCAATGATGAGCAATAATTGAATGAGTATGATATTACGTAGATTTAGAAAGGAACGAAAATGGCTGAATTAGGCGAAGAATTACGACGTGAACGGGTAAGACGTAATTTAACCTTTAAAGATGTGGAGCAAGTGCTACATATCAAAACAACCTATTTAGAGGCTATCGAAGATGGCAACTATGACATCATTCCTGGGCAGGTCTACGTAAAAGGCTTTATTCGTAATTATGGTAATTACTTAGATCTCGATGGAGATCGTTTGGTGAAAGCCTACCAAAGTCAAGTAGGGGATATTGATACCTTTTCTTTGCGCTCTGTGACGAGACAGAAAGCTCAAGCCACTCCTACTTTAGGTACAAAGCGAATTCGTTGAATACCAAACCTCTAAGAAAGCGTATGTCTCTGGAAACGCGACAACGAAAACGCCAACGTTCTATCGTTCAGGAACGTATTATTTTAGGCATTATCTTATTCTGTATGGCATTATTTTTACTATGGTTATTCCTTTTCTAATAGTTGATTAGGAATGATGGAAAGGCATTTACACAATCAATGGATAGATTTTTAGTAACAGAACCTTCGGATATGAAGGAACGAGGTTGGGCCGAGTTAGATTTTGTTCTCATCAGTGGGGACGCCTATGTGGACCATCCGTCCTTTGCTCCTGCGGTTATCGGCAGATACCTAGAATCCAAAGGCTATCGTGTAGGCATTATAGATCAACCAGATTGGAATGATGTAGAGGCTTTCAAAAAACTAGGTAAACCGCGTCTAGCATCCCTTGTTACGGCAGGGAATTTAGACTCAATGCTCAATAAATTTACGGCGGCAAAGAAAATTCGCCGTCAAGATGATTATTCTCCAGGTGGTGAAGCTGGTCATCGTCCCGATCGTGCTACTTGGTATATGCAAACCGCATGAAGGAGGCTTATAGTGATGTGCCGCTCATTATCGGGGGCATAGAGGCATCCTTACGTCGCTTTGGTCATTATGACTACTGGTCAGATACAGTGCGTCGCTCTATCTTAGTCGATTCTAAGGCGGATGTACTCGTTTACGGTATGGGTGAACTTCAAATCGTCGAACTAGCTGATGCGTTAGACCAAGGCAGATTTAAAGAATCCTTGCCGTCTATTCGCGGTATTTGTTACATGGCAAAGGAAATTCCTACCATTGATTATGTGGAGTGCCCATCTTATGAAGCTATTAAGGCTGACAAAATGGACTTTGCCGATGCGTTTCGCATCCAATATGATGAACAAGATCCGTTCTATGGCCGCATAGTGGTACAGAAGCATGGTGACCGATATTTGATTCAGAATACGCCTGCATTGCCATTGACACAAGAGGAAATGGATGGGGTGTATAATCTGCCCTATACTCGTAAATGGCATCCTAAATACGATGATAAAGGTGGCGTACCAGCCTTAAGCGAGGTACAGTTTAGCCTTGTGAGCCAACGTGGTTGTTTTGGCAGTTGTTCTTTCTGCGCTATTACAAACCACCAAGGTCGTATCATCCAAAATCGCAGTCATGAGTCATTGATTGACGAAGCTCAGATGATGATTAATATGGATAACTTTAAGGGGTATATTCACGATGTAGGGGGGCCTACCGCAAATTTCCGTCATTTAGCCTGTGATAAACAAGCCGTATATGGTGCTTGTAAAGGGCGTACTTGTGCCGCACCTGAGCCTTGTGAGAACTTGAATACAAATCATGATGATTACATTGCTTTACTTCGTAAGTTGCGCAAGTTAAAAGGCGTGAAAAAAGTATTTGTTCGCTCTGGCTTGCGCTATGACTATGTGCTAGCGGATAACAATAAAGACTTTGTGCGCGAGCTCTGTGAGTTTCACGTCAGTGGTCAGTTAAAAGTAGCTCCAGAACATGTGTCTAAACGTGTAACCAATATGATGGGCAAGGCTGGAAAGGAAGAGTTCCTCACCTTTAAATCTTGGTTTGAAGAGGCTAATAAAAAACTTGGTAAAAAGCAATACTTAGTACCATACTTTATGAGCTCTCATTCAGGCTGTGCCTTGGAGGATGCTATCGAATTAGCGGAGTTCTTGCGTGATCACCATATGTACCCTGAACAAGTACAAGACTTTATTCCTACACCGGGTAGTCTGTCTACTTGTATGTACTATACAGGCATTAATCCTTTAGATGGAAAGCCTGTATATGTAGCTAAAAAGGGTAGAGATAAAGCTAAGCAACGCGCTTTGATGCAGTTTAAAAATATTGAAAACTATGACCTTGTTAAAGAGGCCCTCATAGAGGCTAATCGACGTGATTTAATTGGTTTTGGCCCAGAATGTTTAATTCCGCCACGCCCAATTGGTCGCAATAGTAATCGTACTAGTAAGGGGAGACCATCTCGTAGTGGTATGACTAAAGGTCATTCGCCTAATAAAAGCCGTGGTGGTCGTTAATTATAGAGATTAGTTTTACTAGTTTCGTTGGAGATACGTTATGTCTTATAGGAGGCATATATGAAACGGTGGATTGCTCCGGGCGTTTTAGCCCTTTTTGTAGTAGGGATGTTGACCTACGGCATGAACTTTTACCATCAAGAACAAATCGAACAGGCAAAAGAACCTGTTCGTGGTGAAATTACAGTCTACACAGACTTGCCAAATAATTTAACTACAATGCTAGCTGCTCGGTATGAAGCGGAACAAAATGTAAAGGTTACAATCATGCCTCTTACAGAGGATCAAATGGCACAACGGTCAGCGTCAACTGTGGCTGACACATCTGGCGATTTAGTACTCACCTCTGAGGATAATCTTGTTGTAGGTGCTAATACTGGTAAATATGCACCAATCGTTAATGAACGAATTGATGAAGTACGAGATACATTTAAAGATCCTAATGGCTACTGGGTTGGTCTTTGGTATGATCCTATCGTATTTGTTCAGAATGATACCTTCCACAATGGTGTTGGTAAATATATTACGACCTGGGAGACCTTGGGAAAACAAGGTGACTGGTCTGTTGTTATGACGGACTTTGTGGCATCTCAGAATGCAGCAAATTTACTATACAATATGGTGGAATACAAAGGAGAGCCAGAGGCTCTTGAATATTTGTATAGCTTGAAACCACACGTAGTACAACATGCTAAATTTCTGTCTACTCCGATACGCTTAACTGCATTAGGGGAGACAAATATTGGGATTGGCAACTTATCTGATGCAGCTCAGTACAATCGTCATGGGTATCCAATTAAGTTCATATATCCTAAAGATGGTACGTCTTTCTATGTGACTGGTGCTGCGGTGTTAAAAAACTCAAAGCATAAAGCAGATAGTGTTGAATTTATTAATTGGTTGTTATCTACAAAAACGGCAAAATATATGGTAGAGAATAATTTTACCTATATGTTCACCAATCCTGAAATGGATGAGCCGAAGGATTCTATGGGACAAGATTTAGTGCTATGGCCTGTGAATGGTGGCTATACTATGGAAGGTAAAAAGTTATTGTTAAATCACTGGGTTAGTCAAGTACGATTCCGTAAAGACTAAGTCCGTTGAATAGATCCTAGCAATAGGAAAAGAGATAGAATCGAGTGAAGAAAGGATATAGAATGGGTAAGAAATTAGGGTATGTTAGCCTAGGTTGTGCTAAAAATTTAGTAGATACTGAAGTAATGTTAGGTTTGTTGAGAGACAATGGCTATACCATTACTGAAGACCTAAGCGAAGCAGACCTTATCGTTGTTAATACCTGCACTTTTATTGAGAAAGCCAAGGCTGAGTCTATTAATACCATCCTTGAGGTTGCTCAATATAAGGAAAATGGCCTTTGTAAGGGTCTTATTGTAGCAGGTTGTCTTAGCCAACAATATCAGGATGAATTATTCCAAGAAATTCCTGAAATTGATGCATTAATCGGTACTGGTGCATGGGACCAAATTATGGTAGCCGTTGATGCTATTGAGCATGGCAATCGAAGTTGTATTATGGAGAATATTACGAACATCTATGATGAACGTATGCCTCGCATTCAGACTACACCTCGTTACAGTGCATATGTAAAGATTGCGGAAGGCTGTAATAATGGTTGTACTTTCTGTATTATTCCAAAGGTGCGTGGTGCATTCCGTAGTCGTACAATCGAGTCTATTAAAGCCGAAGTAGAACGCTTAGCAGCATCCGGTGTTAAAGAGGTCGTTCTTATCGCTCAAGATACGACTAGCTATGGTATTGACCTCAACGATGGTACGCCATTGTTGACTACGTTGTTAAAAGAATTAACTACAGTAGAAGGCATCGAATGGATTCGTATGCTCTACTTATATCCAACATTCTTCTCCGATGAATTGTTAGATATTATCGTTAATGAGCCAAAACTTTGTAAATATGTAGATATTCCGTTGCAACATGTTAATAACGATATTTTGAAGCAAATGAATCGTCGCGATGATCGTAGTGATATTGAGCGTTTGCTTAAGAAAATTAGAAATGCTCCTACACATATTACATTGCGTACATCTATCATCGTTGGTTTCCCTGGTGAAACAGACGAGCAATTTGAGGAACTTTGCGACTTTGTAAAAGAAATCAAATTCGATAATATGGGTGTGTTTACCTACTCTCAAGAGGAAGGTACACCTGCAGGTGCTCGTGAAGACCAAGTCCCAGAAGAGATTAAAGAAGAACGTTACCACGTTCTTATGTCCATCCAAGCTGCTATCTCTGAAGAGAATAATCGCGACTTAGAAGGTACCATTGATTATGCGATGGTCGAAGAAATCGAGGAAGGCGATAATAATACATTGCTTGCAAAAGGTCGTTTGAAATCTCAAGCTCCTGATGTAGACGGCAATATGTACATCGAAGACTGCGGCGAAGATATTAAACCTGGTGACATTCTCAAGGTACAAGTAGAACAAGGTTTTGCGTACGACGTTGTAGCTACTGTTGTAGAATAATACACTTCGATATATTCGAGTGTGGAGGTGATCTGATGATTGTAGAACTTATTTCTACAGGCTCAGAATTATTGCTAGGTGATACAGTAAATACGAATGTATCTTGGCTAGCACAAGAGTTAAATAAATTAGGCTATACTATTGCTCATCAATCCGTAGTTGGCGATAATCCTAAGCGAATGACAGAGGTTTTTCAGCTAGCTAGCACACGGGCTGATATTGTGATTAGTACTGGTGGGCTAGGTCCAACACAAGGTGATATTACGCGTAATGTATTAGCCGACTCTATTGGACGACCTATTGTATTTAATCAAGAGGCAATGGATGAGGTTAAACGTTTCTTTGAAAGTGTAAAACGAACTGTACCTGATGCAAGTCGTCGGGAAGCGGAGTTGCCTGAAGGTGCAAAGATTCTTAAAAATCCTGTAGGCGTAGCTCCTGGTGTTGTCGTAGAGGATGGGGACACTACATATATACTTTTACCTGGACCTCCTGGAGAAATGAAGGGGATGTTCCAAGAGGGAGTAGTACTTATTTAGATAGTCGATTCGGTTCGCAAGGTGTTGTTACATCCTATCGATATGGCGTATATGATATCCGTGAAATCGACTTAGAGAACACTTTGATGGATCTCATTAAGAATCAATCGAAATCCGACCATAGCTTTGCTCATTAAAAAGGGCTATATCGAGGTTCGCATCACCGCTAAGGCTGATACTTTAGAGGCAGCACAAGCGCTTCTCAATCCTTGGGATACTATTATTCGAGAACGATTAGGCTCTCGGGTAGGCCGTGATTTGACGATTTCTATGGAGGAAACCCTCGGTTGTGCTCTACTGGAGGAGCACAGTACGATTAGTACTGCTGAATCTTGTACCTCCGGTTTAGTTGGTAAATTACTTACTAATGTGAGTGGCAGTAGTGAGTACTACATGGGTGGCGTTATTTCGTATAGCAACGACATAAAACATCGTGTACTAGGTGTACCTCAAGACATGCTCGATACGTATGGTGCCGTAAGTGAACAAGTCGCTAAGGCTATGGCGGAAGGGGCAAGAGCTATTGGACAAACGACCTATGCCGTTTCTACGACGGGCATAGCTGGTCCTGGCGGAGGTAGTCCCTGAAAAGCCAGTTGGTCTTGTGTGGTTTGGTGTTACTGGGCCACATGGCACTGTAGCTCATAAAGGCAAATCTAATTGGCAATCGAGATGATATTAGACAAAGTGCAGCAGAGCTAGCACTATATTATGTGTATACTTATATAACAGAAAAGGGGAAATAAAATAATGGCTGTAGATGGCAGACAAGCAGCGTTGGATAACGCGTTAAAACAAATTGAAAAAGACTTTGGTAAAGGCGCTATTATGCGTCTTGGTGAAGCGGCTGATCGCATGAACGTAGAGGTTATCTCTTCCGGTTCTCTTGCTATCGATATCGCTGTTGGCGTAGGTGGTTTCCCTCGTGGTCGTGTGATTGAAATTTACGGTCCAGAATCCTCTGGTAAAACAACAGTAGCACTTCACGCTGTAGCAGAAGCACAAAAACAAGGTGGCATTGCGGCATTTATTGATGCGGAGCATGCGATGGATCCAGTATATGCACGTAACTTGGGTGTAGATATCAATAATTTATTGATTTCTCAACCAGACAATGGTGAGCAAGCTCTTGAAATTACGGAAGCTCTTGTTCGCAGTGGCGCTGTAGATATCGTCGTAGTTGACTCCGTTGCAGCTTTAGGTTCCTAAAGCTGAAATCGAAGGGTGAAATGGGCGATGCTCACGTAGGTTTACAAGCTCGTTTGATGAGTAAAGCATTGCGTAAATTGACTGGTATCATCAGCAAATCTAAAACGGTTGTTATCTTCATCAACCAATTGCGTGAAAAAGTAGGCGTAATGTTTGGTAACCCTGAAACGACAACTGGTGGTCGTGCGTTAAAATTCTATTCTTCCGTACGCCTTGATGTTCGTAAAGGTGAATTAATTAAAGCTAATAACGAAAACGTTGGTGCCCGCACTAAAGTTAAAGTTGTTAAAAACAAAGTAGCACCTCCATTCAAAACAGCTGAATTCGACTTGATGTACGGCGAAGGTATCTCCAAAGCAGGTACGCTTATCGATATCGGTACAAATATGGAAATTATCAATAAATCTGGTGCATGGTATTCCTACAATGGGGAGCGTATGGGCCAAGGTAAAGAATCTGCTAAACAGTACTTACTTGATAACCCACAAAGTAGCAGATGAAATCGATCGTATTATTCGCGATACATTGGCAGTAGGTACAGAAGAAATCGACGTAATCGGTGAAGAAGTAACTGAAGAAGTATAATCATGAGTGACGAAACGATGCAAGCTGCTATGGATCAAGCGTATCGCTTCCTAGCTCAACGATTTCTTAGTTCCCATGAACTAACACAAAAAATGAGACGTAAACAATTCGAGGACCCAATCATTGAGCGGGTCCTTGAACGCCTTAGAGAGTATGATTATATCAACGATGAGCGCTTATCTGAGCAGGTATTAGCGTACTTGATGAAAGAACAAAAATATGGGCGCCTACATGATTAAACAAAAGATGAAACTTCGGGGGCTTGAGATTCCCCAAGAAATTTCTTCTTATGATGAAGTAAAAGCGGCCTATCGAGTGGTGGAGAAAAAATTTGGCTCCATTCTCAATGAGGACCGCACTCCTCGTGTAAAAGTATTCAACTTTCTCAAATACAGAGGGTTCTCAACAAGCACGATTCAAGTCGTATGTAATGATTTTTATGAATAAAGTATGCTTTTTGAGAGTCCTTGCTAGGCTTGTAAAATCTTGACAGAAAGGGCGTTTCAAGTCTAAAATTAATAATAGCTTTATTTATTTATATGATGATAAGGCTAATTGATAATTTAATGCATGAAAGGCATAAAAAGGAGCATGAAAGCTCGATTTTGAGAATTTAAGAGGAGGTGAGACAGATTTTAGAGTATAGTCTAATTGCAGTGGTAATGGTACTGATTGGACTAGGGGTAGGCTATTTTTTAAGAAAAAATATTGCTGAAGGAAAACTGAATCAAGCTGAACAAGAGGCTGCACGCATCATCGCTAACGGTGAGCGCACAGCTGAGTCTAAAAAGAAAGAAGCTTTTATTAGAAGCGAAAGAAGAAATTATAAGCTCCGTTCCGATGTGGAACGAGAAAAATAAAGATCGTCGTTCTGAACTTCAACGTATGGAACGCCGTATTCTTCAAAAAAGAAGAATCTTTGGATAAAAAAATTAGACAATATTGAGCACAAAGAGGAAGCTTTACATCGCAAAGAAGCTGAATTAGCCCAAAGCCGTGAAAAGGTAGAAGCTTTGTATGAAAAACAAATGGCAGAATTGGAACGCATTTCTGGCATGACTTTCGAAGAAGCGAAAAATATCTTGTTAACGAATGTAGAACAAGAAATCCGTCATGAAACGGCGATTATGGTTAAGGAAATGGAACAGCAAGCTAAGGATGAAGCGGAGAAAAAAGCGAAAGAAATTATCTCCTCTGCAATCCAACGTTGCGCAGCTGACCATGTAGCGGAAACTACCGTATCCGTAGTGGCATTGCCTAATGATGAAATGAAAGGTCGCATTATCGGTCGCGAAGGTCGCAATATTCGCGCACTTGAAACATTAACAGGTATTGACTTGATTATCGATGATACACCAGAAGCAGTTATTCTTTCCGGCTTCGATCCAATTCGTCGTGAAGTGGCTCGTATCGCATTGGAAAAATTGATTGTAGACGGTCGTATCCATCCAGCTCGTATTGAAGAAATGGTTGGTAAGGCTCGTAAAGAGGTGGACCAAACTATTAAAGAGGCTGGTGAACAAGCGACATTTGAAGCTGATGTTCACGGCTTACATCCTGAAATCGTTAAGATCTTTAGGTCGTTTGAAATATCGTACTAGTTACGGTCAAAAACGTATTGAAACATTCCATCGAAGTATCTCATTTAGCAGGTTTAATGGCAGCTGAACTTGGCTGTGATGTAACATTGGCTAAACGAGGTGGCTTAATTCATGATATCGGTAAAGCATTGGACCGCGAACTTGAGGGTTCTCATGTTCAAATCGGTGTTGATGTAGCTCGTAAATATCGTGAAAGCGCAGCGGTAATCAACTGTATTGGTGCTCATCATGGTGATGAAGAATTCCAAAGTGTTGAGGCTGTATTAGTAGCTGCTGCTGATGCTATCTCCGCAGCTCGTCCTGGAGCACGTCGAGAAACATTAGAAAACTACTTGAAACGTTTATCTAAATTGGAAGAAATCGCTGAATCCTTCGAAGGCGTTGAAAAATGCTTTGCTATTCAAGCAGGTCGTGAGATTCGCGTTGTAGTAAAACCGGATAAGATTGATGAAGCTGAGTCTACATTACTCGTTCGGAATATCGTAAAACGCATCGAGTCTGAACTCGAATATCCAGGCCAAATCAAGGTCGTAATTATTCGTGAAACTCGTGTTGTGGATTACGCAAAATAATATGCAATAAGCGATAAGTATAGGCTGCAATGTTATCATTGCAGCCTATTGTTATCAAAATATTGGTAATGGTATCGTTTAATACGGCGTATAGGAATCCTTATGTATTTTAGCTTGATAGATAAGGATTCCTATGATTCGTATTTAGGTTTTTTTATACTATTTTTAATAATTTAACTGATTAAAAATCTTTTACAAATAGAGGATTTTTTTATTTGTATATCGAATTAATATATATATGGGGAAGGAGGCGTTGGCTATGAGCCGATATTTTGAAAATGAATTGATTGAACAAATCAAAGATGCTAATGATATCGTATCAGTTATATCCGAGCATGTAGCCTTAAAGAAACGCGGCAAGAACTATTGGGGTTGTTGTCCTTTCCATAATGAAAAAAACGCCATCCTTTAGCGTTGCCCCTGAAAAGGGTTTTTATTATTGCTTTTGGTTGCCATGCATCGGGGAATGTTATTAAATTCCTTATGGAGTTAGAACATTTAACCTTTGTAGAGGTACTTGAGCGGCTAGCTAATCGAGCTAATATTCCATTGCCAGAGGCGAAGCTTTCACCTGAGCAGCGAGCTCGAGATGAAAGACGTAAAAAACTATATGAAGCTTGTGATTTAGCAGCCACATTTTTCCATAACTGTCTCACTCAAACCTCTATGGGAAAGGTGGGGCTCGATTATTTGAAGAAGCGGGGACTTACGAAGGAGATCATAGAACAGTTCAAGCTTGGATTTGCTCCCTGATGGTTGGGACAAGTTATATCGTGCCTTCCATGAGCGCGGTATTGATGATTCAATTTTATTAGAGTTGAATTTAGTACGTAAAAACCAAAAGGGACAATTCTATGATTTCTTTAGAAATCGTATTATGTTTCCTATAATGGATGGTAAAGGGCGAGTAGTTGCCTTCGGTGGTCGTGTCATGGATGACAGCACACCAAAATATTTAAACTCCCCAGAGTCATCTATCTTCGAAAAGGGTAAAATACTATTTGCTTTTGATAAGGCGTACAAATCGATTCGTCAGGAGAGACAAGCCATTCTCGTAGAAGGGTATATGGATGTTATATCAGCCCATAACCATGGCGTTACGAATGTGGTGGCCTCTTTAGGGACTGCTTATACAAGAGACCATGGTCATATCTTGATGAGACAGGCTGATGAAATTGTATTAGCCTATGATATGGATGGTGCTGGGCGCCAAGCGGCTGCCAGGGCCATTGAATTATTACAAAATACGGACTTTAAGGTGCGTGTTCTCGCCATGCCAGATGGAAAAGATCCTGATGATTATATACGTAATCATGGTGGGCAGGCATTTAAAGACTTAGTTGCAAAGGCTGTGAAGCCCCTCGATTATTTATTGAGTGAGTCTTTAATTAAGCACGATACTAACGATACTGAAGGAAAACAAGCCGTTATGGCTGATGTGTTCCCCTATATTGCAAATATAGATAGTCAAACACAGCGAGATGACGCATTAAAAACATTGGCACTGCCATTATGGCTTGATAATAGTAGCATATTTAGATACTTCCGAGATTATGTGAAAAAAGGACAAATTGAATTAGTAGATACTGCATCAGCACCTTTGCCAACACAGGATTTACCTAAGGGGGATGCGGAAAAATTATTGTCCTTAGCTTTTACTGATGGGGAAATATTATCTCATATGATGAGCTATTTGCCGATAGAAGACTTTCAAAAAAGCGAATATCGATGTATAATAGAAAAGATATTCTCCTTGTACAAGACAGAAGGTCACCTGGATGAAACAGCAATTCAGTCTGTGTTAACCCCATCAGAGTATGATATTTACTCTAGATTGGTTGTGATGAGTGACGATGAATATAAGGTGCAAGTGCCTGGATTAATCCGCAAGATAAGGCTCCATTCATTGCGTGAACAGTATAAAGCGCATTCAATTATGGCGGATCAACTAAAACGGGCAGGAGATTCGACGTTTATTAGCGAATTACATAAATGTCAGGAAATACAGAATTTAATTAGAGAATGGTCTAAGTAAACAATACTATAAAGGAGAGCGCTGTGGCTAAGAAAGTACAAAAAAGTCAAATAGAGGAGATTGTGGAACAACTTCTTGAAAAAGGCCGTAAGACCGGTGTGTTGACACAATCCGAGATTTCAGATGCTCTTCATGAGCAGGCGGAAATCACTGCAGAACAATTAGATGACATTTATACTACGTTTAGGTAAATTAAATATTGAGGTTATAGCTGACATCGATGCAGAAGATGTAGAAGAAAATCCAATCGAGCCAGAAGAAGATGCTGAAGAGGTTGTTAGTGAGAAGAGTATCTCCATCGACTTAAGCGTAGACTCTGGTGTTAATATCGATGACCCAGTGCGTATGTACCTCAAAGAGATTGGTCGTGTTCCTTTGCTTTCTGCGGACGAAGAAATCGTTTTAGCAAAGCAAATTGAAGCTGGCGCAACAGAAGATGCTACATATAAAGATATTCAACTTGCCAAAAAGGCTAAGAAAAAATTGGTAGATGCTAACTTGCGCTTAGTTGTCAGCATCGCAAAACGCTATGTAGGTCGTGGTATGTTATTCTTGGATTTGATTCAAGAAGGTAACCTTGGTCTGATTAAAGCGGTTGATAAATTCGACTATACAAAAGGTTACAAATTCTCCACATATGCTACATGGTGGATTCGTCAAGCGATTACGCGTGCTATTGCGGACCAAGCTCGTACGATTCGTATTCCTGTACATATGGTAGAAACGATTAATAAATTGATTCGTATTTCTCGTCAGTTATTGCAAGATAAAGGTCGCGAACCATTGCCAGAGGAAATTGCAGAAGGCATGGGAATTACTGTAGAGCGCGTGCGCGAAATCCAAAAATCGCACAAGAGCCAGTATCCTTGGAAACTCCAATTGGTGAAGAAGAAGATTCCCATTTAGGGGACTTCATCGAAGACCAAGATGCAATTGCTCCAGATGATGCAGCTAGTTACATCTTGTTGCAAGAGCAAATTGAAGATGTATTTACATGCTTAACAGATCGTGAGCAACAAGTATTGATCTTGCGCTTTGGTTTGAAGGATGGTAAACCTCGTACATTAGAAGAAGTGGGTCAACACTTCAATGTTACTCGTGAACGTATCCGCCAAATCGAAGGTAAGGCGCTTACTAAATTGCGTAACCGCGGTAAACGCGATAAAATTCAAAAGACTTCTTATAAGATAAAGAATCTCGTAAGGGTTGTAATGCAGTGTTCTCTAGCACTGTGTTACAGCCCTTTTGTGTTAAAATAAAGATATGATTCATCGTTTTATGATCATGAAACAGTCATAGAAATGCGATGTACCTTGACTTTAGTACTAGCCTATTCGGTATAATTAATAAGCTAGAAACTAACTGTGGGCCTATAGCTCAGGGGTAGAGCAACCGGCTCATAACCGGTCGGTCCCTGGTTCGAACCCAGGTGGGCCCACCAATTATGTTGATATCTACCGTCCTTGAGAATTCAAGGGCGGTTATTTTTATATACTAATAGTAGAGGATATTATGGAACCTAGACCTATGATGGACCGCTTGGAAGCGGTGTTTTCAATCGTGCCAAAGGCTCATGCTATTGCAGATATCGGTACTGATCATGGCTACTTAGCGGTAGAACTCATTAATCGTGGTCGTGCTGAAATTTGTCATCGCTGGGGATGTGCATAAAGGACCGTTAGAGTCAGCAAAAGAATATGTTAAGTCCCGTGGGCTTGAGTCTAAGGTAGATTGCCGTTTAGGGGATGGTCTAAAGGTAACGCAGAAAGGCGAGCTAAATGGTGCCATCTGCTGTGGTATGGGTGGATACCTCATGCGCGATATTGTAGACGCTGGGCCAGAACCATTAGAGTTCTACGTGTTACAACCACAAAATGGGCAAAAAGAATTGCGTCAGTATATGGTGCAAAAGGGCTATGTTATCGTTCTTGAAATTATCGTTGAAGATGCAGGTAAATTATATACTGCATTTTTAGCGATTCGCGAAGATTGTGTAGAAAAGTACACTGGTACACCAATTCAAGAAAATGTGTATGCCGCATTGCCTGAAGAATCCTTATTGTGGTCTGTGGGGGCTCTTATTGAACAGGAACGTCCCACCTCTTTGGAAGAAATACATTGAGTATTTGATTTACCAACGCCAATGTGCACTAGATGGTATGACTGATAAATTGAGTCATACCGATAAATATAAGGAACTAGATGCTGAAGTGGCATTTCTTTGTAGTCTTTTAGAAAATAGATAAAAGGAAGTGAGTTATATGACAACAGTTCAACATGTTATTTACGTTGATGGAACAATTAGCACCGCGTTCCTATGCTGAAATCATGGGATAATGTAGGTCTTATGGTAGGCGATCGTAATGCAGTGGTCACAGGTGTATTAACGACCTTAGATGTTACAGAGGAAGCTATAGCCTATGCGATTGAACATGACTACAATTTGATTGTTAGCCACCATCCATTAATCTTTAAAGGTTTAAAACAGCTATCTTGCGATACGGTGCAAGGTCGTATGATTAATCAGTTGATACAGCATAAGATTGCCGTTTATAGTGCTCATACAAATCTCGATATCGCACCAGGTGGTCTCAATGATATGTTAGCAAATCAACTAGGTCTTATAGACATAAAAGGTTTTGTTAAAACTGGTGAAGACGCGCTATATAAGGTTACTACCTTTGTACCTGAAAGCTCTGCTGATGCAGTTCGTCATGCTATGGGGGCCGCAGGGGCAGGAAAAATTGGCAACTATGAGCACTGTAGCTTTAGTCTTCACGGTGAAGGTCGCTTCATCGGTAATGAAGCGTCTCATCCTGTCATCGGTGAAGCGGGTGTATTAACGGTGGCACCTGAGGTACAAGTGAATGCTATCGTAGATGGTACTCATTTAAGCCAAGTTGTGGAGACTATGAAATCAGCACATCCTTATGAAGAAGTGGCTTATGAAGTAGTGTCCTTGGTAGAGCCTACAGCTGCTACTCAGTATTTAGGCAGAGTTGGCCGCTTGCCAAATGCATTAAATTTAGATACCTTCCGTGAATGGGATACAAGAAGCTTTACCATTGGCAAATATTCGCTTTGCAGGTATTGCACCTAGGGAGATTCAATCTATTGCGTTATGCTCCGGAGCTGGTGCTGAATTTATTAAAGATGCAGCTCGTTTGCATGTGGATGCATATATTACAGGTGATGTGAAGTATCATGAGGCCCAAATGGCTAAGGAGTTAGGACTCCTTGTAGTTGATGCAGGGGCATTTTGGTACAGAATCTATTGTAGCTGATGGTTTGCGAGATTATTTGATCGGAACAGGTCTTTCTATTCCTGTTCAAGCTTTCACAGAGCAAAATGATTTCTTCTTTTTATAATGTTGCATTTTCTTGCAACAAATAGCTTAGCTATGATAAACTGAATTGAAGCAAGTATGAAAGACGGTTGCGAGTCCATAGGACTCGAGGAAAGTCCGAGCTCCATAGGGCAGGATGCCAGATAACGTCTGGCGAGGGTGACCTTAGGGAAAGTGCCATAGAAAAGGAAACCGCCACGTCAGTGGTAAGGGTGGAAAGGTGAGGTAAGAGCTCACCAGCAGTCTGGTAACAGGCTGGCTCGGTAAACCCCATCCGGAGCAAGACCGAATAGGGAAGGGTTAAGGGTGGTCCCGCCTACCTTCCGGGTTGTGTCGCTCGAGCGTGCAGGCGACTGTACGCCTAGAAAGATAATCGTCACCGTGCAAGCGGAACAGAACTCGGCTTATTGATTGCTTGCTTCCATATTTAGGATATAATTTATAGTAGTATATAAGATTGTAGATCTTTGTTAGGAGAACTTCATGGCAATTACAGCGATTACTAGTGTACAAGAATTTGATGAAAAAGTACTTGGATCTAAAGGTTTAGCTATTGTTGATTTTTGGGCTGCTTGGTGCGAACCTTGCACTGTTATGCGTCCAGAGGTAGAAGCAGTGGCAGAACGCTTCGAAGGGCAAGTAGAGTTCTTCAGCGTTGATGCGGAAGATAAAAATCTTCGTGGTATTTTATTGAAAGAAGACATCGATGGCATTCCATCCATGGTATTCTTCCGTGATGGCAAAATGCTTGATTCCCTTGTAGGTTACAAAAAAGCTGACGTGCTTGAGGCCCTAATTAAGGAAATCATGTAACAGGCTAATAACTGTTTAAAAACTACAAAAACATATAATACAGAGCTGTATATAAGAGAAATTACCTCTTATATACAGCTTTTTTGCTTAAATTCTATAGTTATTAGTTTTATAAAGTGTTATAATAAAGTAGTAAGAATGTGATTGTTATCATGAATTTTGAACTTTATCATCTGATAAATTGAGCTTATAAAAAAATGATTTCTATCATATCGTTGTAGTTTATTAAGTAATATACATATATTGCGCAAAGTTGTTGTAAGGAGGCTATATTCCGTGAAGAATCGTGTAAACAGTCTATGGACACTCTTCCAAGAGCGCCGTTTGAGTCGACGCACATTTATGAAATCCTGTGTAGCACTCACCGCCATTTTTAGGGTCTACCACCAACGATGTTAGACACCGTTGTTAAGGCTGCTGAAACAACTGAATTGCCTACGGTAATTTGGTTACATGGTCATGAATGTACTGGTTGTAGTGAATCTTTTATCCGTTCATCCTCTCCATTTACCTCTGATGTTATTTTGAACATGATTTCTCTTGAATATGATGATACTTTGGCTGCTGCCTCTGGTGCACCGTTAGAGGAACATCTAGAAAAAATCATCAAAGAAAAAGCTGGTAAATACATCTTGGCGGTTGAAGGTGGGCGTGCCACTTGACGAAGATGGTGTTTACTGCACTGTAGGTGGTCGCACATTTAAACAATCCTTGTTAGAAGCAGCTAAAGGTGCTGCAGCGATCATCGAATATGGTTCTTGTGCTTCTTGGGGTGGTATCCAAGCGGCTAAACCAAATCCAACAAACACAGTATCTGTATCTTCTGTTGTATCTGGTAAACCAATTATTAAAGTTCCTGGCTGTCCTCCGATTCCAGAGGTTATGACTGGCGTAGTAATGCACTATGCATTGTTCGGTCAAATTCCACCTCTTGATGCACAAGGTCGTCCTAAACAATTTTATGGCAATCGTATTCACGATACATGCTACCGTCGTGCCTTCTTTGACTCTGGTCTATTCGTTGAGAAATTCGACGATGATGCATCCAAATCTGGTTGGTGCTTGTACAAAGTAGGTTGTCGTGGACCTCAAACATATAATTCTTGTGGTAACTTGCGTTGGTGGAATGGTTTGTCCTATCCAATTCAATCCGGTCACGGCTGTATTGGTTGCTCTGAAAAGGGCTTCTGGGATAATGACGTATTCTATAAACGCTTACCTGACATTCCATTAGCGAATACCATTACAACTGCTGATACAATTGGTACTGTAGCTGCTGTTGGCGCTACTACAGCGGTTATTGCGCATGGTGCTGCAACTCTTATTCGCAATAAATATCTTGATATTCAAGAGGAAAAACGCTTGAAAGAACAAGGTTTATGGGATGAAACGAAGCATAATAATGGAGGAGGTCACTAATGAAACGCGTAGTAGTAGATCCGATTTCCCGTATTGAAGGTCATTTACGGGTAGAAATAAAAGTTGATGAAGCAAGTGGTAAGGTAGAGGACGCATTGTCTTCTGGTACTGCTTGGCGTGGTATCGAGCTCGTTGCAAAAAACCGTGACCCTCGTGATTTATGGGCTTTTGTACAACGTATTTGTGGCGTATGTACTACAACACATGCGTTTAGCATCTTTACGTGCTGTAGAGGATGCATTAGGTATTACGATTCCTAAGAATGCGAACTATATTCGTAATATCATGCATAGCTGTTTTAGATGTACATGACCATATCGTGCATTTCTATCACTTGCATGCTCTTGATTGGGTTAGTCCCTATAGCGCTGTTGAGTGCAGATCCAGCTAAAGACAGCTCAATTACAAAATGACGTATTTAACTACCTATAATGTAGGTGGTTTAGCTCAGCTGAAACAGCATCTAAAGACTCTGCATATCCCTAAAGGAGTTCCCTAAAAGCAACTACTGCGTATTTTTGCAGCAGTACAACAAAAAGGTTAAGAAAAATTGTTGAATCCGGTCAATTAGGTATTTTCTCGCTCAGTGGTGGGATCATCCAGATTATAATTTATTACCACCTGAGGTTCATTTGATGGCTGTATCCCATTATTTGAATATTCTTGACCGTCAACGTGATATCGTAATTCCTCACGTTGTATTTGGTGGTAAAAACCCTCATCCACATTATATTGTAGGTGGTATGCCATGTTCCATTTCTATGAATGATATGAATGCACCTATCAATACAGCACGTCTTGCTGCGGTAGAAGAATCTATTGCATTAGCCAAAGATTTGGTAGATAACTTCTATTTACCAGATCTTTTAGCGATTGGCAAAATGTACGTAGAAAAAGGCATGATTGATGGCGGTGGTCTTGCGAAAAAACGCGTTATGTCTTATGGTGACTATCCTGACGATACTTATACAGGTATTTCTGACGGTGACTACCATAAAAAATGTATCGTTCGCTCTAATGGTGTAGTAGAAAACTTTGCATTAGGCGTAGATAAAGCTACATTTATCCCACTGGAAGGTAAGGACTTCATGGATCCTCAATACCTTAGTGAAGAGGTTGATCACTCTTGGTTCACATATCCAGATGGTACGAAAACACTTCATCCTATTGATGGTGTTACAGATCCTAAATTCACAGGTCCCAAATCTGGTACTAAAGAGAAATGGGAGTATCTTGACGAAGATAAAAAATACTCTTGGATTAAATCTCCAACTTTCAAAGGTAAAACTGCAGAGGTTGGTCCATTAGCAAAATATATCGTTGTATATACAAAAGTAAAACAAGGTATCATTAAAGAACCTACTTGGGCAGAAGCTATGATTGTTCGTCAAATCGATACAGTATCCCAAGTATTAGGGCGTGCCTGCACATGTATGGATGACAACTATGGTAGGTCGTACAGCATGTCGTGGTCTTGATGCACAAGTGGCGGCAAATATTAGCCAATACTTCTTTAATAAACTTGTATCCAATATCAAAAATGGTGATACTGCAGTAGCAGATATGACTAAGTTTGAACCAAATACATGGGAAAAAGATGCAAAAGGCGTTGGCCTTGTAGATGCTCCTCGTGGTGGTTTGGGTCACTGGATCCACATCAAAGATGGTCGCTCTGCAAACTATCAATGTATCGTACCGTCCACATGGAATGCATGTCCTAAGACTGCAGCTAATGAACATGGTGCGTACGAAGATGCCATGATTGATACAAAAGTAAAAATTGCAGACAAACCACTTGAGATTTTGAAGGTTATTCACTCCTTCGACCCATGTCTTGCATGTGCAACCCATTTATACAATAAAAAAGGCGAAAAAATCGTTTCCGTCAATACTGATGCATTGTGTAAATAAAGGGTGGTGGGCTTATGTTAATACATACTGACAAAAAGGCGTACGTCGTATTTAGTTTATGGCTGCGCATCTTCCACTGGACTATGGTACTTAGCGTAACCGCTTTATTCTGGACTGGTTTATATATTGGTGACCAGGTTTTGCTGCCATAACAGGTAATCCGGAGCCAACCTTTGCAATTGATGGTTGGTTCTCTATGGAAACAATGCGTCGAATTCATTTTGGTGCGGGCGCAATTTTAACATTCTCCTTTATTTTCCGTATTGCGGCAGGTTTCTTTAACCGTGGTGATAGATTATTACCTAAATTCAATCAAAACGATATTGGTATGGTCTTAAAGAAACTACATTACACTATTTGATGATTCCTCAAAAACATGAACATCATTGGATTCGTAACTCCTTGGCGAGAACGGCGTATTTAATGGTGTATATCATGTTCTTCTTTGAAATCGTTACAGGTGCTACCATGTATGCCATGATAAACCAAATGGCTTCTTAGGCACTCTTTTGTCTCCTTTGGTTGGCCTATTTGGAGGGGAATATAATATTCATATAATCCATCATTACATTGCATGGGGCTTTTTATTCTTTACTATTGTTCATGTGTACATGGCATTCCGAGAAGACGTTATGGAGGAATCTGGTGAGGTATCAGCTATGGTTTCTGGCATGAAATACTATGCTCACGACCAATCGATATTGAGGACCTCAACGGTAAACGCCGTCGTGGTGAACGTATTGATAAACCATCCTTCACTACGTATCGACCAAGCAACCTGACGATCCTAAAGAAAGAGAATTAAAGAATGATGACTGATACAAGTACTGAATTCATCAGTGGCTTGGAACAATACGCGGACTCTGAGGGTCCGCGTATTGATTTAAGTAGCCTTTATGATGATGGAAATAATGAAATTGTTCTGCTTGGAGTAGGGAATATATTACTTACTGATGAAGGGCTTGGAGTACATGTTGTAAAAGACATAAAAGAGTCTTTTATTTTTACACCTGCCATTACCATTATTGATGGTGGCACTATGGGGATGGAATTACTGACCTATATGAGAGGGATGAAGAAAATTCTTCTCGTAGATGCAATTAATGGAGAAGAACCGCCTGGAACAGTTTATGAGTTCCCTCATAAAGAGTTAGAGCAATATTTTACTGAGCATATTTCTGTACATGAAGTAGGTATGCAAGATATTTTACGTATCCGCGCCATTCAAGAGGAACCTCTAGAGGATGCTGTAGTCATTGGTGTAGAGCCAGAATCCCTTGAGATTGGTTTTGAACCAAGCGAGGTTGTTCAACGGGCCTTACCAGAGGTAAAAGACCGTGTCCTTAATGTACTTAGACAATGGGGCGTACAAGTAGAACCGAAATTATAGGAGTATATATGATTGAAAATTACAACAATGTAAGGGCTGTACTAAATGAATTGCGTTTAGCTCTTAAAAACTTGCGTGAGACTGGTGAAACCTATTCTATTTATATTGAAAAAACAGGCCTTACAGAGGAAGAACAAGTGGAAGTATTAGAAACCCTTGGACGTGGTCATATTACAATTAGTTTTAATGAAACTGATCAACCTGTAGAGTGGTATGAATCTCAATTCTCAGGGAATTTGGATTGGTACTTTTAAAAATGGTCGCGATGACTCAATTTTGCACACTGTAGAGGTAGCAAAATATCCTGTTGTTGCTGGTGCTTACGAAGAAGATATGGAAATGGCGGAAGAGGATTTACAATCCTGGATTGATGCTGCAGGACTATAATAGATAAAGAACTTTTGAAGTGGATTCCCAAATTAAACATGATTTGGGGAATCCGTTTTATGTTGGAGCCCGTTTCGTTTGTGGCCTTTTTATAAGTGAAACTTGTATTTTTAATATAAGTAAAACATGTATTTTTTTACATAAGTGCAACATGCATTTTTTTCATAGGGAAACATGTATCATTGTAAAAGTTATGAAATTGTATTATTATATAAAAGCCTCTTTTCTTTTTAAGAGAGTTTTGTGGAATAAAAAAATTTTTAATTCATAATAGTGGGGCTAAATTAATAAAATAACTAATTTTTTTATATGAATATAAAATGAAATAAGGGATTTTGAGGCATTTTGTTATCGAAAAATCTATCTGATATTTTAATTAACACTTTATAGAACTAGTAAATAATCATTATTCCTTAATTTAGTAGAGAAATAAAATTATTTTATAATTAGCTGCATTGAGTAAAAATTTTAAATAAATGGATGTTTTATTAATTTATTTTACTTATATATAAGCTAAATGAAGCGTGTTTTTAGTAATTTTTTTGAAAGAATAGCTTATTTACTGGGTTTATAAGTAGAATTTTCGTCTATTGTTAACCTTAATAATTTGCCTTAATTTACTAATTAACATAAAAATATGTGAGTAAAAATACTTTGGAGGATTTATGTTACTTTCATTGTAGTACCTGTATATAACGAAGAGGAAAACATAGCAATTTTCTATGAAGCCGTCACTGATGTTATGGCAGGTCTCACGTACGATTATGAACTAATCTACGTAGATGATGGATCTAGTGATTCATCAGCTATGATATTACGTGAAATTGCATACAATGATAAACATGTGAAAAGTGTTATTGCTTGCTCGTAATTTTGGGCATCAGACAGCACTTACGTGTGGTCTTGATTATGCTCATGGCGATGCAGTTATTACAATGGACGGTGATATGCAGCATCCACCGGCATTGATTCCTGAACTCGTTCGATTATGGGAATCGGGGTACGATGTGGTGCGCACCATTCGAGATTCAACTGAGGACGCTAGTTGGGCTAAATCTTTCACGTCTAAGTATTATTACAAGCTAATGAACAAGATGGCTGATGTTCCTATTGTGGAAGGTGGATCTGATTTCCGCCTCATGAATAGTAAAGCATTAGGCACGTTGAAACGGTTTAGAGAACATGGTCGTTTCTTGCGCGGTATTGTTGGAGCCTTAGGGTATAGACAAGCTGAGTTGCACTTTGTAGCTCCACCTCGATTTGCAGGGGTTTCAAAGTTTAGTGTGCGCAAAATGATTCGATTTGCTCTCGATGGGGTAACAGCCTTTTCAAGGGTTCCTTTACGGGCCGCTTTATATGTAGGGTGTACTCTGTGGTGGTATGAGCTTCTTGCTTATCTTACATCTGTTGTATGTATACATTACAGGACAAGCCTTGAATGGGTGGACTACGTTAGGGCGTATCCATTTTGGTTTCATTGGGGGATTCAACTCGTCGGACTGGGAATTATTGGCGAGTATGTAGGTCGTATTTTTGAAGAGGTGAAGCAACGGCCTTTGTATTGGGTTAAGTCAGCTATAAATTTTGAAGAGCATGAAGAGGCTCCGTTACTCGGACCTAGTAGTGCAGATGTATTTATAGCATCAGAGACTTATACTCACAAACGCAAAGAAGACTAGCTGTATTTGTAGATGCAAATAAATAGACGGTTAGTATATTTTGAATAAATAACTTACTTTAAAAGTTTGGAAAGGAAGCATATGAAGTCAAAATATAGTAAGGTTAAAATAACGGCATTAACATTAACTTTTGTGTGTGCCACAACAGCCATGGTTGGTGCAACAACATTACAATATGGTGATAAGGGCAAAAGTGTTACAGCGGTTCAACAACAACTAATTAAGCACGGTTATAATGCTACAGACAAAAATGGTGTATATGGTAAGGAAACGAAATGGGCAGTTCGTCTGTTCCAACAAGATCGTGGCCTTCCAGTGGACGGTATCGTAGGTCCTGCTACGTATAACGCATTGATGAGTGCTCCTCGTTCTACGAAGGCAGTATTGACTCAAAATGCAGCGACTAAAGCAGTAGCAACGAAATCCGCTTTCACAAACAATAATGCGACATCTCGTCGTATTGCTGGTCAATCCATTAATGGCAAAAACGTTAAATTAAATAATATTGCGAAAAAGTGAAACACCTAGCAGCATTCATGCTATCTTGGCAGAAGCTGACAAATACCGTGGTGTACCATATGTATTTGGCGGTACGACTCCAAGTGGTTTCGACTGCTCTGGTTACGTTAAATATGTATTCGAAAAACAAGGTATTTCCTTACCTCGTTTGGCGGACGAACAATATAACGTAGGTGTTGAGGTTTCTCGTGCGAACTTGAAAGCAGGGGATTTGGTATTCTTCGAAACATATGAGCCAGGTCCGTCTCATTCCGGTATCTATATTGGCGATGGCAAGTTCATCAGCGCCACTTCCAGTCGTGGTGTTGCAGTAGCAGACCTTGATACAGGCTATTGGGGCGAACGCTACATCGGCGCGAAACGCGTTGTGCGCTAATTTAATAACTAGTTATAAAAGAGGCTATACGAATCAATTGATGTTTCTGTTGATTTGTATAACCTCTTTTTGTGCTTTTGGCTTTAATAGATTTTATCTCGTTTTTACGATATAATGAAGAGTAAATAATTTTAGGAGGAATATACACATGAAGGGTAATGAGCTGCGTCAAGCATATTTGCAGTTTTTTGAAAGTAAAGGACATTTAAAATTAGATACGTTTTTCTCTTATTCCAGAAAATGATCCATCTTTATTATTGATCGGGGCAGGTATGGCGCCATTAAAGCCTTTCTTTACAGGTAAATTGGTACCTCCTTGTCGTCGTATTACAACAAGCCAAACATGTATGCGTACAGGTGACCTTGAGAATGTAGGTCGCACAGCACGTCACCATACATTCTTTGAAATGCTTGGTAACTTCTCCTTTGGTGATTACTTCAAAAAAGAAGCTATCCATTGGGCATGGGAGTTCTTAACTGAGGTTATTAAACTCGATAAAAATAGATTATACGTTACTGTATATCCAGATGACCAAGAGGCATATGATACTTGGCATAACGATTGTGGCGTAGAAGAAAGTCACATTTCTCGCTTAGAAGACAACTTCTGGGAAATCGGTGAAGGCCCATGCGGTCCAGATAGCGAAATCTTCTTTGACCAAGGTCCCTGAACATGGTTGTGATGATCCTAACTGTGCACCAGGCTGTGATTGTGATCGCTATCTTGAAATCTGGAATCTTGTATTTACTCAATTCAATAAAATGCCAGATGGTTCCTATGAGCCATTACAACATAAAAACATCGATACAGGCGCCGGTCTTGAGCGATTGGCTTCCGTATTACAAGGTTGCAGAACTAACTTCGAAACAGATTTGATTTATCCAATTATCGAAGCTACTGCAAAACGTGCTGGTGTTACTTATAACGATAATCCTAATACCGATGTATCTTTGAAAGGTTATTGCTGACCACGCTCGTGCTGTAACAGCATTGATTTCCGATGGTGTATTGCCATCTAACGAAGGTCGCGGTTATGTATTGCGCCGTATCTTTGCGCCGTGCTGTACGTCATGGTCGCTTTATTAGGTATTGAAGGGTATCTTCTTAACACCGCTAGTTGATGTAGTAGTAGATATTCTTGGCCCTGGTATTAAATCCATTGCTGAGAAGAAAGACTTCGTTAAACGGGTAGTTCAAAACGAAGAAGAACGCTTTAACCAAACATTGGAACAAGGTCTTGAGTTATTGAACTCCTTGATCGACACATTGGCTGCTGAAAAAGCAACTGTAGTTCCTGGTTCTGAAGTATTTAAATTATATGATACTTATGGATTCCCTTGGGAATTAACAGAAGAAATCGCATCTGAACGTGGTTTTACAATCGACCATGAGGGCTTCGAAGCTGCTATGAAAGAGCAACGTGAACGCGCTCGTGAAGCTCGTGTTAAAGAAGATGCGAAGGTAGCAACACCAGACATTACTTTCTTGAAAGACGAAGAACTTCTTGAAGATGAGTCTGTTAAAAGCATCTTCTGTATTGATGATAGGTAAAGGGGCTGAACGCTTACAAACAGCTGCTGACGGCGATGAAATTACGATTATCGTACGCACGACTCCATTCCATGCAGAAGGGGGCGGTCAATTAGGCGATACAGGCTTCATCGTTGGCCCAATGGGGAAAGTAGAGGTTCATAACACAAAACGCTTACCTGAAGGCACAGTATACCATATCGGTACTGTTGTAGAAGGTTCCATCTCTGAAGGGCGATGATGTAGCTCTTGAAGTAGATACAAACCGTCGCTCTGCAATGGCTCGTAACCATACAGCAACTCACTTTGTTACATGCGGCTTTGAAACAAATCTTAGGCGACCATGTTAACCAAGCTGGCTCCTTAGTAACGCCAGATTACTTGCGTTTCGACTTTCACGCATTTCTCTCCTGTAACACAAGAGGAACTTGATCAAATCGAAGCCCTTGTAAATGAAGAGATTCTTAAAGCTACTGACCTTGCTATTGCTGAAATGTCCATGGACGAAGCAAAAGAAAAAGGTGCGATGGCACTCTTTGGTGATAAATATGGCGACGTAGTTCGCGTTGTAGAGGTTCCAGGCTTCTCCGTTGAATTATGCGGTGGTTCTCACGTAGGTAATACTGCCTTCGTAGGCTCCTTCCGTTTAACTTCTGAAGCGGGTATCGGTTCCGGCGTACGTCGTATCGAAGCTATTACTGGTCGTGCAGCTCTCGATGCAGCTAAACAAGATCGTTTGACTATCGAACGCATGGCAGGGCGAACTTAAAAACTAAAAGCGCCTCAAGTAGAAGAACGCTCTACATCAAGTATTGGCAGAAGCAAAAGAAACTGCTAAAGAATTAGAACAAATTCGTAAAGAAGTTTCTGCTGCAGGTGCTGCGGATATCATTGCTGGTAAAGTCATGATTGGCGATGTTGCATTTGTAGCGGCTGCTGTAAAAGCATCCTCTATCGATGAATTACGTGACTTAGCAGATATGGGCCTTGATCAAATTAAATGGCTCTGGCGTAGTTCTCGTAGGTGCTGCTATGGGTGACGATAAAGTTAATTTTGTATGTAAAGTATCTAAAGACGTCGTTGCTAAAGGTGCAAAAGCTGGCAACATCGTAAAAGCTGCAGCTCAAGTAGCTGGTGGTAATGGCGGCGGTCGTCCAGATATGGCTCAAGCAGGCGGTAAAGAACCAGCTAAATTGATGGAAGCATTAAAAGCTGGTGGTGAGGAATTAACATCTATGTTACAATAGGCATATAATTTTATAATTATATTTCTATCTGTTATAGAAAAAATTCATAATGCATAAAAAGTTAATGACTATGTACCTTTGATTCAAGTATAATAGTAGGCGAGGTTTCACTTTCACAAGTGAAGCCCGCCAATGTAATAAAAAGGAGGGATACGATGAAAGTTTCTGATGAAACCATGTTATTCCGTAAAGTAGACGATGAACCGATGACAGCTGAAGAAGTGCTGACTCGTGTTTATCAATCTATTCAAGAAAAAGGTTACAATCCAATCAATCAAATTTTAGGTTATCTAATCTCTGGTGACCCAGCGTACATTACTAGTTATAATAATGCACGTTCTGATATTCGTCGCTTAGAGCGAGATGACTTGATTGAGGAATTGTTGAAAGAATACGCAAAGGCTAAACAATTATAATGAGAATTATGTCATTAGACGTGGGCAGCCGAACTATCGGTATTGCCTGTAGCGACGCACTGCTCATGACTGCACAAGGTATTGAAACCATTCGTAGAACATCTCTTGAAAAAGATTTTAATCGCTTACAAGAACTCATTGCTGAATATGAAGTACATGAACTTGTAGTAGGTATGCCGAAGAATATGAATGGTACAAAAGGTGAACGAGCTGAAAAGACTGAAGAATTCGTTGAAAAGATGAAAGAAGTCATCGATTTACCTGTTTCATATTGGGATGAGCGGTTATCTACGGTTATGGCTGAACGCCAACTCATCGCAGCTGACGTAAGTCGTAAAAAGCGTAAATCCGTTATTGATAAAATGGCAGCGGTTGTAATTTTGCAAGGATACTTAGATCGCTTGCAGTTCAATAAATAAAACTTTTTTTCCATAAGGAGGGTTTCCAATGGTTGACCAAAACTTTGAAGGTGAAGTGTATTATTTAGAATTCGAAGATGAAAACGGCAATAAACAATACTTCACAGAAGATGTTGTTCTAAAACCATGAAGGTCATGAGTATGCAGTTCTTGTACATGTACAAGATGAAGATGAAGACCACGAAGGTCAAGATGACACATACATGATCTTGGCTAGTATCGAAAAAAATGAAGAAGGCGTTGAAGTATACGTACCTTTAGATGAAGATGATGAAGTTTTTGAAACTTTAGTAAAAATGTATGAAGAAATGGGTGAAGACGAATAATCGTCTTTAAGATGAATCTAGCGTATTGCGTAGAGCAATGCGCTATTTTTATATGTTTGGAGATAGATCGTCTTGAATTATAAACTAAGGTATTCATTCATATTATTAGCATGACCAAAAACTATAATTGATATATCACATAAGCAGAGAGAAACAAGGTGATTAATACCCTTTTGTGTAGGGGAAATATAGAGTTTATGGTATAATAAAGTGATATATACTGTTATGTTACAGAAAGGAACTCAAGGTCGTGAGAAAAGCCTTAAGATATATTCTAATTCTTGCTATTGTTGGTGTATTGATTATTGGCGGTGGTCTTGGTGCACTGTACCTAGTACCTAATACCTTCGCTCAAGATGATGGTACCCAAGTATTTAGTTATTGAAAAGGGTCAAACTGGTACTGAAATTGCAGATATGCTCTTTGAAACGAGGCCTTATCCGTTCTACCCAAGGTTTCAAACTTTGGTTGTACTTGAGCGGTACTAATGACAAACTCCAAACTGGGCACTACCAAATTCCTAATAAGGTAACTGTGCGCGAACTCATTTCTTTATTACAAGAAGGTCATGTAGAATCTATTCGTGTTACAATTCCTGAAGGATACACAGTTGGTGATATTGCATATCGTTCTTGAAAAAAATCAAATCATGAAAGGCAAAGGATTTCTTAGCAGAAGCAAAGACCTTTGTACCATACCCATATATGAAAGGTACAAGACCTGCTACATATCCGGTGGAAGGGTTCTTGTTCCCAAGTACTTATGAAATTCCTGTAGGAGCTACACCTCGCGAAGTTATTCAAATGATGGCTGATGAAATGAATCGTTACCTTACACCAGCTGTAAAGAAACAAATTCAAGCGCAACACATGAGCATTCATGACTTTGTTACATTAGCATCTATTGTTGAACGTGAGTCTCTATTTGATGCCGATCGTCCTACTATTGCGGGTGTGTTTAAAAAGCGTTTGGCTCATGGTATTCCATTACAATCTGATGCGACCATTTCCTATGTACTTGGTTACGCAAAAGAAAACGTAACAATTGGTGATACTCAACTACAAAGCCCATATAATACATATGTATCTAAAGGTTTACCACCAGGACCGATTGCTAACCCTGGTAAAAAATCTTTAGACGCAGTATTACATTCTGAAAATACAGATTACTTGTACTTTGTAGCAGATAAAGAAGGTCATAATCACTTCTCTAAAAACATACGAAGAGCATTTAGCGGAAGTTAATAAGATTTATGGTGCTGATATGCAACCAGTGCGACTCCTTCTGCTACTACAGAAATCGCCGCACAAGCAGGTCCTAACTATGACGTAGCAGTAGCAACTACAGAGCCTGACTACAACTATAGTTCTGCAGAAGCGGTGGAAGCAGATTCTCAATATGTTGACGTCGAACCTACGTATAAATACACGCCAACAACTGTTCCAGCAGCTGAGGTTCCAGCTCCTACGCCTGCTCCAACACAAAATCAAACACCAACTCAAGTTACACCAGCTACTCCATCTTATGGTAATAGCAGTAATAATACTTATGTACCGACTACTAATCGTGCACCAGAAACGACTCCGTATGTAGCTCCAAGTACACAAGAGGTACCGCATATTGAAGTAAAGCCAGCTGAATCTGTGGATCGTTCTACGTTGGTAGTTCCTAGTGGTAATAGCAATAAATAATGTAGGAGATTGAATCTACTTTCATGACATTAAATAATATTTTAAATGAACAGCGTATTTATGCGATGATTAATGATGTACCGATTTTACGTGAATCCGAGGTTCATCTATTTGAAGAATTAATAGGTTTGTACCGGCCCACCTCTGTGTTAGAGGTGGGCACCGCCATTGGTTACTCAGCTTTATTGATGGCTCCGCTACTCGATAAAGAGGAGGGACACATTACATCTATTGAATTAGATGATGTGCGTCACGAAATGGCGAAATATTATATTAACCAATCCGATTATGCCGATAAAATTACATTGTTGAAAGGCGATGCATCTCAAGTCTTAACGGAACTCACTGGGGAATATGATCTAGTGTTCTTAGATGGTCCTAAGGGGCAATATCTAAAGCAATTAGAGCTCATTTTGCCTCATGTGAAAGAAGGAGGCGTTATCCTGGCGGACAATGTACTCTTTAGAGGCTATGTAAGGGGCGATAAGGAGCCGCCAAAACGGTTCAAAACTATCGTAAAACGGTTAAAAGAATACTTAACATATGTTGAAAATAAAGAATTGTTTAACACCACCATTTACCCTATGGGTGATGGCATGAGTGTGAGTGTGTGGAAAGGGCACAACAAATAATGGCAGAACATTTTATGGAATTGCTTTGTCCAGCTGGTAATATGGACAAGCTTAAAATGGCGATTCGCTATGGTGCGGATGCCGTATATTGCGCAGGTAAACGTTTTGGCTTGCGCGCAGGTAACTCTAATTTCTCCGACGAGGAATTAAAGGAAGCTGTAGAATTCGTACATGCTCATGGTAAAAAAATCCATGTTACATGTAATATCATTCCTCACAACGAGGACTTTGAAGGTTTAGAGGACTATTTGAAATTCCTTGAAAGTATCGGCGTTGATGCAATTATCGTTGCCGATATGGGTATTTTTAGCCTTGCTAAACGCGTGGCTCCAGGTCTTGAACTTCACGTGAGTACACAAGCTTCCACTACAAACTGGCACACAGTTCAAATGTGGAAAGAACTTGGTGCTACACGCGTCGTAGCAGCTCGCGAAGTATCCTTAGCAGACCTTAAAGAAATGAAGGATAATGTAGATATTGAAATCGAATCCTTCGTACATGGTTCCATGTGTATTTCTTATTCTGGCCGTTGCCTTTTGTCTAACTACATGACAGGTAATCGCGATGCGAACCGCGGTCAATGCTCTCAATCTTGTCGTTGGAAATACTCCCTTGTGGAATCCAACCGACCTGGTGAATACTATCCAATTGAAGAAGATGAGCATGGTACATATATCTTTAACTCTAAAGATTTGTGCTTGATTCACCGCATTCCAGATTTATACGAAGCTGGCGTAGATAGCCTAAAAATTGAAGGTCGTATGAAATCTGTTCACTACTGCGCAACAGTAGCGAAAGTATACCGTACAGCGATTGATGCATACCTTAAAGAAGGTAAAGATTGGTACGTTCGTCCAGAATGGATTGCAGAATTAGAAAAAATTTCCCACCGTCCATATACAGATGGCTTTGCAGAAGGTCGTCCTGACGAAACGGCTCAAAACTATGGCAAATCTACTAATACACAAAGCCATGACTTCATCGGCTTAGTTATGGGCTACAATGAAGAAGAAAAAAATACGTTGATCTTGAACAACGCAACAACTTCAAAGTAGGCGATAAAGTAGAATTCTGCCAACCTAAAGGGGACCTTGTAGAAACTGTAATTGAAAAAATGACAGACGAAGATGGTAATCCTATCGACGTGGCACCTCATGCGCAAATGAAGGTTCGTATCTATATGGATACACCACTTGAGCCGTACTCCATGATGCGCCGTGAGTGCAAACCTAAAGAGGATTAATAGCTTACGTATACTAATATAAAAAATCTTACATTTTATTAGTAGTTACATTAACAATGGTGTTTAGATTATAAAAGTAAGCGATATATGGAGTAGCTTTGAAGGAGGGCCTTTATGAGTGGTACAGCTTTAGAACCGAGTAAATCTATCGGTGCATTTCCAGATGTACCTGACTTACCGACCTCCGGAGAGGAAGCGTATGTGTACTTTCATATAGATCCTACACATACGAACTTCATCAATCGTATCATTGAAGGCTATGAATACTTAGGTGTTATGACCTCTGTAGATACAAGTGGGCGGTGCATGTTGCGCTGTACACCATCTACAAAGCCGTTGGCTATTGAAGTATTAACTAGTTTATCTGATTATGTCACTATCGAAAATTAAGTATATTGTTGGTTTTATCTATATCTAGTGTGCACCTATGTAAATCTGTTACAGCATCTTATAGGGCATACAACTAGAACCAAGTATATGAACAGTAGAGAAATGAGAGTATATCTATGAAACAATCTATTTTGAAACGTGCATTATTAACAGCTTGCCTTGGTGTATCTATGGCAGGTGTGGCTATGGCAGGCCCTGTAGGTCCTGTCATCATTCCTCAAGCAGGGGATGTGGTTATTATCAATCATGGCCCTGATATGACTTTCACAGGGAATATCAATTTTGATGTGGAAAGCCAAACCAATAATAATCTACAAGTTGGTTCCACAGTAATTCCTAATGTTGTATACGGTGCAGCGTTCAATAAATTAGGTGCACCAGATACAATTATCCCAGCGCAAACTTACGTATATGTAGGCACAAAAGATGGGGCGAATGCTTTCACAGAAGCTAGCGATGCTGACAAAAAGGGGCTAACTGGAACGTAGAAACGTTGAAAAAAACTAAATCTGGCGACGTGCAATTGGCAAGCCGTGGCGTTCCTGAAAAGCCATTGGCAAACCAAGTAGCAACCATTAAAGATTCCATTATGCTTAGCGCTGTAGACCTTAGTACAACAGAGGTAGGTCGCAATAGCAAGGGCGTTCTATACATGACTGTACCTAAGGAATTGAAATTGACGGCTGATACTACTATTCCAGAAGACGTACGGGAAACAATGCCAGCTATGTTCCGTGGTAAAATGGGGACTCCCTCATGGTAAACCTTATGCCTCTAATGAAGAGGAGAAACAACAATTAGCGGTAACTCCACATAATGCAAATACAATCGTATTCAACCGTGGTATGAGCATGGCGAAAATGATTGGCTCTTCTGCACGTACTAGCAAAGTGTACACATACATGAAGGACCATTACTTAAACCTCGTTATCGTAGCGAAAGATTACGACGATAATGGTGCTCGTGGCAGCGGTGTTATGATGGTTTCTAAACAAGATAACTCCAATGATGTGCTCTTAACACTTTACAAAGGCCCAGACCTTTCCAATAGTAAGTTGGAAAAAGTAATTGGTGCTATGTTATCTACAAACTTCAAACGCTAATAATCTAGCCTATGTACAGTGAGCTGTAGTACAGCTACATTGGTTAGCGTATATATGATAATCTTAATAAACGGCTCGAGTTTGATATGTACCCCTTTTAATGGACAACCCGTAAAGGGGTATATATCAGTTATATCGGGCCGTTTTTATATGATGTGTTTGAAGGCGTTTCTTTAATTTATAGAATTTATGAAATTTACCATTGAACTGTATTGAATTTTTTAATTCTCTATGATACTATAATCTAGTAAAAGTTATGCAAAGGACATGATTCTCATATCCCTGTGTACCAGAGAGAGGCTGATGCTGGAAATGCCTTACACATATATCAGAGTTACCCCCTTTAAACTGATTTGTCGAACCTAAGTAGGCAAATACGGCCGCCACCGTTATCAGGGCTTAATGAAGTGAATTAACTATACACATATATTCGTATAGGTAGTTAACTAGGGTGGAACCGCGAATGATCTTCGTCCCTTGTTTGTAGGGATAGAGGGTCTTTTTTTATTACCAAAAATCCAACTATCCTAGTTTATAAATTGGAGGAAAGAAAAAAATGGCAGATGTAAAAAAATCATTTTTACCTGATGGTAGTGCAAAGGAATACGCTGCTGGCACTACTCTTGGGGAAGCAGTAAAACAACTATCTAACAGCTTAGCTAAAAAAGTACTAGCTGCAAACGTAAACGGTGAATTAACAGATCTTCGCGAAGAACTCGTAGATGGTTCTGAAGTAGCTTTCTTAACATTCGAAGAAGATGGCGGTAAACATACTTTACGTCACACAGCTTCTCATATTTTGGCACAAGCGGTTAAACGCTTATGGCCTGAAGCTAAATTGGCTATCGGTCCTGCTATCGACAAAGGTTTCTACTACGATATCGATATGGAACATACTTTGACTCCTGAAGATTTAGGCAAAATCGAAAAGGAAATGAGCCGTATTGTAAAAGAAAACTTGCCTATTACTAAATCTGTAATGTCTCGTCAAGAAGCTATTGAGTTCTTCAAATCTAAAAACGAAGACTACAAGGTAGAATTGATCGAAGATCTTCCTGAAGATGCTGTTATCTCTTGCTACGCGCAAGGCGATTTCATCGATCTTTGTGCAGGTCCTCACGTAGCATCCACTGGTAAGGTGAAAGCTTTCAAATTACAAAGCATTGCAGGTGCATACTGGCGCGGCGATGAAAAAAATAAAATGTTGCAACGTATTTATGGTACAGCATTTGAGAAAAAAGAAGACCTTGATGCATACCTTCACTTGCTTGAAGAAGCAGCTAAACGGGACCACCGTAAACTTGGTAAAGAACTTGGCTTTGTTCGTTATCAAAGAAGAAGGCCCTGGTTTCCCATTCTTCTTACCAAAAAGGTATGGCACTTCGCAACGAATTAGAAAAACTTCTGGCGTGAAGTTCACCATGAATTTGATTACGAAGAAATTCGTACACCAATCATCTTAAATAAACAATTGTGGGAAACATCTGGTCACTGGTTCCATTACCGTGAAAAACATGTACACTACAATTATCGATGATGAAGAATATGCAATTAAACCAATGAACTGCCCAGGTGGTATCTTGGTTTACCAAAACGAAATGCATTCCTATCGTGACTTCCCATTGCGTTATGCTGAACTTGGTTTAGTTCACCGTCATGAATTATCTGGTGCATTACACGGCTTATTCCGTGTACGTGCATTCACACAAGACGATGCTCACGTATTCATGTTGCCAGATCAAATGCAATCTGAATTGATGAAAGTTATCGAATTGTTCGACCGGATTTACAGCCAATTTGGTTTGAAATACCATGTTGAATTGTCTACTAAACCAGACAATGCAATGGGTGATGATGCAATTTGGGAAGCCGCTACAGAAGCATTGCGCAATGCGATTGAAGCCAAAGGGATTCCTTACGTAATTAACCCTGGCGATGGTGCATTCTACGGTCCTAAACTTGACTACCATATCGAAGACTCCTTAGGCCGTACATGGCAATGTGGTACTATCCAATTAGATATGAACTTGCCTGAACGCTTCCAAATTGATTACGTTGGCGAAGATGGTCAAAAACACCGCCCTATCATGATTCACCGTGCATGCTTCGGCTCCATGGAACGTTTCATCGGTATCTTGACTGAACACTATGCAGGTGCATTCCCAACTTGGATGGCTCCTGTACAAGTTAAAATCTTGCCTATCTCTGAAAAACATGTTGAATATGCTAAAGAATTGGCAAAACAAATGCATCGCGACTATGTACGTGTAGAAGTGGATGATCGTAGCGAAAAAATTGGCTACAAAATCCGCCAAGCACAAATGGCAAAAGTTCCATACATGCTTGTTGTGGGTGATAAAGAGGTTGAAGAAGGCACAGTTAACGTTCGTAAACACGGCGGTGACGAATTAGGTTCTGTACCATTCGAAGAATTCTTCAATTCTATTAAAATCGAAATCAAAGAACGTAACTAACCTTAAAGGGATTAGTTATTTCTGATGACTCTATAATAGGTAGGGTTTGGTTTTTACGTAGTGAACCAAACCCTACCTTTTTGTTTTTCCTCTAAATAAAGTTTTTAGACAATTAAATAATTTAGAAGATTAAGAAATATATATTGCATAATTTTCACTAAGCTGTATAATTAAATGTTAGTGAAACTTAGTGCAAATATTAAGTTGACTTATATTCTCTTTAATTGTTACCTGTGAGTAGCGAAAGGAAAAAAACTATGAAAGATGTAAATTCATACGGCTGGAAAGCTGTCATTGGTTCTTCTGTGGGCTATGCCATGGATGGTTTTGATCTCTTGATTCTAGGGCTTTTATGCTAACCTTGATATCAGGGGATTTAGGGTTTGTCTACTGGGACAAGCTGGTTCGTTAGTTACGTGGACCTTAATTGGTGCTGTATTAGGTGGCTTCGTTTTTGGTACCTTATCGGATAAATATGGCCGTGTTCGCGTCTTAACGTGGACTATCGTACTCTTTGCCGTATTTACTGGACTCTGTGCCTTTGCTCAAGGCTATTGGGACCTACTTATTTACCGTACAATCGCTGGTATTGGTTTAGGTGGTGAATTTGGTATCGGCATGGCATTAGCTGCTGAAGCGTGGCCTGCGAAACACCGTGCAAAAGCGACTAGCTATGTTGCTCTTGGTTGGCAATTAGGTGTATTGGCCGCTGCATTATTAACACCGTTATTGATTCCTTACATCGGATGGCGCGGCATGTTTATGGTAGGTATTATTCCTGCCTTTGTGGCCTGGTTCTTCCGTGCGAAATTACACGAACCAGAAATCTTTGTACAAAGCAAAGAGGTAAATGAACATTCCCATAGTGAATCCTTTAAATTACTTGTGAAAGACGCAGCCACTACGAAAACATCGATTGGTGTGGCTATCTTAACATCCGTTCAGAACTTTGGTTACTACGGTATTATGATTTGGTTACCTAACTTCTTGAGTAAGCAATTAGGTTTCTCTCTTACTAAATCTGGTTTATGGACTGCCGTTACAGTATGTGGCATGATGGTTGGTATTTGGCTATTTGGACGATTAGCGGATAAACTTGGTCGTAAACCTACATTTATCCTATTCCAAGTATGTGCAGTAGCTTCTATTTTGATTTACTCCCAATTATCTGATCCAACAGCGATGCTGTTTGCTGGCGCTATTCTAGGTGCCTCTGTAAATGGTATGATGGGTGGCTACGGTGCTTTAATGGCAGAAGCGTACCCAACAAGCGCTCGTGCAACAGCTCAAAACGTATTATTTAATATCGGCCGTGCTGTAGGTGGCTTTAGCCCAATGGTGGTGGGTATGATTATCTCCATGTACTCCTACCAAGTGGCAATTGCCTTCCTTGCGATTATCTATGTAATCGATATCCTAGCAACAGTATTCTTGATTCCTGAACTAAAAGGTAAGGAACTAGAATAGGAATATTAAAATTAATCTAATAAAGTGGAACTACTTAAATAGAACTGCTTAGATAGAACTACTTAAATAGAACTACTTAAATCTATTGAATTAAAATTTAATTATCAATTAAGCGCTGTCTTCGGACGGCGCTTTTTTTCTTATTATTATATTTTTTTACATTTTTATAGAGTAGAAGATAATTCTAAATTTAATAACTAGTTTAAATTAATGTATTAAGTCCGAAAGCTAAGGGGACTTAAATATTAAATTCTTATAGAGGAACTTGATTTAAGTATGAACTTAAAATTAGGTTAGATAAAAATAATTTAATTAGTAGTCATACTTTAGATAAGGTGTTACTAGTTTTTTTATTATATGATAGTAAATTTTTTTAGACTATCATATATAAATCTGTATTTGACGATTTGAAAGAGATAGTGGTAGGATAAATTAAACATATATTTGCTCTTAAAAGGATGATAGTTATGGAAATTACACAATCCTATTTGGATGAGTTAATATTCACACCAAAAAAAGAATTACCATAAAACCAGAACGAAACTATCAAGTTATTAATGGGTCTAACCGGAAGAATTTCGAGCTGGTATCAGATAAATATAATGAACGATTTAGAGTTTTTATTAGACAAAAATGTTACACTTCCTGAAATATATTCAATTGGGCTCCAATTAATCAATAATAATTTTTGAAGAAAAATCCCATATTATTTAGATGTAATGGACCGCATGGTGGGAATAAAAGTATTCCAGAACATTTTGTCACTCATATACATCGTGCTCAATTAATATCTGTAGATTTTGGATTGTTTGGGATTGAAAAAGTTGAATGAAGCTTGTGGAGAATTCTCTACGTTGGAAAGTGCAATATATTATTTCCTTAAATTGCAATATGAAATTGAACACTCTGTAAATCCATAACTTTATTAACTTCTTCAATGAAGACTTCTTGAGGCGTTTTGTAATTCAACAGCTTTCGGGGTAAATTATTGCACCAATGTAACGCCCGCTGAATCGTTTCTTCTGACACAGCCTTTATGGGCGTTCCTTTTGGGATAAAGCGGCGTAATAGTCCGTTATGTCGTTCATTTGAACCGCGTTCCCCAGGCGAGTACGGGTGAGCAAAGAAAATAGATAAATCCTCTGTTTCTAATGTACTTATGTCTGCAAATTCACGGCCATTATCAGCCGTAATAGTTTTACATAACATGGATACATCGGAAACGGCCTTAAGAGACTGCAACCAATTTTCTAATGTCATTTTTACGTCCACGGCTTTAGCGGATAGACAACGTAAGGCTACATATAGGCGAGACTTGCGTTCTAACAATGAAACAATTACTTCATCGCTTTTATTCTTTATTCCTCGGACCGTATCCAGCTCCCAATGACCAAATTCTTCGCGGGTAGCAACAGATTCATCACGCAGATCAATGGATTTACCTAACTTGCGTTTGTGTTGCCTGTTATGCCGCTTCTTATGAGAATGGCGAATAACACAAGGCAAATCCATTGGTTTAAGACCTAAAATGCCTTGGTAAAGGTAGTTATATAAAGTTTTAGTACACACCATTTCATTGCGTACAAACAAACCCTTACGTAAGGCGTAGCCAACAGCAGCATCTAAGGACCATTTATCGACTCTTACCTTGTTTTCAACCCAAGATAAAAAAAGGGCTCAATAGAACCTGCTTTTCAAAGTGTTGAAAGAACCTTGGCGGGTTCTTTCATAGGCAAGCTGACCGCAATCTGCTATATACATAAGAACAGCCTTGTTTTTGTCTAATTTGAACCACTGTTCCACGCTTTTTTTCTCAGCATAAATCGTAGTTCTAGAGCGTCCTAATGCCTTGGCAATAGTATTGATAGGATCACCAGCAAGAAGGCGTTTTTTTCAAGATAAAAAGCGCTCCTCTAAATTTAAGTGTTTGTTTGTACGCAATGATGTGATAAGATTAGAGTAGTCCATATTAGTACCTCGTGATTGATTGCGAATTTGATACTCTAATCTTATCACTTGTACTAATATGGATTTTTTTATGTGTTCAGTTTCAATTTACAACTAAGCAATATATTATTTCTGTAATACATGTAATATTTTAGATGCCAGAACATATTTCCCTGAATGTTGGGAAATACCTTTTATTTAATTAGTGTTGGAAGGAGGTAATAAATAATGGATATTAAATTATTAAATAAATATTTAAGTAAATCTTTTAATAATCAATTTGAAATTAAAGAGAAGCGACAGAATTTATATCAAATTTTACTACCTCTTTTTTTATCCTGATGGTGATATGCTTGATATTTTTTTATTTCTGAATTAGAAAAAGATCAGTTTTTAGTTTCTGATTGTGGAACTACATTAATGCGCCTTTCATATAGTTTTGATCTGGATACTGACAATAAAAATAGAACTTTTTAAACGTATTTTATTACAACAAAATGCTAAATTTGAAGAAAATACAGGCTCAATTCAATTAATATCTAATTTAGATCAATTATTTAATAATATTATGCAATTTTCACAGATTATAGCACAGGTCTCAAATTTAAAAAAATATTACAACGTAAAACTGTAGCATCACTTTTTTTATGATGATGTGAAGAAATATATAGAATCCCATTTAACATCGTTTAATGTAAAAAAATAATTATATGCCCATTAATAATGATCAGGATTTAGTGGTTGATTATGCCTTTCTTGGTGATAAAAGATCTGTATATGTATTTCCTGTTAAGGGGAGTAGTAAAACTCAAAAATGCAATTATTACAATTTTAAGACTTCAACAGCAATTAGATGCACCTTTTACAAGTGTACTTATACATGAAGATTTTTGAAGGTTTGACAAAAAGCAGAACGTCGAATTTCTATGAAAGTTGCTGATAAGCAGTTTGGTGATTTTAACAGTTTTAAAGAATCTGCTGAAGATTTTATTAATAGAGCATTAGCATAAAAAGTCATACACATTCTATTGATATAGATTGTGTATGACTTTTTGCTTTTTAGGTATATTATTTGTAATTGTTGCTATAATAATTTTCAAAAAGTAATATATATATTCTATGCAATTCCAATCCAATGCCAGTATGTAAGTGCGAATATGAGCATCATTACATAGCCGATGATAGTTAATGGAATGCCTGTAGTCATAAATGTTTTTACATCAAATGTATCTGTACCGTAAGCTAGCATGCCTTGTGGCGAGTTTACTGGTAATACTAGACCAAAGCAGATCGCATATTGCATGAGCATTGTTACTCCTAAAGGGTTAAGTCCTTCTGCGCTATGGCTCATAACGATAGAGATTACAATTGGAATCATCGCGGAGGATAGAGCTGTAGCAGAGGCAAAGCCTAAATGGATAACAATAAGGAATGCAGCCATTACAGCAATTAAAATGAATACGCTTGCTGTTTCGAGGGAGAATGCATTCACAAATACTTGAGCAAGCCATGTAGCGGCTTTGGTTTTGAGTAATACCGCACCAAGACCAATACCGGCACCAAACATAACGATGGAGCCCCAGTCGATGTTAGATTGAGCAAATTTCCATTCCATAATGCCCAGTTTAGGGAAGAAGAATAGAGCGATAGCTACAATGGTTGTGGTTGTCGTATCGATAGTATGTAGTTTACCACCGGTAGCCCATAATGCTAAGAGGCCGATAGAGATACATAATAGTTTCTTTTCATCAAAGGTCATTGGACCAATTGCTTCACGCATTTTTGCGAGCTGTACATCACCACCGACGAGCTCTTTGAATTCTGGTTTTATAAGAGCTTGTGTTAAGAAGTATGTAATAATAACCATGATAATGGAGAACGGAGCAGCTGTAGTGAGCCAGTCAATCCAACTTACAGCACTTTTCATTTGTGTTTACATAAAGCCAACAGCCACAAGGTTTTGAGCCGCTGCCGTTTGAATCATGATGTTCCAGAATGTATCTACCTGTATGGCACCTACCATGAGAAGAGCTGCTACACGGCTTTTACGTTCAATACCTAAGTTTTCAACAATACCGATAATAATTGGTGCTAAGCAAGCAATACGAGCCGTTGCACTTGGAACGAAGAAAGCAAGGATAAGACCTGTAATAATAACACCTAAATAAATACGGCTAACCTTCGTGCCTACGCTAGATAAACCATCATGGCGATTCGACGGTCAAGTCCTGTTTTACGCATAGCTACGGAGATAAACATAGCTGCGCCTACAAGGATCATGGCTGGTGAAGAATAACCTGAAATGATAAGCTTTAAGGCATTAGCCGTACCCATAGCTTTTGCTGGTGCCTCAGGATTTGGAGAGAAGCCTAATAATAAGGCGGTGAGGGCCGTAATCATAGTGGCACTTACTGGATACGATACAGCTGAAGTCATCCATAAAATAATAGCAAAGGCAAGGACACCAATCATACGATGACCGCCGGTAGATAAGGTTTCAGGTGTAGGTAATAATAAAATGCCACCTAGAACAATGAAAGATAAAATAAGTCCAATATTTTGAGCAGTTGTACGCGCCTTTTGAGGAGGGGCAGTGGTTGTTACACTCATAATAAAACTCCTTTCAATTTGTGTAATATCTATTACTGTATAATAATAAATAAGGTAAACTATATAAACTAGACTATCATATAAAGTACACTATCCTATAAAGTAAACTATTCCATAAAGTACACTATATAAGCTAGACTATTCTATAAATATTATTGTAGCGTATTTTCTATAGAATTAGCTGTATAATTTATAAGAATATTGTATACATAAAGAGAGAGCGGTGTCAGTAAGTATACCTATATACAGAACTTATAATGTCTGTTATACTATAAGAGTTGTAATAACAAATTCATGGTTAAAAGATCAATATTTTTTTGTTGACTTTCACTATTCGATTTGTTATTATAATTAAGTAATTTATGAAGCAGAGGCCATCCGCCACTCACCTAATACCATGAAGTATGAGGTTAATATAGAGAACTCTATTCGGATGGTGTTTGCCGTCCGTTTTTTTTATTCTCTTGGAGGTGAACGCTATTAGCAAGGATACACCACGCATTAATGAAGAAATTCGTGCTCGTGAACTTCGTGTCGTAGGTCCTGAAAACGAACAAATCGGCATTATGTCTGGCCGTGAGGCATTGGCATTGGCTGAAGAAAAAGCATCTTGATCTTGTGGAAATTGCACCTAACGCTAAACCACCAGTAGCTCGTATTATGAACTACGGTAAATATCGTTATGAACAACAAAAAAACGCGAGAAAGAAGCGAAAAAGAAACAAAAAAATCGTAACTTTAAAAAGAAGTTAAGTTACGTCCACATATTGAAGACCATGACTTTTACGTAAAAATGAAAAACGCATCCAAATTCTTGGGTGAAGGTAACAAAGTAAAAGTAACAATTATGTTCCGCGGTCGTGAACTTTCACATCCAGAACTCGGCATGGCAGTGTTGACACGTTTCGCTGAAGAACTCAAAGAAACAGCGTCTATTGAAAAAAGCAGCTAAATTAGAAGGTCGTAACATGACCATGATTTTTAGTAAGTAAATAATGTTTTGGGAGGATTATAATTATGCCAAAAAAATTAAAAACTCGTCGCAGCAGCTAAACGTTTCGCAGTAACTGGTACTGGTGAATTCAAGCGTGCAAAAAGCTTTCAAAAAGCCACATTCTTGAGAAAAAAATCTCCAGCTCGTAAACGTAATTTACGTAAAAGCTACATTGGTTGCAAAAGCTGACCACAAACGCGTAGCTAAATGCTTACCATACGCTTAATCGTTAACTATTAGATTGATAACATCGCAATTTAGGAGGAATATACAATGGCAAGAGTGAAAAAGGGCGTTACAGCTCATGCACGTCATAAAAAGATTTTAAAATTAGCTAAAGGTTACCGCGGTACACGTTCCCGTTTGTTCAAAAAAAGCTAACGAAACAGTAATGAAAGCGTTGTACTACGCTCGTCGTGACCGTCGTGCGAAAAAAACGCGAATTCCGTCAATTGTGGATCGCTCGTATCAACGCAGCGGCTCGCATCAATGGCACAACTTACAGCCGTTTCATCGCTGGTTTGGCTAAAGCAGGCGTTGAAGTTAACCGTAAAATGTTGGCTGACTTGGCAGTTAACGATGCAGCAGCATTCGCTAAACTTGTTGAAGTAGCTAAAAACGCTTAATAGCATAACAATACAGACTAAGGACTCTCTTTGGAGGGTCCTTTTTTGTATGGTGAAAGTATGATATAGTGAAAATACATATCGTGTTGTGTAAAAGTGGGAGAATAGAGGAGGAGTAGGTAATGGAACAGTTATTTTATCTGTTGATACCTTTAGGACTTTGTTTGTTTTATTTAGGTATTAAATACACGATTTGCTTTGGTAGAGCTAAGATGCTCTATGAAATGCCCTATGTAAATAAAGAAGGCACCTTTACGTTAGAGCGAGCAGGTACTTATGGCCTATGGCTTAGTGGAAAAATGTTTACAAAGGCGCCTATTGGCGAATTTGGTTTTAACTTAGTTGATGAAAAAACGGGAAGGACAATTCCTTTATTTCTATCTATTATGCGGGCCCGAGTTAATGGCATTACTCACTCTAGAATGGAATTATATACCTTTGATGCGGGGCCAGGCACCTATAGACTGTCTGTTACAGAAGATCCCTTTGTACTAGATGCAGTTATGAAAAAAGTAGGCGATAAGGTAATTAAAGGTGCTATTGATTATAATCAATTTAATATACAAATCTACACACATACATCCTTTGTTTTAATGTTTATATCAATTTGGATGATTGTACTTGGGCTTCTTAGTGCTGTATTAGGGGGTATTCTTCCTAACATTTAGTGTGAAAGACTAGATAGTCTTGTTATTTTATATAATGAATAAATTATCAGAAAAATGAAATATAAAAAGAGGACTTTTATTATAGCTTGTAGAACTAACACAGTAATGACCTATTTAAAGGTGTTTGTTAAAAGGAGACAGTATTATGGGAATCTTTAAAAAGCTATGTATGACCTCTATGTTAGGTGTTATGTTGGCGGTACCTACGTATGCAACTGTTGTTACAGGTAGTCAGTCCGATGTAAACATGGAATTAAAATATCCATTGGTATATACCAATAATATGTTTGCACAAAAGGCAATTAATACAGACATTGCTAACTATGTTTTATACGCAAAATCAGTTTATTACGATCAACATGCATATCAAGTAAAGCAAAATTATAAAGTTACCTATGAAGACGCTCAAGTAGTATCCATTTTGTTAACTACCTATCACTACCATGCTGGTAGTGCACATGGCATGTATAACACTAAAGGCCTAGTATATAACAAGATTACGGGCCAAAGAATTCCGTTATATAACTATGTAAAAATTGCTAATCCACAACAAATAGAACGAGGCATTAACTCTGGTATTTTGCGCTTCTACAGTGAAGGTCATAAAAAAGCAGACCTACTACCTAACTGGAGTGTAGAATATGTTTCTGACAACTACTACTTGAAAGGTAAGGCGCTATAGGTCTTGTATATCAACCATATGAATTGGGACCATTCTCTTATGGGAATACATTCGTTGAATTCTCACCAAAAGCCATTGAATACTTTAACAGAATGAACTCCTGATAAAAGTATGTTGCCATATTGATCCTAACTGTATTTTGATGAATTAAATAGTATTCTTGTAATATACGACAAAAGCCTATAGTACATATACAGTACTATAGGCTTTATCGTGTTTATATTATTATCTTCTGTATCCGCAGCATCCTCTACAATTTGAGTTTGGACCGCAGTAATATTGGTTGTCATTGTTGGATGTTACATAGTTAGTATTGTTCGCATTGTTATTGGATACATAATCGTAAGCAAATCCTGTAGATACCGCAGCAGTCACGGCTAAGAATGTCATCACAATTATACGTTTTGTAAATTTCATAGATATCACCTCCTTGTTCCTATACATATATTATACTACTATGGGTCAAATAAAATATGATATTCTATATATATATAATATTGGAGAGACATTATGTGAAAGGATGAGAGTTTATGATGAAACGTGCGTTAATGGCTGCACTATGTTTTAGTTTTGTAACATTAGTTAGCGAAGCAATTGATATTAATATACCAGGTGCAGATCCTACAATTTCAAAGGATGCCTATCAAAACTATCGGAAGGTAGATGCGACAGCTAAGAAGATGGAAGCCGATGTGGGCGATAGGGTGAGGGCAAAAATATGCAAATAATATGCCTAAAAAAATTGACGATAGATGAATTAGTATATTTAACGCAAGAATTAAATCATTCAGTTAACTTCTCATCTTCTGTTTTTTTATTCTTAAAGATAATGGAGCTAATCTAAAATTTACTTTTCCTGAGGGGACTCAGTTTGGTAAAACCATTAAGGGAGACCCATTAACTACAGAGATTAAGCACGGAAACTTTCTTTTAATTGATGGAAATCTAAATTATAACATTCGCAAAGAAAAATCAAAGCACATCTACAGGTAATTCATTTTCCTATCCGACTGTTAAAAATGCAACATGGGAGATTAGCCCCACAAAAACGGGTTCATTAGAGGGGGCTATTAATTTCAAAGTTAAGGCAGAACCTTCGGTATCGTATCGGATTGCTTTTGATTTGACTAAAAAGAAAGAAGTGGAGCTGTTGAAAACACATGATCAAGAGTATGTATATAAACAGCTCATGTCTCCTTTGGTTAATTATGTGTTGCCGTCTATTGAGCCAGCTAAGCAATTACTTTCAAAAACTAAACCTATCACAATTAATGGATTTACATTCCAAACGTTGAAATCTAGCGATTTAACGTATAACGGTCCTGATAATGATGCTATTTACATTTATGATGGTAAAAGCTATCGTGAAGGCATTATGGTACGAGAATTACAGCCCAAAGAATTAGCTAAACCACATACAATAAATGCTAAATTGATACAATACTTTGCTATGTATAAGCCTTATTCTGAGTATAGACCTATTCAATATGCAACCGTTTGGAATGATGCTACCCCGGCTATTTATATGGAAGTAGAACGATCCACATCAAAAATGTATATTCAATCGTTATATGATGATAAGTATTTATATACGCACTTTATCATGGCAGATTTAGATTATAAAGTACCGTCAAAAAAGACTTGCGTGATGTGGTCCAGTATGTAGATAATGCAAATGATAAAGACAAATACTCAAAAAGTTTAGCAGGTATGTCAGCTGTACCAAAAGGTGTATTTGATATGACTTTATTTCCAAAAAAGCAGTAAATAATTATGAAACGTAATGACCTCCTTAAATATCTACAACAAGAATACATCTGTGATATCGATTGTCCATGGGAGAAATATTCTGACTATGTAGTAATCCGACGTAGAGATAATCAAAAATGGTTTGCAGGTATCTTTACTATTACAGGGCATCAAGTAGGTTTAGATACAAATGAACCTATGGATGTGGTTAACCTAAAATGTGAACCTGATTTAATTCCTACCCTAATTCGTGAAAGTGGAATTTACCCTGCGTATCATATGAATAAACAACACTGGATCTCAGTTGATATTGAAGGGTATGAAGATATAGAGAAACTTAAAATGCTAGTGGATATGAGCTATCGGTTGGTGGGGAAGAAGTAACTAGTTAATGTATGTAGATTAAATTTGATTTAAATATAAGAGAGCCAGTAGTGCTATAGAAATAGCACTACTGGCTCTCTGTTTTGCTATTTATCTAGCTTGAGATTAAGTTTATCTATTTTTAGAATTTGTTTTATCGGCCGCTAGTGGTTGTTCGGATAGAACAACTTGAGGTTCGTTATAAGTATAGCTTAATTGATGATTATATGCCAATTTGAAATAGTTAGATAATTCTTTATTGGTGCAATAGATGTAGCAACCTTTTTGGCCGCGTGTCATTAATGTACGATATGTATTTTTCACGATTTCATTGGCAATACGATGTGCTTCAGTGGGATTTTCTTTTAAAAGTTTCTTGATACCTTTTATAGATTGATCTGTTTTTGCACGTTTGGTAATGTCTACGACAAGTTTACCATCTTCATAACGTAAATCATCACCAATAATCACACCTACATACTCAAACTCAAGTCCTTGGGTGGTATGAATGCATCCTGCTTCATTGATAGAGTCAGGATCAATAGCATATGTATCAGAGTTACCTAGATTCCAGCTGATTCCAAAATTATGTTCTGGTATTTGGATATCTTTTATAAGCGATGTCATTCGACCCTCTTTAGGCCAGTCCCAACAATAACCTGCTAGAACTCGAGATTTATTGTTTATTTCATTCTGGGCTTTTATAGCATCATACATATCATGAGGATTATCAAAAAATTTTTGAAGTCATAATCACCTTCAAATCCATCATAGTTTGCAGTTTTTGCTATTTGTAGAGCATTATCAAGCCAAGCTAAATATCCATCTGAACCATTACAACGAAATTGAGATTCTAATGCCCCTTCATAGATTAAAGCGTTTTGTTCTTTACCAAAGTATCGTATTTTATCGATTGTTCCAGCATCACTAAAGGTAACACGTTGATTTCTGTCGATAAAAAATACGCTAAAAACAGAGGCATTGATAATTTCTTTGATTTGATCTTCACCTTGGTTTTGGAACATCCCCGATTTTTCACGCAACCTATGTGCTTCATCTACTATTGCGATTTGAAGCTCATTCTTTTTACGTGTATGAAAGGTTCCACTACTTTGGAATAAGGCCTTTATTTCAGATTTTGTATATCCTTGTTGTAACATGGCACTATATACATTTCGTGGCGCTGCATTTGCTGTAATATATTGTGCCATATAACCATTATGAATACATTCTGCTAATAAGTTGATTGCTACTACACTTTTACCAGTACCAGGACCACCACGAACTATATACACTGTTTTTTGATTATTTTTAATAGCATCAAGCGCCGCTTTTTTTATTTGTTCAAACTCAACCTTTTGGTCATCAATAAGAACAAACTCCTTATTGCCTTTTAGCATATTTAAAATAGAATCTTGAAGTGATTTTGATGGTCTTAACTTACCATGTTCAATGGACTCCATGATATTTGTAGTATCAGCTTTTGGAATATAGGTTTTGATAAAGTTACGTAAGCTATCCATTTGGCCTAGTGTGAACATCGGAGATATATTTAAGATATCATTATAGATAGAATCACGGAGCTCAGGGGAGATGCTTTCATCAAAATTATGTAAAAAAAGCACATGGGTGTAACTTAATAGGTCGATTCTGGACATCCTTATTGAAGTTTTCAATAAGACTACAATAGGACCAAGCTTGATAAGAAGGGTGGGTTACTTCACGGATTCCACCGCCAAGGTAGGTTGATACAATATTATCTTTATCTGTTACCTTGAAAGCTTCGCCCCATTGTTTAAGCTCAACAATAACTACATGCTCGTTATCTTGTTGATCTAATCCTGTAATAATAAAAGTCTACCCGTTTTTGGGTATTTGGAACAATATATTCAATGGCAACACCAGCTAAGTCAGGTATAGCAAGATCACGCATAACATTAGCCATATAAGATAAAGACGTTTGCCATGAATGAATTTCAGATTCGCCAACACGGCGATATTTTTTTCTGTTAATGTTTGATGTAGCTTTTTACCAAGACACCCTGTTCAAAAATCTTGGATAAAAAGATTGCTTTGTGGAAGAGTAGATAATCATATATTTATCCCAATTAAAAAAATGAAGGAAAAATTCATGAAGTTTATTGAATAATATTATTATATCATTCTTGTGTGTAAAATTTAGGGAAAGCAAGTTATTTATAATAACTTTAAAATGTTAGTATTAATTTTAGGAGGAACTATGTGTATAGGTAAACTTGAATCTGTTGATGTACGTAAGTTATGGGCACATGAACAATATGATTTCTCAGCATGGCTTAAAAAAAGAGGAAAAATTTATCACTTTTTAGGGGAAGCGTTGGGTATATCTTTTGCTGATGTTGAAACTGAAAAAGTTTGTTGGATCTTATCGATGTGATATAGTTGCTAAAGATGATAATAATAAAGATGAAATTGTTATTATTGAAAACCAATTGGAACGTTCTGATCACGACCATTTAGGAAAAAAATTATTACCTATGCTTCTGGTTTAGATGCATCTACTATTATTTGGATTGTTACACATGCACGTCCTGAACATAAGAGTGCTATAGAGTGGCTAAATAATAAAAACAATCAGTAATATTAATTTCTTTTTAATTGAATTAAAAAGCTTACCGCATAGGTGAGTCTTTGCCGGCTCCGAAGTTTGAAATTGTAGAAATGCCAAATGATTTTGTTAAGAATGTAAAAAGCAGAGTCGGGGATAAACTATTAAATCGATCAAAGGCTGCACGGTATGAATTCTGGACGCGCATTATTGAAGTAAAGCTCTACTCAATCGGTTCCAATATTAAAAAAATAGAAAAAGCTAATACTGACGATTGGATGTCTGTTTCATTGGGGACCAGTAAAGCTCATCTGGAGATAAGACTAAATGATAGAGACCATTGCATTAGAATCGTTTTTATATATTCGTGATGATAAAGAATTATATCATTTACTTGAAAAATCTAAAAGAAGAAATTCAAAGAGAAGTAGATAATAAATTGATTTGGAGAAATTTTTGATGGTTTAAAAAAATCGGAAATTATTTATGAAATACCTGGATTAGATTTTGATGATAATAGTAACTATGATATTTTAATGGAGAAGACATTGGAGAATGTAATTAAGTTAAAAGATATTTATATTAAATATTTAAAGAGTATAGGCGTTATTTGATTTTTAATCAATAAATTTATTATTGTATTTTTAAGTATATTTAGCATAGTATAAAATTTATATATCAAGTAAAAACAGTGATAAGGGGTTAAAATTATTGTTTTCTCAGCTTAATTAGATAGACCTTTTATCAACAAAACAAGGAAAGAAATCCTTAGATTTCTTTCCTTGTTTTAATATGATATAATTTATATCAAAGTGAGGCATAAATGGTTTCGACGCCAGACTTCGCTTCTAGAATTTAATGTTGAAGAAACGGTCTGACTTCTATGTCGGGCCTTTTTTCATGCCCCAATTAGAAAGCTAGCTTTCAGCTAGAGGTCAATCACTTTGCTGCCATGATAATGGTCGCCACAAGTATGCCAAAGGAAATCATCAACGATAACACTTTGAATGTACTCATATTGATCACCGCCAATCCTCGAGTTGATTAGCAAAGGCTGGACCCATTTAGAGGCCTCAAGTTCAATATAGTGTTGTCAATTATAAAAGTAAATAGATGAGAGGTTCCTAATAGTCACCTAGGTGACCAATAGGAACCTCTTTCGTTTTGTAATTAGTTCGGGGGATTTAACAGTATCAGTTATGCAGACCTCGTTTGCCGTATATTTTTAAGATTATAGCAATAATTGTATTTAATTCGAATAGAAGCGCAAAGCATACTAAGGCTGTAGTATATCCATATCCTGCTTCGTGAAAGTATGACACGAGCATAGGACCAACTATACCAGCTAATCCCCAAGCCGTCAGAATGCGGCCATGAATAGTGGAGAGTTTGCGTATGCCATAGAGGTCTGCAAGATATGCTGGCATACAGGCGAATCCGCCGCCATAGCAGGTGATAATGAGAAGAATTAAAACTTGGAATGTTAGAGCATTATTGGTTTCGGCAAGTACGTAGAATGCGATGATTTGTATAATAAAGAATAGTATGTAAGTTTGTGCACGGCCAAAGTAGTCGGAGATAGTAGACCACGCAATGCGACCTCCACCATTGAAGATACCGATGATACCAACTAGTGATGCAGCTGCTGCAGGTGTCATACCAATGGTTTCTTGTGCCATAGGGGACGCTAAGGATAGAAGACCTATACCACAGGTAATATTAATAAAGAAAATCCACCAAAGGGCACCAAATTGCCAAGTTTTCATAGCATCGTTGGCTAGCATGCCATGATTATGAACGTACATAGTGGATTTATCTTTCGGAGTTCGAGGTGGTTGTTTTGGTTGAGGTGCTTTCAAATAGAGAGAAGAGGCGCCCATAACCACTAGATAGATTACGCCGAGGATAATGAAGTTATTTACTAATCCAACTTGAGCTACGAGGAATTGCATAAGCGGGCCTGCAATGAGTGAAGCAAATCCAAAACCCATAATGGCTAATCCTGTGGCAAATCCTGGGCGATTTGGAAAGTATTTTACCAGTGTAGAAACTGGTGTTATATAACCAATACCTAGTCCGATACCACCGATGATACCATAGAAAAGATAGAGTAAGGTGAGATTATGTATGCTAAGTGCATAGGCTGTACCTAATAGGCCTGCCACCCAGAATAACATTGAAAGAAGTCCGCTTTTCTTAGGACCTATTTTTTCTGCAAAAGATCCTAAAAAGCCTGCAGACAATCCAAGCATCAGAATAGCTAAGGAGAAGGTCCATGTTGTTTGTGACATAGTAAAGCCCATATCTGTCATGATAGGTCGTGTAAGCACGCTCCATGCATACACACTACCGATGGATATATGCAGACCAATGGCTGCTAGAGCAATAAGCCAGCGATTTCTCATAAGAAAACTCCTTTCATATAGGTGAGATGATTTAAACTTTGTACAGTATTATTTGCTACAAGAAAATAAAAAAAGACCGCCTGAACAAAAGCTTGCCCAGACGGTCGGCTATCACACGATGTGTGCTACTGTGCATGTAGTCAATTCTACGAATCCGTCAGCCCAGTAGTAATATGGTATCAGTATATCAATTGATACTATATCTTGTCGATGATATAAGTCACTCTGTTATAACAACTGTAAGGTTTATAAACTAAATAGGGAAGGAAATTGTCTAATTCCCTTCCCTATTTAGATATGATATAATTTATATCAAAGTGAGGCATAAATGGTTTGGTCGCCAGACTTCGCTTCTATATTGATTTAATTGAAGAAACGGTCTGACTTCTATGTCGGGCCTTTTTTCATGCCCCAATTAGAAAGCTAGCTTTCAGCTAGAGGTCAATCACTTTGCTGCCATGATAATGGTCGCTACAAGTATGCCAAAGGAAATCATCAATGATAATACTTTGAATGTACTCATATTGATCACCGCCAATCCTCGAGTTGATTAGCAAAGGCTGGACCCATTTAGAGGCCTCAAGTTCAATATAGTGCTGTCAATAATAAAAGTAAATAGATAAGAGGTTCCTAATAGTCACCTAGGGTGACTATTAGGAACCTTTTTGTACGCCGAATAGGCATGACTAAACCCCCAGTTAAACTGGGGGTCGGTAAAAATTCTTAGAGAAAAGGAAAGAACCTCCTAGTGATAGAATGAAGTTGGTCTGGCAACCACAACATTTCAACATAGGAGGTTCAATGTCAATGAATGACGTAAAAAAAGCTTATCACATAGTAAATGGAGATGTAAATATCATATTGTTTTTGCTCCAAAGTATAGAAGACAAATAATTTACGGTCGGATAAAAGCTGATGTAGGTAAAATCTTACGAGATTTATGTAAGAGAAAAAATGTAGAGATAATAGAAGCGGAATGCTGTCCGGATCATATTCATATGCTAGTAACGATACCACCACATTTAAGCGTATCGAGTTTTATGGGATATTTAAAAAGCAAAAGTAGCCTCATGATATTCGATAAACACGCAAATTTAAAATATAAGTATGGAAATAGACATTTCTGGTGTAGAGGATATTATGTGGATACGGTAGGACGATATGAAGGAGCGATAAAAGAGTATATTCGCAATCAACTACAAGAGGATATAGCGCAAGATACATTAAACTTTAAAGAATACACCGACCCGTTTACGGGTGAGCCAGTAAAATAGGCAAAATAAAAGCCCCCGAGTAGGGGGCAGCCAGTGGTAATAGAGTGGTTGTCAGATCATTCAATGCCCTCTTTAGAGGGCCACCACTAGAGAAAGACCCTTATAGGGTCAGAGCAAACCACCCGTTCTACGGGTGGTTATGATTCGTTATGTAATCGTATTCATAATTGTGTTCTTATTATGTTACAATACAGTTAAAATTACTATTTGTGGAGAAATGTATATGTTAAAACGATTATTATTAAGTGCTATTGTATTGAGCACTGTTAGTATATCTAGTTATGCTGTTGATGTGAATATTCCCGGTGCAGATCCGAGTATTTCGCGTGATGCATATGTACAGGCGGTATATACTACTGATAAAATTGAGTCTACATATGATGAGAGATTAAAAAAAGAAGGCAGATTCATTTTCCGCTTATTCTAAAGAGCGCTTTAATCAAGAGTTTGGTGTTGTTGTAGATGACGATGCAGTAGAAGCCTTAAAAAAATGAGATTTATACTATTGAACGCCGTAAGTTTGATGGTAACACAGTAGTGAATTTACATAATAAAAAGGGTGGCCTATCAGTAACATTACCATTTAGTGCAGTAGAAAAAGAGGCATTAAGTGATTTTTCGGATGCAACGGCTGGTTATTTATTTCAGTCCCCAATGATTGTTACTGCTATTATTGAAAATAAAATGCCATATTCTCCTGATAAAACAGATATGGTTTTTAAATATGATGGTCTTAGTAAAAGTTACTGGAGAAAAATAACTCTTACTGGTGCTGTAGATATGGACATTATTGCTTTAAATTTTTGAGTTGAGTAAGCATCCTAATCAAGCATATAATGTTATTCTGTATCCTCGTGTAAAGGAGAGTGTCATATCAAATGATATTAATAAAATAATGGCTAATTATGTATTGCCTTCAATTCATTCTCTTCGAGCTTTAGATGACTATAGCAGAGTAGAAAAACTATAAGAAATATTCTTTTAGAGTCCCTAAAACAGCCGTTAAAGAAAAATAACCCTAATGTTAAGATAGATGGTGTTACTTTCACAGTTGATAAAGATATAAGGCAACAAATTCTGATTGACCCTGCGAATAATTTGGAAAAGGGTATATTTAGTTCATTTGACGAAATTGATCTGTTACATAAAATTGATAATAAAACTGCAGAACTCTTTGGACTTCCTGGCTCCCCAAAGATTACTAAAGGTAGCCATTCCTTTGTTTGGAATGATGGTGTACCAGGTTTATTACTAGATCTTGAATTAGATAATCGACAAGGTATATTCATGTTTATTACTTATGATGACAGTTTTAAGTACCAAAATTCAATCCACTATCCCTTAGATAATGGTACATATACCAAGGTGCAGTTACGAAAATTAATTACAGATGCAACATTATCTGACACTGGTAATATGTATCAAGAGGATGTTTGGTTTATCTAATCCTTATTTTTTTATCTTATAGTAAAAAGCCCTATCTATCCTTCTGAATTTTGGATTTTATAGATTTATTTTTATTTTAGCCAATTCAGTAATTAAGGCGCTAATAATTAGTTTTTTTCTTTTTATTGAAAGCGGTGTCCTAGATGAATGTAAATCATGTGTTATTAATATTTAAATCTGCATTAGAATATGCTAATTTTAAGGGGATTAATAATTTGTTAGCAGATAATTGTCAGTATATTAATGTTGAGAGGAATATATTAAAAAAATGGAAAGATAGAAGTATATGATTTTCTAAATTCAATGGCAAAAAGGACCAGAGATGATAATTTAGCTGTGTATGCACATATGATGACACTTAGTGAGGGAACCAACGAAAAAGAGTTGTTTTTATGAAGGTGAAAGAGGGCTCGCTATTGCATACAATGAAATGGACAATTATGCTATAGGTATGTTTATTGAGTTAGATTCAAATAATTTTATTAACAAAAATTATTGTTAGTAATAATATTCCGAGTTTTAGACTTGATAAACATCGTGCTGAAAATAATTCCCCTCCTATAGATTACATTTTTTATAAGGAGCCTGTTGATTTTTTGGATTGGCTTACAGCCATTAGTATTTGGTTAGAAACTGGATATGTAGATAAGCATTCTTTTTTTATGATTCACTTGCTGATGAGTGCTGTGTACATTTTCAAAGAAAAAAATCAAGAACCTATTTTTGTTGTTAGGTAAGGAAGAAATTATAAATGACTTTGATAAGATGATGAATTTATTTTTTTCTATACTATGCCACATATAATTAATGATAAGAATAATAGATCCTTTATAAAGTATGGACCTATGACGATTGAAATCGGTCGTAGTTTAGCGGAGCCAGCAAATTCTGTACATATTTATATTGACGACAGTGAAGATTAGTTTGCATATTATTTCTTGCTTAGGTTCATCATGCTTAAAAATAAAAAAAGAAATCGTATGAGACTCCTTTTCCCTGTTTAGATATGATATAATTTATATTAAAGTGAGGCATAAATGGTTTGGTCGCCAGACCTCGCTTCTAGAATTTAATGTTGAAGAAACGGTCTGACTTCTATGTCGGGCCTTTTTTTCATGCCTTTAATCATCATTTTCATTTAAATCTTTTTATTATGTTACAATACAGTTAATATTAGTGTTCAATGGGGGATGTGTGTATGAAACGTTATATTACATTACTTAGTCTAGGCTTGTGTTTAGCCGTACCGATGCTTTCACAAGCTAGCGATATAAAGCCTGTTATACATGTTACGAATGTACATAATGGTCAATATGATGCGGCATTAGATGCTATTACAGATATAAAGTTTTATGGACCGTATCAATTCCGAGTATTAAAGAATGCTATCGAAACGCAGGGGGAAACAAAGGACATTGATGGTAGGGTATTTAGAACCTCTGATGGGGTATTTATGCATGTAAAGGCTAGATCTATTGATAATGGTAGTACATCCTTAGATCAAGAGGTTAAGCAGATAATTAAAGATAGAACGATTCCAGAGCCTACCGTAAAGATGGTATTGCCTATTAAGCATGATGTAATAGAGGTCAACAATGATGGTGCGCGTAGTTTACTCGCTGAATTTATGTATGGCTGGCCATTACATAATAGGGACGGATATGGTATTAGTTACTGATTATGAAGATACTCGTTACTATTATAATTTGCAGTTTTATAGAGACAAGCTACCTGAAGGTATTCGCATTGAGCAGTTGCGCCAAATGATTATGGATGCGCAGTTCAGTTATAAATAAGTGATATCTAATTAGCACAATATAGTTATAAATAAAAGCGGTTCCTAATGGTCACAGTAGTGACTTATAGGAACCTCTTTTTGTTGATGCAAGTAATTTATATGAATTTGTTATAAGGTTATATTATTTAAAAAGTATTTTTTTGAGATTCGTGGTGGTTTTATATGTTTTACAATTGCGATAGATATAGCAATTGTAAAAAGCTATCAAAAAGGATTCTTTTTGCGAAGCTAATGGCAATAGTTTCTTGTCCCATTAGCATATAATAAATGGATCGATAAAAGCTGAGCCCTGGTAGTAAAGGGAATAAGCTAGTCATTAGGAAGACTATAGCAGGGCATTTTCGTTTAACTGCCAGTACTCTTGAAGAAATGGCAATGATAAAACCACTGATGAATATGGAGAGCATAACATTAGACTGTAGTGAAGATAATGTTAAGAACAAGAACCATGAGATGAATCCTAATATTGTACAATCGATAAAATGTTGTTTAGCTACACGGAATAAGATTGCAAATGCTGTAGTACCAATACCAGCCATTATACTACGCATAAACATAGAGGTTAAGGAATTAGTATCTAAATTAGAGGTATAAAGAGGAATCATTTGTATGTTGAAGAGTAGTGATTGTACTACTGCGACCCCTACAGCCATGGATATACAGGTAAGTAACGCACCCATCATAAGGGTTATTCCTGTATTATAGTTATTCTGGCTATACTCTCTAATCGCATTGACGAAAGGAACTCCGGGAACAATGTCAATCATGGCTCCTAGTAATATAACTGATAGGTTGGAGCCTAATTCAAAGTGGATAAAGAGATTACCCAATAAGGCTATTAGAATACTACCTAAAATGGTGATTAATACATCTGAGTTAAGTATTCTTTTAATCGTGCACATATAGACGCCTAATATTAAGCCTATAATACCGGCAATTATAGAGTCTGTTATAGAACTACCAATTGCATAGCTAAAGCCCGAAGCTCCTAACGTATAAGCTATTAATCTCCAAAAAAAAGAATAGTCTGACATGGTATCAATTTGATTAAGTTCACTTTCAATCTCCTCAATAGTAATATTTTTTTGTGTGACACGTCGGGAGAGAGCATTAACAGATTCAATTTTACTGAGGTTAATATCGACTTCAGGAACGTTACAAATACGAGTAATTTCAGTTCCATCAGCTTTCTTAGCAGTTGCAAAAATACCTCTATTAGATACGTAGGCTTCTAAATCTTTAAAATTCATAGCTCGTGCTATGTAGTTCATAGTATCCTCTGTACGACTGATTTCAGCACCACTACTAAGAAGTATTTTCCCAGCTTTTAATATAATTTCTAATTCTACACTGGTCATTATTTCCTCGTTATTCATTTTACTTCATTGTTATTTATATTAGACTTTTTGATAGGTCTATCTTTAGAAGATTCAGTTGATTTTGATTCTTCCTGTTGTTCTTGTAGAATATTGATATTTTGATGTATAACTTCTTCGTCTATTGAGAGATGCTCTTCCACATAGTCTTTTAGCTCTTGAACTGTTTCCGTATTTGAAAGTATCTCTTTTGCTACATCATGAATATCTTCTTTAAGAGCTTTTGTATCTGCTTGACTAATATCACCTAATGTGTGGAATAGTTCACGTTCTTCTTCTGATAGTGTTTTGTGAGGACTATGTTTTTTTAGTGATAAATGGATCATCTTTCTTCGGAAGAGTTTTTCCATAATGATATCTTTACGATCACGGAGCCAGCCATAAATAAGAATAATTAGGAGTAATAGTCCCATATAACCGAGAATTGGGTAGAGGATACTAATCAAATCTTTAAAACCAAAGAAACTACATATATATCCTATGATTACTACAGAAATAATAACAATTCTCATTCTTTTTGTACTGCCGTTGGCAAAACGTCTAGCAATAGAATAAAAAAGAGAGAATGCTGTATTAAAAATAAGTGAAAAGACTGTGATTGCATATATATATGCTAGCCAAGGATGAATTTGATTGGCAATAGCAAGAATCGGCAAATCTGCATCTTTTACTGTATCTAGATTGGCATAAATAGAGATAGCTGCTATAAAAAAACAACTAATCCGACTAATAGGCCGCCACGAGTGCCACCTTTTTTTCAGCAATACCAATACGAACAACAGAACCACCTAAAATAAAGGCCATAGAAACAGCTGTCATAGCACATAGAGAATAATAATTAATGACAGAAAACCATACATTGCTTGTGGCTGGTTTGATTGTGTGGGCTATAGTATCTAACGCAGCCCAATCATGACTTTTACCAATAAAAGAGTAACCTGTAATGATGAATATCATTACAATCATAATAGGTGTAAAAATACACCTAGAACACTGGTAATTTTATCAAAGTCCATAAATGATACGGTTATGATTAAAAGTGAGCAAATTAATCCGCCAACCCAAAAAGGAAGTCCAAATTGTTGTTCTAAGTTTGATCCTGCACCGGCTATCATAACGAAGCCCATAATAAAACTACCAGCGATTAGAACAAAATCAAGGATTTTTGTAATAATAGGATGGGAAATCTGTGTAAAAACTTCTTCATGATTGTCTGCACGATAGTAGCTCCCCAAAGAAAGCATGATTTTACCAAATGCGGCATTTAATAGACCTAGTAATAGAACACCAATAAGACCTATTTGGCCAAAACTTATAAAATATTGTAAAAGATCTTGTCCACTCGAGAGTCCTGCACCTACAATAACACCTATGTAGGCAAATGCAATTTTCCATGATTGTTGCATTATATTTTCCGCCTTTCAAATATATAACTTAATAATCTAATATTATATCATACTAATGATTCAATTGATGGAAATCTTACTGCCAATCTCTATAAAAGTTAGCTAAGAATGGAGTCATTTATAGGCCTTAAGTTCAATATAGCGATGTGGAACGTAAAGTAAATAATTTAGAGGTTCCTAATAGTCACCCTAGGGTGACCAATAGGAACCTCTTTTATCGTGCAAGTAATTTGTATAGTTGTTAAACTATTACAGAATGCTTTTACCCATAGGGAATACAGTTTTGCCGAATACTTTGTTTACAAGAACGGCACCGGAACCATAGAAGCCCAATAGAGAGATGAACAATTCAGACCATGCTGCCAGAGCGAAGAAGCCTGTTTTGCCGCCTAGGAAGAGGTCTGTTGCTAGACCGAAGAATAGGAAGCAGATTAAGAACATGATAGCGAATACAACTCTGTTTGTTTTCAAAGATGCAATTGTACCAAAGATAGAGAAGATTAAGAAGCCCACAAAAGCGAATGCCAATTGTGTTACATCAAAACCTTTTTGAATTTCAGGACCGAAGGAGCCCATTTGGATCAACCAAACGCCAGCCATTGCAGACCAGAATAAACCGTAAGCACCAAATACAACAGAGCCAAATGGATTGTTTTTCTTGAAATCAAAAATAACTGCCATTAATTGGGCGATAGAACCTAATAAAAACTGCCCAAGGGATAATAACAGATGTTGTTGGACCAGACCAGCCTACGCGGGACGTGGATACCACAAAACATACTATAGCTAAACCTAGTAGACCAAGACCTGTAGGATCTGCTACATTTTCACTCATTTCAACTTTTCTTACTTCGTTTTCCATTTTGTTCCTCATTTCTCCGTGGGGACAACTAACTACAACTATACAGCCAAATCTTCACGGATATATGTACTGCCATCTCCGATCAATACTATGTGTACTGAATTGACAGATAACCTATGAGAAAGTACTGCCTCATAAATGTAACATATATCACATTTTTAAGGCAATAGATAGAAGATAGTAACTATGCGTAAAAAGTATAACGTGAAAAAAAATGAAATAAATTAGAGAAAATAAAAGAAAAAAACCGCGAAAAATGAGATAAAAATATTTTTAATTCCCATTTTTGTGCGGTTTTTAAGATATAAATCGTTTATTTTATATGAATTTGTTATAGATTAATGATTATAATTTAGGATGTTATTTATTTAAGTTTTTCCACAATACTTAAAATATCTTCTGCTTTACGGGCGATGTGTTTAACACCAAGCTCATGAAGTAAGGATTCCTCTCTAAAACCCCAGGTAACACCGATGCAAAGCAAGCCAGAGTTTTTCGCAGTAGCTACGTCAACTTCAGAATCGCCAACATAGATAGATTCTTCTGGCGTAGAGTTTAACTCTTTTAATGCTTGGAGTACCATATCTGGAGCAGGTTTACGTTGTAAGCCCGGTCTTTCACCGATAGCAACAGGTAAGCGATCGCCAAAATATTCTTTATTTAAAGGTGTAACGCCTTCTTGAATTTTATTAGATACAATAGCTATTTTATATCCTTTTTTACGTAATAGGTCTAGCATGTCTAGAATACCATCATAGGGTGCAGTTGTATCTTTTAAATGCTCTCCATAGTAGGCTTTGAACTCGTCGATATATGATTCTAAATCGCTATCTGCCACAGTACTTGGTAAGCAATGACGCATTAAATAAGCTACAGCATTGCCAAGTTTTGCTTTCACCTCAGCCATAGAGCGCTCAGGAAAATTATGTTTACGCAGTACATAGTTCACGGAATTAAATAAATCTGTAGATGTATCGAGCAATGTGCCGTCACAATCGAAAACGATGGTTGTATATTTCATAAAGTCCTCCAAATGTATATATTAACTACTCTATTATAAGACAGAAGGAGAAAAATTTCATAAAAAATTAGACTATGTTACAATTAATGTACCATAGTTGAGAGTTTTAAAATTGGAGAGATACATGATTCGTAAAACAATAGCACTTTCAGTATATATCAGTTTGGTTACTGCTTTGGCAGGAGCTGTTGATGTAAATATTCCTGGTGCTGATAATAGAATTCCTGCAAATGCTTATGAAAGTTATGTACATCGTGATTCCTCAATTAAAAATATACAAGATGGAGCATTGAGAGACTTTCAAAAGAGTAAACAGTATGCCAAAACTAAGCAATTGTACATAGAAAATGGCCTGTCTGAAAAGGAAGCTGAACTAGCTATCCGAGAAAGCTATGTAGGACCCCTTAATATATATGAGGGACAAACAGAGATTATTGATCATAGTGGAAAAGGGATTCGTTTTTCTTGTACCGTATATGAGTTATTATAAAGTGCAGGAAAAATAATATAACTGATAAATTTACAGCCTATGATATTTTTCTCTAATGATATAACGATAGGTTTAATTGTTGAGAATAAACAAAATTGGCAAAGTTCTGATTATATGGGTAAGTCCTTTGATTCGATTACGGAAGATGATTTACGTAAAGATTATGAGCGACCTATAAATATAAAAAGAGTTTAAATCACTTTCTTATAAACTGGAAGATATCCATGGCGCGAGTTTTTCCCTATGCGGGATTAACAGATAGTTACTGGTCTTCTTTATATGGCCAAGTTAAGAAAAAAATAATAAAAAATCAGTTTCATTCTGACTTACATTTTGCCTTTGCTAATGATTCGATGATTCGATATCATGTAGGTATATCTGAAGCTAAGCGGGATATGGGGCAGGTAATAAGTCCTATTCTTGTTAATTATGTGCTACCATCTATAAAAATCACTAACAGACAGTAATGCATATTCTCATACAACAAAAAAATAGCTGGTGAAAATTTTATTTATCGTATTCTTAATGATGCAAAAGTTAGTGCCACTTTAGCAGATTTTAAAAAGTGGTTTATTTTATAAAAGTCCTTCTGGTATTACACAAACTATCTTTATAGATTTCATAGCTAAGGAACGGGGAACTGATTCTATTGCGGTAGCTAGCTTTTATGGATGAGGTGATTATGAATGTAATTCAATCGCCTGAAGGCTATGTCTATTTCTCTAAACGCATTGTATGGAATGATGGTGTACCAGGTATTTTTAGTGGAACAAGAGAAAGCTAATAAAGAGGGGAGAATGATATTTTATATTCAAGACGGAACAACAGCCTTAACTAGTATATTGAGTTATAATAGAAATATGTCTTATACTAAAGAACAACTTCGTAATATGTTAACTGATGTTAAGTTAGTTACTATTCCTGAGAAATTCAAGGGTAATGTTGATCTTGCTAATATTGAAGATATAGTTAAAAAAGGTTTGGAGAAGTAGTATGACTGAAATACAAGCTCTTTTATTGATAAAATCTATTCTCGAATCCGCGGATATTCACGGTATCGAATCTTTCTTGGCAGAGGACTGCGAATACATGTCTACTGGTAGGGGCATTATTGGTCGCAATCGCAATGAAACGATTGAGTTCTTGTCATCTATGGCTGAGTCCATCAAGGCAGACAATGTGCCTGTTACATGCAAGGTGATGCACATTACCGATGTGTACGAGGAGGATGCACTATTCCATGAGGGTCGTCATGGTTTGACTGTTTCTTATGAAAGTGGCGACAATTATGTATACATGATTTTTGTAGACGTCAATGATGAGGGCCTAGTAGACCGCATTGTTTCTAGTCAAGAAAATTATAGTATTGACTATGATGATCTTCGCTTTGGTGCTGATGAAAGTGAGTATGCTTTTATTACGCCGCCAACGACTGTGAAAGATTGGCTTACAGCCTTAAGTATGTGGCTTGAAACGGCGAATGTAGATGTAGATGATTTCTATCAATATATCGATGAAGATACTCGTGTAGTATTCCAAAAGGGCGATGCTGAATCTATAACCCTTGAAAGTGGTCTCGATGTAGAGGATTATTTTGATCAGCTCATGAACCAACACTTTGATGCGGTGCCTCATATCATCCGTGATGAAGAGGATGGACTCATTTTGACATATGGTCCAATGAGTCTCATAGCTACGCTTAATGAAGAGGGAGCGCTAGCTCTTATCAGTATCTATATTGATACACGGGATGAAGACGAAGCTTCCGATGATGTAGGCTATATTGAAGAAGATCTTTCTGAGGATTATAACGAAGAGCTATAACACAACAAAAGCTCCACACCTTCGGTGTGGAGCTTTGCCATTATTTTTTCAAGTTTTTTTGAGCCGCTGCAATGAATGCATCAAATAAGCGCGTTGCACTTTGATCTTTTGGCGTCATCATTTCAGGGTGGAACTGAGTAGCTACCATCCATGGGTAGGAGGAATCTTCTAAGCCCTCTACAGTGCCGTCTTTAGCGCGAGCTACAACTTGTAAGCCCTTACCAACTGTTTTTACACTTTGATGGTGATGAGAGTTTGTAACCCAAGTAGAACGACCAATTGCGCTAGCAAGATTAGTTTCGAACTCGATATCAACTGTATGCGTACCTAATTCAGGCGTTTGATTTTGAGCATGTTTTATTGTACAGGTTTCATCGTAGCTTAAATCTTGATATAAAGAGCCACCACGGTATACATTTAACACTTGCATGCCGCGACAAATACCAAAGATAGGAATTTGTCTTTCTTCAGCAGCTTTCAACAAAGCAAAATCAAAATGATCACGTTCAGGCCATACTTCGCCCAGTTTTTGTAATGGTTCCTCACCATAGTGCAGTGGGTACACATCATGACCGCCAGATAATAGGAGGCCATCGAGATGAGCCACTGTATCATGAATGATTTCAAGATTTGTTGTGAAAGGAATAATAATAGGAATGCCACCAGCTTCTTCAATAGAGCGAGTGTAATCAAGGTTTACATAGGAGCGTGGAAGGTCTACATCAGAACCAGCGCTACCAAGTAAGATACTGCCAGAGATACCGATATATGGTTTTTTCATACTATCACCTCATGTACGACTATACTGTATATTTACTCTTTTAAGTATAAATGATTTTTAAATAATTTATACTATTAATTTATTGAATTATAAAGATTTTATGGTTGATATTATGTGCTGTTATTATAGAATAGTTCTTCTGTATGGATATACATTAAGTGAATAGCAAGGTGAGTTTATTCTTAGAACGGTTTTTCTAAAAATTGATGAAAACATGATATGATAGACTACGAATCAACTGTTCGGGAGGTTTATTATGGTTTTTCTCACATCCTTACAGAGTATCATACCGATAGTGCTACTCATTTCGTTAGGATATTTCTTAAAAGGGCAGGGTATGTTTAACCCTACCTTCAGTGGCAATTTATCGCGCTTTATCATGTCCGTCATTTTGCCGGCTGGCGTCTTTGTCTCTGTATTACATCACCTACATATGTCCGACCTATGGGATTTACGATATGGTATGTTAGTAGTTATGCTAACCTATGTAATTGCCTATATCGTTGCTTTCATCATGATGAAACTGTTGAAAGTACCTAAAGGGCGGCGCGGTATTTTTATCAATATGGTGGTAAATGATAACTGCTTATTTATAGGTTTACCTGTGCAGATAGCACTCTTTGGACCTGAAGCATTACCATATTTCTTACTCTATTATATTGGTAATACCATATCTGTGTGGCTTGTAGGGGTATTTTTAATTGAATTAGATCCGCTGCCAAATCCAGCTAATGGACTGGGGGATACTCTCATTAATGGAATTGGAAGTAAAGGGAATAAAGAGAATAAAGGTGATAGTAATGGAAATTTAGCAAATTCCGATAAAGCTCAAAAGCCTAAGTTTGATTGGAAGAAGTTATTACCACCGCCATTATTAGGTTTCTTTACAGCCTTAATCTTCTTGTTCTTTGAAATTCCATTGGCTCCAATTTTACATAACACACTTAATTATTTAGGTGATATGGTAACACCATTATCTTTGATTTACATTGGTATTGTCCTTCATGATGCAGGCTTAAAGAGCATGAGCCTCAATAAAGATTCTATTGGTGGTATCGTAGGTCGTTTTGTGATTTCACCCATCATTATGTTCTGTGTGATTATGGGTCTACAATACGGAGCAGGTATAGTACTAGAGCCAATTGCTATTATTACATTTGTAGTGCAATCGGCTGGCCCAGTCATTGCAGTACTGCCAATCGTAGCTAATGAAGCAAAATCTGATTTGCCCTTTGCTACAGGTCTTGTCATGATTAGTACTATACTATTTGTTGTAGTTATACCAATTATTATGGAAATCCTTACTAAGATAGGGATAACGGCATAAAATAAAAGGTCTGACAATATTGATATGTACCCATTTTCCTGGACACATATTATTTACTAGTCTAAACACATGGATGCTTCCTGTATTTTACAGGGGCATCCATTTTGTTTTTCTGAATCCTTCTGTTGTTGTAATAGTTAATGTATTCTTCTATCGCTACTGCAAAAAGCATTAAATGATGAATATTCTGTTTCAAAACCATAATATATTTCTGTTTTCAATCTACCAAAAAAAGGTTTCCATCACAGAGTTATCATAACAATTTCCTTTTCTAGACATAGACTGAATAATGCCATGTTCTTTAAGTGCTTGTCTAAAATAGTTATGTTGGTATTGCCATCCTTGATCAGAGTGGAAGATTAATCCCGAAAGATTAGTAAACTTCTTAAAGGCTTTCTCTAACATACGAGAAATCTGTTCTAAGTTAGGCCTTAATGCTAAGTCATAAGCAACAATTTCATTCGTATTCATATCTAAAAATAGGTGACAAATAGCATTTTCCCCACGAAAAATTGAATTGAGATACATCAGTAGTCCATTTTTGTAATGGTGCAGTTGTACTAAAAATCTCTATTGACGATATTTTTCTGCTATTTTTGCCGACTTTCCTCTGTAAGAGTGATACTTTTCCTTCGGTCGCTTTCCTGCGAGGCCCATACTATGCATAAGTCTTTGTACTCGTTTATGATTGACTACAAAACCTCGATTAAGAAGCTCCCGATATACACGGCGTACACCATACCGTCCTTTATGTTCTGTAAAAATCTTTTGAATTTCATCTTTTAGCTCTGTATTTCTTTTATCTACAAGATCTACTTTAGTAAGTTCAAAATAATAGGTAGATTTGGACATTGGCATAGCTTTCAAAAGATGTTTTAGTTGATAGCCTTGCTGGCGGAGCGTTTTGATAATCGCTGCTTTTTCGCCTTGAGTCGCGCAGCCTCTTTTTCTTCTCTCAAGGCAATCTCTTTTTTTATGACTTCATTTTCAGCTTTAATATAAGCATTTTCAGCTCGTAAGCGAACTAGTTCCTCATATTCACTCTCTTTGAGCTCTCGAGGTGAGATAGTCTTAGGTACTTTCATTTTGCAATCCTTTGGTGGTCGTCCTTTAGGTTTATTAATAAGACCATTGTATCCCAAAGTTTTGTATTTATGAACCCATTGATACAGTTGTCCAGTATTAATTCCAGCCATAACAGATACAGAACGTATGGATTTTCCAAATAACACTTGGCATACTAACTCATATTTGTTCTCTGGAGACCAACGTTAATTATCTGTACGATGCTTATTGATTTCTGGACCATTAAACATTTCTTGTTTGGCCCATTTCCTTATTTGATCATGAAAAGTATGAGTCAATACTCCAGTTGGCGTCTCTGTCCATTCACCTTGATTAAATAATTCAATTGCTTTTCTTTTAAATTCATAACTATATCTCATGAAAATACCCCCTTTACTGGTTGTCCAGTAAAGGGGTACATATCATATAGTCAGACCTTTTTTTCCTATACAAGTGAAATTGATAAAAATATAAAAATAAATGTTAAAAATTATAAATAAACATATGTGTTTAAGGAGAGATATGAAGTTAAGACGTTTGTTATTGCTTAGTTGTATTGGATTTATAGGGGCTATAGGTGTATCTCATGCCATTGATGTTAATATCCCTGGAGCTCGTCCAGATATTGGAAAAAGAAGCGTATCAAGAATATCGTATTCAAGGAGAATTTTGCTAAGAAGGTTGATGACTACCAAGAGTCTGAGGTTAAAAAAATGGGCACAACATGAGCCAAATTATGATAATGAAAAATTAGATGATGATATTTATGTAGTACAAGAATTGACTAGAGCAATACATCATTCTAGGAGTGTATATATTATTACAGATAATGGGGCTGATATTAAATTTACAGGCTCGAAAGAAAGTATAGTAGGTTGGTCTATTGATCCTAAACATATGTCTAAGTCTTCCATTAAGAGTGTGGAGGAACTATTAACGCCGTATCTGATTTTAGATATGAAACAAGACAACAGCCTAAAGGTTCTAAATGGGAAGATACAAATATAGAGTATACTGATTTAAATAAATCTCTTTTACAGAATACTTTGAATGAGAGATTAGAAAAACGAAGAGACTCAGTTCGATTTGTAGATGGTGATGTATTTACATATCCTGGACTTGAAAAAAGCAACGTGGGATGTAATAGGCTTTGATGATCATTTGGTTGTGGGGACAATTAATTTTACATTACCTAAAACACCTAATCTTTCTTATCATATTGGTCAATCTCTTAATAAAGATATTATAAAAAAATATTATTAAAGACGATACTCAACGTTCTATCACAGATACTATGGGGCCATTAGCTAATTATGTATTACCTTCTATTAAGCCTGCAAGTGAAGTGTTAGCCTATACTGATCCTGTTCATTTGGGACCTTATACATTTAGGGTATTAAAAAAATAGTAAATTCAAGGAACATGAGGTTATAGGCTCAGCTGAATATGATGTTTATATATCTGGACGTATTAAAGCTGTACTTGGTAAGCAACCATTTATAAAAAGGTGCTAGTGTTGAAAAAACAAAAATATTTTATATAGTTACTTAAGGTCTGTTATTAAAAAACAAGGTTTAAAAAGATCATAAACGATTACAATATGCCACAGTTTGGAATAATAGTGTACCAGCATTATACTTTGAAGTTTCCAAAGATAAAAGGAACTCTTTTAGGAATGGTGTTGTATGATAATCAGTATCTATATACGTATTATTTATATAAACCTCATGATGTTCATGTAAGTAACTATAAATTACGTGATGTGATTCAATATGTAGAGACTAAAGATAGTAAAGCATTGAATGATAAGATTTCAGCGGGGATTGGTATTTCACCTATAATGCTACCATTTATACAAACTATTCAGGCTAGGGTTTGATACCATAAAAGATAAGAAATTACAGAATGATAAGAATTAATAAAAATTAATGAATAGTGCCAAAAGAGGTTTAACACGTAGGTGTTAAACCTCTTTAGTTATTCTTATCTAAAGAATCTACCAACAAGCGGCATGCTAGCACCGTCGTTTTTATCAAGGCCTTTTAGGAGAACCATAATAATTACGTACAATACTAAGCCTTCGATACCTGTAAGTAAGAAGTTAGCCCACATTGGTAGTGTAGTAGATGAGAGCTTGGTAGCTCATGTAAATGAGCACGCCCATGATACCGGCACTAACCACGTTTTTCCAAAGGATGGAGAAGTCGAGGAAGTAGCCTGTATATTTTTTGATGTAAATCAAGTTAAGTAAGGCCGCAAAGCCGATATCTGCTACAGTTGCCCACGCAGCACCACCGATGCCAAGTTCTGGAATTGCCGTTAAGTTCCAGTTTAAGATTACCTTTGATAATAATGGCAATAGCCATGTTTACCACTGGAATTCTAGGTTTTCCTAGGCCTTGTAAGATGCCAGTCGTTACTTGATGAATGCCGAGGAAGAAAATGGCAAAGGCCACAATTTGTGTTGCCATTTCAGCCTTAGGAGCATTATAGATCAAGGTAACTGTTGGCGCTGCCAATACATAGAGCATAACCGTGAACGGTACAGTACCCATAAAGGATAGGCGCATAGCACCGGCTGTACGGTCGTAGATACCTTCATGATCACGCTTAGCGAAGGCATGAGAGATAGATGGTACAATGCTTGTTGCCAAGGCTGCCGTAATAATGGTAGCCAAGTTAATAAGCGGTACCGCCATACCTGTTAAGTAACCAAATAGTTCCGTTGCTTCATTGAGTGAGAAGCCTGCCACCAATAAACGACGTGGTACGATGATCAAATCAAGGTTAGCCGTCAATGGCAACATAATACTTGCTAAGGAAATTGGTAAGGCAAGCCAGATGAGGCGTGATAAAACCTCTTTAGTAGATTCTCGTTCACCTTCAAAGCTTTCACCTGTAGTAGGCGCCTTAGGCAATTTATAGTAATAATATAACAAGACTAGGAAGGCACCAAAGGCACCGATACCTGCACCTAAACTTGCACCGCCGGCCGCCTCAGGCAAACCGTATGGTAACAAGATAGCTGCCGCACCTAGCATCACCACAACCCGTAATATTTGCTCTACAATTTGGCTCATCGCCGTTGGTGTCATCATTTCGTAACCTTGGATGTAACCGCGGAAGCAGGAAATCCAAGTAACAAAGAAGATGGCTGGCGCTAGCGCAATGAGGGAGTAGTAGGCACGACTTTCCTGAATGATACCACTTGAGATGAGCCAATCGGCGCCAAAGAACATGGCAAGACTGGCTATAAGACCTGTAATGGTGAGCATTGTAAAGGAAATGTTGAATACTCGTTTAGCCCCCGTGTAGTCGTTGAGAGCTAACCGCTCTGCCGTCAAAATAGAGATGGCAATTGGCACACCTGCGCTTGAAACTTGTAATAGCAATAAATAGATGGGGAAGGCCATCTGATAGATACCGATACCTTCACCGCCTAAAATACGGGATAGTAGAATCCAGTTAATACTACCGATGGCTTTCACCACAAAGCCGGCTATGGTGAGGATTAATGTTCCTTTTAAAAATCCGCTAGCCATAGATTATAGAGTGTTGGAAGAACCTAACACGTTTTTGATTTTGTGTGCTACCATGCCTTTAATAGCATCACGAGCTGGTCCTAAGTATTTACGAGGGTCAAATTCGGATGGGTTTTGAGCCAAGTATTCACGTACAGATGCAGTCATAGCAAGACGAAGGTCTGTATCGATGTTGATTTTACATACGGACATTTGAGCTGCTTGACGAAGCATTGCTTCAGGAACACCTTGTGCACCAGGGATATTGCCACCGAATTCGTTACATTTAGCTACGAATTCAGGCAATACGGAGGAAGCGCCGTGCAATACGATTGGGAAGTTAGGCAATAATTCGCCCACTTTTTTCAAACGATCGAAGTCAAGGTAAGGGTTGCCTTTGAACTTGTAAGCACCATGGCTAGTACCGATAGCGATTGCTAAGGAGTCTACGCCTGTAAGGCGAACGAATTCAGCAGCTTGTTCTGGATCAGTGAAGCGTGCATCCGCATCAGATACGTTTACATCGTCTTCAACGCCAGCTAAACGGCCCAATTCTGCTTCTACTACTACGCCGTGAGCGTGTGCATATTCAACAACTTGTTTTGTAATGCGTACGTTTTCGTCAAAGTCATGGTGAGAAGCGTCGATCATTACGGAAGTGAAACCGCCGTCTACACAGTCTTTACAAATTTCGAAGGAATCGCCGTGGTCAAGGTGAAGAGCGATTGGCAAATTGCTGTCTTCAAGAGCTGCTTCCACAAGTTTAACAAGGTAAATATGTTTCGCATATTTACGAGCGCCTGCAGATACTTGCAAGATAAGAGGGGATTGTTCCTCTTTAGCAGCGTCTACGATACCTTGTACGATTTCCATGTTGTTTACGTTGAAAGCACCGATAGCGTAGCCACCTTCGTAGGCTTTTTTAAACATTTCTGTAGTAGTAACTAATGGCATGTTGTCCTCCTTGGCCCTAGGGCCTGTCATATCTGTTATTAATACTGTGACTGCAGTATTTTAAGCAACTAAAAACTAGATGAGATACTAGTGTTATTGCAATCATATATCAATCAAATTAAGTATATCAAGAAACACTATAAAGGGCCAATATTTTTTGTATAATTTATGCATAAAATTAGCCGCTGTGTAATGACCCACGTGGGTAGATTTCTAGTGATTTGTTGATTGGTTTATGAATTACTGTATTAGATCTTTCATATCCTGTGGCATGTCTGCACTTAGCTCGAGCCATTCATTTGTCATTGGATGGTGAAAGCTAACGCGCGCTGCGTGTAGTGCTTGGCGCTGGATATAATCTAAATGGCCCCCATATAAGTCATCACCCGCAAGGGGATAGCCTAATTGAGATACATGAACCCGAATCTGATGAGTGCGCCCTGTGTGTAATAAGCATTGCACGTGAGTGAAGTGCGTCTCACAATTCCCATCAGTCATATTGTTACTACCGATAATAGTGTTACTATCGATAATAGGACTTTTATCAACTATAGGTCTAGTATTATGGCTAATAACGGTTATATCGGTGCGAGCAGGCTTTCCTTCAGTAGTACAATAGCGCTCAATGATACTACCTGGTTTACGCCCTATAGGCCAATTAATGGTTAAAGGTACAGCGGGAAGCTTTCCATCAACGATAGCATCGTAAGTTTTATAGAAGTGTGTATGCTTTTTATCAAATGCATGTTGCACTACTGAAGTCTTAGCGATGATGACAATACCAGATGTATCTTTATCTAATCGGTGTACCGGATGGAAATCATAATGCTGATGAGTTTCTTGATAATAATATAGCACTCCGTTAGCCAGTGTATGATCTCGCACGGTCGAGGTGGGATGCATAAGAACACCAGCCGCTTTGTTAATGACCAAGATGTGCTCGTCTTCATAGATGATATCTAAATCCATAGGGCTGAGGCTGAATTCTTGCTCTGGCGTTAACTTCATGACAAGATGATCGCCACCGTGAACTAGAGTGTTCCATGTGGCAGGCTCATCATTAACGGTTATGATGCCCTCGTTTCGTAGACGCCGCCTCATGCGCTGAGAAATATGTTGTTGTTTTATAATATGATTCATAGACTGTGTATGTACATCAGAATCTACAATCAAGTCGATTATCGTTGCTGTTTTCATAGCTTTTATTATATCAAATAAATGGTAAATGAAGAATTTTTCATCCTTTGTTGTTTTTTTGAAGGTCTATATAGTATAATTTGTGTTAATAAATTTTATATTTTTTTAATATATGGCTTTGGTATAGTTATTATTGTTTTTGTACCTAAGTTTAATTTGTAAAAGGAGAGGTTTATGAAACTTAACAAGAAATCCTTATTAGTCGCTTGTGTATTGGCGGCTATGTCTACAACAGCTTTTGCAGCCACAGAATCTACTAGTAGTACTACAGTAACAAACCATGATACACCAACATCTACTAGTACACGTGTGATTCGTGAGCAACATGCCACAGCAACATCCGCTACTTCAGTTTCCACTATGGAAAAAAATCTACAGCTAAATCTAATAGTATATCCGTATCTATTGGTGCTGGACGTGTAGGGGACTATGTTGCTGTACCTATTCTTTCTGCTCAACATCAGCCTCCAGTAGCTCTTAAATCGATTCAAGCTGTAATTGACAATGATAACTTTATTAAGTTGGGACAATTAGCAACAGTAAAAACAAAAAAAGGAAAATGGGGTGTAGTCGGTACAGACGGTAAAGTTTTTGCTTGAACCACAGTATTTAGATATTGATCCATCATTATCTGCTGATGGTACATATTATGCATATACTAAAAAGACATTAGAACATATTAACATTGATGGTTCCGTGATTTCTAGTGGGGTTGATACCTATGGTGAGCATGATAAAGATATTTTAGCACGTCGTGAAATGGCAAAAAATTTATCTAATGGCGATGTTAAAAATAAACTCTGTTTCTTATCCAAGTGATTCTTATACAGCAGTTTCTGTAAAAAAATAAATGGGGATTTGTAGATGCTTCTAATAAAACTGTGATTGAGCCACAATTTAAGGAAGTGTATACAAAGTTTAGCGAAAGATCGTGCCTTTGTTAAAAAGTGCTAAAAGGTAAAACTATAGCTATTGATGGGAGCGGCAATCCAATTTTTTTGAATCTCCTACAGATGATATTGATGAATTTAAGAATGGATTAGCTGAATATCGTCGTCATATTAGTAAGTTCAATTTAGGCGGATTCTTAAGCATGGCTGTTGGAATAGGTTTAAGCAGTCAAGGTGGAATTTATTATGGTGATGCTTGGAATCCGGTTTATGATGGTGTAAAACGAGGTTATTTGGACCGTAGTGGTAATATCATTATCGACAGTAAGAATGATGCTGTATGGCCTATGACGTCTTATGGTACACTTGTTAAAAAAATCAAGGTAAATTAGGATTTATGAATCGTAAAGGTGAGTATATTATTCAACCTGGTAATTATGATGCTGGTGAAATGGATACTATTAATGCCTTGTTAGTACTCATCAATAAAGATAATGGAAAAGCTGGTATTTTTAATTTAGAAACAGGAAAACAAGTTAATCCATTTGTTTATGATTCAATTAATTTTGTAAGTGCTACTCGGATGGTAGCTACAAAAGGTGAAAGTAAATACTTAATTGATATGCAATCCGGTAATATTGTATTTACAACAACTAAGGATATGACAATAGATGCATTTGGTGGGGCCTATGCTTGGATTCATAAAGGATCTAACGATTATCAACTAATTGATGATAGTGGTAAAGTTTTATTCCATGATAAGAATAAGTTGATTAGTAAAACTGTACCTTTTAGACATGGTTATGGCGCAGTGAAGTCGAATGGAAAAATGGGGGGTAATGAACTCCAATGGTGAATGGGTTGTTCAACCAATGTATGATGCAGTTAATGTGTTATAAATCGTATTTGGTCAACGTTTTCTGTGTATAATCTATTGTGCTATTTGATACAAATTCATAACAAATATTATAACTAAAAATAATTAGTTCATTAAAAAAATTCATGATATGATATACTGAGCCTATAATGTATAGTTATATGTTTTTATTTGTTTTGGGGGTATATATGAAATCTTCTAAAAGCTCTTTTGAAACTTCTTGCTGTAGGCTGTATTAGTTTAGGCTGCTTAATGCCGACTGTTGTTCATGGAGAAAGTGTAGTAGAACAGCCTAAGACTGATAGTGCTCTTGTAAAAAAACGGAAATGCCATCTGGTGTTAATCGAATTCAACTTTTTAAAAAGTGATGAAATGTCTACAAGTGTACGTACAAGCTCAATTGCTAATGGTCATGCTTATATTCCTAAGGATACTAAGATTGAATTAGAATTAATTACTCCAATTAGCTCTAGAAGAAGTAAAGAAGGCAATACATTTAGATTAAAAAAACACTCGAAAATCTTCTTATCAATGATGTTGTGGTAATACCAGTTAATCAAGAAGTATTAGGTACGATTACTAAATCTAGAAAAAAATGGTATGTTTGGCCGTAAGGGACGATTAGAATTTAGCATTAATGAAATTAAGACTATTAATGGTGTATCTGTTCCTCTAGATGCTCAAATAAAAAGGTAAAGGTCATTCTGACAATGGGGCAGTTGCGGTTGCTGCAGCTGTTAGCTTAGTAGGTGGTCTCTTCATGAAGGGGACTAATATTTACTATGAACCAGGTCAAAAAATTTGTTGCTGTTGTAGCTGCTGATACAGATCTAAATACAACTGTTGAAGATTTGCCAAATGCAATGAATCCAAGTAAACCATCTGGTCAAAAATATTGTGTTACCTACACGATAATCTGTAATTTTTTTATAATTACTATATTTATTAATAAATACCCAGTAGTGATATATGATATATGATATATATTGCTGCTGGGTATATTGTTTTATATTAGCGTATTAAGACTCTAAAGTATTATTTATTTTATCGTATTTTTTTATTGTACTAATAGTTATAATTAAAAAAATATCGATTTACCTAGAAAAATAAGCATGTTTTTAAGGTATAATTATAGAGATATATTCCGATTTGGTGTACATTTACACTTTCACTTGGAATATGAGGATGATGAAAGTAATGCTATGAACCCCATGCCCAACGGGTTCAGGTGTAGGAGGTATAAAATGGCTAAAGATTGTTCCTTTGACGTTGTGTCCGAAGTGGATATGCAGGAAGTAGATAATGCGGTAAACCAAGCGAAAAAAGAGATTGGTACGCGCTATGATTTCCGTGGATCTAAAGCGGAAATTAGTCTTGAAGGCGACACTATCAAAATCATCGGTGATGATGAATATAAATTGAATGCCATTATCGATGTTTTAAAAGGCAAAATGGTTAAACGTAACGTAGCGATTAAAAATCTTGACTATGGCAAAGTTGAACCAGCTGCTGGTGCTACAGTTCGCCAAATCATTACTATTAAAAAAGGCATTACAAAAGAAAATGCTAAAGAAGTAGTAAAAGCAATTAAAAACATGAAAATTAAGGTACAAGCATCTATCCAAGAGGATCAAGTGCGTGTATCTGGTAAGGATAAAGATGATTTGCAAGCAGTAATCCAAATGTTAAAACAATTGGATATCCCTGTAGAATTGCAATTCGTTAACTTCCGTTCCTAATAACATATGTCCATAAGATAGGGTTAGTTTGATTCATGGGAGTTGCTAACCCTATCGGTGTAGGAGGCCTTATGAAAGTAGAGGACATGAAGGGTGGCTATACCACAGGTTCATGTGCTACGGCAGGTATGAAAGCTGGTTTATTGGCCCTCTTAGATAAGAACATCGTGGATCAAGTGGTCATTGAAAATCCTCAAGGTCAGTATATTGAGGTACCTATCAAACAGGTAGAGGTCATATCCGATACAGAGGCTAAGGTGACCGTTATGAAAGACGGCGGCGACGATCCTGATGTAACTCATGGCAATGATGTGGAAACGACGGTGACTCTTGATGATACTGGTGAACTACGATTCCGGGCAGGCTTTGGCGTTGGGACGGTAACGAAACCGGGCCTTGCGATGCCGCCAGGAGAACCGGCTATCAATCCAGGGCCTAGGACGATGATGAACATCGTCTTTGAAGAGCATTGTGTACATGGCCAAGGTGTAACAGTAACGGTGAGCGTACCAAACGGTATGGTATTAGCCAAGAAAACCTTAAATCATACCCTGGGTATCGAAGGTGGTATTTCCATTATCGGTACTACGGGTATCGTTAAGCCTATGAGTGAAGAAGGGTTCAAGAACTCGTTGGTGCCTCAATTGAGAGTTATGAAGGCCAATGGTTGTGAAACGGCTGTTCTCGTGCCGGGCCGTATTGGTCAGGATCTTGCGGAACAAGTACTTGGTATACATAAGAACCAAATGGCAGAAACCAGTAACTTTATCGGTTTTATGTTGGAAAAGGCAGTACAAATTGGCTTCAAGCGTATTTTGATCATCGGGCATATTGGTAAGCTAATAAAACTTGCTAGTGGTAGTTTCCATACCCACAATCGCATGAGTGATGGTCGCATGGAAAGCATCGTGGCCTATGCTGCCTTAGAAGGGGCATCCCAAGCGGTGTGTGAAGAGTTGTTTAATTGCCAAACCACAGAGTCTACGTTCCCTATTTTAGAACGAGAAGGACTGACTGGTGTATATCAACGCGTTGTAGATCGTGCATCTCTACGTAGTGAGCGATATATTGCTAACGAAGCAGAGGTAGGTATCATTATTACCACCTTAAAAGGTGAGATTTTGGCAATGGATAAGCATGCAAAAGAGATAGGAGAGCTTGAACAATGGCACATACCTTGTATATCGTAGGCATTGGTCCGGGTAATCCTGATTATGTGGTGCCTAGAGGCCTTAATTTAATTAAACATGCCACAGTATTGGTAGGTAGTGAACGTTCTTTAGAGGACTTTCAAGAGCCTGGACAAATTACATATCCTGTAACGGGTAAGCTTAGCTTACTTGCTGAGCAAATTGAGCATGAGCTCAACGACCATGATGTTGTAGTTATGGTAAGCGGTGATACAGGCTACTACAGCTTGTTACCGTATTTGAAAAAGAAATTTACTGCTAACCCTATTGAGGTTGTGCCCGGCATTAGTTCTATGACCTTTGCCTTCGCACGACTTAATGAGGTGTGGCATGATGCGGATTTAATGAGCTTTCACGGTCGCCAACCGGCACCAGAGAAGCTCATGTATGAAGCAGGTAAAAAGATGGGGTTCTTAACGGATCCTGAATATAATCCAGCGCATATTGCGCGTATTTTAATAGATGCAGGCTGGCCAAAAGAAACGAGAGCAGCAGCCCTTGAGCGTTTGAGCTATGATGATGAAAAAATCGTAGACTCCACGTTAGCGGTGTTAACTGAGCTTGAAGGCTTTGGTCATTCTGTAATGGTGGTACTAGGATGAGACATTTTTTTGGAATTCCTGATGAAGAATTTATTCGCGGCGACGTGCCGATGACGAAATGCGAGATTCGCAAAGCCGTTATGAACGAGGCGCGCATCGAGGAAGATAGCATAGTCCTTGATGTAGGTGCTGGTACGGGCTCTATCTCTATCGAAGCAGCCTTGGCAGCTCCTAAAGGGCATGTATATGCGATTGAACGCTTTGATAAAGGCATTGACCTTATCAATGAAAACATGAAGAAATTCAATGTTAATAATATGACAGTCATAAAGTCCAAAGCTCCTGAAGGCATGGAAGAATTGCCTGAGCTTGATGCGGTTATCATCGGCGGTAGCGCTGGTGGTATGACAGGCATCATGGATGAGGCGCAACGTCTTTTAAAAGTAGGTGGCCGTTTAGTTGTAACTGCGGTAACGATGGAAACTGGTTATACAATCTTAAAAGAATTGAAAGGTCGTCCTTTCACCTATGAAGGTTACCAAATGTCCATCAGCCGTTACCGTAAGGCTGGTCCATATCATTTGTTAGATCCATTGAGCCCAATTTTCATTGTATCTGCAACGCGTATCGCAGAAGGAGAGTAATATGGTTGATGTACATATCGTAGGCGCAGGCCCTGGGGATCCTGAGTTAATCACTCGCAAAGGGTATCGTTTAGTACAAGAGGCAGACGTTGTTATATACGCTGGATCCTTGGTAAATCCTGCTATTTTAGAGGCTTGTAAACCAGGCTGTGAAATCCATAACAGTGCTACTATGAACCTTGATGAGGTATTGGCTGTTATGAAAGCTTCTGTTGAGGCTGGTAAAAGTGTAGTTCGCCTTCACACAGGTGACCCTGCTATTTACGGTGCTATTCAAGAGCAAATGGATGCACTAGCTGGCATGGGCATTTCTTATGAAGTTGTGCCAGGTGTAAGCTCTTTCCTTGCTACAGCAGCGGCATTAAAACAAGAATACACATTACCTAATGTGTCCCAAACAGTTATCATTACACGCATGGAAGGCCGTACACCAATGCCTCCAAAGGAAAAATTGCGCATGTTAGCAGCTCATGAAGCGACAATGTGTATTTTCCTTAGCGTTCAAATGTTAGATAAAGTAGTGGCTGAACTCATCGAGGGCGGTTATGACAAAACGACTCCAGTGGCAATCGTGGTAAAAGCGTCTTGGCCAGACCAACGCATTATCCGTGGCACATTGGAAACCATTGCGGATATCGTAGCGAAAGAAGGCGTATTGCGCCAAGCTATGATCGTAGTAAGCCATGTATTAGATAGTGAATACGAATTATCTAAGCTTTACGACAAAGGGTTTGCTCACATGTACCGCAGTGCTAAGGACTAGTATGATGAAAGAACTAGAAACTGTTGCGCCTTTGACGGGAGGCAAGAAGAATAGAACAGCTATTCTTTCTGTGTCTGAACGAGGTGCAAAGTTAGGTCAACGCATCAAGTCTTTTGTGGCACCCCATGCAGATTGCTTTGAAAAGGAAAATCGTTCCTCTGGTGGAGAGGCTATTTATTTTGATTCCCTCAAAAACCATATAGGACAGATTTTTAAAGATTACGACCAAGTGTTATGTATTATGGCACTCGGTATCGTAGTGCGCATGATTGCACCATATATTGAGCATAAATCTAAGGATCCTGCAGTAGTTGTAATGGACGAAGTAGGACACCATGTAATTAGCTTATTATCTGGTCATCTTGGGGGCGCCAACGAATGGACGCAGTCCATTTCGCTGGCCATCGATGCGGACCCCGTCATTACAACCGCGACGGATGTAAACGGATTGCCAGCGCCTGACATGTTGGCGCGCCACGAGCATCTATTGGTGGATGATTTTCAAACCTTAATCAATGTGAACTCTGCCATCGTTGGAGGAGAGCGAGTTGATTATTATATCGATGCTAGCTTACCGAATGCAGAGCATTTAGAACAAGCTGCGAAAGTTCATATTGGTGAGCATGGTATGGTTCATGTTGTTTCTCTAGAGGAACTTGCCTCCATTCCATGTAAAAATGAAAGCACTGAAGAAGGTTCTTTTCGCGTAGTTATTACAGACAAAGTAATTGCGGAGTATGGTCATCAATTGATTTTGCGCCCTCGTACCTATACGATGGGCATTGGCTGTCGTCGAGATACGCCAAAGGAATTGATCGTTGACGCCATACAACAGTCGCTAGCAGCACATAAGCTTTCACCAAAGAGCCTTGTAACGGCAGCATCGGTTATTGTTAAACAAGACGAAGTAGGCCTCTTAGAGGCTATGCAAATTATGGGGTGGCCTATCGTGTTCTATACACAGGACGAGATGGCACCACTCATTGAAGAAGAAAAATTAAAAGAATCTAATTTTGTAAAAGGAACTATAGGAGTAGGAAACGTATGCGAGACAACGGCATTACTAGCGGCCAAGAGCCGAACATTAATACAGCACAAAACAATTTATCCCAAAACAACGGTAGCCATTGCACAGGTAACATCAAAGTAATTGGCATCGGCCCTGGCGATGAAGAGTTTATGACGCCTCAAGCGCGCGAAGCTATCTTAGCTGCTGACCGCGTGGTAGGTTATTTGACATACCTCGACTTGATTAAAGACCTTATCGAAGGTAAAGAAACTGTAGGTACTGCGATGATGCAAGAAGTTGATCGTTGCCAACAAGCCGTTGATTTGGCTGTAGAAGGTCATCAAGTAGTTGTAGTATCCTCTGGTGACTCCGGCGTATACGGTATGGCCGGTCTTGTGTTGGAACTTGCTAATAAAGTGCCAGCAGAAAAACGTCCTTCCGTAGACATCGTACCTGGTCTTAGTGCTGTAAACGTAGCAGCATCTGTATTGGGGGCACCTTTGATGCATGACTTTGCAGTCATTTCTTTGAGTGATTTGATGACTCCATGGGATCTTATTAAAAAACGTGCTGACCTTTGCGCACAAGGCGACATGGTTATCTCCTTGTACAATCCACGCAGTAAAAAACGCATTACTCACTTAGATGAAGTTCGCGAAATCGTTCTTAAATACCGCGATCCTAAAACACCTGTTGGTATCGTGCAAAAAGCAGGTCGTCCAGGTCAACATATGGTGATTTCTGATCTTGAAAACTTCACTAACGAAGAAGTAGATATGCAAACACTTGTTATCATCGGTAACAGCCAAACCTATGTTGAAAATGGTCGCATGATTACACCTCGAGGCTACAAATTATGATTTGGGTCATTGCCGGCACTTTGGATGGTCGTACCTTAGCGGTAGAAATCCAAAAACGAACTGGTGAAGATGTGCTTGTTACGGTTGTTAGTCAATATGGTGCAGAGCTTGCTGCTCATAAAGGTATTACTGTACATACGGGCCGTCTTGACCAAGAGGCGATGCAAAACTTGATCAAAGAGCACAATGTACGACTCTTAATTGATGCAAGTCATCCGTATGCTGCTATTGTTACAGCTACGGCTCAAGATGCAGCAAAGGCCGAAGGTATACCTTTTGTTCGGTTTGAACGTAAAGAGGTACCATTGCCAGAGTATGATAAATTACATATCGTAGTGGATGAAGTTGAAGCAGCGAATTTGGCAGGCAAGTTAGCAAAAGAAAATAATAACCATGTGTATTTGACTACTGGTAGTAAGACAATGCACATCTTTGCTAAATCTGAAGCCTTGCGAGATTGCGAAGTATGGACACGCATTTTGCCTACCGCAGAGGTGTTACAAATGATGGAAGATCTCAATGTGAGTCCAAAGCGCATCGTTGCAGTGCAAGGTCCATTTTCTTATGATATGAACCGCATCATGTTCCACGATACTAAGGCTAGCGTTGTAGTTATGAAAAACTCTGGTCTTGTAGGTGGTGCTGATACAAAATTACAAGCAGCCATGGATCTTGGCATCCATGTTATTGTTATCGATCGTCCACGTGTTAAGATTGAAAGCCACGTGGTATCATCGAATGATGAATTTTTCGAATTATGGGAGGACACTAATGGATTACGTTAAAAATCCTAAAGCTATTGAAGATAAAAGTATGCAAATCATTTACGACTATGTAAAGGATTTAGGTTTAACAGATGATGAAGTGCGCGTTGTATCTCGTACTGTACATGCGTCTGGTGATGTCGAATATGCTCAACTCGTAAAAATGAGCCCTGATGCTGTTCAAAAAGGTATTGAAGCATTGGATAATGGTGCAGATATTTATACAGATGTAGAAATGGTTCGCACAGGTATTTCTAAGCCAGCTCTTAAAATTCGCGGTAATGAAGTGCACTGCTTAATTAAAGATGAAACGTAGCTAAAATGGCTAAAGAATTGGGTGTAACTCGTTCCATCGCGGCTATGCGTACATTTGGCAAACAATTAGAAGGCCAAATCGTTGCTATCGGTAATGCGCCAACTGCATTGTACGAAGTATTGCGCCTTGCTCTTGAAGAAGGTATTAAACCAGCTCTTATCATTGGTATCCCTGTAGGCTTCGTAGGCGCTGCAGAATCCAAAGATTATTTGATGGAAGTATCCCCAGTTCCTTACATCACTGTAAAAGGTAACAAGGGTGGTAGCCCAATTGCAGCATCCGTATGTAATGCATTGCTTTTACACAGACGTAAAACGCAATGACATGCTTTTTGTAGAAGGTAAAGAATCTAAATAATACAAAAACCCGAATCGTGTTTTAGTAGTTTTGCGATTCGGGTTTTTACTGTATATTTTAGATACTACCAGTTAAAAATAAATATTTTTTTAATTGGTAGTATCTATAAAATCGCTGTTACTAGGTCTAAAAATATAGAATTTTTCAAAATGACTTATTTTGTATATGAAGATATGGAGAGGGGGTTCGTATGGAGTTCTATTAATGAACGAAAGGCCTTTCGTTTATCTGTTATCATTGTTTTACTTATTGCAGTGATAGCTTGTATGATTATATCTCTTATCTGGGGTTCTACACCTGTATCGCTAGCAGAGATATGGAGAACGTTATGGTCTGATGAATTAACAGATACGGCTTCACAGATTATTTGGAATATTCGTTTGCCCCGTAATATTGTGGCTGCTTTGGTAGGGGCCTGTCTTGCAGTATCGGGGGCTATATTACAAGCGGTTATGAAAAACCCACTGGCGGATCCACAAATTGTAGGGGTATCCTCTGGTGCAGGACTAGCTGGTGTTATCATATTTATTTTATTTCCTGGGTATGATCATATAGTTCCTTTAGTGGCCTTTTTTTAGGTGCTATGGCTGCAGCACTTATGGTGTATGCATTAGCATGGAAAAATGGAGTGCGACCTAGTCGTATTATCTTAGCTGGTGTTGCGGTCGCAGCCTTTTTAGGCTCAGGTATTTCAGCACTACTTGTATTCTTCGGTGATCGTGTACAAGGGGCATTGCTTTGGATGGTAGGGGGACTTGCTGCACGCAGTTGGCCTCAGGTAGAAGTGCTGTTTCCATATGCTATAATTGGTCTTATTTTTGCCTGTTTAGGAGCTAAACGATTTACCATTTTAAGTTTAGGTGATGAAACTGCAAAGGGATTAGGCCTTAAGGTTGAACAAACACGGTTTATTATGACTGCAGTGGCTGCTCTTTTAGCGGCTGGTGCTGTAAGTATAGCTGGGCTTATCGGATTTGTAGGTTTGGTTATTCCCCATATGTTACGTCTTATAATCGGTAACGACTATGCATATTTACTGCCAGGATCCGCATTATTAGGCGCACTAGTTCTTGTTGTCAGTGATACAATAGGACGTGTTATGTGGAGCCCTATAGAGGTACCAGTGGGCATTATTATGGCATTTTTTGGAGCGCCGTTCTTCTTGTATCTGTTGAGGAGGGATAACTAATGAATACCGCTATTGATGTAAAACAGTTATCCGTAACTCTTGGTAATCGTCATATTCTACATGACATTAATGTATCGGTTCCTATCGGTAAAATTACGACATTAATAGGGCCTAATGGTTGTGGTAAAAGTACGCTTTTACGATCTATGATCGGATATATTCATAGTCCTCATGAATGTATTACCATTTTTGATAAACCGTTACAATCATATTCTCAAATCATCTGGCACGGCAAATGGCATTTTTGCCACAAGTACCGAATATGCCAAAGGATATGACTGTAGAAGAATTGGTATATTGTGGACGGTATCCATACCAAACGTGGTGGAAAAACACGGCTAAAGAAGATCGTGAAATTGTTGATTATGCATTAGACATCACAAAAACGAATCATTTGAGAGAACAATTAATCCCATCCCTATCTGGTGGCGAACGGCAACGCGTTTGGATTGCTATGGCGCTAGCACAACAACCAAAATTATTAGTATTAGACGAACCAACAACATATTTAGATATTAATCACCAATTAGAAATTATGGAGTTATTGAAACGCTTAAATAAGGAAGAAAAATTTAACCGTTCTCATGGTACTTCACGAACTAACACAGGCGGTTCAATATTCACATTATATGGCTGTTATAAAAGAAGGCCATTTAGTAACGTCAGGAGAAACAAATAAAATAATATCAGATGAGTTGTTTAGAGATGTTTTCTCTGTAGATGTACAACTTGATACATTTGATAATAAAAAATATGTGCGTGTAAAAGGACTAGTTGAGTAGCTTGATACTAATAGAAAAAGAGGGCACTCCCTATTTGGGGGATGCCCTCTTTAGCATGATGCAATATGTTAGAATGTAACATTAATATCGTATGCTTCTTTAACTAAACGTGCCATAGCTTCAGGTGTTTGTAGACCTGGGTTTAATAGGAATAGTTTAGATGGTAAATATATTACGCGGTTATTTTGTACAGCTTTTTAAATTAGCCCATGCAGGATTATCTGTCATAGCTTGTTTCATGGCTTTTTGTAATTTCTTCTTCTTTGCCCATTGTAACAACAAAGATAATATCAGGATTATCTGCCGTCAATGTTTCAAGAGAGTAAGGGACAGTTTTATCCTTGGTTGTACCCTCTAAGTGGGCGGCAACAACATTTGTCATACCTAGTTCTTTTTACCATAGATGCAGTCACTGCTTCATCAGTTTCGGCAGTTACACCTTTCCCTGTGGCACGTAACACGGCAACACGTGCAGGCTGTTGATTTTTAACGGCATCTTTTACCTTGGTGATATTGCTTTCATAGGTAGTAATAACAGATTTAGCCTTGTCTTGATGATTGGTTAACTCGCCAAGGAATGTTAACATTGGTACATTATCTTTAATACCATCGTAATCAAAAAGTACGGTTGGAATATTATTAGCTTGTAATTGGGATTCATATTTTTTATGTTGATTTACTAAACCCAATACCACATCTGGCTTCAAGCCTAATAGTTGTTCCATGTTGATATTTGCAGTTTGACCAAGAGAGGGTAGAGCTTCTAATTCTGGGGCTAATTTATCCGTTGTATTGGCACGGCTAATGGCTTTACCATCGACAGCATAAAGCATAGATAAAACAGAATTAGATAATACAGCAATTTTTTGTGGATCCTTTGGTACAGTATAGGTTTGACCATTAAAGGTCAATTCCTTCGTAGTAGCAGAAGAGCTGGATGTGGTTTTACCACACCCAGCTAGTGCTAGTACAACCATGACCAAAGCGATACTACCGAGTAGTAGTTTTCTCATGATGTACTCCTATGTACGTTATAGATTGATAACGATACTAGTTAAATGGATTATTTTTGTAAAGCGCCCCAAGCTTCGTTTGCACGTTCAACAAACAAGTTACGGATATTTTGGTTTTCACCTAAACCATGAAGGTAAGTATCTACTTTGAAGCCGTCTTTTTCAAGGATGGATTTATGGGAATCTGGTTCATCACCAGCCATGTCATTGTTAGCATGGTCGCCTGCAACCATCATGAATGGCATCATTGTAACGTGCTTAATACCATGTAATTTTAATTGAGGGACAACTTGTTCAAGATTTGGAGTACCTTCTACAGTGTAGACAAATACATTTTTCAAGCCAAGAGTATGGATGCGGTCTTGAATTACAGAATAGTAAGCATTTGCAGGATCTGGAGTACCATGAGCCATGATAAGAACAGCATCTTCTTTGCCTAATTTAGGGAATTGAGATTGTACAGCCTTAATTGTTTGAATAACTTCATCAGTTTGGCCTTCTTGACCCATCCAGTACATAAGTGGAGTACCTAATGTCATTTTTTTGAAGTTGTTTTTGTAAAGGTTATAAACAGCTACATCGTAGTTATATTCCATACCAGGAATAACATCTAATGTTGTAAGAGCAACGCGTGTATAACCTTCAGCTTTCAATTGGTCTAATGCTTCTTCAGGAGTTGGGTATGTAATACCTTCTTTTTGTTGGATACGGTCACGGATAATGTGGCTTGTGAAAGCTGTTACTACTTTAGTATTAGGGTGAGCTGCTTGAATAGCTGCTACAGTAGCATCAATAGTTTTTGCGCGAGTTTCTTTATAAGTTGTACCAAAGCTCATAACTACGATAGCATCTTTGTTTTGAAGATTTTGAAGTTCTTTAGTTTCATGTGTGCGAACACCAATAGTAGATGCCTCTTTTAATGCAGGTGTAGGATCTTTTACTTCTTCATTTAATTGATATGCAGCATTAGATACAACAGGTGCACCAAAGGATACTGCAAGACCTAGAATAGCAGATGCTAAAGCTAATTGTTTTTTCATTTCTATACTCCTATCCAAAACTAAAACTACAGGGGTTATGCAATTATTTACATAATTTTTAATATATTGAAAAAAATGTAGATTTATTGCATATATATAACCTTATGCCAATCGTAACAAAGGGTAAAAAGAGGTGTCAATAAACCCCATACCCCTAGAAGTATAGGAAAATTAAGGGGTTTTTAAGAAATTAATATGATGAATATAGTATAGTAGTAGATTTTATAATTATATTCTTTTTTTGGTTATAAGGATATGAATATGTGAATACATAAGTAATTTTATTTGATCTTTATTTAGGCATATTTTGATGGGGGCCCCATAACATTACTACAAATATATTAAAAATGATGCCCTATACTTGTTTTGCTCCTCGTTCCTGATGTCGCTACACAAGTACAGGGCATCATTTTTTTATTACTGTAGTTATGTAGGGCGTCCTATCAAAATATGATATATAATAAAAATAAATATAAAAATTTTTAGTAAAAATAAAATTATCATATAAAAGAGAGAAGATTATGTTTGGTTTTTATTGAGAGAGAACAAATTCTTTTAAAACAAAATATATACGATCTACTACATAATACTAGGATAGGTAGAAAAGGATTTGCTTTTATATTAATTGGACTATTTTTCACCTATTTAGTGAGTAATGCCATTATTAATAATATATCGGTAGAGTATATACTTATGTATTATGTAAGATATGTTTTTAAGATATTTGGATTGGGATTAACGTTAGAATTAAGTAGACGTAGACTACATGATAATGGATATTCTGGAAAAACTGTTATGGATATGGGGGTCCATCGCTAGTATTATATATTCTTATTATATTTATAACACATATTCTACAGAGGGATTATTTTTTTGAGTTTTTGAACAGATATTTCTCATAGAAATATTAATTATTTTTTTATTCCAGCAGCATTGTTACTTTTTTTGCCCTCGGAACAATGTTTGAATAAATATGGCGATAGTAATGTGCAGATGATTTCTTCTACATGTACAATTGGATATGTAGAGACAAAAAAATCACTTTAAGCAATGAAAAAGGAATTTTAGAATATTTGAGAGATATTTATTTATATCGCTCATTTAGATTAACTGGACGCGCTAAGATTATTGAGGCTGGCATAGGTGTAGGGGTCACTAGGCACAATAATGGGCTTAAATGTAAATATTTTTTTGCGTTGCTTCTCATGATAAAAAGTGAAATGGGAATAGCTATTTTTAGAGCCTATATCATGGGCGATCTTTTATATACTTTATGTCTATACTCTTTTCTCTGTATTTACTTTACTCATCCGACGGCTTCATGATAGTTTGTATAGCGGATTATGGATATTGTTATTAGTAGTTCCTTTCGCCAATGTCTTTGTCTTTTTATAGACTCTTTATAAAAAGGTAGCTGGGATGTTAATAGTATAAAAGAAATTTAATATACAAAAATGGTGTTGGACCTCTTTGAGTTCAACACCATTTTGTGTATCTTGAATTAATAGTGTAATGTATATATTAAATAGATTAGAGTACTATGGTTTTAAATTAGTTGGGTAGATATGTTTGAGAATATTGTGATTGGTCTCTTTGGCTTATTAATGGTGAATTATCTCGTCATTATAGCTAAGCAACGAATAGTTAAAATTATAATTGCTATCTTAGGGTATTGTTTCTTTTGGACTTTCATTGTTTAGCAATTATATTGCTTTTACCAAGTTATATGATTGATTTGAAGTATATTTTTAATTATTATTCTTTGTGTTGCTTGTGTCTTTGATCTATGGCGTCATAATCGCTCTGGCAAAATCACAGCTAGGGACAAGAGAAGGTATGATATCTTTACAGGTCGCATTAAGTTTATTGTTATATTTTTCCTTCTTTTATGTGGTGTTGCGTCGGTTATACATTATTTTGGTTGATTTTGATATTTTTCTCATTGACTTCTATACATTAATCTTGTACTATTATTACATAGTAGTTGATAACAATTTTCAGTTGTGAAGATTGTATCATGTATGAGAAATATGGAGGTCACATATGAAAGGCATAATCATTGCATCCTTTGGATCAATTTACCAAGATGCTGTGGAGAAATCCATTGGCAGTATAGAGAAAAAAGTACGTTCCATGTATAGCGATATGGAGGTACGCCGTGTGTTTTTATCTGATGCATTAGTAGAGAAGTGGAACGAGAAGTACGATGATAAGATTTCTTCTTTCACAGAGGCTATGCAAGATTTCGCTCGCAAAGGCGTTGATGAAGTATACATTCAACCAGTTACATTGGTATCAGATCAGTGTTACCAACAAATGCGTAAACAAGCATTAAAGTTTTTACATAATAATGAATATGGTTTTAGCCAAGTGAATATTGGTAAACCGTTACTCACGTCTTTAGGTGTAAAGAATTATGCTGACGATTATGAAGCTACATTAGAAAGTATTGTTCGTCACGTTAATACAAAAGCACTTAATAAGTCTGTAGTGCTTATGGCGAATGGTCAAAATCAATTGGAGTTTAGTACATTACAATTGAAATCCATGTACGGTGCAGCACCAAATGTAGTGGTATTTACTACAAATGGCTTCCCTACTTTTAAACAAGCACTTACCTTGTTGGATCGTATGGGTCATAAAGATTTACTAGTAGTACCGTTGGCTCTTATTGGTTCTACACATTTAATGGACTACCTTGGTGGTGAGCGTTCTGACTCCATTTATGCATTGCTTGCTGAAGAAGGTTATAATGTAGATATTTGGAATGAAGGTCTTGGTGAAAACCCTTATGTACAAGATTTATTCTTGAAACATTTAGGCCAAGCTATCCGCATGTCTGATCGGAAGCGTCCCATGCCTCGTGAATCTGTAAAACCTGTAATGACAAATTCTCGTATAGAAGCACAAGGTATGATTTCTTAATACTTACTATTACATAAATAGACATATCACTCCACTCCTTTCCATGAGTAAAACTCCTCCTTGTTGGATATCCAATGAGGAGGAGTTTTACTTTCACTATGAAAGATAAGAATAATTTACAATTTATACGTACTACGGTATGCCCTGAAAAGATTCTCTATGGTATGATTAAGATACATTATTGATTAATATAAGGAGACTTTCATGAAACAAGCTATTTTAGTTGTTGCCTTTGGGTCCACGGTTGACAGTGCTCGTGAACATAATATTGATTCCGTAGTAGAACATATTCGTAAATCTTATCCGGACTATACTGTGGAACTAGCTTTTTCCTCTCGTATCATCATTAAGCGTTTACGTGAACGCGGTATCGAGGTACCTACTGAACAAGGGGCGTTAGAAAAACTCATCCAAGAAGGGTATACACATGTGTATGTACAACCACTTCATTTCACTGGCGGTGAAGAGTTTGATAAATTGAAAAATAATATCCTTGCTCATGAAGGAGAAGGACAGCTTGAAGTATTGCGCGTAGGTAGACCTCTCGTATATTACATGGGTCAAGAAGAGCATCCTGACGATTACCAAATTTTAATTGACCGTTTCATTAAATCTCTTAATATTTCTAAGGACGACGGTTTATTGCTAGTTGGTCATGGTGGTCTTGGCTCTGGTAACTCGTCGTACGGTAATTTACAGTTCAAATTGATTCGTGATGGCCTTACAAATGTACGTATCGCTGTTTTAGAGAATGCTCCTTATGTGGCCGATGTCGCTATGCCATGGGAATGGCTTGATGGGAAGCGTCCTAATAGAATTTACCTACATCCACTATTATTAGTTTTAGGGGATCACGCACAAAATGATCTCTTCGGCGATGAAGAGGATAGTATAGTGAATGAATTGACTGAGGATGGTTATGAGGTTACACCTATTAATGCTGGCCTAGGTGAGTATGAAGTTATCCAAGATATCTTCCGTCAACATTTACAAGATTGTATTGATGATTTATATGGTAAACGTAGTCCACATCGTCCTGCAATTCCAAATATTAAATAGTGCCTTTGTATATCTTGCATAAATTGGTTATAATAAAAGATATTGCAATTATAAATAGACTGTACTATAAGAATAGGAGATACCCATGAAAGGTAAATTATATGGCATTGGCGTAGGCCCTGGCGATTCTGAATTGATGACTGTGAAAGCTGCTCGCATCGTAGGCGAAGCAGATATTATTATCACACCTAAAACAGAAAAGAAAGATGGCTCTGTAGCCCTTGATATTGCATCCCCATATATTCAAGAACATACAGAAATCGTTCCTGTAGTATTCCCAATGGTATTGGATGATGCTACACAAGCGGAAGGCTGGGAAGAAGCAAAACGCATTATCTTGTCTTACTTAGATGAAGGTAAAAGCGTTGTATTCTTAACATTGGGTGATCCTATGTTCTACAGCACATATATGTATGTATATCGCTTGATCGAAAATACTGGTCATGAAATCGAAACAATTCCAGGTGTAACTGCATTCTGTGCTATTGGTTCTCACCTTGGCTACCCAATCGTAGAGAAGGAAGAAGTATTAGCTATCGTTCCTGCTACAGCACCTAAAGAAAAAATCGATGCTGTATTGGCTGTTGCCGATGATGCGGTAATCATGAAAGTATACAAAAACTTTGATGAAGTACAAGAAACATTGATTAAACACAATATGGCAGATGATGCGGTTATGATTAGCCGTGTAGGTTTGCCAGATGAGCAAGTATTCGTAGGCCTTGATAACATGCCAAAAGATACTAAACTCAACTACTTGTCTACAATCCTTGCAAAACGTAAGGACCGTTAACAAACACGTCGTATTACGAGGTAATATCTATGAACACAGTACAGATTCCACGTGTTGTCATTGCTGGCACTAACTCTGGTGTAGGTAAAACAACTATCGTAGCGGGCTTATTGGCTGCTTATGCAAATGGTGGACGTACGGTGCAATCCTTTAAAGTGGGCCCGGATTATATTGATCCGGGCTTTCATAAAATTGCATCCGGCCGTGACAGCTATAATTTAGATACGTGGCTTGTGCCACCTCACAAATTAAACCCTTTCTTTGCTACCATGGCGCATGGCGTAGACCTTGCTATTATTGAAGGTGTTATGGGCCTTTACGATGGCGGTCGAGAAGGTGTTAGTTCTACAGCTCAAATTGCTAAGCAATTGAATGCACCGGTGGTGCTTGTTATTGATTGCAAGGCAATGGGTGAAAGTGCGGCAGCTATTGCAAAAGGTTTCCGTGATTATGATTCAGAGGTAAACTTTGGCGGCGTCATCTTGAACCGCTTAGGCTCTGCCAATCATGAGCGCATGGTTCGTGAAGGTATGGATAAAAATAGGTGTACCTGTTATTGGCGCTATTTATCGAGATGACCGTATGCACTCTCCTGAGCGCCATTTAGGACTCACACCGGTTACTGAAATCGATCCAACAGAGGCAATCAACACGATTCGTGAAGCCGTTGAGAAAATGGTAAATTTAGATCAATTGTTGGACATTGCATTTAGTGCACCTGCTATTGAGTTACCAGAGGCTGTAGATGCTAAATCTGTTGAAAAGCGAGTTAAAATTGGCGTAGCCTATGATGAGGCTTTCTCTTTCTACTATCCAGCAAGTTTAGCTGCCTTAGAAGAGAAGGGGGCCGAGCTCGTTTATTTTAGCCCTCTTAATGATTTAGTGATTCCCGAAGTAGACGGCCTTGTATTTGGTGGTGGCTTCCCTGAAATGTTCTTGTTCCAATTATCTAGCAATGAATCCATGAAGGAGTCTATTCGCCATGCTAACAAAGCAGGTATGCCCATTTATGCTGAGTGTGGTGGCCTTATGTACCTTTGTGAAACGATTCACGATTTTGAAGGCTCTATATATGAAACAGTAGGGATTGTACCGGCTAATTGTGTAATGCAACAAAAATTACAAAAGGTTGGCTATGTTACGGCTACTGCAAAGCGAGATACATTGTTGGGGGGCGTAAATACATCCCTTCGTGGGCATGAGTTCCATTTCTCTACGATGGAGCCTACAGTAGAAGACTTCCCGTGGGCATTCCATTTAGAAGGTGGTCGTAAACCTCAATCGTATGATGGTGGCTATGCAACTGATAATGTATTAGCATCCTATTTACATTTGAACTTTGCTGGTTCAGATGAAGGGGCGCAACACTTTGTAGATACATGTGCTACATATAAAGCTAAAAGGAGCTAATTATGAGTGAACGAGGCTTAATTTTAGTCAACACAGGCAATGGTAAAGGTAAAACTACGGCTGCTTTAGGTGTTGCATTGCGTGCTGTTGGTCAAGGTTTTAAGGTTCTTATACTACAATTTATTAAAAGTGGTAATGGCTATGGTGAATTAGCAGGTCTCGCTAAATTAGGTGACCAAGTAGAAATTCGCTCCATGGGAAAAGGTTTTATCTACTATAAACGTGATGAAGTAGGCGAGGCTGAGCTGGCACGACACAAAGAGGCGGCTCAAACTGCTTGGCATACTTTGGTAGAGGAAGTTAACTCTGATACATGGGATCTTATCATTATGGATGAAATCAATAATGCCATTAATTATGAGCTCATTGATGTAAACTCTGTAGTAGATATGCTAAAGAATAAACCAGAACGACTTCACGTAATTTTGACGGGCCGCTATGCTAAAACTGAAATCATTGAAATAGCAGATACGGTAACAGAAATGAACGTAGTGAAGCATGCCTATGAGAAGGGCATTAAAGCTGCTAAAGGCATTGAGTTTTAAGAATATATAATTAAATCTAAAAGTTTCGAAAAAGTCCTTGCTAAAACTATATCGAAAATGTATAATATAGTCATAAGCACAGTAGTGCTCAATATTATTGACATTAAGTATGTATATAACAATAACCAGGAGGTTAACTATGGCTGTACATGATTACATTAAATCTGGCGATTTCGCTACTGAAAAACACGTTCCTGTTATCGAAACAGTTGACACTGTAAAAGCAGGTGAAACTTTCCACGTAACTTTGTCCGTTGGTAAAGACATTGCACATCCAAACACTGTAGAACATCACATTGATTGGATTAAATTGTACTTCGTAGCTGAAGGCACTCAATTGCCATACGAAGTTGGTACTATCGCATTCAACGTTCATGGTGACGGTGCAACTGCTAACGAAGGTCCTGTAGTAGCAATTTCCCGAAGGTACTTTAGCAGTATCTTTGAAAAAATCCGGTAAATTGATTGCTGTATCCTATTGCAACATCCACGGCTTGTGGGAATCCGAAAAAGAAATTACAGTTGCTTAATTAACTAAAACAACTAATAAAGACCAGTCTTAGGACTGGTCTTTTTGCATACATGTTAATGTCCGCAGAAAAAGGATTTTTGTATTAGTCCAGTGGATTGATTGCTGTACATCCCTTTACAGTGCTATTTGTTTATGGTAAAGTATATGCATATTGATTTTTAGTAAATATAGTTAAATGAGGGATTATTGTGGCCTTAATCGTTAAAAAATTTGGTGGTAGTTCCGTAGCTACACCAGAAAAAATATTTAATATTGTTGATCGCGTCCTTCGTGAGAAGCAAGCCGACGATAAAATCGTTCTCGTTGTATCCGCAATGGGTGATACAACAGATGACTTGGTAGCATTGGCTAAACAAGTAACATCTAAGCCTTATGGTCGTGAAATGGACCGCTTGTTATCTACAGGTGAGCAAGTAACGATTGCATTGATGGCAATGGCTTTCAACGAACGTGGTCAAAAATCTGTATCTTTAACAGGTGACCAAGCAGGTATCACAACTAGTGATAGTTTCAATAAAGGCCGCATTTTGGGCGTTGATCCAAATCGCGTATTTGAAGCGTTGGATGACGGCAATATCGTAGTTGTTGCTGGTTTCAAGGTATTACTGAATATGGTGACATGGTTACATTAGGTCGTGGTGGCTCTGATACAACTGCTGTTGCATTAGCAGGCGCTATGAATGCTGATGTATGTGAAATCTTCACAGACGTAGAGGGTGTGTACTCTACAGATCCTCGCGTAGCTAAGGAAGCTTTCAAATTAGAAGAAGTAACGTATGGCGAAATGCTTGAAATGGCGCGCCTTGGTGCAGGTGTAATGCAACCTCGTGCCGTAGAAATGGGTTTCCGTTATGGTGTACCTATTCATGTTCGTTCTACATTTAGTGATAAACCAGGTACTATTATTCGGGAGGATTATACTGTGGAAGCAAATAAACGCGTAATTACTGGCGTAGCTGATGATAAAAAAATACTGCAAAAAGTAGCCCTTGTTGGCGTTGAAAAATAAACCAGGCGTAGCGGCGACTGTGTTCAAAGCTTTGGCTCGCGAAAAATGTTGACGTAGATATGATTGTTCAATCTATCCGTTCCGTTGGTGAACCAAAAACTGACCTTATCTTTACTGTAGCTATGGATGATGTAGTGTTGGCGCGCGAAGTGTTGGACGAATTGCAAAAAACGGTTGATATTGAAGCTGTTAATATTGATGAACGCATGGCAAAAGTTTCCATCATTGGTGCTGGTATGTTAGGTCAACCTGGCGTAGCTGCTCAAATGTTTGATATCTTGAGTAAAGAAGGCATCAACATTGAAATCATTTCTACATCTGAAATTAGTATTTCTTGCCTTGTTGATGAAGACCGTGTAAAAGATGCTGTTCGCGTAATTCACAACGGCTTATTGTTAGACCAAAGAGGTTAATCTATTCATGGATAGTCTACGTAGTTTTATGGATGAAATGCTCAATGACCAAGGTCGTAAGGAAGGTTTCATTAGCGATCTACTAGGAAATCTAAAAAATCAGCCTATTCCAACATTGGAACAAGCTCAAACTGGTTATACTACAGTAAGTAATTTACATGGTATCTTCTACGATTATGATAAAGGAGAGGTTACTATTTCTTACAAGGTAGTGCCGGATATGTATGAACCCTATACATTGAGCTTTGTACAGTTTCAAGCTGTACTGGAAGGCTTATTAACCTTGCGCCGCAATCAAAAGTGGCAAATGCAACATAATAAATAATATGAACCCCATAGGCCTATGCCTATGGGGTTTTGTGATACGCTTGGCATAATTTGTTTATGAAATATCGAATTACAATCTGTGATGGTATAAAATGGTATGTTTCTACTTTTTTATTCAAATTCGATAATTATTCTTAACATCTATATATAAAGTCATCGATATGGTATAATTAATTGTTAAGAAAGAAATCATTTTATTTATATAGAAAGAAGGGACAGCATGGAAATAAATAAGGTTTATTCTGGCTTTCGCCTTGACCGTATTGAGCGCATTGATGAGATCAATGGTACCGCTTATGAAATGAAGCATGAAAAGTCTGGTGCACGTTTAATTTATATCGATTCACCAGATTCTAATAAAGTATTCAATATTGCTTTTAGAACAACACCTCACAACAGTACTGGTGTTGCTCATATTATGGAGCACTCCGTATTATGTGGTTCCCGTAAGTTTCCTTTGAAAGAGCCTTTTGTAGAGCTTGTAAAAGGTTCTTTGAATACCTTCTTAAACGCAATGACATATCCTGATAAGACGATGTATCCTGTAGCGAGTAAGAACGATAAAGACTTCCGTAACTTAATGGATGTGTATCTTGATGCTGTATTGTATCCTCGCGTACGTGATGATGCAGAAATCGTAATGCAAGAAGGGTGGCATTATGAGCTAGATCATGCCGATGATGAGCTTACCTATAAAGGCGTTGTATTTAATGAGATGAAGGGTGTATACTCTTCTCCTGATTCCGTATTAGAGCGTCAAATGATGCGTGAACTTTTCCCAGATACTACTTATGGTGTTGATTCTGGTGGGGATCCCGATCATATTACAGATTTAACATATGAAGAATTCCAAGAGTTCTATCGTGTTCATTATCATCCATCTAATAGTTATATCTTTCTGTATGGGGATATGAATATTGAAGAACAATTAGCATTTTTGAACGATGAATACTTAAGTCACTTTGATGCTATTGAGGTTCATACTGAGGTAGGTTTACAAGCTCCGTTTACAGAAGGTAAAGTGGTGAGCTATCCGTATAGTGTAGGTTCTGAGGAACCAACAGAGAATCGTACGTTGCATTCCTTTGCCTATGTATTACCTAGTGTGACTCCTGAGCATAGCTTGGCCTTCGAGGTTTTAACACATGCTTTATTAACGTCCCCAGCGGCGCCTTTAAAACAGGCTTTAGTAAAAGCAGGTATCGGCTCTGATGTGAGTGGCTATTATTTAGATAGCATTCGCCAACCTATGTGGACTGTACAAGCAACTGGCTCTAATTTAGATAAACAAGCTGACTTGCAACGCATTGTAGAATCTACATTGCAAGAGCTTTGTGATAAAGGTTTAGATAAAGAATTATTAGAAGCTTCCTTGAATAGCATTGAGTTTGCTCTTCGTGAAAGCGACTTTGGTGGTCGTCCAATCGGTCTTGCCTATGTCATCCGCATGATGGATAACTGGTTATACGATAATGATCCGCTTGAGCTCTTACACTACGAAGAAGCGCTAGTGAATATTCGAAAAGGATTATCTGGTACGTACTTTGAAGATTTGATTCGTCAATCTATTTAAATAACAATCACAAAGTACTCGTATCTATCTATCCTGAACGTGGACTTCAAGAGCGCAAAGATGCAGAGGTTAAAGAACATTTAGCTGCTGTAAAAGCGAATATGACAAAAGAGGAGATTGACGCGATTGTAGAACAAACAAACGCCTTAAAATCCGTCAAGAAACTCCAGATAGTGAAGAAGCGTTGGCATCGATTCCATTGCTTGAGTTATCTGATTTAAATCCTAATATGGAAGCTGTAGAACGCCGTGAAAGCAAGATTGGTAATACGAAAGTACACTTTGTACCTACTTTCACAAAAGGTATTAACTATGTAGGTTTATACTTTAACTTGAGTTGCCTCACAGAAGATGAATTGTTCTACGCAGATATTTTAAGTGATATTCTTGGTCGTATTGATACATCTGAACGCGGCTATGAAGCATTGGCTAAAGATATTAATATGAATCTTGGTGGTTTAAGCTCTGATGTTACAGCAATCAGTAAAGATGGTAAACGCGATGAATTTACACCACTTATGATTGTACGTGCTAAAGCATTGCATTCTAAATTACCTGATTTGTGTCGCTTGATTAATGAAGTAGTACAAAAAGCAGATTATAGCGATGATCGTCGTTTGACTGAGCTTGTTCAAGAAAGCAAAGCTATTTGGGATAACGAAGCATTCCGTCGCGGTAACTCCATCGTAAGCCAACGCGTTATGGCACAAGTATCTGCGGTTGGTAAATTTAGAGACAATGGGAACTTTGGTTACTATCAGAAGATTAGCGAATTAGCTTCTAACCCCGCAGCATTACCATTACTGCCAGAAAAATTAGCCGACGTAGCTCGTAAGATTTTCCGTGCTAACAACGTAGATATTATGTTTGTTGGTGAAGAAGGCGAATTAGAGGCTTTTGAAAACTTAATGAAACCATTGGTTGAAACTTGGGATACTACTGAGTTAAGCAATGATGTATTACAAATTACTCGACTTTCCGGTAATGACGGTATCGTTACAGCTGGTAAGGTGCAATACGTAGCGCAAGGTGGTAACTTTGTCGATCATGGGTATAAACATATTGGTCCTATGAGTGTACTAGAAACGATTTTGCGGTATGAGTACCTTTGGATTCGTATTCGTGTTCAAGGTGGTGCTTACGGTGCCTTTGCTAATTTCTATGACGATGGCAATATGATTTTCTGTAGCTATCGTGATCCAAATTTGGTAGAAACATTGAATGTGTACAAAGAGTTACCTCAATACCTTCGTGAGTTTACTTTGACTGACCGTGAAATGCGTAAATATATTATTGGTACGATGAGCTCTTTAGACTTGCCTATGACTCCAGCGTTGCGTGGTCCACGTGCAATGGGCATGTACTTTAGCGGTGCTAAACTAGAGGATAAGGTAGAGTTCCGTAAACAAGTTATCGCTTGTAAGCCAGAGAATATTGTTGCTTTAGCAGATGTGGTTGAACCTGTATTAAAGGATAATCATATTTGTACAATGGGTAACGAACAAAAAATTAAAGACGCTGGTGATGTATTCGATAATATCATTTCTTTAGGCTAATTATTTAATATAATATAGTGGCATATTCTGTTTGATTGTACAGAGTATGCCACTTGTTTTGTAATGTAGGAGGGCTAATATGAAAGGCCGGTTTGCACCAAGCCCAACAGGATATATCCATCTTGGCAATGTGTGGATTGCTTTATTATCATATATTTCTACGCGACAACAAAAGGGAACTTATGTAGTTCGAATGGAGGATATAGATCTTCAACGTTCTAAACGGGAATTAGGGGACGCACTTTTAGATGATTTAGAGTGGCTTGGCTTTGAATGGGATGAAGGTCCGCGTATTGGCGGACCAGAATCAACATATTGGCAAAGTGAACGACAAGAATACTATGCTAATATCTTAGAAAGTCTTGCATTAGAAAAACTAATTTATCCATGCTTTTGTAATCGTGCTAGATTACAGTCTATTGCTTCAGCCCCTCATGTGGGAGAGGTAGTTCATCGATATGATGGACATTGCCGCCATATAGATGAGGAAAAGGTGAAAACGTTTTCTGCTGAAAAGGATCCTTCGTTGCGCTTATCCATAGATTCTTGTGATATAGAATTTACAGATCGCTGGCAAGGTGTTCAACATATTCATTTAGAAGGTGAGCTAGATGATTATGTATTACGTCGTGGTGATGGTATGTATGCCTATAATTTAGCCGTTGTCCTAGACGATATTGCAATGGGAATCACGGAGGTCATTCGTGGAGATGATTTGCTAGATACTACAGGACAGCAAATATATTTATATAAAACATTACAACAGTGTTTACACTCTAAACATATAAAGTACCATCGTATGGTCATGCACCGCTCTTAATTGATTCTGAAGGGCATAGATTGTCTAAACGACAGAAGAGTATTACTATTCGGGAATTGCGTGATAATCAATGGTCTGCTAATAGAATCGTCGGTGAATTAGCTATCGCAGGCGGGTTAGTTAAAGCCAATGCATTAAATAATCGGGAAATAAGTATTTCTGAATTAATTAAGATTGATTTAAATTTACCTTGTCTTAGTCAGAAAACGATTGAGATAAAAAAATATAGATAAAGAGCATAAAACGGCTATTGCTTTATGTTATAGGATGTTTGCTAAAAAGAGAATAATTCTTTGGTTATAAAATTCGATATATTATATTGACAATATTCGATATTCATTTATAATAGAATATAAGAGGTGGTCAAAATGACAATTCAACAAGCTTTAGATCAAAAAGTGTGGGCCGTTATTGAGCCACTCATAAAACCGAAAAGTTCGGCTATAAGATTTATAAATGTCTTAAAGATCACGGATATGAAGTATATCCAGTTAATCCTAATATTGCAGAAATAGATGGAGACAAATGTTACTCTAGTCTTTCTGCACTTCCTGTTGTACCAGCTGTTGTGGATTTTGTTGTACCAGAAGCAGCGGGCTTGGCTGCATTAGATGAATGTAAAGAACTTGGCATTTCTACTGTATGGTTGCAACCAGGAGCGGATAAACCATCTGTTGTTGAAAAAGCACATGCTTTAAACCTGCATGTCATTCAAGATTGTGTATTAGTTCAATTACCGTAGGAGGGTACAATGAGCGAATTAAAAGAATTAAAAACTGCTGAATATCAAGATTTAGTAAATCAAGGTGGCGTTACTGTTATTGATTTCTGGGCTCCATGGTGCGGTTATTGCGTACGTATGATGCCAATCATCGAAGAAATCGCAGGTGAGCTTGAAGGCAAAGCTAACTTTGTAAAAGTAAATGCTGATGAAGAACCAGAATTAGCACGTAATATGCAAGTAGAAGTATTACCTACATTCGTTATCTTGAAAGACGGCGAAGTTGTAGATCGTAAAATTGGTTTCTTGCCAAAAGGTGACCTTCAAGGTGCTATCGAATCTAAATTCTAATATTATAGATAAAACTATATAGAGTAAAAAGACCTCATCAATGTATAAGTGATACATTGATGAGGTTTTTCATATTTTGAATACTTAGGAATAAAAATGAAAGCTGTAAAAAGTAAATTTAGTTTAAAATTTAAAATTTCATTTTATACGATGCGATAAATATTAAGTTCCAGTATTTATCTGTATTGTTGTTGAATTTTTTTGATGAGTGAAAAATGAAACATAAGTTTAACTTATTAATTTTTTTATGGAAGTTTAAAATATTATATGGTAATATTATGTTAAATATTGTGAATGTTTAGTGAAAAGAGTGCAATATTTGATTTATTTCTTCATTGTGGGGTGAGAGCCACAAATGTTGGGAGGAACTTATATGAATAAGGTATTCAAAGTTGTTTGGAGTGCAACAAAGCACGCTTACGTAGTAACGTCTGAGTTGGCTAAGTCACATCAAAAAAATCCGCCACTACAATCGTAGCAGCGGTTATTTTGGCGACTAGCTTTTTCTGGAGGTGTTGCTAATGCATCCAGCCCTGAGGATTGGGCTAGAGCTGATCTTATTGGTAGCCAAAGATGGATAACACCTGAGCAAAAATGCTTGGGGTCATAACCAATATCAACATCCAATTGATCCACAAGCGCAAAGTCAGCAAGAACAGCAACAACAGCAACAGCAGCAACAGCAGCAACAACAACAGCAGCAACAGCAACAACAACAGCAGCAACAACAACAGCAGCAATGGCAACAACAAGTGCCACAGCAACAACAGCAGCAACAAAGACGTCCACGTCCACAAGTGCCGCAACAACAACAGCAACAACAACAGCAGCAACAATGGCAACAACAAGTGCCACAACAACAGCAACAACAAGAACCTAAAAAAAGGTGGTTCTAACGGAGTTACTATTGTTAATAACTACTATAAAGTTATAACTACTGATGTTGAAAAATGTTAAGAAAAAAACACAGCCAACATTAATATTCTTAACCAAAAAGTAGAAAAATAATACTACTAATATTACGAATATTAACAACCAAGTTGGTAATGTTAAAACTGACATTACAGGCATTAAAACTGATATTACTAATATCAATGCTAAAGTTAATCAAAATAGTAAAGATATTGAAGGCCTAAAAAGGTAAAGTTGGCACTCAAATTTCTAATATTCAACAAGATATTACTAATATTAACAATAATATCGATGCTAGATTTACTGAAATTAACAACAACATCGATACAAGAATCAATAAACAAGTTACTAATATCACGAACAATGTTGTTAATAATGTAAACACTAATATCGATGCAAGTGTTAGAAAAACACATTGAAGCTAATAATACTAATATTATTAACCAAGTAAATCAAAAATATTAAAAAATGAAATACAAAAACAATAACACTACAATTCTTAATCAAGTAGATCAAAAAAATTGAAAAATAATAACACTACTATTATTAACAATGTGAACAAAGATGTAGATGTTAAGATTAATGATATTAAAAACAAATATCAACAATGTGAAGACTGAGCTAAATAACAACATTACTAATGTTAAGACTGAGTTGAATAATAACATTAACAATGTTGATGTTAAAGTTAACGACAACAAACAAGCAATTAATAATTTAACTGTTAACGTTAATAATAATAGCAAAGCTATTACTGATTTGACTGCTAAAGTTGAAGAAAACACCAACAACATTACTTTCAACAATACTATTGCGATGGAAAAACCGCAAAGGTATTATTGATAACAAAAAAAGCTATCGGTGAAAAATAAAAAAAGCCATCGAAGACTTAAAAAGGTAAAAGTTGGTACAACAATCAATAATATTAACACAACTATTGATAATAAGATTAGTGAAAACAACACTAAGATTATCAACGAAGTTAATCACAATGTAGATATTAAAAATTAACGATAGCAAAAACAAATATCATTAATGAAGTTAACAAAAATATTAATTCTTCAATTGAAGCTAACAACACAACTATTATTAATCAAGTAAACACTAACGTTGATAATAAAAATTAATGCTGTTAAAGCTGATATTACTAAGATTAATAATTCTGTAACTGATTTAAGTGCTAAAGTAGATGCTAATACAACAAACATCACTAACAACACTACAAATATCAATAAAAAAATGCGACTGCAATCACTGAATTAAACACTAAAGTTGATAAAAAAATCATACTGACTTGATGAAGCGATTCGACTATCACAATGAAGCGTTAAGCAATCATGAAGGTCGTATGCAACAACTTGAACAAGATAATAAAACAATTAAAAACTGACGTAGCTAATACTCAAAATCAAGTTAATATCAATACTAAAGATATTGCTGACTTGAAAGGCAAAGTTGGTCAAAACATCGGCAATGTTCAAGTAGATATTAAAGATATTAAAAACAATATCACTAATATCAATAGCAAAGTGGAAGCGAATGCAACTGCAATTAATAATGTTAATGTAAAAAGTTGACGGTGTTAAAGGTGACTTGAATGGTCTTAAAGATCGTGTAGATCGCCATGATCAACGTTTAGACTTCTTACAAGATAACCTTGCAGATAACTCTACACGCATCTCCATTGTTGAAGATGGTGTAAAAGCCAACCAAAAAGCTATCGATGAATTAAAAGGTCATGTTGGCACACAAATTACAAATGTTGAAACTACAATCAACAATAAAATTGAAGCTAACAATACTACAATCATCAATAAAGTAGATAAAAAAATATTGATGCGAAGATTACTGAAAAATAATAAAGTAATCAACAATAATATCAACAATGTAAACGTTAAAGTTGATGGTATTAAAGGTGACTTGGATGGTCTTACTAAACGTGTAGATAAAGCGGAAAAAGATATCAATGTAGCTGGTACAATTGCTATTGAAAAACCGCAAATTCATTGGTGATAACAAAAAAAGCTATCGATGAATTAAAAGGTCATGTTGGCACACAAATCACAAATATCGAAAAATACAATTACTAATAAAATTAACGCAAATAATACAGTAATTAACAAAAAAATATCGATACTAAGATTGAAGCTAACAATACTACAATTCTTAACAAAGTAAATAATAATATCGATGTTAAGATTAATTCCAATAACATCAAAATTGATCAAAAAAATTGATGGTGTTAAAGGTAACTTAAAAGATCTTGAAGCTCAAGTTAACAAAAAAACACAAGACATCAACGTAGCTGGTACAATTGCTATTGAAAACCGTAAATTCATCGGCGACAATAAAAAAAGCTATTGATGAATTAAAAAGGTCATGTTGGCAATCAAATCACAAATATCGAAAAATACAATTACTAATAAAAATCAACGAAAAACAATACAGTAATTAATAAAAACTATCGATAATAAGATTGAAGCTAACAATACTACTATTATCAATAAAGTAGATAACAATATTGATGCTAAGATTAATGCTAACAATACAACAATCATTAACAAAGTTGATAAAAACATTGATGTGAAAATCAACGAAAATAACACACAAATTAACAATACAATCAACAAAAAAATTGGTGATGTGAATGTTAAGATTGATGGTGTTAAAGGTGATTTGGATGGCCTTAAAGGTCGTGTAGATCGTCATGATGAACGTTTAGACTACTTACAAGGTAATATTGTAGATAACTCTACACGTATTTCTGTAGTAGAAGATGGTGTTAAAAGCTAATGCAAAAGACATCAATGTAGTTGGCAATATTGCTTTAGAAAATCGTCAATTCATCGGCAATAATAAAGCTGCTATTGATAAAAACACTAAAGCAATTGACGAATTAAAAGGTCAAGTTGGCACTACAATTAAAAATATCGAAACTACAATTAATAACAAGATTACTGAAAACAATGTAACTATTAATAAAAAAATATCGATACTAAGATTGAGGCTAACAACACTGTTATCAACCAAAACATTGATAATAAAATTAACAGCAACAATACAACAATCATTAATAAAGTAGATCAAAATATTGATGCAAAAAAATCAATGCTAATAACACAACAATCATTAACAAAATTGATAAAAAAACATCGATGTAAAAAAATCAATGAAAACAACAAACAAATCAACAACACAATCAATACTAAGATTGGTGATGTAAATGTTAAGATTGATGGCGTTAAAGGTGACTTGAACGGTCTTAAGGGTGATTTAGATGGCCTTAAAGGTCGTGTAGATCGTCATGATGAACGTTTAGATTACTTACAAGGTAATATTGTAGATAACTCCACACGTATCTCTATAGTTGAAGATGGTGTGAAAGCTAATGCAAAAGATATTAATGTAGTTGGTACAATTGCAATGGAAAACCGTCAATTCATTGGTGATAATAAAGTTGCTATTGCAAACAATACTAAAAATATCAATATCAATGCTAAAGCTATCGATGAGTTAAAAGGTCAAGTAGGTCAATCCTCTACAGTTATCAACGATATTAAGAAACAAATTACTAATATCAGAGGTAAAGTAGAAAACAACACTACAAATATTGCTAATAACACAACTAATATTGCTAAAAATACTACAGCAATTAACAACGTGAACGTTAAAGTTGATGCTAATGCAAAGGCTATCGTAGATAATAGCAAACGTATCGATGCAACTAATGTAAAAGTAGATGCTAACACTACTAATATTGCTAACAATGCTACTGCAATCAACAACGTAAACGTTAAAGTTGATGCTAATGCAAAGGCTATTGTAGATAATAGCAAACGTATTGATGCAACTAATGTGAAAGTAGATGCTAACACTACTAACATTGCTAACAATACAACTGCGATCAACAATGTAAATGTTAAAGTTGACGGTGTTAAAGGTGATCTAGCTGGTCTTACTAAACGTGTAGAACAAAACGAAAAAGACATCAACGTAGCTGGCACAATTGCAATTGAAAACCGTAAATTCATTGGCGATAACAAAGCTGCTATTGCAAATAACAAAGTTGCTATTGCAAATAACACTACAAATATCAATGTTAATGCAAAAGCTATTGATGAATTAAAAGGTCAAGTAGGTAAATCTTCTACAGTAATCAATGATATTAAAAAAATCAAATTACTAATATCAATGGTAAAGTAGAAAATAACACTACTAACATTGCTAACAATGCTACAAACATTCAAGCTAATGTAGTAGCAATTGCTGATAATAGCAAACGTATCACTGAAAATACTACAAACATCGCAAACAACACTACAAACATCGCTAATAACACTACAGCTATTAACAATGTAAATGTAAAAAGTTGACGGTGTTCAAGGTGATTTGAATGGTTTAACTAAACGTGTTGACCAAAATGAAAAAGATATCAATGTAGCTGGTACAATTGCTATCGAAAACCGTAAATTCATTGGCGATAACAAAAAAGCTATTGATGAATTAAAAGGTCAAGTTGGTAAAACAGTTCAAAAATATCGAAACTACTATTAATAACAAAAATTACTGAAAAACAATGTAGTTATTAATAAAAAAATATCGATACTAAGATTGAAGCTAATAATACTGTTATTAACCAAAAATATTGATAAAAAAATCAATAATAATAACACAACAATCATTAATAAAGTAGACCAAAACATTGATGCTAAGATTACTGAAAATAATAAAGTAATCAATAATAATATCAACAATGTAAATGTTAAAGTTGACGGCATTAAAGGTGACTTGAATGGTCTTACTAAGCGTGTTGACCAAAAATGAAAAAAGATATCAATGTAGCTGGTACAATTGCTATCGAAAACCGTAAATTCATTGGTGATAATAAAGCTGCTATTGACAAGAATACAAAAAGCTATCGAAGCATTGAACGGCAAAGTTGGTACTACTATCACTAACATTGAATCTACTATCAATAACAAGATTGAAGCTAACAATACTACAATTCTTAACAAAGTAGATCAAAATATCGATGCTAAGATTACTGCTAATAACACAACAATCATTAACAAAGTTGATAAAAAAACATCGATGTAAAAAAATCAATGAAAACAACAAACAAATCAACAATACAATCAATACTAAGATTGGTGATGTAAATGTTAAGATTGATGGCGTTAAAGGTGATTTGGATGGCCTTAAAGGTCGTGTAGATCGTCATGATGAACGTTTAGACTACTTACAAGGTAATATTGTAGATAACTCTACACGTATCAGTGCTAATGAAGATGCTATTAAAGCATTAAAAGGCCAAGTTGGTACAACAGTTACTAATGTTGAAAAACACAATCAACGCTAAGATTGAAGCTAACAACACAGTAATTAGAAACGATATCAGCACTGCAATTAATAATAACAACACTATTATTAATAAAAATATTGCAAATGCTATTAGCGAAAAACAACACAACAATCATTAACAAAGTTGACCAAAAATATTGATGCTAAGATTGCTAATAACAACACAGAAATCAATAAAACTATCAACAGTAAAGTTAATGAAGTAAATGTTAAAGTTGATGCTAACGCAAAAGCAATCGTTGATAATAGTAAAGCTATTACTGACATTAAAGCTAATGTGACAAACATCAGCAATAAAGTAGATGTTAACACTGCAGATATCAAAGCTATTCGCACAGATGTAACTAACAACACTACAAATATTGCTAATAACACTGCAGCTATTGCTAATGTAAGTAAACAAGTTACAAATAATACAACTAACATTTCTAACAATGCAACAGCTATTGCTAATGTAAGTAAACAAGTTACAAATAACACAACTAACATTTCTAACAATGCAACAGCTATTGCAAACATTAGTAAACAAGTTGCTGGTAACACAGCTAACATTACTGATGTAACAGCTAAAGTAAATGCTAATACTGGTCGTATTGAATCTAATACAACTGCTATTAACAACTTAAGCGGTAAAGTTGATGCTAATGCTCAAGCTATTGAGTCCTTAAAAGGTCAAGTTGGTAAAGGTAATACTACAATCGTTAATGTAGCTCAAAAAGTAGAAAATATCACTCAAAACATTAACGCTCAAAACAGCAACATCCAAGCTAATACTGTAAACATTCAAAAAACACTTCCAATATTAATAACATTAAAGCTAATGTTGTTAACGTTGAAAAGAATGTAAACAATATTAAAGCTGATGTGACAGTAGTTAAAGCTGATATCACAAACATCAATGCTAAAGTTGATCAAAAAAATCAATATTGTAAATAACAATATCAACAATATTAGTGCTAAAGTTGATAAACAACTTAATATTGTAAACAACAATATTACTAATGTTCAAAAATTATGTTAAGAATATTGATGCAAAAAGTTACAAACATTGATAATAAAGTAACTAATATTGATGCTAAAGTAACAAATGTTGATGCAAAAAGTTACAAACATCGATAATAAAGTGACTAACATCGATAACAAAGTAACTAATATTGACAACAAAGTGACTGATATTGATGTAAGAGTAAATAATCAAAATACTGTAATCAACAATATCAAAACTGATGTATCTGGCTTGAAAGACCAAGTTGGCAAAAAAACACTGAAGCAATCAAAAAAACTTACAAAAACGTAGGTGCTGATGTAAACAAAGTGAAAGAACAAGTTAATGCTAATACTCAAAAAAAGCAAATGCTAACGAAGAACGCATTAAAAACTGTTCAAAGCCAAGTTTCTGTTAATACTGAAGCAATCAAACATAACACTGAAAACATCAATATTAACAAAGCAGCGATCAAGCAAAATGTTGAAGCAATTCAAAATACTAATGTAACTGTACAAAAAGTAATCAACAAAGTTGATGAACATAGTAAAGTTATTAACGATGTATCTAAACAAGTTAATACTAATACAACTAATATTGCTAATATTAATAATGTTGTTAACCAAAAATACAACTAATATTACAAATGTAACTAACCAAGTTAATGCAAATACAAGCAATATTAGCAAAGTATCTAGCCAAGTTAATACAAATACTACAAACATCAACACTCTAAATGCTAAAGTAGATACTAATGTTACAAATATCACTAAGGTAGATAACCGTGTAACTGCAGTAGCTAACCAAGTTAATGAAAATGCACAATTAACTAAAGCTGTTGGTACTCTAGCACTAGAAAAATCATGAAAAAAGTTAGTGTATTAGGGTTTACAGGTAAACAAAAATACAGAAGACATTTCTAACAATGCAACAGCAATTGCAAATGTAAATACTAAAGTTGATGAAAACGTTAAATTGACTAAAGCAGTAGGTACATTGGCATTAGAAAACAATGAAAAAGTTAATGTATTAGGCTTACAAGTAAACAAAAATACTCAAGATATCAGTACATTAGCAGAGGCTGCAAACTACAGCTTGAAAGCTTCCAACATTGCATTACAAGATCATGCAACACTTGTTCAACACGATGCACAAATCGCAGAAAACTCTCGCCGCATTAGCAGCGTAGAACGTGATGTGAAAGCAGTTGGTGCTTCTGCAGCAGCATTGGCAGCATTGAAACCTATCGAATACCACGAAGGTCAAAAAGCTCAAATTATGGCAGCTGTTGGTACTTACAAAGGTAAAACATCTACTGCATTGGGTGTAGCTCATTATGCAAATCCTGATTTGTTAATCCATGCTGGCGCAGCTTATGGTGGTGACCATAGCGTAATGGCAAATGCTGGTGTAACAATCGGTATCGGTAATGCTCCTACAGCTCCTAAAGCATCCCCAGCAACTGTAAAAGTTCTTGAGGATAAAGTGGCTGATTTACAAGCTCAAAATAAAGAAATCCGTGACCTTCTTGATAAAGTGCTTGCACAACAACCACAACAAGCCCCACAAGCAGCTGTAAAAACAACTAAATAATTAGCCTCCCAATTGATAGATTAATTCTTTAATCTATCGCAGGTATAGAAACCGCGTAGCAGAAATGTTACGCGGTTTTCTTTTTTTGTGGGGACTCTACCCATTATGAAATGTAGTGAGGATGTTATCTGTTAAGAACTGGTCTCACTCTACTCTGTTAAGTCGTTGATTTTTTACTGTAGTGGTAGATAGTGGTTTTTAACAGCTAGTTTTGGCTTTATAGTCGAACATATGTATTGTAGAAAAAAAGGAGAAAAAAATAGAGGTTGAATAAGAAAAAAATATAAAAAAAGTGGGTTAAAAATGGAAAATTTGTTGTTAAAGGTGGTGAATTGTGGTAGAATTTACCATATAGTGGTGGATAAGGAATAGTAAAGGGCGGTGATACGTATGTTCATGGGAGAATATAATCACACCATTGATACAAAAGGGCGGATGATTATACCTGCCAAAATACGTGAACAACTAGGTGATTTGTGCATTGTCACAAAGGGCTTAGATGACTGCTTAGCTATTTACACCCAAGAGGCGTGGAAGAAAATTTCTGATGCCTTACAATCACAATCCTCCACTAAAGCTAGCGTACGTGCCTTAAAACGTTTTGTTTTCGGTAGTGCTGCTGAGCTTGAATATGATAAACAAGGTCGTGTCCTCATTCCTGTACCACTACGTGAATATGCAAGCCTTGATAAACAGGCCGTTATAGTCGGTGCTGGGGATCACGTTGAAATTTGGAGCCGCGAAAAATACGATTACTATGATGATCAAGTGGCTGAAAGTATGGAAGAATTAGTCGAAGGGCTTGAAGGGATTATGTTATAGGAGGCTATGATGGAATTTAATCATACTAGCGTACTTTTACGTGAAACGGTGGACTCTGTCGTAACTAATCCAAAAGGCATTTATGTGGACTGTACCCTTGGTGGGGCAGGACATGCTCACGCAGTGGGCGAAATGCTTGACCCAGAAGGCATGATAATAGGTTTAGATCAAGATGAAGACGCATTGAGCGTAGCTCGACAGCGATTGTCTGATTTAAATTGTCAGGTATTAACAATACCAACAAACTTTTCTAATTTAAAAGAAGCCCTGCAGAATGCGGGCATCTATGAAGTAGATGGTTTTATATTTGATCTTGGCGTATCAAGTTATCAGCTAGACACCCCAGAACGTGGCTTTTCATATATGAATGATGGACCACTCGATATGCGTATGGATAAAGATGCACCACTTACAGCAGAGGAAATTGTCAATGAGTACGATGCTGAACAATTGCTGCAAATCATTCGCGATTATGGGGAAGAACGATGGGCTAAGCGCATTGTTGAATTTATCGTTAATGCGCGTCAAGAAAATCGAATTACCACTACTGGTGAGTTAGTTAGAATTATTAAGCAAGCAATACCTGCGAAGGCGCGTCAAGATGGACCACATCCGGCGAAACGGACGTTCCAAGCCATTCGCATTGAAGTAAATAGAGAATTAGCTATCTTGCATGATAGTTTTGTAGATGCTGTATCTATGTTGAAACCAAAGGGGAAAATTGGGGTTATCACATTCCACTCATTGGAAGATCGAATTACGAAACAAACTTTCAAAGAGTTAAGTACAGCGTGTATATGTCCTCCAGAATTGCCGATGTGTGTATGTAACCATAAAGCAGTTGTGAAGGCAAAGAATAAGGCTATAGAGCCAAGTGCAGGGGAGATTGAGGTTAATCCGAGGGCTAGAAGCGCGAAGTTGCGTGTAGCCGTCAAGTTGTAGAATTGGAAGGGGTTAGTGTTTATGTTAGCGAGAAAGGCTGTTGTGGGCCAAGTAAAAGGCGATATGTTGGTCGCTACACAAGGGAGAAAACGTAGTGCAAATGTGGCTTTAGATTTGAGCCCTATGATGTGGCAAGTTGTATATGGTATTGCCGCATTAGTTGCATTTTTGCTTATCATGATGGTTATGAATGCATACAGCACAAAATTAGGCTACGAGGTAGTTAAAACACAGCAAGCTGTAGTACAATTAACAAAAGATAACGATGCATTGGATGTAGAGGTAGCTTCCTTGAAGTCTCCTGTTCGTATCCAACAGATCGCAGAAGAACAACTAGGGATGGTTTTGCCTGATTCTTTTGTTTATAGCACAAAGCGCTGTTACTGAACGTAATGTGCAAGAGAAACAGCAAATTATAGACTAACAGGCAAAGCAGCTCGTATTGGGCTGCTTTCCTTTGCGTGTAAAGGAGATTGTATATGAAACAATTACAAGATATAGTGAAAACCTTGCAAGCGCCGCAAGTAACAGGTAATACAGCTGTTGAAATTTTAGATATTACAGCGGACTCTCGTGCTGTTAAAGCCGGTAGTTTATTTATTGCTTTAGATGGTGCCACTGTAGATGGCCATAATTATGTAAATAAAGCCGTAGAATCTGGTGCAGTAGCTGTACTTGTGTCTAAACCAGTAGAGGTAAGTGGTGATGTTTGTATTATCACTGTAGAGGACACTCGAAAAGCTATGATGGCATGCGTGCCGTATTTCTTTGATTATCCAGCAAATTCCATGCGTATGATTGGCGTTACTGGTACGAATGGTAAAACGACTACGACTCATATGATTCGTCATATCTTGAAAGCTCAAGGCCATAAAGTAGGTGTAATTGGTACTGTTCATATTATGATCGGCGATACAACATATCCAATTCATAATACGACACCTGATGTAGTGGATTTACAACATATTCTTCATCAAATGGTAGAGGAAGGCGTTACCCATTGTGTAATGGAAGTATCTTCACATGCCTTAGCATTAGGCCGAGTTTCTGGTGTTGAATATGATACAGCAGTATTCACGAACTTAACACAAGACCATTTGGACTTTCACAAGACCTTTGAAAATTATTTGGCGGCTAAGTGTAAATTGTTTGAACAAGTTAGCGCACCGAACCAAACTAAATCTGGTAAGGGCGCTATTATCAATATCGATGACGCCTATGGTCATCGGGTTGTTGAAAAAACTAAAGCACCTATCATTACCTATAGTATTGATGGGAACGGCACATTGAATGCTCACGATGTTGATATGACTCCTAAATCTAGCCGTTATACTGTATCTTATGATGGTCATGACTATACGGTGGCTATGAATACGACAGGTCTATTTAATGTGTATAACACATTAGCAGCTATCGGTGCTTGTTTGTTAGAAGGTATCTCAATGGAAGATATCGATAAAGCATTAAAAACATTTAGTGCTGTACCTGGTCGCTTTGAGTTAATCGAAGAAGGTCAACCATTTGCAGTTGTTGTAGACTATGCACATACACCAGATGGTTTAGAAAATATTTTACAAACTGCAAAAGCTATTCAAGAAAATCGCATTATCGTAGTCTTTGGCTGTGGTGGTGACCGAGACGCTACTAAACGTCCTATTATGGGCCGCATTGCTGCACAATATGGTGATGTTGTGTATGTAACGTCTGACAATCCACGTACAGAGGATCCTGTACAAATTGTAAAAGATGTTGAAGCAGGCGTTAAAGAAGGCCTTCGTGAAGGCTCTCATTATGAAGTTATTGTTGATCGTCGGGAAGCGATTCAACATGCAATACAAAATGCAAACCTGGGGATATTGTACTGATTGCAGGTAAGGGGCATGAGGATTACCAAATCTTAAAGGATAAAACGATTCATTTTGATGATCGTGAAGAGGCGCGAGCAGCCCTCAAGGAGATCTAATATGGCAGAATTTACATTGTCTCAAGTGGTTGAAGCCACTGCGGGGACGAGTGCACATACCGACAATATTAAGTTTTTAGATGTGTCTACTGATACAAGAACTATTGAATCAGGATTTTTATTTGTAGCCTTAAAAGGCGATACCTTTGACGGTCATGATTTTATCAATACGGCCATTGAAAAGGGGGCTACAGGTGCTATTGTAGAAAAAGGTCGTGCCGTAGAAGGTATTGTTTGTATTGAGGTAGAAAATACCTTGGTAGCATACCAAAACTTGGCACGTTATCATCGTCGCCGTTTCGATATTCCTGTAGTAGCTATTACAGGTTCCTCTGGTAAAACTACGACAAAGGAAATGGTAGCAGCTGTACTAGGTACAGAATTTAACGTTTTAAAAACAGAGAAAAACTTTAATAATGAAATTGGCTTGCCAAAAACATTGTTGCGTTTAACTGCAGAACATGAAGCTTGTGTAGTAGAAATGGGGATGCGTGGTCTTGGTCAAATTGAAGAGCTCGCATTAATCGCTGAACCAACTATGGGTATTATTACGAATGTTGGTACGAGCCATATCGAGCTATTGGGCTCTCGTGAAGCCATTGCAGAAGCAAAAGGTGAGTTAATTCGTTGTTTGCCAGAAAATAGTGTGGCGATTCTCAATGAAGATGATCCATATGTTAAGGCTATGGATACCCTGGCTAAAGGTAAGACTATTACGTATGGTATCGAACGTAATGCTACATGTATTGGCAGTCATTTGCGTTATAAAAAAGACGGTATCAAGTTTACTTGCAAATGTTATGACGAAGTCTTTGATATTTTCTTGCCTATGATTGGTGAACACAATGTTTATGATGCATTGGCGGCCATCGTAGCAGGCCGTGTGTTGGGGATTAAATCCAATACAATTCGTAAAGGCTTAAGCGAGTTTACAGGCACTCCTATGCGCCAAGAAATCGTACCATTTGAAGATATCGTTATCTTGAATGACGCATATAATGCAAATCCTTCCTCTATGGCTGAAGCAATTAAAGCTTTGGGGCAATTAGAAGGAAAACGTAAGATTGCCATGCTCGGAGATATGCTTGAACTTGGCGATTTCTCTGAGGATGCACATCGTGAAATCGGTCAACTATTGGCTGAAGAGGGTTATAGTGTAGTATTCACCTTCGGTGATGCAGCTGCTTTTATAGCTAAAGAAGCAAAAAAAGCAGGATTAACTACATTCCGTTGTAATAGCCATTTAGAAATGGCCAATGCCTATAGCGATATTCGTGAAAAAGGGGATGTTATCCTTGTAAAAGGTTCCCGTGGTTTGCGAATGGAGCGCGTTGTTGAAGAATTAAAAGATCGAGAATAAAAGATAACGGCTAGTTGTATCTAGCCGTCATCTGTTTATTAATAAGTAGAGGATTCATATGATATATCATATTCTGTTAGCCTTTGTAGTGACCTTTATCATTACAGTCGTGCTTGGTAAAATCGGTATTCCTATGTTGCGTTCTTTGCACGCACAACAAAGTATTCGTGAAGAAGGTCCTGAAAGCCATCAAGCAAAAGCTGGTACACCGACAATGGGTGGTGCTTTCATGATGATTGCTCTCGTTCTTGGTGTCGCTATTTTTGCACCTTGGAATGTAGGCACAGGGATGTTATTATTCCTAACATTAGGTCATAGTTTATTAGGTTTCTTTGACGATTTTGTAAAAGCCGTTAAAAAAACGTAATCTTGGTTTAACAGCTAAGCAAAAATTATTGGGTCAATTTATTTTGGCAGCTGTATTCTGTTATTGCATTACTGAAATTATGGTTGTTCCTACCACATTGTGGATTCCTGTAGCAGATGTACAACTTCAATTAGGTTGGGGTTATTATGTATTGGCGTTCTTAATTATCGTAGGTGCCACAAATGCTGTAAATCTTACAGATGGTCTCGATGGTCTCGCAAGTGGTACGTCCGCAGTGGCGGCGATTGCCTTCTCCGTTATTGGCCTTATGGCTGCATCTATGACGAACTCTATTGGTGCTGAAAGCGTTGCTTACTTTGGTGCTATTGTAGCCGCTGTATGCCTAGGTTTCTTGGTGTATAATGTAAATCCTGCTAAAGTATTCATGGGTGACACAGGCTCTTTGGCTTTAGGTGGTGCCTTTGCAGCCATGGCTATTTTAACTAAAACAGAATTGTTGCTTGTTGTGATCGGTGGCGTTTTTGTTATGGAAGCGTTATCTGTTATTATCCAAGTTATTTCCTTTAAGACACGCGGTGTACGCGTATTTAAAATGAGCCCTATCCATCATCATTTCGAATTGTCTGGATGGGCAGAACAAACCGTAGTTAACCGCTTCTGGTTCGCTGGTGCTGTTTTAGCCGTTATTGGCGTAGTATTAGCGACCATAACTTTATAAGATAATACTTAACGGAACACGTAAATAATGGTATGCTTATAGGATAGGAATACATTATTTTGTTGATAATTTAGGTGATACAGATGGAATACGGAGATAAACATATACTTGTACTTGGCGCTGGCGCCAGCGGTATAGGCGCATCTTGGGTATTAGCCCAAGTGGGTGCTCATGTTGTGTTAAATGATTATAAGCCTGTAACGTTGCCTACAGCGGAGGAAGGACGTTTAGTTTCTGCTGGGGTAGAAATTATTACAGGTCGTCAAGATGAACCCTTGCTAGATGGCGTGGATCGCATTGTTATTTCTCCAGGTATTTCTTTAGATATTCCCATTGTAAAAGCAGCTCAAGCTCGCGGTATTGATGTAGTTAGCGAAGTAGAATTAGCTTACGAAGTATCTAAATCACCTATCGTAGCCGTTACAGGTACAAATGGTAAGACTACGACTACAACCTTATTAACTAAAGTACTAGAAGGTTCTGGAAAGCCAGTTCGCGTTGGTGGGAAACATTGGCGACTCTCTTAGTGAAGTGGCCTATTCGATGCCAGCAGGCGGTTTTTTAGTAGCCGAGCTATCTAGCTATCAATTAGAGACAATTAAGCATTTTAGACCTATTGGGGCTATTATGCTCAATATTACGCCGGATCACTTAGCGCGTCATAAGACGATGGAAAACTATATTGCCGCTAAGGAACGTATCTTTGAAAACTCAATTAAAATCCGATTTACTTAGTTCTCAACATTGATGATTCTGTAGTAGCTGATATGGAGCATCGTGCGCCTAGTCACATTCTACAAATTAGTCAAAAACAAACTGTTGAGAATGGAGCATATTATGCTAATGGTCAGTGTTATGTAGTAGAGAACGGCGTAGCGACAGCTGTTATTGGCGATGAAGATATCCATATTCCAGGTAGTCATAATATTGAAAATATCTTAACGGTTATTGCTTTAACGTATGCATTAGGAGTACCTGTGATGGAAATCCATCGCATTATTAGTGAATTCCATGGTGTAGAACATCGGTTGGAACGGGTTAAAACAATCGATGGGATTATGTTCTATAATGACTCTAAGGCGACCAATGTTGATTCTGTAGTTAAAGCTTTGGAATCTTTTGATAAACCAGTTATCCTATTGGCTGGTGGTCATGATAAAATGACACCTTTAGAAGAGTTTATGCAGCTTGTTAAAGAAAATACAAAAGCTGTCATTTTCATGGGGGAAGCAGCAGAACGATTTGAAGCGGCTGCAAAAGAGGCTGGTGTAGAACCTATTTACCGCGCTTTATCTATGAAAGACGCTGTAGAACAAGGTTATAAATTAGCTGAGTCTGGTGATATTGTATTACTATCTCCAGCTTGTGCAAGCTTTGACTGGTACAGTTGTTTCGAAGAACGCGGTGACGACTTTAAAGCCTGTGTTCAGATGTTGCAAGAAGGGGGACACCATTAATGAAAAAAATCATTATTTCTGGTGGTGGCACTGGTGGACATATATATCCAGCAATAACTATATATAAGGAAATCATGAAACAACACCCTGATGCAAAGGTTTTATATGTAGGGACAAAGCAAGGCTTAGAAGCTACATTAGTTCCTAAAGAGGGTATTGAGTTCACTACGATTCCCGTACAAGGTTTGCAACGTCAATTATCTTTGGGGACATTAGTTACATTAGGTAAAACTGCGTTAGGCATAGTTAAAGCTAATGCAATTATTTGTAAATTTAGACCTGATGTAGTAATTGGTACGGGTGGTTATGTATGTGGGCCTATTCTCATGGCCGCTGCATTACATAATATTCCAACTATAATTCAAGAGCAGAATGTCATTGCAGGCATTACTAATAAAATTTTGAGTCGTTTTGTTGATGTTGTAGCGGTGGGCTATAAGGATGCAGAAGCATCTTTTTCAAAAGCAAAACGCGTAGTGTATACTGGTAATCCAGTGCGTCCTGAGGTGTTAGTTGACTCAAGAACAGCGGGACGTAATTATTTCAACTTAAGTGATGATACTTTCACAGTCCTCATAGCAGGTGGTTCTCGGGGGGCGCGAACCATCAATAATGCCATGATTGATGTACATAAGCATTCCAAGGTAAAGAAGGGATTAAATTAATCCATATTACTGGGAATGGAGAGTATGAATCCGTACTATCTCAATTGGGTATTACCGATGGGGAAGGCTTGGGTGAATCATCTTTAATTTTGCCGTACTTACATGATATGCCGAAGGCTTTAGCTGCCGCTGATTTAGCTGTGTTTAGATCTGGTGCTATAGGCCTTGCTGAATTAGCAGTTCGTGGTATTCCATCTGTATTGGTGCCGTATCCATATGCAGCGGAAGACCATCAAACCTATAATGCGCGTATCTTTGTGCAAGAAGGGGCGGCTCACATGATCGTTGATAAAATGTTGAGTGCTCACGACTTAATAGGTGAAATTGAGATGTTTATGGACAACCGTGATTTGTTGGCACAAATGGGAGAACGAGCATTGCAGTTGGGCAAACCAAATGCAGCTCAAGATATTGCAAAACTTGCATTATCTATTGCAAAGTAACAAGGAGAGGTTTTATGTTAGATGGTATTCACAAGATTCACCTCATTGGTATCGGTGGATCTGGCATGCGTGCTATAGCGAATATTTTAATTCAAAAAGGTTATGACGTATCTGGTTCAGATGTAGCTGAATCTGCAGTTATTTCTAAGTTTAGAGAAATGGGTGCTACGGTTCATATTGGTCATAATAAAGAATATGTAAATGGTGTAGATGCTGTAGTTCGTTCTACAGCGATTCGTGAGGATAATCCTGAAATCGTTGCTGCGAAAGAACAAGGAATTACCATTTTGCATCGCTCTGATATTGTAAAAGCAGTGCTTGATGTAACGGATGGCATCGCAGTAGCAGGGGCACACGGTAAGACTTCTACTACATCTATGATTGGACAAATCTTAGTAGAAGCCGATGCAGATCCTACGGTAATTATCGGTGGTGAAGTAGATTACCTTAAAGGCAGCAGCTGTCTTGGTAAAGGTCACTTCTCCGTTGTAGAGGCGGATGAAAGTGACGGGTCTTTCTTGAAATTACGCCCACATACTATCGTTATTACTAATATTGAAGATGATCATATGGATCACTACAAAACGATGGATAATTTGCTTAATGCATTCTGTGAGTTTGTAGAAACACTTCCAGAAAATGGCAAGGCTATCGTATGTGGCGACAATGAAAGTATTCGCTATGTTATGAATCGCGTAAAACGCAACTTTATTACTTATGGCTTAGATGATAGTAATGATTATGTAGCTAAAAATATTCATTATGTAGATTCTACATTGGTATACGATATATATCATAAAGGTATTAATATTGAGCGCGTTCGTTTGCGTGTACCTGGTGACCACAACGTATTGAATTCTTTAGCGGCATTTATTGTGGCTCATGATTGTTGTGGCGTAGAAGCACGTGTTATTACTAAAGGCTTAGGCAAATTTATAGGCGCAAAACGCCGTTTTTGAAACGAAAGGCCATGTAGCTGGCGTGTGGGTTGTAGATGATTATGCTCATCATCCTACAGAAATTAAAGCTACTTTGAAAGCAGCAAAAGAACTTGAGAAACATCGTGTCATCTGTGTATTCCAGCCACATCGCTTTACTCGCACAAGCTTGTTAAAGGATGAATTTGCTACTGCTTTCACTAGCGCTGACGAAGTGTACATGACAGATATTTATAGTTCTGGTGAAGATCCGATCCCTGGTATTGATGGGAATACGATTCCAAATGCCATCAAAGAGGCTACCGGTCAAGACGTAAATTATGTACCATCTGTTGATGATTTACCTGAAGTATTGGCAAAAGTAGTAAGACCAAATGACTTGGTTATTACAATGGGCGCTGGTTCTATCAATCAATATGGCCCAAAATTATTAGCGATATTGGAGGAAGGCTTACAATGAAAGATAAACAAATAATCGTATTGATGGGTGGTCCTTCCGAAGAAGCTGAAGTATCTCGTCGCACAGGCGCTGCTATTGCAGAAGCACTTGTGAGCAAAGGGTATAAGGCTCAAACATTAGAACTTAATCCTCGTACAGTATTGAAAGATATCGATTCCTTAGGCGGTGAAGTCGTATTTAATGCTATTCATGGTCGCTATGGTGAAGATGGTGCTTTGCAAGGCCTTTTAGAAATGGCAGAAATCCCATATACTGGCTCCGGCATCATGGCTCATGCTGTGGGCATGAATAAAAAAGTAAGTAAAGACGTATTTAAAGGCGCTAATATTCCAACTGCAAGATCTGAATCCTATAATGGTAATCTTGAAGCTGCAGAGGCAATTATCGATCATATTCGTAAAGAATTTACTATTCCTGTAGTTGTTAAGTCTGCTACGCAAGGCTCCAGCATTGGCGTTACAATTGTTCGTGAGGAATCACAATTAGAAGCAGCAGTAACAGAGGCTCTTAAATATGATCCAATTCTCGTAGTAGAACAATTCCTTGATGGTCGCGAGTTTACGGTGGCTGTTTTGGATGGTAAAGCATTGTCAGTTATTGAAATTCGTCCACATTCTGGCGAATATGACTACAAGAGCAAATACACTGTAGGTGCTACAGAATACTTGGTACCAGCACCTATTAGCGACGAAATGACTGCTGAAATGCAACGCATTGGGGAACTTGTGTATCGCGAGGTGCAAGGTAGTGGGGTTATTCGTGTAGATATTATGACAGATCATGCAGATAAAATGTATGTTCTTGAGTACAATACTGTTCCTGGTATGACGGCAACGTCTTTAGTACCAAAAGCAGCTAATGAAATGGGAATCGATTTCCCTACATTATGTGAAAAAATTCTATTAACAGCTAGTATAGGGAAATTTTAAAGGCTAAATAGAACAGAAGGAGTTATCTATGGATGATAAGCAGAACCATCCATCCAGCTCTGGGGAGATGCAGTCTTCTACACCTGTTCGAGACGAACGGGCTGTATTTAGAAAACGAGTGTTAAAAATCGGTGGTGCAGTTACTCTCGTGTTGGTGGGGTTGTTTACACTACCTATTCCTTTTGGATCCTTAAAGATTACGGGTTCGGATAAGGTAACTGTACAAGATGTAATGGTGGCAGGTGATATACATGAACCTGTCAATATTTTGCAAATTAGTACAGAAAAAAATTGAAATCTAGATTGGCAAAAGGATTTACGGGGTTGAAGAGGCCCAAATACGATATCAATTGCCACTGACTATGGAGGTTCACATTGTAGAACGTAAGGCCGTTGCTGTAGTACCGGCCCAGTTCGGATACTTAACTATTGATAGTAAAGGTCAAGTTATCGCATCAGAACCAGCTATACAAGACACATCTGTACCAATGATTTCTGGTGTGAAAGCTGGAAATATTTTTATTAGGCGATACAGTTGTAGATAAGCCGATTCTAGCGGCTCTTGAGTATTTGAATTCTCTTGATGAAAATACGTTCAAGAATATTGCAGAGGTCAATATTGGTGATCCTGATGCGATTATGGCTTATACCGTATCTGGTGTACAGATTCGCTTAGGTGATGGTAAAGACTTACCTAAAAAGGCAGAACTAACACAGTCGATGTTACAAGATATTAAGAAAACTCATGGTAATGTACAGTATATAGATGTTAATATTTCATCACCGTACATTAAGACTGATGTAATTCCTGAAGGAAAGAAACATCAAAATGGGGCACCGACTACGGAAACTTCATCTACTAAGAAAGATGATACAAAACAAGATAAACAAGGTCATGTTGAAGATAAAAGGTAGATGATTGTCGTGAGACACGAACGGTGGGCAATAGCCTTAGTCAGTTGTATATTAGGGTTTATGGTTGTAACTCAATATAAAATGACACAAGATAATATAGAAGAAAACATTCGCTTGCAACGGGCTGGTGATTTAGCCGTTCAACTACGTGAAGCCCAAAGCGAGCGGGATGCTTTATTGAAGCAAATAGAAACGCTTAAACAAAATGGTACTACTACAGACGTTAAAGTTGATGAACAGCTCATGATGAGAGCGGCCTTAACAAATGTTAAAGGTTCTGGAGTTAGCGTGTTGATCGAAGATAGTTTAAAACCAATTCAAAGTGGTGAAAATCCTAACTTGTTTGTAATTCATGATGAAGATATTTTACGTATCGTTAATGAGTTACGCGCTGGTGGGGCTGAGGCGATAGCTATTAATGATCAACGGTTGATTGGTACATCAGAAATACGTTGTTCCGGTCCTACTATTACAGTTAATGGGAAAGTCTTTGGGGCTCCCTTCGTTGTAAAAGCTATTGGTGATCCTAAAACGTTAAACTCTGCGCTTACTATGCGTGGTGGCGTAGTCGATTCGCTTAAACATTGGGGGATTAAAGTAACTATCAAGGAAGAGAATGAGATAGCTATTCCAGCTTTTACAGGAACCTTCCGAGAAGAACATATGAAGCCTAATGAGTTAGGAGGTGAAGAATGAATATTTATATCTTTGCCATCGCTGGGCTCATTGTAGGGGCTACATTAGGTTGGATAGCACCACTTCATATTCCTATCAGTTATGCGAACTATACATCTGTAGCGGTTCTGGCAGCGTTGGATGCAGTGTTTGGCGGTAGTCGAGCTGCCTGGAACGAATTTTTGATCTTAGTAATTTTGTGATTGGGTTCTTTTCAAATGTAGTTTTAGCTGTTATTCTTGTATATGTAGGCGACCTAATTGGTATTAATCTATATTATGTAGCTCTCATTGGGTTTGGGTTGCGAGTATTTATTAATGTAGGTGCTATACGCAAGATTATTATGACTAAGCGGTTCTAATAAATCACATTCTATATAGTGGAAAGTTTTTCAAATTTTAGTGTAAAAATAAAATGTAATTGTTATAAGATAGTCAGTATATAAATCGATACATTGGGACGTATATTGATACGATAAATAACGATAAGAGGAGGAAGTTCAATGTCTGATTTTGCAAATATTAAAGTTATCGGTGTTGGTGGCGGTGGTAACAACGCTGTTAATCGCATGGTAGATAACCAAATTAAAGGTGTTCAATTCTTAGCAGTTAATACGGAAAACCAAGTGCTTGAATTGTCTAAAGCAGATGTAACAATTCAAATTGGTGAAAAAGTAACTAAAGGTCTTGGCGCGGGTGCTAATCCACAAGTTGGTGAAGAAGCTGCTCAAGAAAGTCGCGAAGAAATCATCAAAGCTCTTGAAGGTGCTGACATGGTATTCGTAACTGCAGGTATGGGTGGTGGTACTGGTACTGGTGCTGCTCCAATCGTTGCAGAATGTGCTAAAGAAGTTGGTGCATTAACTGTAGGCGTAGTAACTAAACCTTTCGCGTTCGAAGGTAAACGCCGTCGTGCTGCCGCAGAAAAAGGTATTGAGTTCTTGACTCAAAAAGTCGATACAATTATCGTTATCCCTAATGACAAACTACTACAAGTTGTTGATAAAAAATGTACTATTACTGATGCATTCAGTAAAGCAGATGATGTTCTTCGCCAAGGTATTAAAGGTATTTCCGACTTGATTCAAATTCCTGGTTTGATTAACCTTGACTTTGCTGACGTTAAAACTATCATGACGGAACAAGGCGAAGCCTTGATGGGGATTGGTGTTGGCGAAGGTGAAAACCGCGCTGTTGACGCTGCAAAAATGGCTATTAACAGCCCATTGTTGGAAACTTCTATCGATGGTGCAAAAGGCATTTTGCTTAACATTTCTGGTAGCTCCGATTTGAGCATCTTTGAAGTTAATGAAGCAGCTGAAATTATTTCTGAAGCAGCAGATCCTGATGCTAATATTATCTTCGGTTCTGTTATCGATGAAAGCTTGGGCGATAAAGTACAAATTACAGTTGTTGCAACTGGCTTCAATTCTAGTGCAAAAAGTGTGCCAGAATTCGGTAAAACAACGACTACATCTCGTCCGGCATCCACTACAAATTCTAACAGTGGTATCCCTGATATCCCTGTTTTCATGAAACGCTAATTTATAGAGTGTATAACTATAACATCTGTAAATAGTAACTTAGTAAGACATACTAGTAGGTATGTGTATAGGAGGTACAAATGAAAAAATTAGTATTATTAACTCTAGCAGCAACAGTTGTAGCAGGTAGCGCATTTGCTGCAGCACCTGTAACAAAAATTAGCGATGGTTCCACTAAGGTACAAGCTGATTATGCATTTAAACAACATGTATCCAAAGGTGGCGGTAATAGCAACGATGGTTTCGGTGTTTCTTTGCAACACGATCTTTCCGATAAAACTGCAGTACAATATTCTTATGATAAAGTAAATGCAAAAAATGGTGATATCAAAGATCATCAATTAGCATTAGTTTACAAAGTGCATCCAAACGTAAACATTTATGGTGCAGGTACTGCAATTCGTACAAATGACACTGAATTGGGCTTCCAAGCTGGTGTTATCGGTCATGTACCTTTAACAGAAAAAAAGTAAACGGCTTTTGCTAAAGCTGGTTGGGGCAACGATATTAAGCAAACTTACCAAGTAGGTGCTCAATACGAAGTACGCCCTGATATCGATTTAAATCTATACTATGGCTATGATAAATATAGCGTAGATAGCAACGATAAAACTGCAAAAGGTTTACACGCAGGTGTAGGCTACTCCTTCTATGAACTGGGGACCACTCTTATGAGTGGTCCTTTTTGTTATAAATTTACTGTTTTTTTTGTATATTATTAATTTTGAATCCTTTTGTATAGGATATTTGATATATTCTATACAAAGCTTACTTAATGATTAAATTGAATGTGATTAGTAAAATTTCTTATGTATACAATATATTTTCTGAATACACGTTGTATAATTAAATAAGTTTAGGTATTATAAATGTGTAATATTCATTTAAGATAGGATGGTGTAAGTTATGACAAGTGTTGCTGCAAAGCATGCAAAAGGGAAAAAATTAAAAGACGTGATCTTTGTTACTGCTGGACAAGCATTAGCTGATGCTAAAGAAAATGGTCGCGAGAACGTTGTAAACGGTACTTTAGGTGCTATTCATGATGAAGATGGCAATTTAGTTTTTCTCAAAACTGTTAAAGAAGAATATTTGGGTCTTTCTGACACTGAACATATTGGTTATGCTCCAATTGCAGGTGTTCCAGAGTTTTTAGCAGCTGCTGAGAAAGAATGTTTTGGTAATTCTCGTCCAGAAGGTCACATCCGTAGCATCGCTACAGCTGGTGGCACTGGCGGCATCCATCACTTAATTCATAACTATACTGAGCCTGGTGATGAAGTGTTAACTGCTGACTGGTACTGGGGTGCTTATAAAGTAATTTGTAGCGACATTGGTCGTACACTTGTAACGTATTCTTTATTTGATGAGCAAAATAACTTTAATCACGAAGCATTCAAAAATCGTGTAAACGAATTAGCAGCAAGACAAACAAATGTAGTAATCTTGTTTAACACACCTGGTAATAACCCAACTGGTTACTCTATTGAAGACAAAGATTGGGACTCCATCCTTAATTTCTTGAAAGAACTTGTTGCGATTGGTCGTAATAATGTTATCATTGGTATTGATGTGGCATATCTTGACTTCTCTGGTGATAGAGAGGAAGTACGTGGATTCTTTAGCAAATTTGGTCACTTGCCAAAAGCTATCCTTACATGTGTGTGCTATAGCTTGTCTAAAGGCTTTACTATGTACGGTCAACGTGTAGGTGCTATGATTGGTATTTCTGATGACGAAGAAATCGCTGATGAATTCTTAGAAATCAACAAAAATACTAGCCGTGCAACATGGTCTAATATTTGTCGTCCTGCAATGCGTACAATGGCAAATATTGTGGCAGATCCTGTTAAATTTAAAGCCTATGAAGAGGAGCGTAATAGCTATTACCAATTGATTCGCGATCGTGCTGACATCTTCAAACAAGAAGCCGCACAAGTAGGCCTTCCTATGTTGCCTTACCGCGGTGGTTTCTTCATTACAATTCCTACAGATTCTGCTAATGCTATCTGCGAAGAATTGAAGAAAGAACACGTTTATGTTATTGCTTAGCTAAGGGTATTCGTGTGGCTGCCTGTGGTATTCCTAAATTCCAAATGACTGGTTTAGCTACGAAAATCTATAATGTCATGAAACGTCTTGGCAAATTATAATAGATAATTAAAACTTATAAAAAAATCCACTTGATACTTGTATCAAGTGGATTTTTTTCTTATATTAGTGAATATCTTTATGTTCTTTTTATGTCTTTGTCAGCTTGTTTAGCCAAGTTTTCGAGCGCTTGTTTAGGAGCTGTACGTTCACCTGTTTCAGGATCCACGAATTCAACGCGGTCCAATGTATCTGTGATTTGGCCTCGAATGAAGCTTAAGTAGATTTCGTATAATTCTTTTTTTCTCTGCTAATTCCTCTGGTGTTAATTCTTGACCGGATTTTTTTCTTTGTCTGCTAGTTCATTTATGCGTTTTAATGTATCGTTAATATTACTCATATTGACCTCCTGTATTCTATATTAGAATAACAATATTTATTATAACATAGAACTAAATGAATACGTATGGTAAGATATAAGTTGTACGCGTCTGTACTTTCACAAGTGAGAAAGGAGAGCTGTATGCGTGTAACAAAAGCAATAAAGGCAGAGCAATTAAAACTATTACAAGAGCATTATTTTGATGCAAAACCTGCCCTTGAGTATACAAATGAATTTGAATTATTAGTAGCTGTTGTTTTGTCCGCTCAATGTACGGATGAACGGGTAAATATCGTAACTAAACGATTGTTCCCTGAGTTAAATCATCCGGCTAAGATGTTGGCTATTGGCGTCACTAAGCTAGAAACTCTTATTAAGGATTGTGGTCTTTATAAATCGAAGGCTAAAAACTTGATTGCTACATGCCAGATTTTAGTTGACCAATATCATGGAGAGGTACCTCGTGAGTTTGATCAACTCGTTGAATTGCCTGGTGTAGGTCGCAAGACAGCGAATGTGTTAGTATCAGTACTGTTTGGTACACCAGCTATTGCGGTAGATACTCATGTCTTTCGTGTATCAAATCGACTAAAACTAGGTATTGCAAAGACGCCAGAAGAGATGGAGTTAAAATTGCAAAAGGCTATTCCAAAAGAGGATTGGTCTGCTGCACATCACTGGTTAATTTATCATGGTCGTAAAGTATGTAAGGCTCGCAAGCCTTTATGTGACGACTGTTTCTTAAATCATCTATGTCCTTCTGCAGGAAAGGTTTAATATGAAAGCAAATAACGAAGAATTTATTACCCTTTGTGCATCTAATGGTATTGAAGGTATCGATATTGTAAATGAATTAATGCGTTTCAATGTATTAGATCAATTGATTTCTAGCAATGCTAGTTCCCGTGAGTGGGGCGTAACTCCAGAGGATTTATATGCCTTAGCTGAGAAATCTACAGTGGAGTCCTTTGGTCCTGTGCCATATGATTTGAATACATTCCAAAATCTATATGGTCCTTCTTTTAAGGTTGAACTCTTTGATTTCATCAGCGATACCGGTATTTTGGATGGTCTAGATGTAGGCACTATTTGGGAAACTCCTGTTCGTGAAAGTATTGAAGCTCATAGCAAAACAGGGGAGCTTGTTCTTTACGCCTATGTAGAAGAATATGCTGGTATGGTAGAAGAAATTCTTCAATCTTATGAAGATAAAAAGGTTGTTCTCTACACAGCATCTCCAGTATGCTATAGCATCTTATCTCGTCTATATCCAATGGCTCAAATCATTAATCATTGGCCACATCGCAGTTACTTTGACCATATCTTTACAGGTACTGTGGGGATGTTCCAATCTTCTGAAGATATTGTAGAAGAAGTGGCTAATGGTTTACATAACTTGGTGCCAGAAGGGACTGCGCAATTGTTCTTACCTGCTACGATGGCACAAAATCAATTGGGCTTAAACAATATGGCCTTACAATTCTTTTTGAACCAAAAACGTGTGGAAGTTATTCGCGAGTGGACTCCTTTAGGCGCCTATGAAATTGTATACGGTAAATATGATGTTAAAAAGATGCGCGTTGGCCTTCGTGAACGTGTAGGGAATGAGTGGAAGGCGATTAATTATATTCCATTGCCTCATGGTGTATTTGCTCAATTACCGGTATTTACAGTGTTGAATTATGGCTTATCTTTGCGCTCTATTTCATTGCCAGGTGGTCAAACCGATGTGGCGTTAGGTCAAGATGGTATTTACTGTATCGATAGTCGAGTATCTGAATTAGGTCGCAATGCTCTAGTTGAAAGTGGAGCATACTTCCTTACTTTCAAACGTCATACAGATCATGTAGACGTAGATATTACGACAGATGTACCTACAGATGATGTATACTGGATGTTCCCTGACGCAGAACTTGCTTATATGTGGTATGCGTACTTCTGCAGTACCATTGGTCAAACATTGATTCAAGAAATTTCTATGCTTGTGCAAACAGCAGAATCCTTCGGCTATATGCTTAGCAGCGTACGTCGTCGCGTTTTAGATGTAAAGATGAAGCTCAATTAATTGAATCTGTTCAGGCTGCAGATGAAGCGTATATTAACGCTGTCACAGTAGCAACAGAGAACTGGAAAGAATCAGTAGATACATTAGGGGCTCAAGTTATGCCTCCTACAACATCTATTGATATTGAAGATTACAGCGATTATAAAAACTAATTGTAAAACTTAAGCTTTTAGTTTAAAATATATCGTATCCTAAAAAATATGAACTACTAAATATAGTAGGTATGAAACATACTACACGCATGTGTAAGAAAGGAGGCACCATGGCAGTTATCAATTTTGAAATCTTCAAAGTTATCGGCACTTTGTCTGAAGATAAAGATGGTTGGAAAAAACAATTAACATGTACTAGCTGGGGCAAATACAATCCTAAGTTTGATCTTCGCGCTTGGGATAGTGAATATACAAGCATGAAAAAGGGTATTACTCTTTCTTTAGAAGAGCTTATTGCGTTGCGCGATATCCTCAACGAAAGCGACTTGGAGACTATCCTAGCTGACTCTATTGAAGAAAAACAAGCATCCAAGGAATAGTATTGGCAACTTGCATTTGTACAAGTGTCATGCTATAATCTATAAGAATAATATTGATTGTCGGAAAGAGGTGTATAGAATGAAACAAGGTATTCATCCAGACTATAAAGAAGCTACAGTAACTTGCGGTTGTGGCAACACATTCAAAACTGGCTCTGTAAAAGAAGACCTTCGTGTAGACGTTTGCTCCAAATGCCATCCGTTCTTCACTGGTCAACAACGCGCAGCTCAAGCTCGTGGTCGTATTGAACAATTTAACAAACGTTACGGCAAATAATTTGTCATGTAATGTAGCATCTATTGGCAGGGCTATGGGCTCTGCCTCTATTTGTTTATGAGAGGAGCTCTTGTGAACACAGAACGTATTAAAAAGTTTGTCGGTGGACAAGCTGTGATCGAAGGTGTCATGATGAGAGGCCCTGGCTATACGGCAACAGCTGTACGAGAGCCAGCAGGCACTATTGTAGTTCAAAAAGAGGCTACAAAATCTATTGCTGACACATATCCAATTTTGAAAAAACCATTTCTTCGTGGCTGTGTAGCTCTCTATGAATCTCTAGTGATTGGCATGAAGGCATTGTCCTTTTCCGCCAAGGCAGCTGGTGATGAAGAGGAGGAAATGTCTAATAGTGAAATTGCCATTACCATGGTTATTTCCACAGTCTTTGCGATAGCTGTATTTTTGGCTTTGCCAACATTTATCGTAAAATTTATTCCTGGTGTACAGGATAATCATGTAGTATTAAATCTCATTGAAGGTCTCATTCGTTTAGTGCTATTCTTGCTCTACATTTGGGGGATTGGTCTTACGAAGGATATTCAACGAGTTTTCCAATATCATGGGGCAGAACATAAAACAATTCATACTTATGAATTAGATTTGCCTCTTACCGTAGAAAACGTTCGTCAACAAAGTCGGTTACATGCCCGATGTGGTACAAACTTCTTACTCATCGTTATGGTGGTTAGTATCTTTGTATTTGCTTTTTTAGGTTGGCCTAACTTGCTAGAACGTATTCTGAGCCGCGTACTGCTTATGCCTGTAGTAGCAGGTATTGCGTACGAGGTTATTCGTCTTGCTGGACGCAGTGAGCATTCCTTTGTGAAAGCCATCATTAAACCGGGTCTTGTATTACAATACATGACCACACGTGAACCAGAAGATGATCAAATTGAAGTAGCTATACGTGCTCTTGAAGAGGTTCGTCCTCCTGAGAGTGATGCATATGAAGAGGAATAAACATGTTAGTAGATAAATTACAAGTTATTGAAGATAAATTTATGGACCTTGAGCAGCGCATTAGTGACCCTGAAATCATTGCTCGCCAAGATGAATGGCGTAAATTGACACGTCAACATTCCCAATTATCTGAAACAGTTGAAACATTCCGTACTTATAAAAAAAGTGTTAGCTGGCCTTGATGAAGCTATGGAAGTTATCGAAGATAAATCTTTGGATGAAGAATTCCACGAAATGGCTCAAGAGGAATTAAAAGAGTTAAAACCTCAAAAAGAGGAATTAGAAGAGAAGTTACAAATCCTCTTATTGCCTAAGGATCCTAATGACGATAAGAATATTATCATTGAGATTCGCGGTGGTGCTGGCGGTGACGAAGCAGCCTTTATTCGCAGGCGATTTGTTCCGTATGTACACAAAAATATGCGGAAAGCCAAGGGTGGCGTTGTGAGATTATCGATGCGAATGAACCTGAACTAGGTGGCTTTAAAGAGGTTGTTTTCTCTGTAGAAGGCGAGAATGTATACTCTAAGATGAAGTTTGAATCTGGTGTACATCGCGTACAACGTGTACCTGCTACAGAAACACAAGGTCGTGTACATACGTCTACAGTTACAGTAGCTGTATTACCAGAGATGGAAGATGTCGATATTGAAGTTAATGAAAAAGATTTAAAAATCGACACTTACCGTGCGAGTGGTGCAGGTGGTCAGCACATTAATAAAACTGAGTCTGCCGTTCGTATTACTCACTTACCAACTGGTATTGTTGTAGCATGCCAAGACCAACGTTCTCAGCTTAAAAATAAAGATAAAGCGATGCGCGTATTGCGTGCTAAATTACAAGACCAAGCTGAACAAGAGGCGCAAGCTAGTATGGCAGCTGATCGTAAGAGCCAAGTTGGCACTGGTGACCGTAGTGAACGTATTCGTACGTACAACTACCCACAAGGTCGCGTAACAGATCACCGTATTAACTTAACACTTTATAAACTAGACGCTGTATTAAATGGCGATCTTGATGAAATAATTCAAGCCTTAAATGCTGCTGACCAAGCGGCAAAAATGCAGGAGGCTAATACAAATGCATAAGGAGATTTGGACAATCGGTCGTATTCTCCAGTGGACAGAGCAGTACTTTCAAAGCAAGGAGATGGATACACCTCGACTTGATGGGGAAGTACTGCTTTCTCACGTTTTAGGTAAAGATCGTATTTATCTATATACCCACTATGACCAACCTCTAATTCAGGAGGAGCTAGATGCCTTTAGACCACTTGTACAGCAAAGAGCTAAGGGATATAGTGTAGCATCTATTACGGGGCAAAAGGACTTTATGGGCCTTACCTTTAAGGTGAACGATAAAGTTTTAATTCCGCGACCTGATACGGAAACATTGATTGAACATGTACTAGATACGTATTCTGAAGATTGCACTATGCGTATTCTTGATGTATGTACTGGTCCAGGGACGATATTGCTAAGTTTATTACATTATTTGCCAAATGCAGTAGGTGTAGGGTTAGACATCTCTACAGATGCTTTGCCACTAGCTAGAGAGAATGCAGACTTCTTTAACTTAACTGAACGAGTTGAATTTAAAGAATCTGATATGTTTTCAGCTTTGCGTGGAACGGATGAGAAATTTGACTTCATCGTTTCTAATCCGCCATATATTCGTACTGGTGATGCAAAGATGTTGTCTCAAGATGTGTTAAATGAGCCTCATATTGCGTTATTTGGTGGAGAGGATGGACTGGTATTCTATCGTATTCTCGCCAGAGAATGTGGTGCTTATTTAGAAACTAATGGTCGCGTAGCCTTTGAGGTTGGCTATGACCAAGCTGAGGCGGTAAGAAAACTATTAGAAGCAACCGGTCAATATTCAAATATTCAATTTATAGCTGATCTAGGCGGACATAATCGCGTAGTTACAGCTGTGTATGAGGGCTAATATGGATACTAAAATTATTACAAATTCATCTGAACAAGATATAGATATGTTAGCCCGTGCTTTACGCAATGGTGAATTGGTATCTATACCGACAGAAACTGTATATGGTTTGGGTGCTAATGGTCTAGATCCAGAGGCGATGGATAAAATCTATGCTGCCAAAGGCCGTCCATCAGATAATCCATTGATTTTGCATATTCCCAATAGTGAAAGTATTAAACCATTAGTCACTGAAGTTTCTTCAACGGCTCAAGCCTTGATGGATAATTTTTGGCCAGGACCTTTAACGATTACACTACCTAAGTCTGATTTAGTACCAGACCGTGCAACAGGTGGATTGCCTCGTGTAGCGCTTCGCTGTCCTGATCATGATGGATGTCGCGTGTTGTTACAGCGTGCAGGTATACCTATAGCAGCGCCAAGTGCTAATATTTCAGGCCGTCCCAGTCCAACTACAGCTCAAGATGTATATAACGATATGAATGGTCGCATTTCTTATATTTTAGATGCTGGTCCTTGCACAATCGGAGTAGAGTCAACTGTAGTAGAAGTGCATGATGATAAAGTTATTATTTTACGACCAGGTGGGATTACAAAGGCACAGCTAGAAACTGTTGTTTCCAATGTCGAATACGATACAGCCTTAGTAAGTGCTGAAACTAAACCTAAGGCGCCTGGTATGAAGTATACACATTATGCTCCTGATGCACCTATGACTGTTGTCGTTGGTACTCCAGAATCTGTAGCTAATACGTTTAATGAACTTTCTAAGGTATAGAAGGGCCTATTGGCTGTTTAGTAAGTCATGAGACCTATGAGCTTATTAAAGACGATTCGCGTTTCATGTGCCATTGTTTTGGACATCATGGAGATGCACTAGCATTAGGCCATGACTTTTATAAAAGCCTATTACATTTTAACGAAAATCGTGTTACCCTAATCTTAGCAGAAGGTGTGAATGATGACGGTTTTGGCGTTGCCATTATGAACCGAATGGAAAAAGCATCCGGTCATCATATCATTTATAAGTAAATTTTCTAACATTATAAATGTCCACTGATAATAGAAATATGTCTTTACATATTGGATATTTTTTTGCTATAATGTATAAAGTAATCACAAAATGTGATTAAGTAAGGATGTTATTATGAATATTTTATTTGTATGTACCGGTAATACTTGCCGTAGTCCTATGGCAGAAGGAATTACACGGGCCCTTGCAGCGGAGCAACATAAGGATGTAACGACTGTATCAGCTGGTCTATTTGCCGCTTATGGAGCAAAGCCGACTGAACAAGCCGTTGTAGCTGTCCGTTCCATTGCTGATATTTCTGACCATGAATCGAGACCATTAACTATGGAGCTCGTCAATGCAGCAGATCTAATCATCGGTATGACGAAAGATCATAAATCCGTACTACTTCGCCAATTCCCGTTTGAGGAAGGTAAAATCAAAACGATTTCCGAGTGGGGTGGTCAAGATGGTGATGTTACTGACCCATATGGCGCTGATCAAATCATATATAATCAATGTGCGGAGCAAATTTATCATTTAGTTGAGGAAGGCCTTAAAACAGCCCCTCAGAAAGCATAGGAGATGATATTATGAAGGTTGCAATCGGTTGTGATCATGGCGGATTGAATTTAAAAGCATCCGTTAAAGAAGTATTAAGTGCATTGGGACATGAAGTAGAAGATTTTGGCTGTCATACAGCGGAATCTTGCGATTATCCAGATATTGCCGTACCTGTAGCAAATGCAGTCGTGTCTGGTAAAGCAGATCGCGGTATTCTAATTTGTGGTACTGGCATCGGTATTGGTATTGCAGCAAATAAGATAGCGGGCATTCGAGCTGCTCTTTGTCATGATACATTCTCTGCGCACGCATGTCGTGAACACAATAATGCAAATATCCTTACAATGGGGGAACGCGTTATTGGTCCTGGCCTTGCTAAAGATATCGTTACTATTTGGATGGCAACGGAATTTGAAGGTGGTCGTCACGAACGCCGTGTAGAGAAAATTAAAGCATTAGAGAAATAATACATCATTACCTATAGATATTTGTTTTGTACGAGGAGGATACTCATGAGTTTCTTAGAAAAACAAGACCCTAATATTCAAGCTGTTATCAATCAAGAATTGGCACGTCAACGCGATAAATTAGAAATGATCGCTTCTGAAAACTTTGTTTCTCAAGCAGTAATGGAAGCTCAAGGCAGCGTATTAACTAACAAATATGCAGAAGGGTATCCTGGCAAACGCTATTATGGCGGTTGTGAAAAATGTTGACGTTATCGAAACATTGGCTATCGAACGTGCAAAACGCTTGTTTGGCGCTGAACATGCTAACGTACAACCTCATTCTGGCTCCCAAGCTAACTTTGGTGTGTACTTTGCATTATTGCAACCTGGCGACACTATCGTGGGTATGAACTTGTCCCACGGTGGTCATTTGACTCATGGTTCTCCAGTTAACGTATCTGGTACATATTTCAATGTAGTACCTTACGGTGTAGATGCAGAAACACAACAAATCGACTATGATGAGTTCCGTAAAATTGTATTAGAAGCAAAACCTAAATTGATTATCGCTGGTGGTAGTGCATATAGCCGTCAAATCGACTTCAAGAAAATGGCTGAAGTCGCTCACGAAGTAGATGCTATCTTTATGGTAGATATGGCTCACTTTGCAGGTCTTGTAGCAGCGGGCTTACATCCAAACCCTGTAGAATATGCTGATATCGTAACTACTACAACTCATAAAACATTGCGTGGGTCCTCGTGGTGGTTTGATTCTTTGCAAAGAAAAATATGCTAAAGCAATCGATAAATCTATCTTCCCTGGTATCCAAGGTGGTCCTTTGATGCATGTTATCGCTGCTAAAGCTGTTGCCTTAGGCGAAGCATTACAACCTGAATTCAAAGTATATGCGCAACAAATTATCGACAATGCAAAAGCATTGGCTGCAGCATTGCAAGATAAAGGCTTAACAATCGTTTCCGGTGGTACAGATACTCACGTTATGCTTGTAGATGTTCGCAGCACTGGCTTAACAGGTAAAGAAGCAGAACACTTACTCGATGAAGTAGGTATTACATGTAACAAAAATACAATTCCATTCGATCCAGCTAGCCCATTCGTAACAAGCGGTATCCGTCTTGGTACGCCAGCGCTTACAACTCGTGGTTTACAAGTGAAAGATATGGAAGAAATTGCTGATATTATTGCAGCAGTTCTTAAACAATCCTGAAGATAAAGCTGTTCATGAAGAAGCTAGCAAACGCGTAGCTGCACTTTGTGAAGCGTATCCATTGTACTAATCTAATAGATTAATGACAGTCATTACATATTCATAGGCCCTACAAGTCTATAAGTAATACAAAAGGGATGTGCCTTGTCACATCCCTTTTAATATTTTTATGGCACTATTTCTCCATTCTATGATAGAGTTAATATGATAGTTAAATTGCTACAAAGAGATACGTATATTGTTTTATAGGAGGACAGTCATGAAAGTTAATGTTATGACACATCCGTTGATTCAACACAAAGTTACATTGATGCGTGATGTACAAACAGGGTCAAAAGACTTCAGACAACTACTTGATGAAATTACTATGTTGATGGGGTATGAAATTACACGCAACTTACCACTTGAGGATGTAGAGGTAGAAACACCATTAATGAAAATGACTGGTAAACGTATTGCAGGTAAAAAATTAGGTATTATTCCAATTCTTCGTGCTGGCCTTGGCATGGTAAATGGTATGCTTAGCTTAATTCCAACTGCAAAGGTTGGTCATATCGGCTTATACCGTGATCCTGAAACTTTAAAACCAGTAGAATACTACTGCAAATTGCCAACTGATGTAAGCGAACGCGATTTCATCGTAACTGACCCAATGCTGGCAACTGGTGGTAGCGCAGCAGCAGCTATTACTTTGTTAAAAGAAAAAGGTGCTCAACACATCAAATTGATGTGCCTCGTAGCGGCTCCAGAAGGCGTTGAAGTTGTAAATAAAGAACATCCTGATGTGCCTATTTACGTAGCAGCACTTGATGAAAAACTCAATGATCATGGTTACATCTTGCCTGGTTTAGGCGATGCTGGTGACCGTATCTTCGGTACAAAATAAATTAAAATAAACGACATACTTTTAGGCATAAAACTTGTATTAAATTGCCTCAAAAGTATGTCGTTTTCTGCTATTTAGGGTTGAATAAAATTCACATAGGGTATAAAATAAATGTGTAAAGGTATTTTTTTATTTTAGGTGGGACGAATTTTGTTCACATGGGACGAAAAACGATTCATACAATCCCAACGGGTAAAGGAGGGACCCGATGAACGAGTTTCTAATGATATGTGAACGTATTGTTCCTGAAATCGTTAGCGTATTAAAGGAGCGATACAAGATACTAAACCACCTTGTTTATGAAGAGCCTATAGGCCGCAGGACATTAGCTACAGCGACGGACCTTCCAGAGCGAACCGTACGAAGTCATATTGAGTTGATGCGTGCAAATGGTCTAGTAGACATTTATAAACCGGGGATTTTTCTCACTGACGAAGGACAATCAATTGTTCCGAAGTTACGAAATTTTTTAAACGAACTAGATCGTATTAACGAACTAGAAAGCCGATTGACGGAAGCACTTTCCATCGATAGGGTTATCATTACACCTACAGAAGGAACGTTAATGGTTAAAAAACTCGGCTTCGCTGCGGCAAAACTGTTACAGGAGTTATTAGAGCCTGATTCAGTAGTGGCTATTAGTGGTGGTAGCACCATGGCAGCGGTAGCGGAAGAAATGCCGATTTTACCATTTAATCCTACTGTAGTACCAGCTCGTGGTGGTGTTGGAGCGGTAGTGGAATACCAAGCTAATGTCATCGCTTCTGTACTGGCTGAACGACTTCGTGGGACTTACAAGATGCTTCATTTACCAGATGGGCTTTCACAAGACTCATTGCATATGCTCATGACTTGTGAACCGCAAATCAAGGAAATTAGCGATCTCATTAGTAGGACTGATGTATTGTTGTTTGGCATTGGTACAGCCATGCGCATGGCCGATCAGCGTCACATTGCTGATGAGGTACGCAAGCAATTGGTAGATAATCATGCTGTAGGCGAGGCGCTGGGACAATATTGTGATATGGATGGCAAGTTGATTTATTCCACTAATAATATTGGTTTATCCTTGCCTGATGTAGCAAAGGTGCCAAATGTTATTGCTGTAGCAGGTGGACAAGAGAAGGCGAGCGCAATTATAGGTGTCATGCGAGCTTGCCAGAAAGGTATACTCATCATTGATGAGCAAGCCGCCGAAGGCATGCGTCAATTGTTACAAATTTCTGCCTTATAGGCGAATGAGTAGTTATAAATTTTAGTTTGAATTTGGTTAGAATTTTTGTTATTAGGAGGATCTAACAATGGCAGTAAAAAGTTGGTATTAACGGTTTTGGTCGTATCGGTAAATGTGTAGTTCGCGCAGCGATTAATAATCCTGACGTAGAAGTTGTGGCGATTAATGCAACTGGTGATAATGAAGGTACTGCATTATTATTAAAATACGACTCTGTACACGGTACAATTCCTAACGAAGTAACATTCGATGAAGACAACCTTTATGTTGATGGTAAAAAAATCCGCGTATTCCACGACCGCGATGCTTCCAAATTGCCTTGGTCTGAAGAAGGCGTAGAAATCGTAATTGAATGTACAGGTAAATACCGCGATGCAGAAGAAGCAAAAGTTCATTTAGAACAACCTACAGTTAAAAAAGTATTGATTTCTGCTCCTGGTAAAAACGAAGACTTAACTATGGTTATGGGTGTTAACCAAGATATGTACGATCCTGCAAAACACCACATCATCTCCAATGCATCTTGCACAACAAACTGCTTAGCTCCATTCGCTAAAGTATTGTGCGATGAATTCGGCATTAAACGCGGCATGATGACTACAATTCATTCCTATACTAATGACCAAAAAATTCTTGATGCGCGTCATAAAGACCCTCGCCGTGCTCGTGCAGCAGCTATGTCCATCATCCCTACAACTACTGGCGCAGCTAAAGCTGTAGCTTTGGTATTGCCTCAATTAAAAGGTAAACTTGATGGTTTTGCATTGCGTGTTCCTACTCCAGACGTATCTGCTACAGACCTTGTTTGCGAACTTGAAAAACCAGCTACTAAAGAAGAAATCAACGAAGCATTCCGCAAAGCAGCAGCTGGCGAATTAAAAGGTATCCTTGGTGTATCCGATGTGCCATTGGTATCTTGTGACTTCGGTTCTGACCCTCGTAGCTCCATTGTTGATGCTGATTTAACAATGGTTATGGACGGTAACATGGTTAAAATCGTTTCTTGGTATGATAACGAATGGGGTTACTCCGAACGTCTTATCGACATGGCAGCATTCGTAGCAAGCAAAGGCTTATAATCGGGAGGCTTGATGAAACAAACAATCGAAGGTTTACAAGTAGCTAATAAAACAGTATTTGTTCGTGTTGATTTTAATGTACCTATGAAAGACGGTGTCATCACTGATGACACTCGTATTCGTAGTGCATTACCTACTATTAACTATTTAGTAGAACAAGGTGCAAAGGTTATCCTTGCTTCTCACTTTGGTCGTCCAAAAGGGGAACGTAAGCCTGAAATGTCTTTGGCACCATGTGCGAAACATTTATCTGAGCTTATCAACAAACCTGTAGCATTCGTAGATGACTGCATTGGTCCTAAAGTTGAAGAGGCTGTGAAAGCATTACAACCTGGCGATGTATTAATGCTTGAAAACTTGCGTTACCACAACGAAGAAACTAAAAATGATCCTGAGTTTGCTAAACAATTGGCCTCTCTTGCGGACGTAGCCATCAACGATGCATTCGGTGTATCTCACCGTAATGCAGCATCCGTAGTTGGTATTGCTGATTATATCCCTATGGCTGCAGGCTTCTTGCTCAAAAAAGAAATTGATGCATTAAGTGCAGCTGTTGTGCATCCTAAAACACCTATGGCGGCAATCATTGGTGGTGCAAAAGTAACAGATAAAATTTCTGTTATTTCTAATCTTTTGCCTAAAGTTGATGTAATGATCATCGGTGGTGGCATGGCTAAATGCGTTCATTAAAGCACAAGGTTGCAACATTGGTCGCTCCTTATTTGAAGAAGGTCAAGAAGCTATCGCTACAGACCTTGTTATGGAAGCTCGCGTAGCAGGTGCTAAATTATTAACACCTATCGATGCTGTAGTAGCTGATGCTTTCAGCAACGATGCTAACACTAAAATCGTTGACGTCGAAAATATCGAAGATGGCTGGATGGTTCTAGATATTGGCCCTAAAACTCGTGAACTCTATGTAGAGGCATTGGCGCCAATGAAGACTATTATTTGGAATGGTCCTATGGGCGTATTTGAAATGGAAAACTTTGCAGCTGGTACGAATGCAGTAGCGAAAGCTGTAGCTGAATCTGATGCGATGACTATCGTTGGCGGTGGCGACTCTGTAGCAGCCATTGAAAAAAGTGGCTTGGCAGATAAAATTAGCCATATCTCCACAGGTGGTGGTGCATCTTTAGAATTCCTAGAAGGCAAAATCCTACCAGGTATTGCTGCATTGTCTGAGGCATAATATGAGAAAACCTATTATTGCAGGAAATTGGAAAATGAATGGCACCATTGCGTCTGGATCAATTCTGATCGAAGCGTTTAACAGCGTGTTGCAAGATATGGAATTATCCTGTGATGTAGTTGTTTGCCCGCCTTTCACAGCTATTGAGCGTGCTGTAGCGCTGACGCGTAACACAGCGATTGAGGTAGGCGCACAAACTATGGATTATCATGATGCTGGTGCGTTCACTGGTGAAATTTCACCACTTATGCTTACAGAGGTAGGCGTTAATTATGTCATTATCGGTCATTCTGAGCGCCGCGAATATTATGGCGAAACAGATGAGACGGTAAATGCCAAAATTAAGAGTGCATTCCATCATAATTTAAACCCTATTGTCTGTGTTGGTGAAAGTTTAGAACAACGTGAAGCTGGTCATACTATTGATTGGATTACATCTCAACTAAAAGGGGGGCCTTGTCTGATATTCCTAAAGAACAAGTGAGTCAACTCATTATTGCGTACGAACCAATTTGGGCTATTGGGACTGGCAAGACCGCAACAGCTGAACAAGCTGAAGAGGTGTGTAAAGCCATTCGCGATTACATTCGTTCTTTATATGATGATGAAGCCGCTGATGCCGTGCGTATCCAGTATGGCGGTAGCGTTAAATCTGAAAATGCACTAGAAATTCTAGGAGAACCAAATATTGACGGTGCTCTTGTAGGCGGTGCATCCCTAGTAGTTGATGAATTTATTGATATTATTAAAGCGGCGAATCAAGTAAGCGCTTAATATGAGGTTAGAAATGGCTAAATTAGAGGCTCCCGTAATGCTAGTCATCTTAGATGGCTTTGGCATGGGGGATCGATCAGATACAACCAATGCTGTAGTACAGGCGAAGCCGCTCTGTTTTAATCAATTATGGGATACGTATCCACATACAAAATTGGAAGCATCAGGGCTTGCGGTAGGCCTTCCAGAAGGTCAAATGGGAAACTCTGAAGTCGGCCATTTAAACCTTGGTTCTGGTCGCATTGTGTACCAAGATTTGACTCGTATTACTAAAGACGTTGAATCTGGTGAGTTTTATAATCGCCCTGTTATGCAGGAACTATACGAAGTTGCTAAAAAACAAAGCTTACATCTTATCGGTCTAGTATCTGATGGCAATGTACATTGCTCTTTAGATCACATTAAGGCAGTTATCAAAGGGGCTCATGATCATGGTATTGAGCACGTTTATGTACATGCTTTGCTCGATGGTCGTGATGTAGCTCCTCAATGTGCGCAAGGCTATTTAAAAGACTTAGAAGCGTATATGGCAGAGCTACACTGTGGTAAGATTGCTACTGTGAGTGGTCGGTACTATGCAATGGACCGCGATAATCGATGGGACCGTGTTGAGTTAGCATATAATGCTATTGTACATGGTCAAGGTGAAATGGCAGATTCTGCTTGTAAAGCAGTGCAACAGTCCTACGACAAAGATGCAGCAGATGAGTTTGTTCTTCCTACAGTCATTGATGCTGAAGGGACTATCAAAGATGGAGATGCAGTTATCTTCTGTAATTTCCGTCCAGACCGTGGGCGTGAGCTTACAAAAGCCTTAGTGTTGCCTGACTTTGATGGTTTTAAACGAGAACAACTATCCTTGTATATGGCGACTATGACCAAGTACGAAGATGGTTTGCCAGTTCATATCGTATACGAAAAAGATACCTTATCTGAAACATTAGGCGAAGTACTAAGCACTGGTGGTTATCGTCAACTGCGCATTGCTGAAACAGAGAAATATGCTCATGTAACGTATTTCTTCAACGGCGGTAAAGAGGAACCATTTGAAGGTGAAGACCGCGTTCTCGTGAAATCCCCTCAAGTGGCTACCTATGATTTACAGCCTGAGATGAGCGCTTATGAAGTGACTGATAAAGTTGTACAAGCTATTCAAGATGAAACGTATGACATGATCATCTTAAACTTTGCAAATCCAGATATGGTGGGTCATACAGGTAGTTTGAAGCAGCTGTTAAAGCAGTTCAAGCCGTAGATACTTGCTTAGGTCGTATTGTAAAGGCTATACGCAGTAAGAATGGTCACTTGTTAATTACGGCAGACCATGGTAATGCTGAGCTCATGGTAAATCATGAAACTGGCAAAGTTCATACGGCGCATACTACAAACTTAGTTCCTTTAATTTTAATGAGTGACACACTAAAAACAGCTACTTTAGAAGCTGGTAAACTATGTGATATTGCTCCAACTTTATTAGACTTGGCTGGCATAGAACAACCAAAATCTATGACAGGCCATAGTTTAGTACATAAAGCATAATTTTGAGATCTAACTTTCACTACAGTTAGACCTAATCGATACATAACGGTGGAATATTTTTAATAACTCCACATTAGATTTATGAGGTGATAAAATGGCAGTAATTGAACAAGTCATTGCAAGAGAAATTTTAGATTCCCGCGGTAACCCAACTGTTGAAGTTGAAGTATGTTTAGAAGATGGCACTATTGCTACAGCAGCTGTTCCATCTGGTGCTTCTACTGGTATGTTTGAAGCCGTAGAATTGCGCGATGGCGATAAATCCCGTTACCTTGGTAAAGGTGTTTTAAAAGCTATCGACAATGTAAATGCTAAAATCGGCCCTGCACTTATCGGTTATGATGCTACAGAACAAGTGGCAATCGATAACTTGATGTTGAAATTAGATGGCACAGATAATAAATCTAACCTTGGTGCTAATGCAATCCTTGGTGTATCTATGGCAGTAGCTCGTGCAGCAGCTGAATCCTTAGATTTGCCATTGTTTGCATACCTTGGTGGCTTTAACGCAAAAGAATTGCCAGTTCCTATGATGAATATCTTGAACGGTGGAGCACATGCGGATAACAACGTAGATATTCAAGAGTTTATGATCATGCCTGTAGGCGCTGAATCCTTTGCAGAAGCTCTTCGCAGCTGTGCAGAGGTATACCATACATTGAAATCCGTACTTCATGGCAAAGGTCTTAGCACTGCAGTAGGTGACGAAGGTGGTTTTCGCTCCTAACTTGGCATCTAACGAAGAAGCATTGGAAGTAATCTGCGAAGCTATTAAAGCAGCTGGTTATGAACCTGGTAAAGACTTCAAATTGGCTCTTGATTCTGCATCTTCTGAATTCTATGAAGACGGCAAATACAATTTAGCTGGTGAAGGTAAAGTTAAAACAGCAGCTGAAATGGTAGATTTCTACGAATATCTAGTAGGTAAATATCCAATCGTATCCATCGAAGATGGTCTTGCTGAAGAAGATTGGGAAGGCTGGAAAGTATTAACAGATCGTCTTGGCGACCGCGTACAACTTGTTGGTGACGATTTATTCGTAACTAACACAAAACGCTTTAGCTCGTGGTATTGAGCTTGGTGTAGGTAACTCTATTCTTGTAAAAGTTAACCAAATTGGTACCCTCACTGAAGCTTTCGATGCTATGGAACTTGCTAAACGCGCTGGTTACACTTGCGTAGTATCTCATCGCTCTGGCGAAACAGAAGATACATTCATCGCTGATATTGCAGTAGCTGTAAATGCTGGACAAATTAAGACTGGTGCACCAGCTCGTTCTGAACGTGTAGCTAAATACAATCAATTGCTTCGTATTGAAGAAATGTTATACGAAACAGCACAATATAAAGGTAATGACGTATTCTACAACTTAAAATAAGATACATTATATCTAATAGTCCAATAAGGGCGCCCTTCGGGGCGCCTTTTTTGTATACTCAAAAATAGAAAAGTTTTCGCTTCGTGGATTTTTAAAAATAAAAAAGGAATTTTGGGGATGATGTCGAAACCTATAACGCCATACGCTAGTGTGAGGTAAAAACATACCGCAAGGTATTGGAGGTGACCATGTATGTAGACGTGACATTAGACGATATTATTTTGTATGCCTTAGAACATCATGTAAGCGATATTCACTTTGATCCTGTTAAAAGTGGTGTGCATGTTCGACTACGACAAGATGGACTGTTACAAAATTACATGACAGTATCTAATGAAGATGCGGAGCTTATTATTAATCGCATCAAGGTTTGTAGTTCATTAGATATTAGCGAGAAAAGATTGCCTCAAGACGGCCGTTGGGCTTGGAGTCATAAAGATAAAGCCATAACAATGCGTGTATCTACTTTGCCCAGCTTATACGGCGAGACTTTAGTCTGTCGCCTTATGGGCAATGAGGGCAGTCATAAAGACCTTAAAGCTTTAGGCATGCGTACAGATATTTTTGAACACATCGGGCAATTACTAAAACGTCCTTATGGCTTATTGCTCATCTGCGGGCCTACGGGCAGTGGCAAAGACGGCTACTCTATATGCCATGCTCCGCATGTTAAATTTAAAGGAAACAAAGCTCATATGTCTAGAGGACCCCGTAGAGGCTGAAATTAAAGGGGCCATCCAAATTGCTATCAATGAGAAGATTGGCTTTACCTTTGCAAAAGGCCTTAGATCTGTACTACGCCAAGATCCCGATACGATTATGATTGGTGAGATTAGAGATAAGGAGACTGCAGAGCTCGCCGTTAAAGCTGCTTTAACGGGACATCGCGTATTGTCTACCATTCACACAAATACTGCTATGGGCGTAGTAACGCGGCTCATGGATATGGGGGTAGAACCATATTTAATTCGAGCTACCTTAATGGGGGCTATTGCACAACGACTAGTTAGAAAATTCGATGGTACAGCGTACCATGGGCGGACAGCACTCTTTGAATTTTTAGAGATTCCAGCTAATTCGGCCTGTTGGGACCGATTAGAAACACATGTATTACTATCATTAGAGGATTCTGCCCGTGAGGCCGTATCTCAGCATGTTACATCTATTGAGGAGGTGCATCGTTGTGGACTCATGCTGTAATAGTGAAAGTTTAGAAACTATTGTAGAACAAGCAATACAGTTATCATCAACAGATATTCATCTACAATGTGGACAGCCTATATATTTGCGACATGGTGATGGATTAAAGGCTACTAGCTTTGTGTGTACGACAGCCTTAGTCGAAGATATTTTACGGCGATGTGGTATAGCATCCTACGAATGGCAATCCATTGATGAAGCATGCTCTTGTTGTGGTGTGCGCATTCGCGTTCATCTATATCGGGCTAATCAAACTATATGTGGTACATTGCGCTTACTCTGTCATCAACAACTTTCATTAGATGATAACAGTGAAGGGCAACTGCTACAAAAATTATGTGAGGCCCATGATGGTTTATTGCTCGTCTGTGGTCCTACGGGCAGTGGTAAAAGCTTCACCTTAGCTTGTTGTATTGATTATATTAATCAGACAATGGAGCGTCATATCATCACCTTAGAAGACCCTATCGAGTTTGAATTTAAGCCTAAAAGATCTTTAATTCATCAAAGGCAATTAGGTGCCGATATTAAGTCTATGTCTGACGGTATTCGAGATGCCTTGCGGGAGGATCCAGATGTCATTATGGTAGGAGAACTTCGCGATCGTGAAACCTTGGAGGCTGCACTTCATGCGGCAGAGACGGGGCATCTTGTGATGGCTACTATGCATACACAAAGGGCTGTAATGGCTGTTCATCGTATGATATCTCTTTTCCCAGGAGAGCAACAAGAAGAGGTACGCAGTCAAATATCTCAAGTGTTACGTGCCGTTATATGTCAGCGACTACTTAGGTGGAATAAGAAGTTCATTACGATTCGTGATATTTTACTAAATACCCATGCAGTAGCAAATTTAATTCGCACTCGTAAGGAACCTCAAATTATTTCCATTCAAGAAACACAATTACCTATGAAAACACTAGAAATGGCTGTGAGAGATGTGAAGGCACAATATGGCTCTCAACAACAACTACATACGCTATTAGATCAACAATTATCGTAGGTGAATACATGGAGGCTTATGGATATGTCGTAAAAAATGAGAATAATGAAACAGAAAAAGGGGTGATGTGGGGCGATTCAGAACAGGAGATTGCAACACGGCTAAAACGCGATGGATACAAGATTTATAAAATATCTTTACAAGTAGAAAAGAAGAAACATAAATGGAATCATGCTATGGTGGTCGATGTAACCTATCAACTAGGATTACTGATAGAGTCTGGTGTGCCTTTACGAAGGGCTTTACAGTTACTCTGTCAGGGAAAACGAGGTTTGCTATATACAGCCCTCTATGAATCGATTGAGAGGGGCCAAACCTTATCGCAAGCATTACGTAGTGAAGGTTGTCCTGCTATAGCCTTAGCACTACTAGAAAGTGGAGAGGCAGCAGGCACCTTAGGTGAAAGCTTACAATACATTTCACGTCACTACGATTGGGAACGACAACTCCGACAAAAGGTTATGAGTGCTATTTCTTATCCTATATTTCTTCTTCTCATGATGAACGTATTCTTTCTCGTTACCATCCTGTTTATCATTCCATCCTTTGAAAAGGTTTTTACTACCATGCATATTACATTACCATTGATGACACGA
>BNJV01002742.1_pt1 | contig 182230 bp, 225 predicted proteins | sample 8540591 | NCBI WGS metagenome assembly BNJV01 (sample SAMD00202457, study PRJDB9452) | human saliva metagenome | host: Homo sapiens | reverse complement strand
CAAAGGATGTGATTTTATCAAACTCTGGTCTGTTCTCTATCAATATTTTAGCTCCACCAAAAACAATTTACTTTTTCACTCAAAGAGTACCTTACTATTTGTCTGTGTTCATACTTAGGATTCAAGCTCACAATCACACACTCAGCGGTTCGGACTTACCGTATCATTTCGTCGGTACCTTTCCTCATTCTACAAGTCCTATCCAATAACTTCGTTGATACCTCAGCTCGTACAAGTAGTGATACCGCCTCAACGTGATGTGTCTTTGGGACTCAAAAGATTTGGGGAACCTTTTGAGGATTAACTACGTTTCTCCAACAAGCTTACACACTCCACGTGGTGCGTTTGAGGAAAAAGATCAACCGGCTGGACTTTCTTCAACTCATATCCCAATTCTTGGTAGAGTTTGATATCACGCGCCATAGTAGCGACATTACAGGAGATATAGGCGATGCGGTCTGCTCCTGTTTGAGCGCTTGACTTGATAAAGCTTTCTGTAAGACCCTTGCGTGGTGGGTCCACTAGAATAAGACTTGGTTGAATCCCATCTTTGAGCCAATTTTTCATAGCATTTTCAGCTGTGTCACAGACATAGTGGGCATTTGAAATATTATTCAGTTGGGCATTCTTCTTGCTATTCTCAACCGCTTCTGGAATCACTTCGACACCATAGACTTCCTTGACGAGTTTCGCAACAGAGAGGGCCAATCGTTCCTATACCAGAATAGGCATCAATAACCACATCATCTTCTTTTAATTCAGCAAAGTCAATGGCCGTTTGATAAAGTTTTTCCGCCATTTCTGTATTAACTTGGTAAAAGGCTGGACCAGAGATTTGGTAGTCATTTCCCAGCATCTGGTCAGTGATAAAGTCTTGTCCATAAAGGGTGCGCCATTCCTTACCAAAAATAGCATTGGTGTTCTGATCGTTGATATTTTGCATAACAGACACAATGTCTGGGAACTGCTTGATTAATTGTTCAATCAATTGGTCAACACGAAAAACTTTGGGACGAGTTGTTACCAAAATGACCATGATTTGTCCTGAATAGTGCCCCCGACGCACCACAAGGTTTCGAATCAAGCCAGATTGTTCCTTTTCATCATAAGGTTTCAGGTCGTAACGACGGAGCAAGTCACGTAGAGCTACTACTACCTCGTCAATCACGGAATCTTGGATAAAGAAATCTTCCAGTGGCATGAGGTCGTGGGAATTCTTACGGAAAAATCCAGTTTCCAAGACACCATTAACACGACGAACAGGGACCTGTGCTTTGTTGCGGTACTTAACTGGGTTTTCCATACCAAGCGTTTCAGCAACCTCTACATCCGTAATTCCAGCAATCTTGTAAAGACTATCCTTGACTTGCTTGGTTTTAAACTTGAGCTGTTCTGGATAGGCAAGATGATAAATCCGCGATTCCTGAACGCAGGTAAGCCAAATCTAGATCTTGATTACGGTGTGGTGATTGGACAAGGTATTCTTCAACCTTCCCAAAACCAATCTTTTTATTAACCTTAAGGACACGCATAAGGATTTTTTCACTCGGTAAAGCATTCTCTACAAAAAAGACCAAACCATCTACCTTAGCCACTCCTGCACCTTCATGGGTCAAGTCAACAATTTCAACTTCTACAATATCATTTTTCTTTAACATTCTCTTCTCTTTCTATTGGCCGACAAAAAAGACGGCAACGTTACGGTTACCATCTATTATACCATGAAATTTGTAATCAGATTCTCTTTATCTATGCTAGTTCATTGCTTTAAAAGCTGCTTCTGCATCCGCATTGCTGATGACACCAAATTGAATCTTTCCAATCTTTCCTTGGCTATCAATTAAATATTCTGTAGGAATGCTTCGAATTTGATAAGCTTGGAAGGTGGTTGCTTTGGTATCATAAAGCACTGGGATATCCTTATAACCTTGATCTTGGAACCATTGTGGGAATTGCTCGACAGTTTTTTCACCTTGAATACCTGGTGCAATGACACTAAGAATTTCAAAATCACGATCTGGTTTTGCAGCTAATTCCATCAACTCAGGCATACTTTTCTTACATGGACCACACCAGGAAGCCCAAAACTTCAAATAGACTTTTTTACCTTTATAATCAGATAACTTAACTTCTTTACCATCCATAGATTGCAATGTGAAGTCTGGAGCATCTTTTCCAACAGCAATTTGTTGTACAGTCGTTTGTTGTTTTGGCTGTTGTGGAGCTTGAGTCTTTTTAGTCTCTTCCTCACCACAGGCTATCAATACGACTAATGACAAGAGGCTTAAGCCAGTAAATATTACTTTTTTCATTTGTTCTCCTTTATTCAAAAATTCCAGCTAGAACATTTACTTGTCCTAATAGTAATAAAATTCCCATTAAAATAATGAGGAAACCACCAATTTTCTTTAGTAGCATCATATGGCGCTTGATTTTACTAAAATAAGGCATCACTACTCCTGAAGCTAGAGCCAAGACCAAGAAAGGAAGGGCCATGCCCAGAGTGTAAATAAGAGTATAAATAACTCCTTGCCAAGCGCCATTGCCCCCAGAAGCCGCAAGCGCTAAAACAGAACTTAAAACTGGACCGATACATGGCGTCCAACCGAAGCTAAAGGTAATACCGAGTAAAAAGGCAGACCAATAACGATTGGATTCTGATTTTTTAAGGGTAAAGCTTTTTTGAAACTCTAGTTTCTTAAAATGAAAAATTTCCATCTGGTGTAGACCTAAAATGATAATAATCGTCCCCATGGTATAACGAAACCAATTGGCATAGAGAATATGACCAAAGTAACCAGCACCAAAGCCTAGAATAAAGAAAATGAGTGAAATACCTGCGATAAAGCAAAGTGTTCGAATCAAACCGGACCAAAGAACCTTTCTCCCAAACAAGGAAAAACTTTTTGCACTTTCCTGATCATCCAATAAAATCCCAGCATAGACTGGCAGAAGTGGAAAAATGCAGGGAGAAAAGAAGGACAAGACCCCTGCTAAAAAAACGGAGATTGAAAATACTATCGTTTCCAATAAAGAACCAACTTTCTTAAGATTTCTAATCCTATTTTTACTATATTCAATTTAATTTGTATGCTTTCTGCTACGCAAAATCGTATCGGCACTACTGGACCAATCTTTTCTTTTGCTAGTCAAGGCGGATCGTAACCGCCCAATAACGAGGTATATTGAAAAATCTCCAGACTAGAGAACTCACGGATAGTTCCTAATCTGGAGATTTCTTATTAGCACTTTTATTGTACAACTTTAGTCCATGGTAAATAAGCCTCTAAAAACCTCTTTGTTTACGAGAGTTTCCTCGTTTGGAAGACATTCTAGAAGATAGGATAGATATTTTTCACTATTTAGTTGATGACGTTTAGCTGTTTCCAACAAACTCATAATAATAGCTGTTGCTTTAGCTCCTTCAAAACTTTGAGAAAACAACCAATTTTTACGTCCCATAACCAATGATTTAATGGCGCGTTCAGCTAGATTATTGGAAAGGACCAGATGCCCGTCTTTCAAAATGGTCTTAAAGGTTTCTTCATACTTGAGACTGTATTCAATTGCCCTTCCTAGTTTTGAACCAGGTAAAACTGACTGACGTCGACACCAAGCAAAGAAATCTTCCATTAGGGGTTGGAGTTTTTCTTGACGTTTCTGTAGTCGTTCATCAGCTGACAAGTCTTCCCAGTCTCTTTCCAAAGAAAATAACTGATCACAATAAGCTAAACCTTTGGCACCTAAGGATGAGTTATCTGCTTGCTTGGGGGTGGCTTCAAAAAACTTCCTTCTCACATGCGCCCAACATCCAACAAGTTCAGCTTCTTCCAGTTGACGATAAGCAGACCACATATCACAATGCACATATCCAGAATAATCTCCTAGGAATTCTTGTACTACTAAACCACTCCGACGCTGATCATGGTGGTAAAGCGTGATCCCTTGCTTCTCAGCTTTCCCAGACAAAAAAGTCCAATAGTAGGTCAGATGGCTATCACTCTCTAGCACCCTATAAGAAGTTTCATCCGCATGAAGTAAGGGCTGAGTCAATAGTTTCTCTCGCAAGAGGTTATAGAGGGGCTCCAAATAGTATTGACTCGCCTTGATATGCCAATTAGAGATTTCCTTACGTGTGATTGGTAAACCCATCTTAGCCCAATCTTCTTCTTGGCGATAATTGGGTACCTTCAGATTAAACTTCTGATGGATGGTGTGAGCGATAATAGAAGCTGAGCCAAGGCTATGCGCCAAAGGGGCTTTAGGAATAGGAGCTTTCACAATTTTATCACTCGGATTTTTCTCACTGCATGCTTGGCATTTGTAAGAGTGTTGGATATGATCTATGCGTTTTAATTGCGCAGGAATAAAGACTAGTTCTTGGCCTTGAAGACTCGCTCCAATCTCTTTTAGCTCTCCCTGACAGTCAGGGCAAATGCAATCCTCTAAGCGATGATGGAGTTCTTCTGAATCGAATTGGGCAAGAAAGAGCTTGACGTTTCCCTTTAGCTTTCTTACGTTTATAGGTGATTTCTTCTCTTTCAACTGGGAACATCTCCATCTCCATCTTCATCAGATGAAACTTCCTCCTCAAAAAGGCTGACTTGTCCAGATGGACAAACACTTTTCTCAGAGGATTTTCCATAGAGCTTTTGCGTTAGATAAGCCACTTGTTCACGCAGAAGGGTAAGTTCATTGGTGAGACTATCAATTGTAGCACTCTGTTGTTGAATGATTTTTAATAAGTCTTTCATCATCTTCCCTCTCTGTTTTCTAACTTTATTATACTAAAAAGAAAGTCCTCATTTCAATAGAAATCACGACTTTCTGATGAATTTATTTTTGGAGTGATAGAAAAGCCCTTCATCAGCCAGTCTACTTGTTCAGGTGTGAGAGCTTTGACATCCTTTTCTGTACTTGGCCAAGTCAACTTACCGTTCTCAAAGCGTTTATATAGTAGCCAAAATCCTTGACCATCCCAGTAAAGAGCTTTAAAGCGGTCTTTACGTCCACCACAAAAGAGAAAGACTTGACCTGAGAAAGGATCCAATTCAAAGTGGGTTTTAATGAGATAAGCCAGTGAATCAATGCCTTGTCTCATATCCGTTTTCCCACATACGAGATAGACCTGCCCTAGGCTAGATAGATGAATTGTCATAGAGCAACACCTTATCCAAAAAGCTGTTCTATCATTTCGAGATTGAGAGATTGAAAAAAACTTACTTCAAGCTTGCCAATACGAATTTTAAGCAGAATATCATTTCTCTTTTTAGAATCAAAACGACGAGATTGTGGAATCTCTACAGGAACAATAGGTTGTGGCATTAAAATATCCTCCAATAGTTTTACTTTACTAATAGTATACAGGAGGTCTTCCATGAATGATAGATACCTTGTTATGACGCGCTTACGGCGGATCTTATCCCCCAAAATAGCCAAAAAGCAACGACAAGGGTTACTCGTCGCTGCTTTTGTGAACGGAAATGTCTTTTAGGTCTGACATTTCATAACTCATGTTTTACTTGAGTTTGGCAAGGATTGCTTTAAGCTCCTCTACTAGTTTAGCTTCTGTCTCTGCTGAGCCATTTTCTTCTTTCACGAAATCAAGGGTTTCTTGGAGAAGATTTTGGGCTTTGGAAAGGACTTTTTTATCCGCTTTGGCTGCATCTAGCTGTCCGAGAACCTTGGCCAATTCCGTGCTTAATTGCTGGATTTCTGACTCTTTCTTACGGCGAACCAACCAGAAGGCAATCACACCTAGAAGGGCGAGTAGACCGACTACAATCACTCCTGCTGGAACTGAGTTTGTTTCAGTCATCTTATCTGAATCCTTACTATCCTCCGTTCCTTGTTTGGCATCTTTCTTGTCCTGTGCAGGCTTGCTGTCGCTAGCATTTGCTTTCACATCTTTGAGAGAGTCCAAGGCAGCCTTCACAGACTCTACTGCAGTACGCAAACCTTGCTCTGTCAAGGCACTATCTTCCAGAGCTTTTTGAGCATCTAGGAGAACCGCCTTGGCTGCATCGATTTTCGGATCAGATACTGTTGCCAAAGCTTTCAAGCGTTGGTCTAACTCTTGACTCAAGGCACGAAGTTCAGACTTGTCAACTTGCTCTTGAGCTGGAGCTTGCGTGCTCGTTGAGCTAGCTGAAGGACTTGCTGCCGCTCTAGGTGCTTGAGTCGGAGCTGAACTTGAAACTGTAGCAGGACTTGCAGGTTGGCCCGGAGCAGTTGGTTGAGACGGTTGAGGAGCTGGCTCAGATGGAGCTGTTGGAGTCTCAGTAGCTCCTTGGTCTGGCTGAGTAGGGGTAGAAGGTTGAGGTTGAGGCGTAGGAAGCGGACGTGAAGTTGGTTGTGGATTCATGTTCTTGATAGCATCAATTCCTGCCACTTTTGCCTGTTCTACATCTTTATTTGTTACGCCCTTGTCCACCGCAATCTTAGCATCTTTAGCTTCTTGATCCACCTGTTGCAATGCTCTTAACTTGTCCTCAGTTGTCAAATCAAAACGATTCGAAATTTCTGTTTTCTTAGCAAATGCAGCAGCTTCTACAGCCTTAATCGCTTTGCCTTTTTCTGTTTCTGTTGGAATTGCTACAGAGTTAATAGCACTTACTCCTGCCGTTTTAGCCTGAGAAACTAACTCTTCTGTATTCTTATCAGCTTTATTAATTTCCTCTTTGGCATGATCAGCCGCTGCTTTTGTAGAAGATTTAACTTTTGTTTTCTCTTCTGTCGTTAAGCCAGAATTATCTGAAATAGTCTGATCTTTAGCTCGTAACGTATTATCAACAACTGCTAAAGCTTCTTCTTTGCTAAGAGAGACTAAGCCCGCAGTTTTAGCCTGCCCTACACTATCATTTGTACTAGCTTTATTAATCTCATCTTTTGCTTTGAGCTTCCGCTTTAGCCTTAACTATTGCTGCTGTTCGCTCGGATTCTTCTAATGCTGTCTGTTTACCAATTTCAGATTCTACTAATCCCAACTTATCTTCTACAGCCTTAATCGCACTACTTCTATCAATCTGTGGTGTTAACACTGGGACTGTCACTTCGTCACTGAACCACGAACCGCGATCACCCGGATCGGTATCATTAACTTTCCCAGACATCTCTAAGACAGTTACAGCTTTTACCTTACCTGAACCAATATCTTTCCCAGACACATAATTATCGGCAGTAATTATTGCTTTCCCATTTTCACCTACCTCTGCGGTTGCAATAATTTCATAATTAGATGGATAAGCATTTACTCCTTCCTTCTTACCACCACTCCTATGGTAATCTTGATCATAGATTCCGTACTGCTCTCCATTACGCACAAGATACACTTTCATTTTGCTATCACCTGGCAGAGAGAAAGATACTTTGCAACTGTAATATTTACCTCAGGTTTATTATTATCATTTTGGGTTCTATTAATAGCAGTAATGGTTGGTTGTTGAAGAGGTTGGTAGTAGCCGAAACTAAATGATTTAGTCTTACCACTCTCTCCTGTTACGGTTATCTTAATTACACCTTCTCCCTTAGGAGTTCTCCCTTCAAACGATAATGTCGCTTGTTTTGTATTAATACCGTCCTTAGTATGCTTGTCAAAAAAATTTTCTCCCTGATAATTGGTAGTATCAACTGTAATTCCCTTAATTTTTTCATTTTTTGATACTATTTTGACTTGTAAATTTTTGCTATATAGCCCTGCCCCGGAGGTACTACTCGAATATTAGAACTATCAAATCCTTGACCTTTAGTTAAGCCAATCTGAACATCCGTCAATTCTGTATCACGTTTTCCTCTTCTCCTAGAGTTATTAGCTCCTTCTATTTCGGCTTTGTCTATCTGATTACCATCCAGTAACTTGTGAGCTTTTTCGACAAGTTCTCCAGAAATCTTTCCGTCGTCTGAAAGTCCTAACTTTTCGTTGATGGTATCTGCTAAGTTTTTAAAATCTGCTGCCGACTCAGGATTGGATTCTTTCAAGCTTTTAGATGCATCTATCAATTTATCATATAACTGATACCCGTCTTCTTCTTGAGATTGATCTATCTTATCTTCTCTGTTAGCTTCTTCTTTGATAATTGAGGATTTTTCTTCCGACTCTGGTTGAGCTTCTTTTTTATCTTTTTCTACCTCAGACACAGTAGATAATTCACCGGATACAGGTTTAGTTCCTCCATCAACTTTTTCTTCACCTGATTTCTCCGATTTTTTTACTTCACTTACACTCTTTAGTTCAGTTCCTTCAACTAGACTATCTTGCTCTTTTTTCTCTGTCTCTTGAGTGTTTGGTTTAGCTCCTTCTTGTTCTACGTTAAGATTTTGATTGCTTGTATCTGATGGCGGTAAGACAGATGGATTCCCAGTGTTGCCATTTCCATCCTGAGCGACCACTTCTGTACTTGATTCTGCCGCCTGCACTTCTGTCGCTGGATTAGCCACAAAAAAGACAGACCCTAGCAAGACTGAGGCTGCTCCGATTGAAAACTTGCGTATAGAAAAAGCGTTGGCGCTCATTCATTTTAAACTGTTTCATAGTTTTTCCTTTCTTTCTACCCTGTCTTTGCTCCTCTAGCCATGTTCATGCAGGCATCAACTCGCTACAAAAACAGGAAAACATGGCCTTTTCTCATCTTGAAAAAATGACAAAAAAGCCCAGTGTTTACTAACACTTCATTATATCAACTTAGTCTCCTCCCTTCAACCTCACTTTGTTTTAAAAAAATCGATAATTATATATATATATGCAAGTTGCTTATTTTAAAGGATTTAGAGACTCCTTATTTGTAAATTTAGTATATTTTTTTCATTATTTTCAGAAATTTTAAATTTATATAACATTCATGCAAGACTCTTCATCTCACCATCTTTCACCAGAAAGACCTATCCTAGACTCAGCAAATAAAAAAACGGCTCTCCGAAAATTGTCCAAAGAGCCACTTTTTCTCCAATCTGGTTTTGATTATTTTAATAAGTTCCTTCTTCACCTTGACTAGTCAAGATAACAGGACCATCTTTCGTAATCACGAATTGGTGTTCATACTGACATGACAATCCACCGTCGATGGTCTTATGGGCCCAGCCGGTCTTCATATCTGTATCAATTTCCCAGTCACCGGTATTAATCATTGGTTCAATGGTCAATACCATTCCTTCACGGAGACGAAGCCCACGACCAGCAATACCATAGTTAGGAACCATTGGTTCTTCGTGCATGGTTGGACCAACACCATGACCAACCAAATCACGTACTACACCGTAACCACGACTTTCAGCGTATTCTTGAATAGCCGCACCGATATCACCGATACGATTTCCAACAACAGCTTGCTCGATTCCCTTGTACATGGCTTCTTTGGTCACATTCATCAAGTTTTTCACTTCTTCGGACGGTGTACCAACAGCATAAGCCCAACACGAGTCTGCTAAACCACCAGAGTAGCTCTGAGTGTATTTTTTCATCTGCTCCACATTGTTGAAGTTTAGTTTTGAGACATTCAGGTCAGATTTAGCAATAGGACCTCCCAAAACCATATCAACCTTGAGTAAATCACCATCTTTCAATATATAGTGACGAGGAAAAGCGTGAGCTACTTCATCGTTAAGAGAGCAGCAGGTAGCATAAGGATAGTCCATCATAGCACCGTCAACTCCAATCTGAAGCGGAAGGAAATTTTCTTCCTTACAACGACGGCGGACATACTCTTCAACTTCCCACATATCTACGCCAGGCTTAATCAAATCACGTAAGCCGATATGAATGCTTGCTAGAAAATCCCCAGCCTTGTCCATAGCTTCGATTTCACGAGCTGATTTTAATGTTATCATTTTTTCTCCTAGTTTCTAATTAATTTTAACGGTCACATTTGCTTTTGAAACAATCTGATGACCATGATAAATATCGTAATCAATAATAGCTGATCGTCTAGTATGATGGATGATGCGTGCTTGAATGCGCAGTATATCATCTATCTGAACAGCCTGCAAAAAGTAGATCAGCATTTGTTCGATGATGAGATTGCGACCACTATTCACAACTAAATCTTGGGTCATATGAGTCAGTATCTCTGCCAATACACCATTAGCCAAAACTCCGTTTTTCTCAAGCATAAAGGGTTCCACTGTAATGACTACTTCATCATGGTGATAAGAAAGTTTTTGACCAATCTGCTCAGAAAAAGTTGGTAGAGCCGAAACTTGGGAACGACTCATCTTCTCCATGACATCTCGTCTAGTTACAACGCCAAGTAAAGTTTGATTGCTTCGAACAACTGGTACCATTTCAAAGTCTTCAGCAATCATCCGTTGACTCACATTGGCAATATTGGTCGCTAACCCTGTTACGAAGATACTGCGCGTCATCACCTTGTCAATCGTCGTGCTGGGAGACTTGTCTCCTGCGTCACGCATAGTAACAAGCCCAACAACCACTTGATGTTGATTGATAACAGGGAAACGACTGCTACGATTCTTACGAACCAAATCCAAATAATCTTGACTGTATCGGTTTCTCTTAGAAAACCATACTCATGACTCGGACGGTAAAGTTTCTCAACTGTCAGAATATCTGTTTTGATTTGGACATTTGACAAGGCTTTATTAATCATGGTCGCCACAGTGAAAGTGTCATGCTTGCTTCTCAGAACAGGAATCCCTTTTTGATTGGCCAGTTTAAGTACATCATTATGAACCTGAAATCCCCCTGTAACCAGAACTGCATTTTCATTTTCAAGTGCTAACAGTTGGATACGGGTACGGTCTCCGACAATCAAGAGCCCCCCATCGTGAAGGTAGGACAGGATATTTTGTTCAGTCATGGCACCGATAGAGAACTTACTAAATTCTCTCTCTAAACCTTCTTGCCCAGCCAGAACCTCAGAAGAAGTCACTTCTGCAATTTCTGAAAAAGTTAATCTCTCTATGGCAACTTTCTGAGATTTAACACGGATAGTACCACTTCTTGGGCGAGTCTCTACAATTCCACGATTTTCAGCTTCCTTGATAGCGCGATAAGCCGTTCCATCACTGACTCCCAGATGATTTGAAATACTACGAACACTGACCCTTTTACCAACGGGTAATTCTTCCAAATAGCTTAGAATTTCTTGGTGTTTACTCATTAACTTCTCCCTTTACAAAGCGAAACTCAAGATAATCTCGCATTTTCCTTGTATAGCGATCACTTCCTTTAAACTGACGAATCAACCGAAATCCAGACTTAAGGGCAACCTTTTGACTTGCTTCATTTTCGAGGTGGGTAATAATGGACAATTGTTTTAAACCAAATTCCTCAAAAGAAAGCTGACAAATTTTTCTAACAACCTCTGTCATAAATCCTTGCGACCAAGCATCTTTTCTCAAAAAATAGCCAATCTCAGCTTCTTTTTTAATTTCATCTAACTTTTCAAACTTAACAGAACCAATCATTTGTTGATTTTTTTGGTCACAAATTGCCCACACTCCCAAAGGAGACTTCATAAAGTAATTGGCCAGTGCATACTGACTTTCTTCCAGACTTGCCTGTGTTGGGAAAATAAATTGAAGATTTTCTGGATTCGAAGCTATCTCATGGAAGTCTTGACTATCACTAAAAAAGAAAGGACGCAAATACAAGCGATCCGTTTCAAAAAAAGAAAACATTGCTAATTTGGTCCAAATATTCATAAACACCTCTACGGTTTAATCCTCAACAAGTGTAATATCCGCTCCTAGCTTACGTAATTTTTCAATAATATCAGAATAACCACGTAATATAAACTCGATATTTGTAATTTCAGTTTTACCTTCAGCCATAAGCCCAGCAATGACTAGTGCAGCCCCAGCTCGTAGGTCAGTGGCTTTAACACTTGCCCCACGCAAATCACGTCCACCTGTGTACAAAATATGACCATTTGTTGTCGAAATGTCCGCATCCATCTTTGCTAGTTCAAAAACATGATTTACACGTTTTTCGTAAATCGTATCGACAATTGTACCACGACCATTCGCTCTTAGTAAAAGTGGGGTAATCGGTTGTTGCAAATCAGTTGCAAAGCCTGGGTAAGGAGCTGTCTTAATATTGATTGCTTTCAAATTAGACTGCTCTTCGACAAAAATGCTGTCTTCAGATACAGTCATTCTCACTCCCATTTCTTCCAGCTTAGCAATGAATCCTTCTAAGTGTTCGTATAGTACATTATTTATACGAATCCCCTTGCCGACTGCAGCAGATAAAGAAATATATGTTCCAGCTTCGATACGGTCTGGAATCACCTGATGACGTGTCCCATGTAATCTTTCGACACCATCAATAATGATGATATTGGTTCCTGCCCCACGGATATGGGCACCCATATTATTCAAGAGGGTAGCTACATCAATAATCTCAGGCTCACGGGCTGCATTTTCAATAATAGTACGACCATTTGCTTTAACCGCAGCAATCATGGTATTGATCGTTGCCCCTACACTAACCGTATCCATGTAAATACTTGCGCCATGGAGTCCTGTATCTTTAGCAGATAACTTCATGTTATCTCCCTCGTAGCTAACAGTGGCACCCATAGCCTCAAACGCCTTAAGGTGTAAATCAATCGGACGAGGACCAAGATCACATCCTCCCGGTAGACCAACTGTCGCTTCACCAAAACGCCCCAAGAGGCTCCCATAAAAATAGTAAGATGCACGAAGACTATTGATTTTTCCATAAGGCATTGGAATATTTTGAACACCTCTTGGATCAATCTCCAAGACATCGTCATAACGTTTAACAGTAGCTCCCATCAATTCCATGATTTCGACAAGACTTGCTACATCCGAAATATCTGGAACGCAATCTAAAGTCACCACATCATCAGCCAAGATAATAGCCGGAATTAAGGCTACAACACTATTTTTAGCACCACTAATAGTGATTTCACCTTGCAGTGGTAATCCACCATTGATAACAATTTTTTTCTCATTCTAAGTTTTCAATACTCTTTTCAAGATTTCTAATAAGGTCTTTAAAAATAAAGTATATCATAAATTTATCCTTTTTTTCCATCCTTTTCAATTTTATTGGAGATAGTAAGTAATAAATAGGATTAAGTTGAAAGATTGAGTCTATATTTTTATGAAACATCTTTTGATACTATAGTCATTTAGTTTTTAAAAAGCGCTCTAAACATTCAAAAATATTTGGAACTTCCCTTAATAAATCAGTCACTTTCTTTTTCAAGATAGCCAAGCTTGCTCAATAGGATTCAAATCTGGTAAATAAGGTGGTAAAGGTAAGAAAAAGTGTTTATCTTGAAAGTAAAGTTCATCCAAGATATGCTTGGGATGAAAACTAGCATTGTCCATAACAATGACATGAGGTGTCTTCAAAGCAGGCAGGAGTTGCGTTTTAAACCACTCCACAAAGAAATCGCTTGTCATACTTTCCTTGTAAATCATGGGAGCTATAAACTCTCCATCTACTTGTCCTGCAACAATCGAAGTCCGTTCAAAATGCCGTCCGCTAATCTTTTCATAGACTTTGACTTTCTCCCCTCTAGGATCCCGTGCATAAGGACAATAGAGGTAGCGGTCGATTCCCGTTTCGTCAATATATGAGTCTGGGACAATAGTCTCTTATGTCCCAAAAAAAGCAACGGATTTGCCGTTGCTTTTTTTGCAGTACGACGGGCATGTCGTGCATCTGTGGTGTAAGTCCTCCGTGGGGACCCGCTACCGGTGAACCCAATAGCGATTCCCAAGCCTGACTATCGTGAGGTAGCGGGGAGAGGAAGGGATAGCGAAATCGTGGCTCTACGAACAGGAACGTGATAGTAAGGCGTATATAGTGGATAAGGGGGCTTAAAACTCTAAAGTCCAAAAAGGTAGTCGTAACCTATATGCGTAAATCACGAGAGTAAACGAGGAAAGATGTACGACTTATCCCGTGAGGTCTCATGAGCGCTGAATGCGTAGTAACAACGAATCATGAGAAGTCAGCCGAACCCATAGTAGTGAAGAAACTTCTGTAATGGAAGTGGAGCGAAGGGGAGAATACTCAAACAGTCTGGGGAGAGACTGTTTGAGGTCTGTCGCTAGAAAGAGAAAACGACAGTTCGAAGTAATCCTACTTCACTTGTGTCTGTAAAATAAGCGGTCTGATAGAACTGAACTCTGTCACGTATTGACTAGATGAAGGTTCACCAATAACCAATATAAGATGTCCCTCAGGCACCAAAACAAGAAAGGAATACGCACATGTCAAAATTGCTAGATAAGATATTATCACGCGAAAATATGCTGGAAGCCTACAATCAAGTAAAATCCAATAAAGGCTCAGCTGGGATTGATGGAATGACTATCGAAGAGATGGATAATTATCTCAGACAAAACTGGCGCCTGACTAAGGAACTGATAAAACAGAGAAAATATAAGCCACAACCAGTTCTTAGAGTTGAGATTCCTAAACCAAACGGAGGCATCCGTAAACTAGGAATTCCAACAGTTATGGATAGAATGATTCGACAGGCCATTGTCCAAGTCATGAGCCCCATTTGTGAACCCCATTTCTCAGATACGAGTTATGGTTTCAGACCAAATAGGTCATGTGAAAAAGCCATCATAAAGCTCTTAGAGTACTTAAATGACGGCTATGAGTGGATAGTGGATATAGACCTAGAGAAATTTTTCGATACAGTTCCTCAAGATAGATTGATGTCCTTAGTACATAACATTATCGAAGACGGAGATACGGAATCCTTGATTCGTAAGTATCTTCATTCAGGTGTTATCATTAATGGTCAACGTTATAAAACACTAGTTGGCACGCCACAGCGAGGAAATTTATCTCCTCTCTTATCCAATATCATGCTTAATGAATTGGACAAGGAATTAGAAAAGAGGGGACTTCGATTTGTGCGCTACGCAGATGATTGTGTGATTACGGTCGGAAGCGAGGCAGCCGCTAAGCGTGTGATGTATTCAGTCAGTCGTTTTATTGAGAAACGGCTAGATTTGAAAGTAAACATGACCAAGACTAAGATTACCAGACCAAGAGAGTTGAAATATCTAGGTTTTGGGTTCTGGAAATCATCAGATGGTTGGAAAAGTCGTCCCCATCAAGATAGTGTTCGGAGATTTAAGCTTAAATTGAAGAAACTAACACAGAGGAAATGGAGTATAGACTTAACAAGACGTATTGAGCAACTGAATTTGTCTATTCGAGGATGGATAAACTATTTCTCATTGGGAAATATGAAAAGTATAGTCACTAGCATAGATGAGCGCTTGCGTACTCGCCTACGAGTGATTATCTGGAAGCAATGGAAGAAGAAATCTAGACGATTATGGGGATTGCTTAAGTTAGGAGTTCCTAAATGGATAGCAGATAAGGTATCTGGCTGGGGCGACCATTATCAATTAGTAGCTCAGAAGTCGGTACTTAAACGTGCTATATCAAAACCAGTCCTTGAAAAACGTGGACTGGTTTCGTGTTTGGATTATTACCTTGAACGACATGCGTTAAAAGTTAGTTGAACCGCCGTATGCCGAACGGCACGGACGGTGGTGTGAGAGGGGCTAGAGATTATCCCCTACTCGATTGGTTGCGATAGTCTTAGTAAAATAGAATTGCACAATAAACCATTTAGAAAGACTATCCCATGCATATTCACTATAACACAAATCAAACAACTTTACCACTAGAAATCAGTTCCTTCTTGCCACAAGATCAGCTCGTCTTTACTATTGAAAAAGTGGTGAATACCTTGGAGGATAGTCATTTCCACGCCTTCTATCATGCCTTTGGTCGCCCGTCTTATCACCCTAAAATGCTTGTATCTGCTCTTCTATTTGCCTATTCACAAGGGATTTTCTCTGGTCGAAAAATTGAAAAAATGATGGTTGAAAATCTGGCTATGCAATACCTAACAGGGCAGTTAGTTGTCAGCTATCGCACCATCAATCATTTTCGTGTCGCTGAAGGGATGGAAGAACTCATACGTAATCTTTTCATCGACCTCAATCTTCGTTTAAAAATGGAAGAGTTAGTGACCTTAGATTGTCTGTTTATTGACGGGACTAAGATTGAAGCTAATGCCAACAAGTATAGTTTCGTGTGGAAAAAAGCAACGGACAAGTTTTCCGTCAAACTTCAAGAACAGATACAGGTCTATTTTCAAGAAGAAATCACTCCCCTTATCCATCAGGCTATTAAGCTGGATGAAGAAGAACCAATTTCTTCAGAGCAGTTGATTGCATTCGCTCAAGTCCTTGAAGAAGAATTGGAAAAATTGAGCCAGGACATTGAGGAGACACCCGTTAAAGGAAAGGATGAACGTAAAACCCAACGTCGTAAACTCAAGAAAGTCTTGCGTAAAGTCAAAGACGATTTTTCAGTACGTGCTGAAAAATATGAGAACTATCAGGAGACATTTGAAGGGCGTAACAGTTTTTCCAAAACCGATTCAGAGGCCATTTTATGCGGATGAAGGAGGATCATATGAAAAATGGTCAACTCAAGGCTGCTTATAATCTTCAAATCGCTACTGAAAACCAATTTGTTCTTCACTATGATGTCTTCTCAAATCCGACAGACACCAAGACTCTTCTGCCCTTCCTTGAAACCTATCCGCATGACTTGAAACAGTTGTCGCAGATGCTGGATATGGAAGTGAAGAGAATCTCCTTCGTTTAGATGAAAAGCAGGTAAACCATCTGATTAAATATGCCATGTTTGATAAGGAACAAAAGAGAGGATATAAACAGTCAGCTATAAACTTAGCGAATTGGCACTATAATGACAAGGAGGATAGCTACACACATCCTGATGGCTGGTATTATCGTTTTCACCATATTAAACATCAGAAAACACAGACGGACTTTCAACAAGAAATCAAGGTTTACTACGCCGACGAACCTGAATCAGCCCCTCAAAAGGGACTGTATATGAACGAACGCTATCAAAACTTGAAAGCTAAAGAATGTCAGGCGCTTTTATCTCCTGAAGGTAGACAGATTTTCGCTCAACGCAAGATTGATGTGGAACCTGTCTTTGGGCAGATAAAGGCTTGTTTGGGTTACAAGAGATGTAATCTGAGAGGGAAGCGTAAAGTGAAAATTGACATGGGATTGGTACTTATGGCCAATAACCTCCTAAAATACAATAAGAGAACGACTCAAAATTAAAAAGCTAGCGTTCCGCAATTGGAAATCTCTAGCTTTTTGTGATCGAGAACTATTTTGTCTCAGGCTCACTCCCTAATGCAAAAATTGTACTTGATCGTTTTCATCCTTCGTTATTACATTTCTAAACTCAGGCTAAAACAGTCCACTGAACTGTTTTACTCCAACACTTAAGTCGTTCTATGAGTCGTGTTCGTGTCCAAATCATGAATCAATTTGAGAGAAAATCCCATGAATACAAGGCCGTCAAGCGCTACTGGAAGCTCATCCAGCAGGATAGTCGTAAATTGAGTGATAAACGTTTTTATCGCCCTACTTTTCGTATGCACTTGACCAATAAAGAGATTCTTAACAAGCTTTTGAGCTATTCTGAAGACTTGAAACACCACTATAATCTCTATCAGCTCTTGCTTTTTCACTTTCAGAATAAGGAACCTGACAAATTTTTCGGACTTATTGAGGACAATCTTAAGCAGGTTCATCCTATTTTTCAGACTGTTTTTAAAACCTTCCTCAAAGATAAAGAGAAAATCGTCAACGCCCTTCAACTACACTATTCTAACGCCAAATTGGAAGCTACGAATAATCTCGTTAAGCTTATCAAACGAAATACCTTTGGTTTTCAGAGCTTTGAAAACTTCAAAAAACGGATTTTTATCGCTCTAAATATAAAAAAAGAAAGGACGAAATTTGTCCTTTCTAGATATTAGCTTTTCTTCAACCCACTACAGTTGACAAAGAGCCGGGATTTCCTTATCAAGAATATTTTTTCACAAACTTTTTATCATTTAGATTTTGCTAAAGATTCAAATCTCTTCATAATCACAATTAAACGCCAACGGTAGAGCACCCCGCTCACAATTAGACTAATAATCAATCCGATCCAGTAAGAATAAGCTCCTAAATCTGTTAGGGAATCAAATGCCATAGCAACTGGGATTGCTACTCCCCAATAACCAACCAAACCAAGGTAAAAAGGAATAACTGTATCCTTATAACCCCGTAAAATTCCCTGAAGCGGTGCTGCAAAGGTATCTGCTAACTGGAAGAAGAGGCTATAAGTCAAAAAACGCGCTGTCAGATCGATAAATTTTGGGTCGTTACCATAAAGACTAGCCACATTTCCTCTAAAAATGTAAAGGAAAGATAAGGTGAAGCCTGCAAAAATAAGGGCTGTCCATCTTCCTAGACCAATATAGGTTTTCGCATCATCAAATCGCTTGGCTCCCACTTCATAGGAAACGACAATAGCCATAGCCGATGAGATACTCATAGGAAAGGCGTACATGAGAATTGAAAAGTTCATAGCTGACTGGTGACTAGCTATTATCAATGAAGAGAACTTAGCCATAATCAAGCCAACCACGGAAAAGATAGCCACTTCCGCGAAGACAGTTCCCCCAATAGGCAGACCTAAGCGAACTCCTTCCTTGATTTTATCCATATTAAGCGGAATGCGTTTCTCAAAATGCAAGGCTTTGAGCTTCTCCTGTTTAAATAAGACCAGAACAGAAATCCCAAGCAAGACCCAGTAGGCCAAGGAAGTACCTAAACCAGCACCAGCACCTCCCAGTTCTGGAACACCAAAGGCACCGTAAATCAAGAGATAGTTAAATCCGCTATTGAGAGGGAGTAACAAAAGCATGAGGTACATGGACAGTTTGGTCAAGCCCAGCGAATCCAGCAAGGAACGAATGACACTAAAGAGCAACAAGGGGATAATCCCGATAGATAAAAACCAGAGATAGCGAACCGCTACTGCTGCCACCGGTGCTTCTAGTCCAATATGATTCAAGATTGGTGGTGCCAAGAAAAGCACCATCCCCAGCAAGACCACAGATAGACCCAAGGCCAAATAGATGAACTGGTAAAAATCGGATGCAACTTCTTCCTTTTTGCCTCGACCAAGATGGTGACCAATGATGGGCACCAAGGCCGATACAATCCCTGTTAGAAATGTAAAGAAAGGATTCCAGATACTGGTTGCCATAGATACACCAGCCAAGTCCATGGCATTGTATTGACCTGTCATAGTCGTATCAACAAAGGAGGCAGAATAATTGGCAAATTGATAAATCAGGATAGGGAAAAATATCTTTAAAAATAAGATAAACTTATCTTTAAAATGATGTGTTTGGTACATATAGGATCTCTTTTCTTTTTGTTTACAGAGCAGACTCCCACCTAGTTTTGATAGACGATTTGTCCCTTACAGATGGTATATTTAACCTGCCCTTTTAAGGTTTCACCGATGAATGGTGAATTAGCTGCTTTTGAAGCAAAATGGGAGTCCACAAGGCGGTCAGCCTTAGCATCAAAAATAGTGATGTCCGCTGGACCATTCTCAGCCAAGTAACCCGCTTCAAAGTTGTAAAGCTTGGATGGGTTGTATGTCATTTTTTCAAGTAATTCCATCAAGCTTAACTCACCAGCTTCTACCAAAAAGGTCAAGCCGAGAGACAGGGATGTTTCTAAGCCTGTCATACCAGATGGCGCTTTGGTAATATCCTCGACATTTTTTTCATCCGCATGGTGAGGCGCGTGGTCTGTCGCGATAACTGTGATAACACCTGACTTGAGACCTTCGATAACGGCACGACGGTCTGATTCCAAACGAAGCGGCGGATTCATCTTAGCATTGCTACCTTGAGTCAAAAGAAGTGCTTCTGTCTTAGAAAAATGCTGTGGCGCTACTTCTGCTGTTACTTGCGCTCCCAATCCTTGAGCAAACTCCACTACCCTGACACTTTCTTCCTTAGACAAATGCTGGATGTGAACATGGGCCTTGGTTGCATAGGCAATCATGACATCACGCGCCATCATAGCATACTCAGCCACCCCAGTCGCACCGCAGATATGAAAATGCTCTTTAGCAATATTTTCGTTAAACCCAAGAACACCGTTCAATCCTGGATCTTCCTCATGAAGACTAATAAAGGTATTAAGCTTTTTAGCTTCCTCCATGGCTTCCTTGACAACTTTACTGCTTTCAAGTGGGATACCGTCGTCTGAGAAACCAACAGCTCCAGCTTCTAAAAGTGCCTTAAAGTCAGTCAAATCTTGCCCATTAAAGTTTTTAGTAATGGTCGCAACCGTCTTAACATTAATCTTCTCTTTGGCAGCTGACTGGAGAACTTCTTGCAAAGTCTCTACATCCGAGATGGTTGGACTAGTATTAGCCATCATGACAACCGTTGTAAAGCCACCTGCAGCGGCTGCTAGGGCACCAGTGTGAATATCTTCCTTGTGGGTTTGACCAGGTTCACGGAAATGGACATGGATATCGACCAAACCAGGAGCAACTACAAGACCAGTAGCATCAAGTACCTCTGCTCCTTCTTCCTTGATCTCAGGCGCAATTTTGACAATTTTCCCATCTTGAACTAAGACATCACACACTTGATCCAAACCAGATCTGGGATCCATTACACGACCATTTTTGATTAGTAGCATCTGCTTTCTCCTTTATTCATAGAAATCAACTTGGGTATCCAACAATTTATCCCCATCATAAACAAACTTAGCTGAAAAGAAGGGTTTATCCTCTAAAAGCCACTCAACAAAGGTATGGTCACCTTCCCAAGTCGGCTTGCTCAAAACTTCGTCATAGGGAACCCATTCCAGCGTTCCCTCGTTGCAGTCAATCAAGTCGCCCTCAAACTCCGTCACCTTAAAAACATAGGTGTACCAGTCTAAATCTGGTGTAAATTCAGGAAAAGTGATGACACCTTTTAAAACTGGCTTGGCTTTGAGCCCTGTTTCCTCAAGGATTTCACGCGCCGCGCATTCCTGAGGTGTCTCTCCTCGCTCTAGCTTACCACCCACACCAATCCATTTCCCTTCATGAACATCATTAGGTTTCTTATTACGGTGGAGCATGAGCAGTTCCTTCCCGTTATCAATGTAGCAAATTGTCGCTAACTGAGGCATATTTTCTCCTTATCTAAGCCAATCGATTGGCTCTTGTCCTGTCTCTTTTAAGAATGCATTGGCCTTGGAAAAAGGCTTGGAACCCCAAAATCCTCTATAAACCGACAAAGGACTGGGATGGGCTGATTCGATAACCAAGTGATGAGGATTGGTAACTAAGGCCTTCTTCTTGCGTGCGTAGGCTCCCCAGAGTACAAAAACGACTGGTCTATCTAGATGATTGACCACCTGAATCACAGCATCAGTAAAAGGCTCCCATATCTGACCGGCATGACCATTGGCCTGTCCAGCAGGAACCGTCAAACAAGCATTAAGAAGCAAGACTCCTTGTTCAGCCCAAGCTGTCAAATCATGAGATTTCTTGACCCCGATATCATCTGACAATTCTTTCAAGATATTTTGCAAGGATGGCGGAGCTGGGATAGAGTCAGGTACAGAAAAACTCAAGCCCTGCGCTTGACCTTGTCCGTGATAGGGGTCTTGCCCTAGAATCACTATCTTCACTTCTTCAAGCGGTGTAGTCAAGAGAGCCTGAAAAACCTTTTCCTTAGGTGGATAAACAGTTCCCTGAGCATAGACCTGGTTCATAAACTGATTGATTTTCGCAAAATAACCCTCAGGTAATTGCTCCTTAATCAAAGCATGCCAAGACGAGTGTTCCATCTTTCCCTCCTTTATCTTATCCATCTAAAAGCACGTCTTAATTCATCCGTACCATTTTTCAAAAAGCATAAACCATGTGCAAGTATAATCTTATCCGGTTTCCAGTTTAACATACAGGAAAAGGAAACCTTTGCTTCCCTTTGCCTTCCTAAAAAAGTCATCCGATAATCAATAGGAGTTTGACCATCAGGAGCTGTTACACGAGCTAAACGATAGAATTTTCTGCGGATTGGACTAGCTATCTTTTCAGGTTCAAAATTCTCTATAAGGTCTGTTACAATGAGTGTTTTAGTTGATTTATGAAAAAACACGACCTCTTCGATGACAGAACTTCCCTTAAAAATAAGCTGATCAATCTCATCAGACCATAGGTCAGGAGCCTTATCAGTTAAGGCAGCATCAAATTCCGCCTTGACATTCTGACTTTTCGCTCTCTCTTCAACTCCCGGACTAGACCATGCTTGCGCATGAGGATATCTTTTTCTCCAATCTGCAATATAGGCGTAGTGAATCTTATTTGGTGAAATCAGGTAAGCGACTCTGCCCAAAGCGTCCAGTTCAGTAAAGAGTTTCTCGTTTGGCGCAATAGGAGAATGAATCCAAAGTTTGCCATCATTTAACTTAATCACCGTCATGCGTGTCTGAAAAGGAAGTTTGAAGATCTTCATATCCATTTGAATCAAATCACCATCCACTATCCAGATATTTTGATCAACTTCCTTTAGTGTATACAATGGTTCATAAAGAGAAAGTTCTGGCCTTGACATCGTTAACTATTCCTTCGTTTTTACTGCCTCTATTATAGCAAAAAGTGGCTTTCTAAACCACTTTTTACAGTTTATCTAAATAATCCAGCAAGTCTTGGTAAGAATGGGCTTCGTAGGTCGGCTGGGCTTGTGTGTGATTTTCGAGGTGATGAGGATTGTACCAGATAGTGTCAATCCCCGCATTATTGCCACCTTGAATGTCGGCGGTTAGGGAATCTCCAATCATCAGCGTCTTTTCTTTGCTAAAACCTGCAATCTGTTGGCCAATTTTTTCATAAAAGAGAGCATCTGGCTTTTGTGTTTGCAATTGTTCAGAGATAAAGACTTGATTGAAATAAGGTGCCAGACCAGATTGAGTCAAACGCCCTGTCTGAATGGCAGTAATGCCATTTGTCGCAGCATATAGCTCATAATCACGCTCGATAAGGCTATCTAAGAGTTCATGAGCGCCCGAAAGAGTTTGTCCCTGTTGGGCTAGATAAAATTGGTATCGTTGGGCCAGAAAACTACCGTCTTTTTCCTGTCCAAAATGAGCAAATAAACGAGAAAAACGCGTGTTAACCAGCTCTTGTTTACTAATTTTCTTTTGCTCCAAGTCCTTCCAGAGAGCCTTGTTCATGGGAATGTAAAAGTCTTTGTAGGCCTGAATATCTGCAACTCCTTCTTCTTTTAGAAGTTGCGTCAAAGCCACATCCTCAGCAGCATCAAAATCAAGCAAGGTGTGATCGAGGTCGAAAAGTAAAAATTTGTAGGACAATTGAGGTTTTCCTTTCTGAAAAGAATTATGAATATTATAGCATAAAGTAAGAAAGCCATACCAATTTATTCCATCTATTTGACATACAATTATCGCAACTAAAGGCTACAAGTATACTTATAAATCACTCTTCTAGACTTTTGATTGTCAAAATCTTTCAGAATAGAACAATTCTATCTATCGAATATCCTAACTTCATAAATATCTATGCAATTCTAAACCTAGAATTCCTATAAAATAGATGTTTTTGCACTATTCTAAGTCATTGATTGCCTTAAATTTTAATTTTTAAAGAATTCTAAAGCTAGAATAGTCCCATCCCAATCAGTTTTGATTGATTCACAATTTAGAAACTCTATGATTCTACTCCTTTTACATTAAAAAGGAACTGCATAAAGCAATCCCTTTCTGATTTTGAAATCATTTACTTATACTCTTCGAAAATCAAATTCAAACCACGTCAGCTTCACCTTGCCGTACTCAAGTACAGCCTGCGGCTAGCTTCCTAGTTTGCTCTTTAATTTTCATTGAGTATTAAACTTTTATAGTTGAGATAATCAATAGCCTACCTATAAAAAGAGTTATAGTAAAATTTCTTATTTATTGATTTCAAGCTCCGCCAACTGTGTTTGAATAACTGACAGTTCTGCACCAGCCTGAAGAAGAGCTGCTGCAGTATAGGCACCTTCTACAATTGGAACCCTATTGATCATGATACTTTTATCACTGAAATCAGCCACCATTTCTAAGTTCATTTTAGCAGAACCTAGGTCAAAAAAGGCTAATAAAGTATCTGCTGGATTTTCAGAAACAACCCTATCTACTTGATCAAAACTTGTTCCAATTCCTCCATCTTCGGTTCCTCCTACATAAGTAATCGGAACATCTTTAGCTACTTCACTAATCAGTTCAACAACACCTTCTGCAATGTGTTTGGAATGTGAAACGATAATAAGACCAACACTTCCCATTAAACCACCCCAGTTTCTAAAAGAGCAGTAAATAGTAATCCTGATGAGAATGATCCAGGATCAATATGTCCAAGAGAACGTTCTCCTACATAAGATGCCCTTCCTTTAGTTGCAAGTAAATCTTTGGTAGCATTCACTACCTTATCAATAACCTCTTGAGTCAATTGGCCAGCAGACAAGGCAGCAATAACAGGAGTCCAAACATCAACCATTGTCTTTTCTCCAACTGTTGCTTTCCCACGTTTGACAATCATATCCAGACCACTTTGTAAGATTTCATCTATTTTCGAATTTGAATCAGCCTTGGCCATGCCCATAAAAGCAGAGCCATACAAGGGACCAGAAGCACCGCCTACCTTACTCAGTAGTTGCATTGAGACAAGTTTAAAAACATCACTGCTGGTCTCAAATTGCTTTCCTTCTAAGTTTTCCATAACTGCAGCCATGCCACGCGCCATATTTCCACCGTGGTCTCCATCTCCTATAGGGGTGTCTAGCTCACTAAGGTAATCTTTCTGTTCTTGAATCTTTTCATTAAAAAGCTTCATCCATTCAAGAGCTTGTTCAGCATTCATGCACATTTCCTCCTTGAGTCTTACCAAGCTGGGGTAGTAACAGATGCATTTAGAGCATCCAACCACTCATCATCTGCCAATCGAATCAATGTTAATGACAAGCCAGCCATATCAATTGAGGTCATATAGTTTCCAATTTTCTTAAATGCCAACTCAACACCTTTTTCATGGAGTAATTTAGCAACATCATTTGCAAATACGTATTGTTCCATAAGAGGAGTGCTTCCTAAACCATTGATGAGAAGGCCATAGCGTTCACCAGCCTTAAGCTGGAAACCTTCAGATAGTTTTTCAACCAATTCTGAGGCCAATTGTGCTGAAGGTTGCATTTTCTCTTTTTTATATCCAGGCTCACCGTGAATACCAACTCCATATTCAAATTCATCATCTTCTAGAACAAATCCTGGTTTACCAACTTCAGGTACGGTTGCTCCAGACAAGGCCAGCCCAATTGTTTTTATTTCTAAGACAAGTTTATCGGCTAAGTCCTTCATTTCAGATAATGATTTACCAGAACGAGCTGCATCACCCAAAATTTTATGGACTAAAATAGTACCTGCAACACCTCGACGGCCTTGGGTATAGAGACTATTTTCAACAGCAATATCATCATCGACTACAACACTTGCTACATCAATACCTTCCATTTCAGCAAGTTCTTGTGCAATTTCAAAGTTCATGATGTCCCCAGAATAGTTCTTGATGACCATAAAGACCCCAGCACCTTCATCAGCCGACTTAATGGCTTCTAAAATTTGGTCCGGAGTAGGTGAAGTGAAGACTGCTCCACAAATGGCAGCAGACAACATTCCATCTCCTACAAATCCAGCATGACTTGGTTCATGTCCTGAACCTCCACCTGAAATGAGTCCAACTTTTCCTGTCTTTTCTGCCTTTCTAACGATGACATCAAAACCATCTAAGCGTTGAACCAAGTCATCATGCATGAATGACAATCCCTGCAACATTTCATCAACAACTTGTGTCGGTTCATTTATAATTTTTTTTTCATGAGAAACTCCTTTCGGCATGTACCTTTGTTTTCGCTTTCATTATATATTTTTTATCGCTGGATGATAAGGGACAGATTCTATTATTTGTCCCCTTTTAAACCCGTTTAAAACATTTTTTTGGTAAAATGAAGTAAGTAAAAGAAAGGCTTCCTATGGCATCATCACTTATTACAAAAAAACGGATTGCCAAGGCATTTAGAGACCTATTAGCTACTAGAGAATTTGACAAAATCTCTATTGTAGAGATCATGGAATCAGCTGGCATTCGTAGACAGACCTTTTATAATCACTTTCTTGACAAATATGAACTGCTAGACTGGATATTTGAAACTGACTTAACCGAGTATATCACCAATAACTTGGACTTCATTTCAGGCCAAAAACTATTACAAGAATTATTTTTTTATTTCGAACAAGAGCGTGACTTTTATATTCAACTTTTTGATATTCAAGGGCAAAATAACTTCTATGACCAATTTATCAGCTACTGTCGCTTGCTTGTATCAAAAATTTTAAGAGAATACGGTCAGATTGATAGCGATTCATCTGCTTATACTTGTTTTTTGTTAGACTACCATTCACATGCTCTAGCAGAAATCGTGAAGGCTTACGTCAATAAAAAAAGTCCAGTTCCACAACCAGACTTTCTAATCATGACAATTATTGGAAAGAGACCACAATGACATTCATTTCAAATCATAAACAGAAAATTATTTCAAGTTACATTTCGACAACTGTCAGCAGTCATCCTGAATTAGAAAAACACCCTACTTTACCACTAGTCTATCAAAAAAATCGCAATCCTCATCAGGTTCCAATATTGTCGGGTGGAGGTTCAGGTCACGAACCTGCTCATATTGGATATGTGGGAGAAGGAATGCTTACTGCTGCTATCTATGGCCAATTATTTACTCCTCCTACAAGAACTGAAATCTTAGAGTCCATTCGTTTTTTAAACAATGGCCACGGTGTCTTCATCATTGTAAAAAATTTCGAAGCAGACATCAAAGAATTTAGCTGGGCCATTAATACTGCTAGACAAGAAGGAATTAAGGTCGGCTATAGTCTAGCACACACGACGATATTTCCATTGAACCTCACAATAGATTTCAAATTAGAGGAAGAGGGCTTGCAGGGACTATTTTACTTCATAAAGTTCTAGGATATGCAGCTCAAAATGGTGCCGACATAGAGCAACTAACTGATTTAGGTCATGAACTTGCTCCCGAAATCGCAACAATTGGCTTTGCAACGAAAGCTGCTAGTCTCCCCCAAGCCACCCTCCCACTATTTAACTTGGAAGAAGGAAATATTTCTTATGGCATAGGGATACATGGCGAAGAAGGATATCGTATCGTCCCATTTCAATCTTCGGAAATCCTAGCAAATGAAATTATAAGTAAATTAAGATTGCACTATCATTGGAAAAAGGGTGATCAATTTATATTGCTTGTAAATAATCTAGGCACTACCAGCAACTTAGAAATGGGCATATTTATCAATGATCTCCTTCAACTCTTAGAAATTGAAGGAGTCACTATTACCTTTATAAAATCAGGAACATTTATGACCAGTCTGGATATGGCAGGTATATCCGTAACTCTTTGCCCCGTAAAAAATAAACAGTGGTTAGAAGCGCTCAATGCTCCAACGACAGCTTTTGCATGGTAATTTGCTTGTATAACTCAAAAGGGCTACATCACTTGATAGCCCTTTGTTTTTATCTTATACTCAATGAAAATCAAAAAGCAAACTAGGAAACTAGCCGCAGGCTGTACTTGAGTACGGCAAGGCGACGTTGACGCAGTTTGAACTTGATTTTCGAAGAGTATTACGTTTAAAAGAACTCATTCTTGCCATTTCAAATAGGCCATCTATCCCTTACAATTCTTCCGATGAGCTTTGAGTTTTTTCAGAGTCCAATCATAGTGGCTTGACGTGCTACTAACAAAGTAGGAACCTAGACTTGTTCCGCCGGTCCACTTATAGACACCTTTGGTAAAGAGTTCGTCATTGCTAAAAACTTCTATCAACTCTAAAACCTCTCTATGTGATTGTTCTAGGAGTCTAGTCGCTTCTTCTAAGGACGTTTTCTGGTGCTTCTTCCAAAAAGCGACATTCATTTCTCCATAAGTTTTCCAATTATAAAGCTCAGGGAGAAAAGGGCTTTCGTGACCTTCTTGATTAGAATATACCCAAGTCAAAAGTAACTGATGCCATTCATAAAGATGGATCAAGACATCCCGTAGATTTTTATCCCTTTTCCAGTGAGATTCTTTTTTCTTTGGGTCTCTTGAAAAATCAAATGGAGTCTGTAGCTCATCTTCACTTAGTTGGGAGATGAAACGATTGAGCTTTTCATAGTTTTCCTTAGATGCCAGCATTAGCTCCTCTTTTGTTTTCGGTCTAGGCACAGAGTTCTCCCTTCATATTGTTAGTTATTATTAGAAATTTTTTTATCCTTTAAATCTCTATAACTTATCCTTTAATTTCTCAACAAAGAGATAGGCTGCTGGACAGGTCAAGGTATTCTTAATCGTTAGATGATTGATTTGATGGATCTTTTTACGGTCCGTATGGGGGAACTCTCGACAGGCCTTGGGACGAACATCATAGATGGAACAGAGATTATCTCCTCCTAGAAAGGGACAAGGCATGGATTTAAAAACCTTATCACCATCTTCGTCTACCTGAAGGAATTCAGCTTCAAAAGCTGGTAATTTCATCTTAAAATACTTAGCAATCCGTGTGATATCCGCCTCTTTGAAGTCAGGTCCCAATGTCTTGCAACAGTTGGCACAAGCAGTACAATCAATTTCAGCAAAGACTTCTTGGTGAATCTGCTGGGCTATCTTATCTAGATTTTTTGGTGGCTTTTTCTTTAGATTGGCTAAAACTTTACGATGTTCCTTCTGCTTTTGCAAGGCTAGCTGGTGGTAATACTCAATATCAATTTCTTTAGACATGGTTTCTCTCTTATTCTAATTACTTTCCCCTATTATACCATGCCTCTGAACCATTGAAAAGTAGACTTTACAAGACTATACTTTTCTAAAATGCGTCAAAAAAACCTTGCAACTAGGTTACAAGGTTAATGACATTAATCGAAGTTAACGTATTCTTTTTGAAGTTCAAGAACTTCTTCCATTGTTGAACACTCTGTAAGGGCACGGTTAGCGTACTCTTCCATCTTAGCAGTATCCAATTTCTTCATCAAGCTACGTGTACGAAGTACTGATGTTGCTGACATAGAGAACTCATCCAAGCCCATTCCGACAAGAAGTGGAACAGCTTTTTGGTCACCAGCCATCTCACCACACATACCAGCCCATTTACCTTCAGCGTGAGCTGCCTTGATAACGTTGTTGATCAAGCGAAGGATTGATGGGTTATATGGTTGGTAAAGGTATGAAACTTGCTCGTTCATACGGTCTGCTGCCATTGAGTATTGGATCAAATCGTTTGTACCAATTGACATGAAGTCTACTTCTTTTGCAAATTGGTCTGCAAGCATCGCTGCTGCAGGGATTTCAATCATGATACCAACTTGGATGTCATCCGCAACTGCAACACCATCAGCAAGAAGGTTTGCTTTTTCTTCTTCATAAACTGCTTTAGCTGCACGGAATTCTTTCAAAAGGGCAACCATTGGGAACATGATACGCAATTGACCATGAACAGAAGCACGAAGAAGAGCTCGGATCTGTGTACGGAACATTGCATCTCCAGTTTCAGAAATAGAGATACGGAGGGCACGGAATCCAAGGAATGGGTTCATTTCATGTGGCATATCGAAGTAAGGAAGTTCCTTATCTCCACCAATATCCATTGTACGAACAACCACTGGTTTACCATTCATTCCCTCAAGAACAGCTTTGTATGCTTCATACTGCTCATCTTCAGTTGGGAAGTCTTGAGAATCCATGTACAAGAACTCTGTACGGTAAAGTCCAACAGCTTCTGCACCGTTGTTGTTAACACCTTCAACGTCTTTTGGAGTACCGATGTTAGCAGCCAACTCGAAGTGTTTACCGTCAGCAGTCACTGTTTGAGCATCTTTCAAAAGTGCCCATTCAGCTTTTTGTTTAGCATAAGCTTCACCAGCTGCTTTAAATTCTGCCGCTTGTTCATCTGTTGGGTTGATAATCACTTCACCAGTAATTCCGTTAACGGCAAGGATATCACCGTCTTTCACCACTTCAGTGATGTTATTTGTTCCCAATACAGCTGCAATTTCAAGTGTACGTGCCATGATAGCTGAGTGGCTTGTACGTCCACCGATATTTGTTACAAAAGCTTTTACAAAGTTTTTGTCCAATTGAGCTGTATCAGATGGTGTCAAGTCATGCGCAATCACGATTACTTCTTCATTGATAGAAGCTGGGTTTGGCAATTTCTTACCAAGAAGGTTTGCCAATACACGTTTTGTCACGTCGCGGATATCCGCTGCACGTTCTTGCATGTATGGGTTGTCTTCCATACCTTCAAAGATAGTGATGAACATGTCAGTCACTTCTTTAAGACCTGCTTCTGCGTTGACTTTCTTAGCACGGATTGTTTCTTTAATCTGACCAATCAATTCTGGGTCAGAAGAACCATCAAATGAGCGTCAAAAAACTTGAGCTGCTTCTTCACCAAGCGTACCTACAGCTTTCTCACGGATAAGAAAAGCTCGTTTTGAGAAGCTTCAAGAGCTACATCAAACGAGCCTCTTCTGCGTTTGTATCTTCGACTGAAATAGTCTCGAATGACCAAATCCGGTTGAACGAGTAGATATGCTTTTTGCAACTGCAACACCGTCAGATGCCGCGATTCCTTTAAGCATTTCTGTCATTTTCCTTATGCCAATCCTTCTTTTTCCATTGTTTCTGAGATTGCAGCGATAGCGTCATCTGCATCTGCACCTTCAGCTGAGATAGTTACGTCAGCACCTTGGCCAACACCAAGACTCATAACACCCATGATTGATTTAAGGTTAACTGATTTACCTTTGTACTCAAGAGTGATATCTGAAACAAATTTGCTAGCAGTTTGTACCAACAATGTTGCTGGACGTGCGTGAATACCTGTTTCTGCCACTACGTGGAAATCTTTTAGAAGCCATAGTTTGACTCTCCTTTTTGTTCTTTCTTTTTTTGAGTTATATGTGATAACCCTTACAATTTGGTATTATATCATCTTCTAGGATTTTTTCAAGCATTTTATAGGGATTTATTCGATTTCCTTTCAGATAACTTCCTGAAAATCTTCTATTCTAGATAACAAAACACAGGATATAGTTTTTCCAAAAAAACAACTTATAGGATAATTATCATCATTTTACAAAACAAACACTACATATTGTGTTTTGTTTGGTTATGTAGAAAAACAGACCACTATATTTAGTTTTAAATCATTGACAAAAATTTATTTTCTGATATACTAGGATAGTATTAAATTTTGAAGAGGAGTTACACAATGGTAACCGTTTATTCTAAAAACAATTGTGTCCAATGTAAAATGACCAAGCGTTTCTTGGACAGTAATAATGTTGAATATAAAGAAATCAATCTTGATGAGCAGCCTGAGTACATCGATCAAGTCAAAGAACTCGGTTTTAGCGCAGCTCCTGTTATCCAAACACCAACTGAAGTCTTTTCAGGTTTCCAACCAGGAAAATTGAAACAATTAGCATAATCTTAGTACATCATCCAGAAGAAACTGCTTCTAGGGCTAACTTAGAAGCCTTTCTTTTGTAATTAGATAAGGGAAATTTTATGGGATTAAAACATCTTGAGGACGTGACTTACTTCCGTCTCAATAACGAAATCAACCGTCCTGTCAATGGACAAATCATGCTTCATAAAGATAAGGAAGCCTTGGATGCCTTCTTTAAAGAAAATGTCGTTCCAAACACTATGGTTTTTGATTCAATCAAGGATAAAATCAACTACCTCATTGAACACAACTACATCGAAACAGCCTTTATCAAGAAATACCGTCCAGAATTTTTGGAAGAATTATCGCAATTTATCAAAGATCAAAACTTCCAATTCAAGTCTTTCATGGCTGCCTATAAATTTTACAATCAATATGCTTTAAAAACTAACGACGGTGAATATTATCTTGAAAGTATGGAAGATCGTGTCTTCTTTAACGCCCTTTATTTCGCTGATGGGAATGAAGCTGTTGCAATCGATATTGCCAATGAAATCATCTACCAACGCTACCAGCCCGCTACTCCTTCCTTCTTGAATGCTGGACGTGCTCGTCGTGGTGAATTGGTATCTTGTTTCTTGATTCAAGTAACTGATGACATGAACTCTATCGGACGTTCTATCAACTCAGCTCTTCAACTTTCACGTATCGGTGGTGGTGTGGGAATTTCCCTCAGCAACCTTCGTGAAGCTGGTGCTCCTATCAAGGGCTATGAAGGAGCAGCTTCTGGTGTCGTACCAGTTATGAAGCTTTTTGAAGATAGCTTCTCTTACTCAAACCAATTAGGTCAACGTCAAGGTGCCGGTGTTGTCTACCTCAACGTCTTTCACCCAGATATCATCGCCTTCCTTTCCACTAAGAAAGAAAACGCCGATGAAAAAGTTCGTGTCAAGACCCTTTCACTTGGTGTTGTGGTGCCCGATAAATTCTACGAATTGGCACGTAAAAATGAAGAAATGTACCTCTTCAGCCCATACTCTGTAGAACTTGAATACGGTGTGCCATTTAACTACATCGACATCACTGAAAAATACGATGAGCTAGTCGCAAATCCAAATATCCGCAAGACAAAAATCAAAGCGCGTGATTTGGAAACTGAAATCTCTAAATTGCAACAAGAGTCTGGCTACCCTTATGTCGTCAACATTGATACGGCTAACCGTGCAAATCCTGTTGATGGTAAAATTATCATGAGTAACTTGTGTTCTGAGATTCTTCAAGTCCAAGAACCAAGCTTGATCAACGATGCTCAAGAATTCCTTCAAATGGGAACAGATGTTTCATGTAACCTTGGCTCAACCAACGTGGTTAACATGATGACTTCACCTGACTTTGGTCGTTCTATCCGTGCTATGGTTCGTGCCCTTACTTTCGTTACAGATAGTTCACACATCGTAGCTGTTCCTACCATCGACCACGGAAATAGCCAAGCTCACACCTTTGGACTTGGTGCCATGGGACTTCACAGCTACCTTGCCCAACAATTGATTGAATATGGATCGCCTGAGTCTGTTGAATTTACAAGCATCTACTTCATGCTCATGAACTACTGGACCTTGGTTGAGTCAAACAATATCGCGCGTGAACGTGGTATCACCTTCCACAACTTTGAAAAATCAGACTATGCTAATGGAAGCTACTTTGACAAGTATATAACGGGCGAATTTGTTCCAAAATCAGACCGTATTAAAGAACTCTTCAAAGATGTCTTTATCCCAAGTGCTGCTGACTGGGCTGAACTTCGCGACAAGGTTCAAGCAGATGGCCTTTACCACCAAAACCGCCTTGCTGTAGCACCAAATGGTTCGATCAGTTACATCAATGACGTTTCTGCTTCTATCCACCCGATTACGCAACGTATCGAAGAACGTCAAGAAAAGAAAATCGGTAAAATCTACTATCCTGCTGCTGGCTTGTCAACAGAAACCATTCCTTACTACACTTCTGCTTACGACATGGATATGCGTAAAGTGATTGATGTTTACGCTGCTGCAACTGAGCACGTGGACCAAGGACTTTCACTTACTCTCTTCATGCGTAGTGACATTCCAAAAGGACTTTACGAATGGAAGAAAGAAAACAAACAAACGACACGTGACTTGTCAATCCTTCGTAACTATGCCTTTAACAAGGGAATCAAGTCTATCTACTACGTCCGTACCTTTACAGATGATGGTGGAGAAGTCGGTGCCAACCAATGTAAAGCTGTGTGATTTAATGTTTAGGAGTAATTTATAATGATAATAACACTCAAAAAGTATTACGGAATTTTTTTATTGTTTACAGCGTATTATTTTTCTTGCTACTTGGGATCGATTTGCATTTATACCAGATTACATTCGATTAATCTTTTTCATCTGTTATTCTTCCTATTTTTTTATATTCTTTATTCTAAATAAATTTAAAAAGCAGAATACCTTTCTCACTTGAGAGGAAAATCAAAATTTCTAAATTTGTTTTTAGACAGTTTACTAATTATAAGTGCAGCTATTGTTTTTATACACACTAGAAAGTGGAAATCAAGAGATCGATACTCTAAATCCATATGGAGTATTCAGACACTTAAAAATTTTGCCACTATACATTACGCCACTTAGAATTTATATTGAATTTTATCAACTATCAAAAGAATAATAAAATATTAATTCATTGAAAACAAACACAGAAAGAGATTTCAAATGGAAAGCTTACTACAAAGCCATTAACTGGAATGCCATCGAAGATGTCATCGACAAATCAACTTGGGAAAAACTGACGGAGCAATTCTGGCTTGATACACGTATTCCTTTGTCAAATGACTTGGATGACTGGAGAAAGCTATCAAATGTAGAAAAAGACTTGGTTGGGAAAGTCTTTGGTGGTTTAACACTTCTCGATACTATGCAATCTGAAACTGGGGTTCAAGCCCTTCGCGCAGACATCCGTACACCACATGAGGAAGCCGTTTTCAATAACATCCAATTTATGGAATCTGTCCACGCTAAATCTTACTCATCAATCTTTTCTACCTTGAATACTAAGGCTGAGATTGAAGAAATTTTCGAATGGACCAATACCAATCCTTACCTACAAAAGAAGGCAGAGATTGTCAACGAAATCTACCTAAACGGTAGCCCACTTGAAAAGAAAGTTGCCAGTGTCTTCCTCGAAACCTTCCTCTTCTACTCTGGTTTCTTCACTCCACTCTACTATCTTGGTAACAACAAACTAGCCAACGTTGCGGAAATCATCAAATTAATTATTCGTGATGAATCTGTTCACGGAACCTACATTGGTTATAAATTCCAACTTGGTTTCAATGAATTACCTGAAGAAGAGCAAGAAAAACTCAAAGAATGGATGTACGACCTGCTTTATACTCTTTATGAAAATGAAGAAGGCTACACAGAAAGCCTCTATGACGGTGTTGGTTGGACGGAAGAAGTCAAGACCTTCCTTCGCTACAATGCTAACAAGGCACTCATGAACCTGGGACAAGATCCACTCTTCCCAGATTCAGCTGATGATGTCAACCCAATCGTTATGAACGGTATTTCAACAGGAACTTCCAACCACGACTTCTTCTCTCAAGTCGGAAATGGTTACCTTCTTGGTGAAGTTGAAGCCATGCAAGACGATGACTACAACTACGGTTTGGACTAATTCAATTATCCCAGAACTGATAACAAATATCATGGTTTGTTTAAAACAACCATGATATTTTTGTTTTTTGTTTTCTTTTGTTTTTTAAATTGATTGATTGAATACTTTATGATAAAATAGTAATAGAAATAGAGGTGATAACGATGCTAAAGCAGGAAAAACTAGATAATATTCTAGAAACGGTAAATACAAAGGGAACTATTACTGTAAAAGAAATCATGACTCGCTTGGATGTATCAGATATGACTGCTAGACGCTACTTGCAAGAGTTAGCAGACAAGGATTTACTTGTTCGAGTGCACGGGGGAGCTGAAAAAATTCGCACAGGTTCCATTTTAAACAATGAACGTTCAAATATCGAAAAACAAAGCTTACAAATCGCAGAAAAACAAGAAATCAGCCGTTTTGCAGGCCATTTGATTGATGAGGGTGAAACCATTTTTATTGGTCCAGGTACAACCTTGGAATCTTTTGCCCGTGAACTTCCAATTGATAATATTCGTGTTGTAACAAACAGTTTACCAGTCTTTCTCATCTTAAACGAACGAAAACTAACAGACTTAATTTTAATCGGTGGAAACTATCGCTCTATCACTGGAGCCTTTGTGGGAACACTAACCTTGCAAAACTTAGCCAATCTTCAATTTTCTAAAGCTTTCGTTAGCTGTAATGGTATTCAGGACAATGCGATTGCGACCTTTAGTGAAGAGGAAGGTGAATCACAACGTATCGCCCTCAATAATTCCAATAAAAAATACTTACTAGCTGACAATAGTAAGTTCAATAAATTTGATTTTTATACCTTCTACAATATCTCTGATATCGATACCATCGTTTTCAGATTCTAAACTGAGTAAAGAAACCTTCGAACAACTTTCAAAACAAACAAAAATTATTCTTTCTAAACCATAAAACTGAGGATTGATAAAATATAAAATGCGTCATATCAAGAAAATAAGAATCTTGATATGACGCATTTTATGATAATTTTTTACAAAAGAGTTTCCTAGATTCTTTATGATTGTTGAAACGGCATAAAATCTGAATCAAAGGAGATATTATCCCGTTCTTCAGGACTGATAAAAATTTAAAAAGATATTTTTAAATTCTTCTAGCTCATAGTCTGAATGGCAAATCCATTCTTTACCGGTCGAGACATACCATTTCCCAAGTTTTTCAGCTCCTCATTAGTCAAACAAGGTATTTGAGAACATTTATCAAAATTGATAATATAAACTTTTTCATAAATAGATTGGATAAAATCTTTTGAATATCTTTTTGCCTCACTAGAATTCTATATCTAATTACTCATTCTACTACTCAATCACTTGGGTTTCTGCTACTTTCTTGTACCAGTGAGCTGATTTCTTCGGATAACGTTCTTGAGTTTCAAAGTCTACATAAAAGAGACCGTAACGTTTTTCATAACCGTTTGACCATGAGAAGACATCCATTAATGACCAAATGAAGTAACCCTTTACATTCGCTCCATCTGCAATAGCATCAGACAAGACTTCCAAGTGTTGTTTCACATAATCAATACGGCCATCATCGTAAACAGTGTTATCGACGAACTCATCTTTATATCCAAGACCATTTTCAGTGATGTAAATCTTCTTGTAGTTAGGATAATCTTTCTTCACACGCATGATTTGGTCATACAAACCTTGAGGGTAGATAATCCAATCCCAGTCTGTACGTGGCACATAATCAGGAGCTACACGACGACCAACACCTTTGATTTGGTATTTAGAGCTTCCTTTCTCACCCTTACCATTATGGATAATTTCAGTTTCTCCATCAAATGCTTCCATCCAGTCACTCATATAGTAGTTGATTCCTAGGAAATCATTCAAGTCTTTTGCGGCTTCTAATACTTCGAAATCTTCTTCGCGAAGATCTAAGCTACCACCATTGACGGATAAAATATGGTTGACGCCTTCCATCGTTTCAGCTGAATAATGACCTAGATAAGTTGCATCCAAGATAAATTTATTGTGAATGATATCTTCCAACTCAGCTGCACGAACATCTGCTGGATTTTTAGGATCCAAAGGATACTTAGTTGGCAGAGCGTGAACAACACCAATTTCACCTTTATAGCCTTTCTCTTTATATAGCTTGACTGCACGCGCATGAGAAACCATCATATTGTGGTGCGATTGGAAAACTTTGGCAAGGTCGTACTGAATACCAGGAGGGAATTTCCCAACCAAGTATTGACCATCACCGATTGGCCCAATTTCATTAAAGGTTGTCCAATAGTTTACTTCTGGGAATTCTTCAAAACAGAAATCCGCGTAGTCTACAAAGTGTTCAATGTTTTCACGGTTTAAGAAGTCTCCATTTGAGTGGAGAGCTTCTGGCGTATCAAAGTGATGAAGAGTTACAAAAGGCTCAACATGACGTTTGTGACACTCTGCAAATAGATTATGATAAAATTCAACACCTTTAGCATTTACTTGGCCGTAACCAGTCGGGAAAATACGTGACCAGGCAATAGAAATTCGAATGCCATTGACACCATACTCTTCTGCCAACTTGACGTCAACTGGGTATCGATTGTAAAAATCACTGGCTGGTTCTGCAGTGTACCAGTAGTTATCTTCAAGATATTTATCCCACGCAACTGGTCCTTTTCCATCAGTATGTGTAGCACCTTCTGCTTGATAGGCAGCTGTTGCGCCACCGAAAATAAAGTCTTTTGGTAATGTTTTTGACATATAATTCTCCTTTTAATTAAAAAAGAAATAAGATGGAGAGGAGGCTAGTGAGGCTTTATTCTCCATCTCACTTCTTGTATCAAGTCACCGAATTAACAAGGCGATTAGGAAATTCGCCATAGCGATTTCCGTAACGATAGGAGACTATTTCACAGTCCCTATCGTTAATCGAATTGAGCTTGTACGAATGCAAGAGCACCTTTTCCATCACGAGTTAATTTGATGTATTGAGCGCCTTCTGTTTTCGCAAGTTTAATACCGAGTTTATCAGTTTCTGCTTTCATGTCTTCAAAGTTTGAAGCAACTTGAGGGGCAAGGATAACAAGATCAAACTCTGGCAACATTCACGGTGAGCACCATAGCCACCTGCTGCTGCTTTCACAGGAACATTGTATTCTGCAGCTGCCTTATTCAAAGCATTTGCAAGGAGACCACTTGTCCCTCCACCTGCACAGAGAACGAGGACATTTGTTTCTTCAGTGATTGTATTTTGTGCTGCTTCCACACCCGCTTTCTCAAGAATAGCATCTGCTTTTGCAGTGTTGAAGTTTGCAGCAACTTTTTCTTTCAATTCATCATTAGATTTACCTGAACGCTCTTCTTCAAGAATTTGTTCATCATAGACTTTAAGGAATGGATAGTAAATGACTACGTCAACCACAATTAGAAGGGCAGCAAGAATGAATGATAGAACTTGGAAGTTAGTTCCAAGAACTAGACCTAGTGGAGCTGGAGTTGTCCATGGTAGATTAGCAGTAAATGAATTCATTCCAAGAGTTTCAATGAAGAATTTAAAGATCCAAACGTTTGCGATAGGAGCAAAAATAAATGGAATGAAGAAAATCGGGTTCAATACAAGCGGTGCACCAAACAAGATTGGTTCATTTACACCAAAGAAAGTTGGAACTACTGAAGCACGTCCGATTGCACGGTTACGTTTAGATTTTGTTAACCACATGAACATGAATGGAACAACTAGTGTCGCACCTGTACCACCCATAGTAACGATAAACATTTGTGTACCAGAAGTAAGGATCTTGTCTGCATGCATCCCTTGTTGGAGAAGGTTCAAGTTGACTTCGGCATTGGCATAGGTAATTGCTGCGATAGCAGGCTCAACAATAGATGGACCGTGAATCCCAACAAACCAGAAGAAGGCAAAGGCACCAAAGATAATGGTAATACCAAGGTATCCATCTGCTGCTGAGAAGAGTGGTGCAAAGAATTTACCGATTGATTCAGCTACGCTTGCACCAACAAAATGACGAGCTAGTAAATCAAGAGCATAAAGAGAAACCACTGATAGAGTGAATGGAATCACATCTTTAAAGACTTGTGAGATATTTGGTGGAACTTCGTCAGGCATACGAATAGTGACGTTGTTCTTAACACAAACCTTATAGATGGCTACAGTAACAAAGGCTGCAAGGAAGGCTGAAAGCAAACCTTTTGTCCCCAAGAATCCAGTAGCTAGACCATTTTCGATAGGATCAGCTGCCAACATCAACAAACCAACAATTGCTGCCAACAATGTTGACATATAGTTGATTTGATTGGTTTTCTCCATGCTACGGTTTACTGAGTCGGTCAGTGATTTAGCTGTTGTACCAGCTACCAAGAGAGCTAGAATCCCCATTGAATAGCTGTAAGGTTTCATGAGGAGATTAACAACATCATCAGACCATTTAAAGCCCCATGAGTTTGGTACAAAGGCAATCAAGATAAAAATACTTGAGAAGAGAATAACAGGCATACCTGCAATGAAACCATCACGAATAGCACGAAGATAGATATTACGAGATAATTTCTCAAAGAAAGGCTTTCCTTTCTCGATAAATGCAATTAGTTTGTTCATTATTTAACTCCTCTCTTATAGAGTTCGATTAAGTGGTGCATCAAATCTTTTAACAAGACAGTTGTCATCAAGTGGTCTTGGCCATGCATCATGGTCACACTATATGCTAAATCCTCACCAGAAGCTTCCTTAGTCAATAGACTTGTTTGCGCGTGGTGGGCTTCTGCAATGCAAGAACCAGCTTCCTCTACCAGAGCGTCCGCTTTTTCAAAATCACCAGCTTCAGCAGCCTTCAAGGCTTCCAATAGTTTTGAACGAGCGTCGCCAGCATAGGCTACGATTTCAAAACCTAACAATGTTACTTCTTCTCTATTCATGATAGAATTCTCCTTATATAATTTTAAATAATTTTTATGACAATAAGCGTTGGATATGTAGAACTAGATAAACTCGTTCACTTTTATACAAATCAAGACCCGTATGTTGCGTAATCACATCATAGATCTTGGAACCAATCTCGAAGGCTTTTGGATAGGATTGTTTAATATGGTCTTCCATATCTAGAAGTGATTGATTATCATCTCTAGATCTATCTAAATAATCCAAGAAATAATTCAAATGTATCATAAAGCGATCATAGAAATGATTATTCTCTTTGGTTCGTTGAATTGCATAGTCCGTTAAAACTTCTTCAACATTCCTGAGAATTTCTTTCCTCTTATCAATCGACTCCACAAGTTCCACTTCATTTTCACCTTCGGCATTAATGAAATGATAAGCAATCCGAATAATTTCGTCCTCAGGAAAATGATCCGCTAGCTTCTGACGGTAAATTTCAAATGCTTCATTTGCGATTTGAAAAGCGACAGGATACTTAGTGGAAATATCTGGCAGATTACTATCCTTGTACCTTCCTTGTGCTAGAGCTTGGTAAGAACAGTAAATATGATCTGTCAAGGTTACATAGAGATACTCTTGAATCGGATAATGATATTTCTTTGATAGCTTATCAATAATCTCATAGGTCACTGTGATAAAATCAAGCGGAACATCTTTGAGAAGAGCCATAAAGTTTTCTCTGGACTCTTCGGTCTTCATCCGAAAAATTTTCTCCACCTGATGTTCAGCAATCAAATCCCCCTTCTTCTTTCCAAATGCAATCCCCTTACCAATCACAATCACTTCTTCTCCTTTATCATTTCTGACAAGCGAGACATTGTGATTCATGGGATTTAGAATTCGATACATGTCAACCTCCTTTTATATCTTAAAGGTATATTAGTACAAAAAATGACCACAAATGAACTAGAAAATCATCCGATTTCTAATTCACCTGTGATCATGCCTAATATTACTTAGTAACACTCACCTTGTATTAACTTGTGATTTAAGTATAGCACAAGTAAGTTATTTTGTAAACCCTTACATGTAACTTTTTTAAAAATTTTTTAGATTAATGTTCCTAAACTAGAAGGACTTTCTTACACGCGTTCTTTCCATGAAGTTGCTGTTGTTTGAAGAACTTTGTTGAGTTCGTCAATGTTTTCAAAACCAGTTGTGCGAAGCCATTCGCGAGCTGCTGCTTCACCATCTTTGATGTAAGCTTCAACTGATCCAGCCCATGTAGCACGGCCACAAAGAACACCGTTAAAGTTTGCACCTGATTCATGAGCAAATACAAGAGTATCTTGGAAGAGTTTAGCTGATACACCAGCACTCAAGTAGATGTATGGCAAGTTAGTTGCTTCATCTTGAGCTTTGAAGAAGGCTGCTGCTTCTTCACGTGTATAAACCACTTCACCTTCAGCGAAACCTTCAACATATTTAATGTTAACAGGAACTTCTACTTTCAAGACATCAATGTTAAAGCGTGGGTCTGAGAAGACTTTCATAGCACCGATAACTTTGTGTGGTTTTACTTTAGCGTATTCTACAGAACCTGCGTCAGCAATTTTTTCATCGTAAGCAAGGATTTCAAGGAAGAATGGGATATCTTCAGCCACACACTCAGAACCGATACGTTCAATGTAAGCTTGTTTTTCTTGGTTAAGTTCGTCTGAGCTATCTACATCATAGTAAAGCAAGAATTTAACTGCATCTGCACCTTCTTCTTTAATACGTTTTGCAGACCAAACATCCAAGCAGTCTGGCAAACGTTTTGTACTTGTTGTATCATAACCTGTTTTTTCATAAGCAAGGAGAAGACCAGCTTTTTCATCAAGAGCTTAGTTGCTGGAAGTCCATACTCAGGGTCAAGAAGCATTGATGAAGCGTATTTAGTCAATTCATCTGCTACCAAGACTTTCAGCTCTTCCATTTGAGCCACTGTTGGTTCTTCTGTTTGGTGTTGAGCCATGAGGCGTTTCAAAGCACCGCGTTGGTCAAATGCAAGAGCTGAGATGATACCATTTTCATCAGAAAGTTTTTCTAAGCGTGCACGTTTTTGTTCTGTTAAAGCCATTTTATACCTCTTTTACTATTAATTGATCATATAGAGCTTGATAGTTGGCCATGTTGACATGACCAGTCATTTTTTCTTGAGCATTGAGCATACCAAGGACATTTGCCTTGATGAGTAATTCTGCATCCGATTCTTTGTGAAGAAGTCCTGAAGAAATGCCTGCCACAGTAGAGTCTCCAGATCCAACAGGGTTGACTACCTGAATTCTAGGAATATCTACCTTGTAGAAAGTATCACCATGTTTGGCAAAGGCACCGTTGGCACCAAGTGAAACGATAATCCATTCAATACCTGCAAACAAAGGTTCTTGAAGGACTTCTTTTAATTCATCCAAATCCTCAGAAACTTCTCTTCCAAGAAGCTGAGATAATTCCTCATTATTTGGTTTGATGACTGTTGGTTTATGTGGTGATTCAAGAACCGCCTGAAGTGCTGCACCAGAGCAGTCCAAAACAACAGGCTTGCCAGCTTGATTAGCAAGTTCTACCAAGCTCGCATAGTAATCAACTGGAAGGCCAGCTGGCAGACTACCTGAGATAGCTACTACTTCAACTGACTCCAAGAGTTTTTTGAAATGATCCAAAAAGTCTTGACCTTCCTGTTCCAATACTTCAGGACCTTTTTCAAGAACTTCTGTTTGGTTGTCTCCGTGGAGAATAGCGATACAGTTACGAGTTTCTCCTTGAATTGAGAAGAAATCTTTCTTAACGTTATCATTGATATTTTCAACCAAAAACTCACCAAGTTTGCCACCCACTAAACCAGTAGCAAGAACAGAATCCCCAAATTCTGAAAGTACTCGGGTAACATTAAGTCCCTTACCACCAGCCGTTTTGGTTACATCCACCACACGATTGACAGTATCAATTTTTAACTCACCCAAGGGATAGGAAATATCAATGGATGGGTTCATTGTGACTGTTAAAATCATAGGTCACCTCTTAGTCGTGGTATTCTCCGCGATCCCATTTTTCAAGGAATTCAGTGAAGAAGTTTGCGTCTGTTTGTTGAGCATTGTGACTTTCAACGTGTTCAATTTTCGCAATCAATTTTTTGTTTTCTTCAGTTGGTTTGTATTCAGCATGGATGAAAGCTTCGATGATGTCACACATGAGCAATTCACCAGTAATCTTACCACCAAAACCGATAACATTAGCGTTCAATTGTTCTTTAGCATAAAGGGCTGTTGTCATATCACGAACCAAGGCAGAACGAACACCTGGAACTTTATTTACAGCATTGTTGATACCAACACCAGTACCACAGATACATACCCCAAGATCAGCTTGACCACTAGTTACAGCTTCCCCTACTTTTTTACCAAAGATTGGGTAGTGAGTACGTGTATGGTCATAGGTACCAAAGTCAATGACTTCATATCCTTTTGATTTCAAAAATTCTGAAACCGCCATTTTTTCATCTGTTACGATGTGGTCACATCCAATTGCAATTCTCATTAGTTATTCCCTCCGATTAATTATATAAATCTCATATCATTTTATCCTTACTCAAGAAAAAAATCAAGATTAGCTTAGGAAGCGAGCTGCAAGCATAACTGAGGTTAGCTAAAGTGAGCTGACAACAGATTATCTTGATTTTTGAAGAGTATTAGCACATTTTGTTCAACATATCGACCGAATTTGGTGACGTCCACCATCGTATTTACCATTAACAAATCCTTTAGCGATATTTTTAGCCAATTCATCACCAACAAGTTGTGCTCCCATAGTGATCATACGTGAGTTGTTGTGGCCACGAGTCATATAAGCTGAACGTTCGTCAGAATCGCTACTCAGCAACCATTCCTTTGATCTTAGTTGCAACCATAAATGGACCAGCTCCATAAGCATCAATCACGATACCAAGGTTTTGTTCTTCTTTGTTTACTTCTGCAGCAACAGCAAGAGTCACATCAACAAAGTCTTGACCTTCAGCTGTAACATCCACAACGTGGAAGTTTTCTTTTTCCAAGAAGTCTTTCACAACTTCTTTCAATCTCAAACCTGCAGCATCTGCACCGATAACAATAGACATATTGTATACTCCTTTTATTTTTCTAGGCTAATAAAACCTTTTATAGTTAGCAGTTTATACTCTTCGAAAATCAAATTCAAACCGCGTCAACGTCGCCTTGCCGTACTCAAGTACAGCCTGCGGCTAGTTTCCTAGTTTGCTCTTTAATTTTCATTGAGTATTACCTACAAAAAGCTTTCTAGCAGTTTATTGACAAATTGGATTGAATGAGATGAATGACACCTTATTCAAGTTTAGGAAATCAGTTTCCTAGAAATAATCTTTCTCTACGAAAGAGAATATAACAAGTGATTGTTTGTTTGTTGCAAACATCATTTGTTGCTTACAAACATAATATACTCCTATTTTCGGAAAAAGTCAACAGTTGGTGTTTGTTTTTGTGTTTTTTAACTAAAAAATTTCGATATCAAAACCAATTTGATCCACTTGACTAGGTTCTAGGAGACGAACATTCTTCTTATCTTCTAGATGATCTCCTTCTTCAAGGGATGTTGACAAGCCAGACCATGGTTCAAAAGCAATGAAAGGACCTTTATTCAAAGTTGACCAGATGATGAGGTTTGGAAACTCTGCAAAGTGCACTTTTAATCCCTTATCATGTTTACGAGAACGAAGGGAAATTGTTCTAGATTGCAATTCATCTAAGGTAACTGCATCTGTGTTGAAAAGATCATAACTAAGATTTATTTCTTTTTGCCCCTCTAACCATGGACTTCTATCTTGAAAATCCAGCATACCCGTTTCTGGGAAAGGACGTGGAACAGAGCAAGTCTCTTCTTTCTCAAACTCTAAATAGTAATCTTCATAGACTTCATCATCCAGTAAGGGACAATTAAAGCCTGGATGTCCACCAATAAAGTAAGGCATGACCTTGCTAGTTTCTTTATTGAAAATCTTGTATTGAGTCCGTACTGTCTTTCCAGTAAGACTATAAGTGATTTCTAGACGGAAATGATAAGGGTAGTTCTGATAGCTATTCTCATCGTCTTCAATTGCAAAAGTTACACTATTATCTGTCTGTTCAACTAATTCAAATTCTTTCTTACGAACCAAACCATGACGAGGAATCTTTCCTTTGCTTTCTTGCCCCTTCTCATCTATATAGAGGGCTGTATCCTCTCTCAAAGAACCACAAATGGGGAAGAGAACAGGAGCTTGTCCACTCCAATAAGTAGCATCTCCTTGCCATAAGTATTCAGTACCGTCATTATCTTTAATTGATGAAAGAGCGCCACCGAGTGTTTTAAACTCGACTATTAATTTATCTGATTTTAATTCAATCACTGTTATTTACCTCCAAATTTTAATACTTCGGAAAAAAGCTAGGCTGTCACTCCCAATTAGGAAATTAACAACCTAGCTTTTACAATTTACATTTTATAGGAGCGCATTATTTTGCTTTTGCTGCGTACTCTTCGTTACGTTTGATCATTTGTTTTCTGTACCAAGCAAAGATACCGATATAGAATACAAGGAAGACTACAGCACCAAGGATTGCTTTGATATCACCTGTTGTAGTGTTACCAATTGTCCAACCAAGAAGTTTTTCGATTGGTCCTTCAAGAGTTGAGTGAGTGATCAATTGAGTTTCGCTCACACCTGCTGGGAAGGCACCTACACCTTTAGCAAGTTCTGTTGCAAATGGTGCAATAAGTGTACCTGAAAGAAGGAAGAGTGGCAACAAGAGTGTTCCGAAGATGATCATGCAGACAATTTACCACGAGTTACAACCAAGAGAGCTGGAGTAACACCCATAGCGATGATACCTGCAAGTGGCAGATACCATTTCCGACTTTTGAAAGAAGCACTGCTTCCAATCAACATGATTGAGTGCAAGTACGTTAGCTAAGCCCAGATTTCAGCACGACCAGCGATGAATGGCCAGTCAAGACCGATGTTGAATTTACGTCCTTGAAGACGTTTAGTAGCAACGTTTGTAATACCTTGTGATAGTGGTTCTACGGCTGCGATGAACCATGAACCGATAAGTGAGAAGAGTTCCAAAGATACACCGGCAGTCAAACCAAGAGACAACCATCCTCTGATAACAAGACGCCATTTATCTGCATCTGCAACCCCTGCAATTGGATGTGGAGTTCCCATAATACCGATAACGATACCAAGAATGAAACCGATAAAGAATTTAGAACCCCAGAAACCGATTTTCTTGTTCAATTTAGCAGCATCAAAGTCATATTTATCAAGGCCTGGGAAGAATTTTTCAAAAATCTTATCCAAAACCATGATAACTGGGTTCATCATGTAGTTCATGTGAGTTGATGTCATTGGTGATGAACTTGGTGCGTTAAGAAGGTCATCAAATGTAGGTTTCATCAAGTCAGAGTTGATAATTTTCAACACACCAACAAGTACGATAGCTGCTGTAGCAATCAAGAGTGAAACCCCTTGGCTCACACCGTTGTTGTCAGCATACCATTTAATCAAAAGACCTGTGATAGACAAGTGCCAGATATCGAAGATATCAACGTCAAGTGTATCTGTTTTCTTCATGGCTAGCATCACTATGTTGACAATCAACATGATGAGCAAGAAGTATAGTGTCCAAGCAGATCCCCAAGTGATTGTTGCAAGTGGTGCCCAACCAACGTCAGTAATACTCAATTGGATACCTGTGTTTTCAACGAATTTTGCAAGTGATGCTGAGAAAGCACCATTTAGCATACCGATGATGGCACCGATACCTGTAAGAGCGATGGCAAGTTTGATACCACCTTCAAGCGCTTTGGAGAATTTCACTCCAAAAAGTAAAGCCAATACTGTCAAAATGATTAACATGATGACAGGTCCACCCATATCTAAGATAGGTGTGAAAAATTCTTTGATTAGGCCAAAGATTGCATCCATAACAGTTCCTCCCTTTTTATGTTATATGAATGTTAACAAATTTGAATTAGCTTAACCCGTGTTCTTTGATAGCTGCTTCAATATTGTCAAATACTGGAGCACTCATAGCTGGGATACGGAATAAGATTGGTCCAGCTTCGATAACTGGAATACCTGGTTCAAAACCAAGGTCTGTCGCAGCAATTGGTGTGAAGATGTCATAACCTTTGATAAGATCTTCGTTAACGTCTTTTACCATAACTGCATCACAGTGAACATCGAAACCGCGGTTTGAAAGTTCTTCTTCAAGAGCACTTTTAATTTGGTGGCTTGAGTTAACACCTGCACCGCAGGCAGCAAGAATTTTAATCATATAGATTTCCTCCGATTTAATATTTTTAATAGACAAGATTAAGCGATTGCTTCAGCTATATAAGCATAGAGGGCTTCTGGTTCAGAAATTTTTGATAGATCTTCAAGATGACCATTTCCAGTAAAGAAGTCCATCAACTGAGCAAGAATGTTTGTTTGACTTGAACTTGAGTTATTAATGATAAAGAAGAGTAAAGATACTTCTACTTCCTTATCTAGTTTGCAATCATATTGTGGAAAGTCACTGGTTTTATCTAATCGAACGACCACAACTTTTTTTCAGCTAGATTATGAACAATATCTGTATGAGGAATAGCCACATTCGGCAAATCCTTACCCAAAAATTCCATATCTAAGCCAGTTGGAAATGACTTTTCACGCGTGATCAAGGCTTCACGATAGGTTGGAGTTACGATTTCTCGTTCTTCCAATAAAGTTGCAACCTGATCAAAGAGATGTTCTTGATTATCCGCTTCTAAGCAAAACACAAGGTTTTTGTCAAAGAAATGATCTAATCCCATAAGGTTTTCCCTTCTTTCCATTAACTTTTATGCTATAAGTATAACACTATATATGAAACCGTTGTCAATTATTTTCTGTTGTTTTTTTGTCTCTTTTATACTTTTGTTGTTTTTATATTTTGTTGCTAAAAAAACAAACATATAAACAAACATTTTTCTGTTCTAGAAATAAAAAGCAGACCATTTAAACCTACTTTACTATTGAGTTCTTATATAAATTTCCTATGAACAAGGAAAGACATTTCTGATAACTTATTCTTCATCCATGCTCAAGACACTAAGAAAGGCTTCTTGTGGAACTTCTACTGATCCGATAGCTTTCATGCGCTTCTTACCTGCTTTTGGTTTTTCAAGCAGTTTACGCTTACGAGAAACGTCACCACCATAACATTTAGCAAGTACACGTTTCTTACGAAGGGCCTTGATATCAGTACGAGCGACAATTTTGTGTCCAATAGCCGCTTGAATTGGCACCTCAAATTGTTGGCGAGGGATAATTTTCTTGAGCTTATCAACGATAAGTTTCCCACGTTCGTAGGCAAAATCCTTGTGAACGATAAAGCTAAGGGCATCCACCTTGTCTCCATTGAGAAGGATATCCATTTTCACCAGCTTAGATGGGCGATATTCTGACAATTCGTAGTCAAAGCTTGCATAACCACGAGTTGAAGACTTGAGCTTATCAAAGAAATCAAAGACGATTTCAGCAAGTGGAATTTGATAGATAACATTGACACGGTTATCATCAATATAGTCCATAGTCACAAAGTCACCACGCTTGCAGCTGAGCTAATTCCATCACTGCTCCGACAAACTCCTGTAGGTACCATGATTTGCGCTTTTAACATAAAGGCTCTTCAATGGGTCGCAATCTTGGTTGGGTCTGAGGAACTCAGATGGGTTAGAACACATCCATAGACTCACCGTCGGTCAAATTAACCTTATAGATAACAGACGGAGCTGTCATGATAAGGTCGATATTAAACTCACGTTCCAAACGTTCTTGGATAACATCCATATGAAGAAGTCCAAGGAAACCACAACGGAAACCAAATCCAAGGGGCCTGAGATGTTTCTGGTTCAAACTGAAGACTAGCATCATTCAGTTGCAATTTTTCAAGGGCTTCACGTAGGTCATTATACTTGTTTGACTCAATTGGGTAGAGACCCGCAAAAACCATAGGATTCATCTGCTTGTAACCATGTAAGGGCTCAGCCGCAGGATTAGTTGCCAAGGTAACGGTATCACCCACACGAGTGTCCTGAACTGTCTTGATAGATGCAGCGATATATCCAACGTCACCAGTCGCAAGGAAATCACGACCAACTGCTTTTGGTGTAAAAATACCGACTTCGGTCACATCAAAGGTCTTACCATTGCTCATGAGCTGAATCTTATCGCCAGGTTTAACCACTCCATCCATGACACGTACTTGGAGGATAACCCCACGGTAAGCATCGTAAACAGAGTCGAAAATCAAAGCCTTAAGTGGCGCCGTCACATCACCCGTTGGTGCTGGCACTTTTTCTACGATTTGCTCGAGGATTTCTTCAATACCAATACCAGCTTTAGCTGATGCTAAGACTGCTTCGCTGGCATCCAAACCAATGACATCTTCAATCTCAGTACGCACGCGCTCTGGATCTGCAGCTGGCAGGTCAATTTTGTTAATGACTGGCATGATTTCCAAATCATTGTCCAAAGGCCAGATAAACGTTTGCAAGGGTTTGAGCCTCAATACCTTGAGCGGCATCGACCACCAAAATAGCTCCCTCACAGGCAGCTAGCGAACGTGAAACTTCATAGGTGAAGTCTACGTGCCCAGGTGTGTCAATCAAGTGAAAAATATAAGTTTCCCCATCTTTTGCAGTATAATTCAGCTCGATGGCATTGAGTTTAATGGTAATCCCACGTTCCCGTTCTAAATCCATGCTATCCAAAAAGCTGGGCCTGCATTTCACGACTTGAAACGGTCTCTGTCTTTTCCAAAATGCGGTCTGCTAGAGTTGATTTCCCATGGTCAATATGGGCGATAATAGAGAAGTTACGGATCTTCTCCTGTCGTTTTTTCAATTCTTCTAAGTTCATGATTCTCTTCCTTTCAGGGTATCTATTTATTATAAATTGTTTTTGACATTTTGACAAGACCATACCCTGCTAGGAGTACTAATCTTCAGCGACAAAGCCGTCATTTTCGATAAAGTGGTGTTCTGTCATTCCTTGGTCTGTAAAGACAATCCCGTGAAGGACACCACCATAGACAGCTCCTCCGTCCATCCCAATCTTACCATCTTCTGTAGTCCAAAGCTCAGCTGTACCTCGGTCTTGCTTTAACAAACCATAAACCGGTGTATGACCAAAGACAATAGTTTTCCCAGTATGATTTTCTGCTTCGTGGAATGGTTTTCTAAGCCAGACTTTTTTATAATCTGTGGTTTCATGCCAGTCGTCCAAGGTCAAATCAATACCTGCATGAACAAAGATATACTTGTCTGTCTCTACCACAAATGGCATTTGACGAATAAATTCGACCAAGTCTGCCGCTTCAGTAGCAACACGTTTAGCATCCTTCACTCCATCTACAGGAGCATCCAAGGGACGACCCAAAATAGAGTTAATAGTTGTATCCCCACCGTTTCTCCTGTAGTGATCATAACTTTCTTCAGGATCATCAAGCCAAGTTAAAAACATATACTCGTGATTCCCTGAAATACAAATAGCTCCATGATTATCAACTAAATCTTTAACTATCTCAAGAACACGGCGACTATCTTCACCTCGATCAATTAAATCACCAAGGAAAAGCAACTGGGTTTGACCATTCCATGTCTTAAGAAGGTCTTCTAGCATTCCTGCTTTTCCATGAACATCTCCAATTACATAATAGTCTGTCATCTTATTCCTCCCTGTTTCTCAACAATTCTCTGGCTTGCGTCAGGGCTGCTTCCGTCACATCATCACCTGCCAACATCTTGGCAACTTCCTCCACTCGCTCTTCAACCGTCAAGAGACGAACAGTCGAAACTGTTGAATGGTCATTACTAATCTTCTCAATAAAGAATTGATAATCCGCAATCGCAATCACTTGTGGTAAATGGGAAATAGCAAGAACCTGACCATGCTGACCAATCTTGTGAATCTTCTGCGCGATAGCCTGAGCTACACGACCTGAAACTCCTGTATCCACTTCATCAAAGACAATACTTGTCTTACCTTCTTTACGTGAAAAGGCGGACTTAATGGCTAGCATGAGACGAGATAATTCTCCACCAGACGCAACCTTAACCAAGGGTTTAAAGTCTTCGCCAGGGTTGGTTGAAATGTAAAACTCAACCGTTTCATTGCCCTCACGGCTGAATTTGCCCTTGCTAAAACGAACTTGAAACTGGGCTTTTTCCATATAAAGATCTTGCAGTTCTTGTTTAATCTCAGCTTCGAGCTGCTGTGCCAAGTCATGACGAGCAGATGCAAGCTGACCTGCCAAATCAACAAGATTGACTTCCAATTTCTTGAGCTCTGCTTCCATGTCCTCAGACGAAAGGTTATTGCCTGTCAAGAGATTGTATTCTTCCGTAATCTTGGCAAAATAAAAGCAAGACATCGTCTACAGTCCCACCATACTTACGCGTAATAGTATGAAGGAGGTCCAAACGATTCTCAACCTGCATGAGACGATTGCCATCAAAATCAAGGTCCTCAATGATAGTTTCCAAACGTTTGCTAATGTCTTCTAAGACATAGTAGGTCTCAGACAGAGAGCTTGAAATTTCACGGTATTCAGGGGTCATACTCTTCGACACTTTTCCATATCATTCATGGCCGAACGAACATTAGCCAGACTCGAGAACTCTTCATTGTCCAACATACTGTAGGCATTGGTCAGCGTATCCGCAATATTTTTATGGTTGAGGAGTTTCTCTCGCTCTTGGTTGAGAGCCAGATCTTCTCCAGCCTGCAAGTTTGCTGCCTCAATCTCTGCCATTTGAAATTCCAACATTTCGATACGAGCCTTGTGTTCCTGTTGGTTTTCTTGACTTCCAGAACCTGCTTGCGCATTTTCCGATAAGCATCAAAACTCGTTTGATAGGTTTCTTTCAAGTCCCAAAAAGCTACGTCACCAAATTCATCCAACATCTGGATATGCAGTTGAGGCCGCATTAATTCCTCTTGGTCATGCTGACCATGAATATCTACTAGATGTTGTCCAATAGCACGCAAAACAGACAGATTAACCATCTGACCATTTACACGGCTGATACTCCGACCATTTTGCAAGATTTCTCGACGGATGATAATTTCATCACCTAATTCTAAACCTTGCTCATCAAAAATTTCCTGTAAAAGACGACTATTCTCAACCGAGAAAAGCCCCTCAATCTCTGCCTTTGGCGCACCATGACGAATAACATCTAGTCGTCACTTTTGAGCTCCCAACATCATATTCATGGCATCAATGATAATCGACTTCCCTGCACCCGTTTCACCAGTCAGGACAGTCATCCCCTTTTCAAAATTGAGAGAAATAGCCTCAATAATGGCAAAGTTTTTTATCGAAATTTCAAGTAACATATAGACCTACCAATTTTTTACTTGTTCAAAGATTTCCTCAGCTAGACTTTCACTTCTGGCAATGACTAAAATCGAACTATCATCAGCCAAACAGCTGAAAATCTTGTCCGCAAAAGTCTCGGTTAACTGAGCTTTTACAAAAGCTGTATTTCCTGGAATAACTTGGAGATTAATCATCTTATCCATCAATTCAGCTGACTCAATATTGTCTTCAGCCAGTTTGCAAACTTTTTACGATTGATTTTGGCAATTCATAGACATAGGTGTGCTATCTCTCAAAGGAATTTTGACAATACCCAGTTCTTTGATATCTCGGGATACCGTCGCTTGAGTGGCAGTGATATCCTGCTTCTTTTCAAATGTTCTACGATTTCTTCTTGCGTACCGATTTGATAATCTGTCACAAATCGTCTAATTTTTTCAAGTCTCTCTTTTTTATTCATTTTTAAATTGACTATGCGCCCTCTCTACTACTTCTTCAATCTCAGCAAGAACCTGATTGCCTGCTGACTCTTCTTTTTTCAAATACGCTAAAAATTCAATATTTCCATGCCCACCTTGGATGGGAGAAAAGTCCAAACCAAGAACTGAAAAGCCTTCCTCTACTGCCATAGCTGTGACAGATTCAAGGACATTCTGATGGATCTTGGCATCGCGAATGATTCCATTTTTCCCAATCTGCTCACGTCCTGCTTCAAATTGGGGCTTAACCAGAGCCACGACCTGACCTTGTTCAGCCAAGACACGATGCAAGGCAGGAAGAATCAGACTGAGGGAAATAAAACTCACATCAATACTGGCAAAGCTCGGTTCCTGCTCGAAATCAGTCTTTTCAGCATAGCGGAAATTGAACTGCTCCATACTGACAACTCGCGGGTCCTGGCGTAGTTTCCAAGCCAACTGATTAGTACCAACATCAACTGCAAAGACTAACTCAGCACCATTTTGCAACATGACATCGGTAAATCCTCCAGTAGAGGCCCCGATATCAATTGTGGTCGCGCCTTCCACTGACAAATCAAAGACCTGCAAGGCCTTTTCCAGTTTCAAACCACCACGACTGACATACTTGAGTTTCTCGCCCTTGAGTTTTAGCTCGGTGTCATCTGGAATTTTCTCTCCTGGCTTGTCAAACCGTTCTCCGTTAAGGACTGCTACGACTAGTCCAGCCATGACACCACGCTTGGCCTGTTCTCGCGTTTCAAACAAACCCTGTTTATAAGCTAGTACGTCCACTCTTTCCTTAGCCATTGATTCTCAAACTTTCTACTATTTTTACAATCGATTCTATCTCAAAAGGAACCTGCTGGGAAATTTCTTCTATTTTTGCATTAGCTTGATCCAAAGTCTGGTTACAAAAGGCAATAGCCTCTTCCAAGCTCAACAAGGCAGGATAGGTTGACTTTTCTGCCTGCAAGTCCTTTTGTGGTGTCTTACCGATTTCCTCAAAACTGGCGGTCACATCCAGTACATCATCTCGAACTTGAAAAGCAAGCCCAATCAATTCACCAACCGTTTTCAGCTTCACCTGCATCTCAGGTGCCAATTCGGCTATAATAGCAGCCGCTTGAAAGGGATAGGCTAGTAGTTTCCCAGTCTTATTAGCATGAATGATCTGGAGTTCTTCCAAAGACAAATGTTGGCGTTCTCCCTCCATATCCAAAACTTGCCCTGCTACCATGCCTAGACTTCCTGAAGCAAGAGATAAGTTGGCAATCAAGTCCACCTTAATCTGACTTGGCAAATCTGCCTGCGCTATCAAGGCATAGGGATCTAGGAACAAAGCATCTCCTGCCAAAATTGCCATTGCTTCGCCAAATTTCTTATGATTGGTCAAGCGTCCCCGACGGTAATCATCATCATCCATGGCAGGAAGATCATCGTGAATCAAGCTCCCTGTATGAATCATTTCCAAGGCAGCAGCTACCTGCGCGTGAGCAGGTTTGATGGCGATCTGCAAGGCTTCCAGAACTTCTAACAAGAGAAAAGGCCGAATACGCTTGCCACCAGCATGAATGGAATAGAGAACAGACTCTCGCAAACTAGAGGCAAACTGCTGGTCTCCATAAAAATCTTCCAAGGCTAACTCGACAAGAGCTAATTTTTCTTGCTTCTTCATTCAAAATCACTTTCTGTTCCGTCTTCTTGCATAACTTTAACCAAGGTTTTTTCAGCCTTGTCCAGCGTCGCTTGGAGCTCTTTTGACAAGACCATGCCCTTTTGAAAGGCAGCAATCGCATCTTCCAGAGCAATTTCACCATTTTCCAAACTTTGGACAATGGTTTCCAGTTCTGCTAGATTTTCCTCAAATTTCTTTTGTTTTGACATCTTTAACCTCTAATTCTACTTGACCATCTCGCATCAAAAGCGTCACTTGGTCTTTTTTCTTCAAACTCTCAACCGAATCTACAACGGACTCTTCTTTTTTGACAATAGCATAGCCACGCGCCACGATTCGACTGGTATCCAACATGAGCAAAGCTTCTGAAAGTCGCTTGACTTCAGCAACCTTGGCATCATAAACCAGCGCCATTTGGCTACGGAGGAGCTTATCCAACTGGCCTAGACGGTCTTGATAACGTTGAATTTTGGTAACAGGTGATAACTGTACCAGTCGATGCGTCCTTGCTTGGACGACTTGTTTGTTATCGAAATCCGTGTACGTAAACTTTGTTTCAAACGCAGTTGTAGTTGATCCAAGCGTTGCAAATAGCCGTCATACAAGCGCTCTGGCTGTCTAAAGATAACAGACTGACTGCATTTTTTCAAAGATTCTTGTTTCTTCGATAGGACATTTCGGACTGCTGTTGCCATCCGTTTTTCCTGATTTTGCAAATGAGCTAATAGATCCAACTTGGTCACAGGTGTTGCCAGTTCAGCTGCAGCTGTTGGCGTCGCAGCGCGACGATCTGCCACAAAATCTGCCAAGGTCACATCCGTCTCATGTCCCACACTAGAAATAACTGGCAAACGAGACTCAAAAATAGCTCGTACCACAATTTCTTCGTTAAAGGCCCATAAATCCTCAATAGAACCTCCGCCACGACCAATAATCAGCAAATCCAAATCGTCCCGTTGATTAGCACGCGTAATATTACAAGCAATTTCCTCCGCAGAGCCTTCACCTTGCACCTTAGTTGGATAAAGTAGGATATCGACACCAGGAAATCGCCTGCTGACAGTTGTGATGATATCTCGAATAACAGCTCCACTACGGCTGGTCACTACACCAATTCTCTTAGAAAATTGGGGCGGGAGGTTGCTTGAAGCGTTCTTGAAACAGGCCTTCTTCTGCCAATTTTTTCTTGAGTTGTTCAAACTGAATCGCAAGCGCACCAACTCCATCAGGCTCTGCCTTTTCAATGATGATGGAGTAGCTACCGCTCGGTTCATAGACCTGTACACGCCCAATCACATTGATCTTCATTCCTTCTTCCAGATCGAAGCCTAATTTCTGATAAATCCCCAGACCAGATGGTCGCTTGGATAACTGCATGGTCATCTTTTAGGGAGAAATATTGGTGAGTAGGGTCGTTTACGAAAGTTGGAAACTTGACCAGTTAAATAGACCCGTTCAAGTAAGGGGTCTTTTATCAAATTTCATTTTTCAGATCACTTGGTCAAAGTTGTTACCGATAAATACTTTTTCCATCTCCACCTACTATTCATTTTTCTTGCTCTTTTCATGGGTATTATTATACCAAAAATATGCCTAAAAATCTTCATTTATGTACCATTATGAGGGAAAAATAGAAAAAGGAGGCAAGGCCTCCATATCTAATTATTTACTATTTCGGGCTTCTTCCAAAATCTTTGCAATCTTAGTCGTCAACAGGTCAATAGCCACGGTATTGCTGACTCCCTCAGGAATGACGATATCAGCATAACGCTTGGTCGGCTCGATAAACTGATGGTACATGGGCTTGACCACACCTAAATACTGGTCAATAACGCTATCAAGGCTACGGCCACGCTCTTCCATATCACGCTTGATCCGACGAATAATGCGCACATCGTCATCCGTATCCACAAAAATCTTGATATCCATCAAATCGCGCAGACGCTTGTCCTCCAAGACCAAAATCCCCTCAACGATAAAGACATCTTGAGGCTCCTGACGATAGGTCTTGTTGCTTCGTGTATGCTCTGTATAGTCGTAAGTCGGAATGTCCACTGGACGACCCGCCAACAATTCCTTAATCTGCTCGATCATCAAGTCTGTATCAAAGGCGAAAGGATGGTCATAGTTGGTTTTGACACGCTCTTCAAAGGTCAAGTGAGACTGATCCTTGTAGTATGAATCATGCTCAATCATGGAAATCTTTTCATCAGGAAAATGCGATAAAATGGCTCTTGAAACACTGGTCTTACCACCACCAGAACCACCTGTCACTCCGATAATGATTGGTCTATTTTGCATGCTATCCTCCGTTTTTTTATCCGTCGTCTATTCTATCATATTTTTAGCAAAATTTATAGTCTGATTTGGATAGTCTAGGGGAAACAACACTCCCTACACCTCAGTTAGACTAGCTAAAAACCTTCCTTGGCTTATAGAGATTGTCCCGTTTTTCTAGAATGGCTAGTAATTTATCGTCTTCAAAGGCAGCTAATTCTTGTTCTGTTTGGTCGAGTTCAATAAAACGACCAAAGCGCACTTCTGTAGCCTCTTCTGGACTTAGGAAAACTTTGACGAGGTCCCCTGTTCCAATCTCTAGAGGATGGAGAAAGTCCAGCTGACCTGCCTCCACTTTGCAGCAATTTCTTCCAAGGTAAGAGCATCCTCAAGTTGCAAACCAGCTGCACTGGTACGAGTTAACTGAGACATATGAGCTGCATAGCCAAGTTTTTCTCCCAAGTCAACCGATAAGGTACGAATATAGGTTCCCTTGCTACATTTTACACGGAAAATAAAACGTGCTAGATTCCCCTCATAAGAAATCGGACTTATCCGCTCAAACTGATAAATGGTCACCTGACGTTCTGGACGCTCCACTTCCTGACCAGCACGCGCATACTCATAGAGCTTGCGACCATTGACCTTGACAGCCGAATACATAGGCGGAATTTGGGTAATAGACCCAGTCAAACTTGCAATCGCTTCATCGATAATGGTTTCATTCAAAGGTGACAAAACAGGTGTCTCTGCGACCACTTCCCGACTGGCATCCTCAGTCGTCGTGGAATAGCCGAGAGTGATTTCCCCCTCATAGACCTTACCCTCATCCTGCATAAACTCGACCATGCGTGTCGCCTTGCCAACCGCAATGGGCAAAACACCCACCACATCCGGATCCAAGGTTCCACCATGACCAATTTTCTTGGTTCCCAAAATCTTACGCAGTTTAAAAACCGCATCATGCGAGGTCATCCCTGCTTCTTTTTTTAAGTTAATAATACCGTTCATTTTTGCTTTCTACTCCCCCTTCAGCGCTTCAAACTTCGCTTTCATAGTTGGATTTTTTCGGGTCAATTTTTTGACCGAGACATCTTCCAATTTATTGTTAGCTAGACGGAGTTGGTTTTCAGATGTTGTCAGGAATTTCTTAACTTCTTCCATGCGCTTAATAGCCTTGTCGATTTCATCAATAGCTTTGCCAAAGTTGGTCGAAGCTGAATTATAGTTCTTAGCAAAGGCCTGTTTAAAGGCATCCAAGTCTTCCTCAAAATGCGTAATGTCGATATTTTGTTCGCGAACCAAGGCCAACTCCTGCTTGTATTTTAGGGAATTAAGCGCCGCATTTCGTAAGAGACCAATCAACTGGATAAAGAATTGAGGACGAACCACATACATCTTTTCATACTCGTGGCTGACGTCAACAATCCCTGTGTTAAAGTAGTCGTTATCAGCTTCAAGCATGGTCACCAAGGCGGCATACTCACAGTTCTTCTCTCGACGGTCCTTGTCCAATTCCTTGTAAAAATCTGCATTCTTGTGCTTCTTCTCTGTTCCGTCCGCTTCATTTTTCATTTCAAACATGATGGAAATAATTTCGACCCCATTTTCATCACATTCACGGAAGATAAAGTCCCCCTTAGACCCACGCGCAGAGACCTTATTATCCTTCTCAAAGTAGGCATTTGGAAAGGCAAAACTACGGACCTTGTTAAACTCACTCTCTGCATACTGTTCCAGACTTTCCCCGATAGCTTTTGTAGATTGTTGGGCTTTGAAATTCTTATAAAATTCTACTTGTTCACTAGCTGCTTTAAGTTGGGCTTCATAGTTTTGTTTAACTGAAGCAAGAGAAAGCTCGTTTTCCTTTTCTTGCAGTAGGAGCTGATTTTTGACCTGATCCCGTTCTTTTTCTAGAGTCAGAAAGAGTCTTTTGCAGTTGATTTTCATGCTCTAAACGTCAAGGTGGCCAATTGGTTTTCCAAGGCCTGCACTTCCTTGTCCTTTGCTAATAAAGCCTGATGGCTTGTCTGTTCAACCTCTTTCTTGGCCAATTCTTTTTCTGTATCAAAGTTTTGGATTTGACTCTGTAATTGCGCAATTTCTTGATCTTTCTGAGCCAGTTTAGTCTGTTGCTCATTCATGCCTTTTGCTCAGCCAAAGGCCAGTTCCTGCCTCATCCTATCGTGTAGATTCCTTATCAAACTCTGCCGTTCTCACTTGGGACAAAAGTTCAGCATACTGGCTTTCATTTACTGTAAAGACTTCCCCACAGTTGGGACATTTGATTTCGTTCATAACTTTCCTCTTTCTAGACTTCTTTATCCATTATATCATGCCTGAGGGAAAATCAAAAACAGTGAGTCGAGACCCACTGCTTATCTTCTTTTACTTTAAATTTTCTCCAAGGCCAAGCGCAAGTCTTCAATCAAATCTTCTACATTTTCAAGTCCGATTGACAAGCGGATTTGGTTTGGTGTGACGCCAGCTGCTTCTAGGTCTTTTTCTGACAATTGACCATGAGTTGTTGTAGCTGGATGGACAACAAGAGATTTAGCATCTGCTACGTTTGCAAGGTCAGAAAAGATTTCTAAATGATCAATTACCTTGCGAGCTTCTGCCTCCCCACCTTTGACATGGAAGGTAAAGATTGAACCTACACCTTTTGGCAAGTATTTCTCAGCCAAAGCATGGTAAGGACTATCTGCCAATTTTGGATAGTTAACTTTTTCTACCTTAGGATGGTTGACAAGGAAATCAACAATTTTCTCAGCATTTTGTACATGACGTTCCACACGAAGTGAAAGGGTTTCAAGTCCTTGGAGCAAGAGAAAGGCATTAAATGGCGACAAGGCTGCACCTGTATCACGGAGCAATTGAACTACGGACAGCGATAATAAAGGCTGCTGCACCCACATCACGAGTATAGCTCAAATTGTGATAGCTTGGATCTTCCTCAACAAATTGAGGGAATTTCCCTGAAGCTGCCCAGTCAAAACGACCGCTATCGACAATCACTCCACCAATAGTCGTACCATGCCCACCGATAAACTTAGTCGCAGAGTGAATGGCAATATCTACACCATGAGAAAAAACATTAATCAAATAAGGTGTAGCAAAGGTATTATCAGAAACAAGTGGAATTTTATGCTTATGAACAATCTCTGCCAATTTTTCCAGGTCTGGAATGTTAATCAAGGGGTTGCCCAATGTTTCAATCAAGACAAGCTTGGTATTGTCTTTGATCGCTGCTTCTACTTCCTCAAATTATCAACATCGACAAAGGTTGTTGTGATACCATAACGAGGAAGGGTTTCCTTCAAGAGATTGAAGGTTCCACCATAAATAGTTGATGCTGCCACTACATGGTCACCAGCATGGGCAAGAGCCAAAATCGTATAAGTCACTGCGGCCATACCTGATGCTGTTGCAAGAGCTCCAACACCACCTTCAAGGGCAGCAATTCTTTCTTCAAAGGCAGCTGTTGTAGGGTTGGTGATACGAGTATAAATGTTCCCTGGTTTTCTCAAGGCAAACAAATCGGCACCTTCCTGCGTGTCATCAAAAACGAAGGATGTTGTTTGATAAATCGGCACTGCACGAGACTTGGTAGCTGGATCCACAACTTGACCCAGCATGCAGTTTGCAGAGTTTCAAATTTAAAAATCACAGAGTCATAAAGGCGACCTCCATATAGTTTCATTAAGGATATTGTAGCACCTTAAGTTATAGTTTACAAATATCAGTTTTCTATATTTTGATATAAGAAATAGCTATTACCTTATTTTGAAAATGAAAAAAGCACGACTCAATCGTGCTCATTTTCTTAATCTACATAAGTATCTTCATTTTTATTGAGGAAGGCATATGGAAGACCCATCAAGAGGCCTCCTCCGATAAAGTTTCCGATGAAGGTTACACCCCAGTGACGAAGCATATTTCCAACACCGAAGTTAGCAATTGAGTCAGCAGCAACACTGAATTTCACAATCGCGAAAAGAAGCGAAGTTCGCAGCGATGTGCTCGTTTGTTAAGAATACAAACATGTAAATCGCTGACAACACAAGCCAAAGTTTGGCACCACCATCTTTGACCAAAACAAATGAAAGAATCGCAATATTTACGAAAATATTTGCCAAAATCGCCTCAAGCAAGATTAATTCATTTGAACGGCCTAACTTCATCTCTACAACCCCAGAGATGAAAACTATCGTGAGTCAGATTTGCATAGGCTGCCGAATGAGCAAAGCCCCTAACCTGCTATCAAAGCCCCGATAAGGTTAAACAAGGTACAGTAAAGTAAAATCTCAGCTGTTTTTCTCCAAGAGATTTTTCAAGAAACTACCAGCAGTCAAGAACATCATGTTTGATGTTACCAACTCGGCATTCAAAGAAAACAATGTAGGCCAAGTCCCCAAGCAAAGACAAATGGGAAGAGGAATCGTCCACTACCTGGCGCAATTTTATTAATCAAAGTCAGCCCCAACTGCACCAGCAGCTGTACTGAAGGTTAAAAATGCACCTGCAGAACATAGAACGAATCGCATACTTAAATTTGCTTTTGACTATAAAGACTTTCTTTCTTCTTGCAAGCAAATTCAATCTTTGAAATAAATTCTGAAGAAACCATAATAAACTCCTAAAAATTTTTTTACCTGATAATTATATCACAAACGTTAAAAATTAAGGAAGCGTTTTCTGTATTTCATAAAAAGTTTATTCTTATGAAAATATTAAAAAAATCAGTGAAATCCAGGATTTCACTGATTTATATTAATAAAATTGTTTATATGGTTGATTGAAAGCTGTTAGGATTTCATCAGATGTTTGTGAATAATCTTTTGTTTCTTTCAAATCGCCTTTTTACAATAATACGTTCTGTAGCAGCAAGGTCTTCACAGGTTACTAATGTAATCTCATCAATCCCTTCTCTATCATCAACTTCATCAACACGATCCGGTGTCACACGTTTGACTTCACGGATTTCATAGGTATAAACTTTATTTTTATCAGTTAGATAAATCTTCATACCATTTTTAGCGTTATCCAAAGGAGAAAATAACATTTTATTAGCATTATTGACACCAAAAATATGATGACTAGCTAGACTATAATTTCCTTTCCCCATCACTTGATCGCGTTTCATCGTACCAGCACCATAGAAGAGATTGACATTATCAAGCCCTTTAAAAATTGGTAGATTCATTTCTAATTCAGGGACTGCAATTCCGCCGATAACTGGTAATTTTTGAGCATCCCATTGAGAAGCTAGAACCGCTTCAGAAGAGATAGCATTGACAGAATCGAAATCAAAATTTCCTTCTGTATCCTGATTTTCTTCTATTTTTTCTTTTGATACCTGACTAACTTGGTACTTATTGGTATTCCAAACTATGAAAATATCACGAATTTTAGCATTAAAAATCAAAGCAATTGATAGTAGTATCAGAAATCCTGCTAGGATATTTGTCAGCAGATTTTTTCGTTTGTTTTTCTTCTTATTATTTTTTTGAGACATTATGCTTCACCTTCTGTTTCGTTTTCTGTCCCAACTTCTTCTTTTTCTGCCGCTGCAACCGTAGTAAAGGTTACAATTTTAGCATCTTGATCCAGACGCATTACTTTAACTCCCATAGTTGAGCGTCCTGTTTGTGAAATATTGGCAACATTGGTTCGAATCATGACACCTGTATCAGTGATAATCATCAAATCTTCATCGCCTTTAACGGTCATAAGACCAGCAAGAGAACCGTTCTTTTCTGTAATCTTAGCAGTTTGCATCCCTTTACCACCACGACCTTTAGTTGGATATTCGGTCGCAACTGTGCGCTTACCATACCCCTTTCTGTGATGATAAGAACCTCGTCCTGGTCTGTAATCACACTAGCACCAACAACTGTGTCTCCCTCACGGAGATTCACACCTTTCACACCTGTGGCGATACGACTCATGCCACGAACGGCTGATTGATTAAAGCGAACTGCATAACCAAACTTGGTACCAATAATAATATCCGTATCTTCTTCCGTCAACAAGACATTAATTAGCTCATCTTCATCTTTAAGATTCAGTGCTTTAAGTCCATTTTGACGAATGTTAGCAAATTCCTTAACGCTGGTTCTCTTCACAATACCATGACGAGTTGTGAAGAAGAGATAAGCATCATCACTGCGTTCAGACTCAACATTGATAATCGTCTGAATACTTTCACCTTCATCCAATTTCAAGAGATTGACTACTGGTAGACCTTTGGCCGTCCGACCATACTCAGGAATTTCATAACCTTTAAGACGATAGACACGTCCTTTATTTGTGAAGAAGAGCAGGTGATCATGCGTGCTAGTCGACACTAACTCACGAACAAAATCGTCATCCTTAACGCCTGTTCCTTGAACACCGCGACCACCACGTTTTTTTGAGCAGTAAACTCAGCTTGGTCCAAACGTTTGATGTATCCCTTGTTAGAAAGCGTAATCAAGACATCCGATTCTTCAATCAAATCCTCATCTTCAAGACTCAAGACTTCACCGACCATCAATTCAGTATGACGTTGGTCACCAAACTTACGCTTGACTTCATCTAATTCATCTTTGATGATTTGAGAAACACGTTCTGGTTTTAGCAAGAATATCTGCTAAATCCGCAATCAGAAACCAAGAGGTCATCATACTCAGACTGGATCTTATCGCGTTCCAAACCTGTCAAACGACGAAGACGCATATCAAGGATAGCCTGACTTTGACGTTCAGAAAGTTTAAACTTACTCATCAACTCAGCTTGTGCTTCCGCATCTGTTTCACTAGCACGGATGATACGAATCACTTCGTCGATATGGTCCAGTGCAATCAAGAGACCCTCTAATATATGGGCGCGTGCTTCTGCTTTTTCCTTATCAAAACGTGTACGACGAACAACCACTTCTTTTTGGTGCTCGATATAAGCATCCAAAATCTGACGAAGGGATAAAATCTTCGGTACTCCATTTTGGATAGCAAGCATATTGAAACCAAAGTTGGTTTGCATCTGGGTCATCTTAAAGAGGTTATTTAGGATAACATTGGCTGAAGCATCGCGCTTAACTTCGATAACAAATCGAACACCTTCACGGTTTGATTCATCACGTACGGCTGTGATGCCCTCAATCCGTTTTTCCTGAACCAAGCGAACAATGTGCTCATGTACCTTGGTTTTTATTGACCATGTAGGAAATTCTGTCACAACGATGCGTTCACGGCCAGTCTTAGTTTCTTCGATTTCAGTACGAGAACGAAGGACAATAGAACCTTTACCTGTTTCATAAAGCCTTATGGATACCTGATTTCCCCATGACAAGAGCACCTGTTGGAAAAATCTGGACCAGGCAAGACTTCCATCAAGTCTTTGGTAGTCACTTCAGGATTGTCCATGACCAACTTCACTGCATCAATGGTTTCACCTAAATTGTGAGGAGGAATGTTGGTAGCCATCCCAACAGCAATACCAGTTGCTCCATTGACCAAAAGGTTTGGAAAACGAGCTGGCAAGACCAAGGGTTCACGTTCATTTAGCATCATAGTTATCAACGAAATCAACTGTATTCTTATTGATATCTCGAAGCATTTCTAGAGCAATCTTGCTCATACGTGCCTCAGTATAACGCTGAGCGGCAGCACCATCACCATCCATGGAACCAAAGTTCCCATGTCCATCTACAAGCATGTAACGGTAGCTCCACCATTGAGCCATGCGGACCATGGCTTCATAGATAGAGGAATCCCCGTGTGGGTGGTATTTACCCATGACGTCCCCTGTAATACGAGCAGATTTTTTATGGGGTTTGTCTGGAGTAACACCCAATTCATTCATTCCATAGAGAATCCGACGGTGAACAGGTTTCAAGCCATCTCGAACATCAGGAAGAGCCCGCGCTACGATAACACTCATGGCGTAATCGATAAAACTCGTCTTCATCTCCTTTGTCAGATTGACATTCACTAAATTTCTATCCTGCATTAATAAATGCCTCATTTCACAATTAGTAATTAACAATATTATACCACAATGTCCGCCATATTTCAGGTATCCAAATTAGCTAAAACGTTTACATCAAGAACTCCAAGGCATATTCGTGACAAAGCTTTTTAAAAGTGATAGAATTAAAATAACTGGGGAAATCCCTGAATAAAATTAAGGAGATGTTTAGAACAATGACTTCAACTAAACAACACAAAAAAGTTATCCTTGTCGGAGATGGTGCTGTAGGTTCATCTTACGCTTTTGCACTTGTTAACCAAGGAATTGCACAAGAGCTTGGAATTATCGAAATTCCACAATTGCATGAAAAAGCTGTTGGTGACGCGCTTGACCTTAGTCACGCCCTTGCCTTCACTTCACCTAAAAAAATCTATGCAGCTCAATATTCTGACTGTGCAGACGCTGACCTTGTTGTAATCACTGCAGGTGCTCCTCAAAAACCAGGTGAAACTCGTCTTGACCTTGTAGGTAAAAACCTTGCTATCAACAAATCAATCGTAACTCAAGTTGTTGAATCAGGTTTCAAAGGTATCTTCCTTGTTGCTGCTAACCCAGTTGACGTTTTGACTTACTCAACTTGGAAATTCTCTGGTTTCCCTAAAGAACGCGTTATCGGTTCAGGTACTTCACTTGACTCAGCTCGTTTCCGTCAAGCACTTGCTGAAAAATTGGATGTTGATGCTCGTTCAGTTCACGCCTACATCATGGGTGAACACGGTGACTCTGAGTTCGCTGTTTGGTCACATGCTAACATCGCTGGTGTAAACCTTGAAGAATTCCTTAAAGACACTCAAAATGTTCAAGAAGCTGAATTGATTGAATTGTTCGAAGGTGTTCGTGATGCAGCCTACACAATCATCAACAAAAAAGGTGCAACATACTACGGTATCGCAGTAGCCCTTGCTCGTATCACTAAAGCAATCCTTGACGATGAAAACGCGGTACTTCCACTTTCAGTATTCCAAGAAGGTCAATACGGAGTTGAGAACGTCTTTATCGGTCAACCAGCTGTTGTTGGTGCACATGGTATCGTTCGTCCAGTAAATATCCCATTGAACGACGCAGAAACTCAAAAAATGCAAGCATCTGCTAAAGAATTGCAAGCTATCATTGACGAAGCATGGAAAAACCCAGAATTCCAAGCAGCTTCAAAAAACTAATTTAACTATAGACAACTCCTTGAATCATCAGGGAGTTGTTTTTTTCTGTATTATAGTAGATTGAAATAATATATGAACAAATTAATTTCTAGAAATATTTTAGCAGCCACAGCGTACTATTCTAGCTGTAATCCACTATAAGAACTAAACATTTTATGAAATTTTCGTTCAAAAAATAACATCCCTTTAAAAACTATCATGTCATGGCTTGGGCATGAAGACAAAAAGACTACCAATCGGATGTATACTCACATCACAAAAAGTATGGAACACGCAACGATTTACTCTTTAGCTACAGTTACATTAACTCAAAAGTAAAAACTTTGCTCATATACAAAAAAGCCCATCATACAGGCTAGAAAGCTTGATATGATAGGCTATTTTTCTATTAATTAACGTACTGTACGGATACGCATTGTGTTTGTACGTACAGCTTCTCCAACTGGTACACCAGCAACGATAACGATATCATCACCAGATTCTACAAGACCTGCTTCAACTGCTTTACGTTCAGCAATTTCGAACATATCATCAGTTGATGATGGAGCATCTGTCAACATTGGGATAACACCCCAGTTCAACATCAATCCACGTTCTGTCAATTCGTCGAATGTCAATGCCAAGATGTCAGCATTTGGACGGTATTTAGAGATCAAACGTGCAGTGTGACCTGTCTTAGTAAGAGTTACAACCAATTTAATGTCCATTGAGTTAGTAGCATCTTTAACAGCTGAAGCCATTACTTCTGTCTTAGAGTTACGTTCGAATAAATCTGAGTTCAAACGTCCGTATTCGTTAAGAAGAGTTTGAGCGTTCTTATCGATTGTAGCCATTGTAGTTACTGACTCAAGTGGGTATTTACCGTTTGCAGACTCACCTGAAAGCATTGTTGCGTCAGTTCCGTCGATAACAGCGTTAAATACGTCTGATACTTCTGAACGAGTTGCACGTGGTTTTTCAGTCATTGTTTCAAGCATGTTTGTTGCAGTGATAACAACTTTACCTGCAGCGTTCACTTTTGTGATGATCATTTTTTGGTAAACTGGAACCATTTCGAATGGTACTTCGATACCCATGTCACCACGAGCAATCATGATACCATCAGCAGCTTCGATGATTTCATCCAAGTTATCGATACCTTGTTGGTTTTTCGATTTTTAGCGAACAATTGAACATGTCCGTTTCCAGTTTCTTCACAGATTGCACGAACTTCGTTTACGTCTTTTGCAGTACGTACGAATGAAATCGCGATGAAGTTGATACCTTGTTCAAGACCAAAGCGGATATCGTCGTTATCGCGTTCAGCAAGAGCTGGGAAAAGGAATTTTTAGTGTTAGGAATGTTCACACCTTTTTGTTTAGCGATGATACCATCGTTTTCAACTTCAACTTCAAATTCACGAGTTGCATCATCTTTAGCAACCACACGAAGACCAAGTTTACCATCGTCAACCAAAACTTGACGACCAACTTCAACATCATCATAGATATCAAGAGCACCAGCAACGTTCAATGCAATCACTTCACGAGTTGATTTGATTCCTTGTTTAGTTGCAACACGGATTTTTCTCACCAGTTTTGTATGAATACTCTTTAGCTTCACCTTCGAACAATTCTGTACGGATTTCTGGTCCTTTTGTATCAAGAAGGAAACCAACTTTTTTACCTGCAAGTTTTTCAGCAAGTTTAACAGTTGCCATACGCTCACCTTGTTCTTGGTGGTCACCGTGTGAGAAGTTGAAACGGAATGTGTTAGCACCAGCTTCAATCAATTTAGCAATGTTTTTAGCTGAAGCTTCAACATCAAGTTTTTCACCCCAGTATCCGTCCTCACCGAATTTTTTACCACCACGGATTTCTACCGCAGGACCCAAAGTTGCAACGATTTTTACACGTTTGTTCATGATTTTTGTGACTCCTTTATATATGACCTTTTTGGTCTTATTAACTAAATTGTAAATTATGACAAGCTCTTATTCAAGCTAGATAGCTCAATGTCGGCTTTGTGTGGGTTGTTAACCACAATCTTACCTTCTGCAGTAAGGCTAAACAATGCTCCTTCTTCTGCAGTTCCAAGAATTGGGTTTTCAACCATTTTCTCGTTACGGATACCAACCGCAACACCACCGATACCTTCTTTAAGAAGTTTAACAGCATGGGCACCCATACGTGACGCCAATACACGGTCACGCGCAGTTGGAGAACCACCACGTTGAATATGTCCAAGTTCTGTCACACGAAGGTCGCTTGTATCCCCAGCTTCTTTTAGTTTTTTACCAAATTCAGCTGCTGACATAACACCTTCTGCCAAGACGATGATATTGTGTTTTTTACCACACTCATAACCACATTTAATGCTTTCTACGATATCTTCAATCTTGAATCCTTCTTCAGGAATGATGATTTCATCAGCACCAGTTGCAATACCAGCCCAAAGAGCGATATCACCAGCGTTACGTCCCATAACTTCAATAACAAAGTACGACGGTGACTTGATGATGTATCACGAATCTTATCGATAGCATCCATAGCAGTCGTAACCGCTGTGTCAAAACCGATTGTAAAGTCAGTACCAACGATATCGTTATCGATTGTACCTGGAAGACCGATAGCTGGGAAGCCATGCTCAGTCAAACGCATAGCGCCGTGGTAAGATCCGTCACCACCGATAACAACTACACCTTCAATTCCGTGTTTTTTCAATTGCTCAATCCCTTTAAGTTGCCCTTCAAGTTGAGCGAACTCTGGGTAACGAGCTGAGTGAAGGAAAGTACCACCACGAGAAATGATGTCTCCTACTGAAGCTGCATCTAGGGGATGAATTTCACCGGCAACCATACCAGCATATCCGTCATAGATACCAAACACTTCCATTCCTTCTGAAATTGCTTGACGAACAACTGCACGGATAGCAGCGTTCATACCAGGGGCGTCTCCACCACTAGTCAAAACAGCAATACGTTTCATATTGGTTTATGCTCCTTTTTCTTTTAACATTCTTATTGATTATACCACATTTGATTTTAAAATTCTTCTATTTTCCGTATTTTTAGCGATAAATCGTTTTCATAACGATTTCATTCAATTTCGCTTCTAATTCATTGGATTTAGCGACAAAATGATGGGGAGAAACGATTGTTTTCTGTTCCTCTTCATACCTGATAATGACTGGGATTGGACCTTTATACTGGTCTAAAATTCTCGAAATTTCTTGATCCGAGTCATGATTTTTCACCTGTATCCAAAAAGCGTTCAGCAACTGCTTCTCTTATTTCTTGTGCAATCATTTGCAGACGACCATCACGTGACTGGATTTTTCCTTTTATATAGTAGAAGGCTCCCTCTTTTATTTCCTGCCCAACCTGTCGATATAAGTCTGAAAAGAGGGTAACATCCAATTTTTTCTTACTATCATCTACCTGTAAGAAAGCCATGTTTTCGCCCTTTTTGGTACGAATTACTTTTATTTTCTGAACTTCAACCAAAATAATAGCGTAGCTATTTTCTGACAAATTTCCCAATTGGGGTAATCGGGTAAATAGCCTTACTTGCAATAGCTTGTAGGGGATGTTTGCTGACACCTATCCCTAAAAGTTCTTGTTCCATATAGAATTTTTCTTGTTCCGTCCAATCTTCCGATTCCTGCCAACTATAAATAGTATCTCCAAACAAACTTCCTAACTCTTTTTACAAATTCAAATAGATTAACTAAATTATTGAATACTTTTTTTGACGATTTTTTTCAAATAAATCGAAAAAGACCAACTTTTACCAAAGGTTCTAGCATAGGAAGTTTCAGATAATTTTCAGGTAATTTAGCTATAAAATCTTCAATATTCGAATAGGGTCTGTTTTCAAGAATCCAAAGTGCCAGATCCTTACTGACTCCCTTAATCGATTTCAATCCTAGATAGATGGCCTTGTTGGCAATTTTATCGTGATAGGGAATGGTGTTGATGGACAGAGGCGCCACTTCAAAGCCTGCTTCTAAGGCATCTGTTAAGTAATCACTGTTGGCAGAATTTAACATGACCTGATAAAAGATGGCTGGATAATGCGTTTTGAAATAAGCCAACTGGAAGGCCAAGGCTGAGTAGGCATAGGCGTGTGACCTGTTAAAACCATAACCTGCAAACTTCTCCATGACATCAAAGACCTGCTCTGCTTTTTCCACAGTATGACCAGCTTCTAATGAACCTTGAATAAAGGAAGCCCTCATCTCATGCATAGCAGAGGCATCCTTTTTCCCCATAGCTCGGCGCAAAATATCGGCTTTCCCAAGACTAAATCCAGCAAAACGCTGGGCAACCTGCATAACCTGCTCCTGATAGAGCATAATGCCGTAGGTTGGAGCCAAAATATCCTCCAGTACTGGATCCAGAACAGTCACTTCTTCCTGCCCATGTTTTCTTGCCACAAATTATTGATGTAGTCACTAGCACCTGGCCTATTTAGGGAAGTAGTCGCTACGACATCTTCAAAACAGACTGGTTGAACACGTTTGAGCAAGCGAATGGCACCAGGTTGCTCAAATTGAAAGATACCTTTTGTATTACCAGAAGCAAATAAAGCCAACGTTTCTTTGTCTTCCAAATCTATTTCTTCGACTTTAAGGTGAATACCTTCTGTTTCAGCAAGCAACTCTTGCATCTTCTGGACAAAGGTCAAATTTCGTAGTCCCAGAAAGTCCATTTTCAAAAGCCCACTAGCTTCAACTCCATGAGCATCATACTGAGTCAGTGGAATTTCATCACCATGCTTTAGAGGAATGTAGTTGGTCAAGTCTTGGTCACTGATTACAACACCAGCCGCATGGACAGAGGTTTGTCTTGGATAGCCCTCTATCTTGCAAGCAATCTCAAAGGCTTTTTGGTATTCTAACTTACTATTAATTTGCTGACGAAACTGGAGGTTACCCTCATAAGCCGACTTGAGATTGTCACGAAAACTGATTTTCTTGGTAATTGCAGACAATTCATACTCGGGCACACCAAAGCGTTTCAATACATCTCGTAGAGCTTGCTTGGCTCCAAAAGTTGAAAAAGTAACGATTTGTGCAGCATGTTTACTACCATACTTATTACCAACATACCTGATAAAATCTGGACGATAAATATCTGGGATATCAATATCAATATCAGGCATGGTATAGCGTTCACGATTGAGAAAGCGTTCAAAAATCAGATTTTTCTCTACTGGGTCAATCCCTGTAATATCCAATGCATAGGAAACCAAGCTACCAACTGCGGAACCTCGTCCCATTCCCATATAATAACCATTCGAACGTCCAAAACGCAATAAATCCCAAACAACCAAGAAGTAATCATCAAAGCCCATATCATGAATAACAGCCAATTCTTGGTCTAGACGATCTTGGTATTCTTTACCAGTTAACCCCTTCTGAGCAAGCCCAAGCTCAGCGCGTTCTCTCAACTCTTCTACTGCTGGTCTAGCTGGGTTAAAACGAGGCAGTTTCAGACTAGTGTCCAAATCATAAGAAATGCCTAAAATCAGCTTTTCTAAATTGTCTAAGGCTTGCGGAAAACGTTCTTGGAATAATTTCTCTAAAGAACTTGCTGATATAAAAACATCTTGTCTCGAACGCAAAGGAACTTCTCTGAGCGGTAGGTTTTCTTTGATCGCTGTTAATACTTGTAGAACTTCTCTATCCCTGCTTTCAAAAGCATTGACCCGATAAAGGGGCAAGATTGGATGATGAAATTCGCTTACCAATGTTTCTGGATAAATCCCAATATAATAATCATATCCTAGATTTAGCGACTCAATCTCTTCAAAAATAAGGCACAATGACCGCAATATCCTCCAGATACTGAGACAGGACTGACCATGTTTTTCTCCCCCTGCATCTTGGCTGTTGAAAGCTTCATCAACTGCTGATAACCCACACTAGATAGGGGCTAAAAAAACGCAGATTCACTTCCTGATCATCCATAAATACAGTCATTTCAAGCCCTAATAAAGGATGAATGCCATATTTTTTTGTAACCTCTAGAAAGTCAAAAGCACCATAAAGATTATCAATATCCATCATAGCCAGATGAGTGTAGCCGAATTCTTTAGCTGCTCTCACATACTTTTCAATCGAAATGACGCTCTCCATAAAACTATAGACTGTTTTTGTATCTAGTTGTGCGATCAATTTACACTTCTCCTCTATCCTTCTCACTATATTATACCATTTTCAAAAAGAGAAAGACAAAATCAATGACTCCTATCTCTATTTTATCCTTAAAGTAAAATTTTTTGAATGAAAAAAGCAAAAATACATTTAAAGAATCAAATGATCCGGTAATTTTTTTACTTTTTTTATCCCAAGAAGTGAATATATCTTTTTAAAAATAGAAAGACACATTCATTTAATCTATTTACTATGATAACTTGTTTTTGAACTATAGAGTTGTACCTATTTTTTTCATATAAATAATATTCATTATTCTTTAATTAATTTCTTTCTCACTTAATGATTCTATTTCTCCTATTTTTTTGATATAATAATCTTAATTATTATTTTACAAGGAGGTTTTATGCGCTTTAATCAATTCAGCTATTTATCACTTCCAAGAGATACTATTTTATATGAATTAAAAAAGTATGGATTTGATTTTCCATCTGAGTCAACAAATAAAAAGATGTTGGAGTCTTTTCTAAGTCGTTTCTTTTTCACTTATCAAGACACCAACTATCCACTTTCCATCCTAGCAGCTGATAAAAAAACAGACCTGCTGACATTTTTTCAATCAGAAGATGAACTGACAGCAGATATTTTTTATACTGTTGCTTTTCAACTTTTAGGCTTTTCTTATTTGGTTGACTTCGAAGATAGTGAAGCTTTTCGTAAAGAGACTGGATTTCCTATTGTATATGGTGACTTGATTGAAAATCTCTATCAGTTACTCAATACTCGCACCAAAAAGGGAAATACTCTTATCGACCAACTTGTCAGCGACGGTCTTATTCCGGAGGATAATGACTACCACTACTTTAACGGCAAGAGTTTAGCAACTTTTTCTAGCCATGATGTCATTCGTGAAATCGTTTACGTTGAGTCTCGTGTCGATACCGACCAAAAAGGGCTACCAGACTTAGTCAAGGTTAGCATTATTCGTCCTCGTTTTGATGGAAAAATCCCTGCCATCATGACAGCCAGTCCTTATCATCAGGGAACAAATGACAAGGCAAGCGATAAGGCTCTCTACAAGATGGAGGGCGAGCTTGAGATTAAACCTGCTCATAAGATTGAACTAGAGGAACCTCAACTCAATCTCGTCCAACCTCAAGGCCAAGCTGAGCTTGTGTCAGAAGCTGAGGAAAAGCTAAGTCACATCAACTCTAGCTATACACTCAGCGACTACTTCCTCCCACGAGGTTTTGCCAATCTCTATGTGTCAGGTGTTGGTACCAAAGACTCTACTGGTTTCATGACTAACGGAGACTACCAACAAATCGAAGCTTATAAAAATGTCATCGACTGGCTCAATGGTCGTTGCCGTGCCTTTACCGACCATACACGCCAGCGTCAAGTCAAAGCTGACTGGTCAAATGGAAAAGTAGCCACAACTGGACTTTCTTATCTAGGTACCATGTCCAATGGTCTTGCGACTACAGGAGTCGATGGTTTAGAGGTTATCATTGCTGAGGCTGGCATTTCATCTTGGTACAACTACTATCGTGAAAACGGTCTTGTAACTAGTCCAGGCGGTTATCCAGGTGAGGACTTTGACTCCCTTGCTGAGTTAACCTATTCTCGTAATCTCTTGGCTGGCGACTATATCCGTGGCAATGAAGCTCACCAAGCTGACTTAGAAAAAGTAAAAGAACAACTGGATCGCAAGACCGGCGACTATAACCAGTTTTGGCATGATCGCAACTATCTGCTCAATGCCCATAATGTAAAGCAGAGGTTGTCTTTACCCACGGTTCACAGGATTGGAATGTCAAACCACTTCATGTTTACCAGATGTTCCATGCTCTTCCTACTCATATAAACAAGCACCTCTTTTTCCATAATGGCGCACATGTTTACATGAACAATTGGCAGTCCATTGACTTCCGTGAGTCCATGAATGCCTTATTGACTAAAAAATTACTGGGACAAGATACAGATTTCCAACTTCCGACTGTCATCTGGCAGGACAATACTACTCCTCAGACCTGGTTATCACTTGATACCTTCGGTGAGCAAGAAAACTTTGAAACCTTCTCACTTGGTCAAGAAGAGCAGGTTATTCAAAACCAGTACTCAAATAAGGATTTTGAGCGTTATAGTAAGACATACCAGACCTTCAATACAGAACTCTATCAAGGGAAAGCCAATCAAATTACTATTGACCTTCCTGTGACCAAAGCTCTCCACCTGAACGGTCGCGCTCAGCTCAATCTTCGTATCAAATCCAGCACCAACAAGGGGCTCTTATCTGCCCAATTACTGGAGCATGGACAAAAGAAATACCTACAACCTTATCCAGCTGTACTAAGTGCTAGAACCATTGACAACGGACGATACCATATGCTGGATAATCTCTGTGAATTGCCACTTAGACCAGATTCACAACGAGTCGTGACAAAAGGCTATCTCAATTTACAAAATAGAAATGATTTACTGTTAGTAGAGGATATTAAAGCAGATGAATGGATGGATATCCAATTTAAATTACAACCAACTATTTACAAGTTGCAAGAAGGATATACTCTTCGTTTAGTCCTCTATACTACTGACTTTGAAATCACCATACGTGACAATACTGACTACCACCTGACTGTCGACCTCTCTCAGTCCACACTTACCATACCTCACTAAAAAGGAGTTAAATTATTATGAATAAATCTGAACACCGACACCAACTCATACGCGCTCTTGTAACGAAAAATAAGATTCACACACAAGCTGAGTTACAATCTCTTCTTGCCGATAATGATATTCAAGTTACACAAGCGACACTTTCGAGAGATATTAAAAGTATGAACCTGTCAAAAGTACGAGAAGAAGATAACTCTTACTATGTGCTAAATACAGGTTCTATCTCAAAATGGGAAAAACGCCTCGAACTCTACATGGAAGACGCCCTTGTCTTGATGCGCCCAGTTCAACACCAAGTCCTACTAAAAACCCTTCCTGGACTGGCTCAATCATTTGGTTCTATCATTGATGCTTTGAGTTTCCCTGATGCTATCGCTACCCTCTGTGGTGATGATGTCTGTCTTGTCATCTGTGAAGATGCAGAAGCTGCTCAACATTGCTTTGAAGATCTGAAACGGTTCGCCCCACCATTTTTCTTTGGTGAATAAACAGAAACTGAACTCAAAAACTGCAGAACTCTCAAAATTTTAAACAGTAGTGAATTGATGTCAGCTAACAGCTAGCGAATACAATAGCTGATTCCTGCTGAAAAGTGAGCTATGCAGCTTAATAAAACAAAAAAAGAAATCTATCTCATACATGAGTACAAAAAGCTCCCCTTATAGTTTCTAGTGAAAAAACAAATATTCACTAGAAACTATAAGAGAGTCTTCATATATCTAAAAAGAAATTCTAAATCTGTTTCAGCTTGATATAGTGTTTGAATAAAATGTGAACAAATTTATTAGGGAATTCAAATCAATTTCATGCTTTAAAAGTCGTTTCGTACTATTTTAGATTCAATTAATTATACATCATAGATAATCCGCTTCAAAAATCTCTTCAAATCACGTCAGGTTTACATTTCCGTATAAGAGAGAAATTTATTGTTGCAATACTTTTCTTGGCTTAGTACCTTCAGCTGGACCAATGACACCTGCCATCTCAAGCTCTTCCATGAGACGGGTCGCACGGTTAAATCCAACTGATAAACGACGCTGAATCATAGATGCGCTGGCTTTCTGGGTTTCGATTACCAAAGCCTTGGCTTCTTCAAAGAGCGGATCACCACCAGATTCACCATCTGAAAATTCTCCTTCATTTTCAGAAACCTCACCTGGATCAAAACTCTCATCGTAGTCCGCATCAGCCTGATCCTTGATGAAGTTTACGATGCGTTCAACATCATCATCCGAGATAAAGGATCCTTGAAGACGAACTGGATGATTTTCATCAATCGGTTTAAAGAGCATGTCACCTCGGCCAAGCAGTTTTTCTGCTCCATTTTCATCCAAGATAGTACGGGAGTCTGTCCCTGATGAAACCGCAAATGCGACACGAGATGGGACATTGGCTTTGATTAGACCAGAGATGACATCAACCGATGGACGCTGGGTTGCAAGAATCATGTGGATACCTGCAGCACGTGCCTTCTGTCCAAGACGAATAATGGCATCTTCCACTTCCTTGCTGGCCACCATCATAAGGTCAGCCAGCTCATCAACAATCACGACAATGAGCGGTAGCGGAACCTGCTTGTACTCAGACTGGGCATTGAACTCTTCTACCTTGGCATTAAAACCTGCAATATTGCGAACTCCTACCTTGGCAAAGAGTTCATAACGATTTTCCATTTCATCCACAACCTTTTGCAGAGCCTTGCTAGCCTTACGTGGATTGGTCACAACTGGAATCAAGAGGTGGGGAATATCATTGTAAACAGACAACTCAACCATCTTGGGATCGACCATCATAAATTTAACTTGATCAGTCTCGCCTTCATGAGAATGCTAGCGATAATGCCGTTAACAGCTACTGACTTCCCAGAACCCGTTGAACCTGCGACGAGCAAGTGGGGCATTTTAGAAAGGTCAAAAGCTCTTGCAGTGCCATTAACCGCCTTTCCTAGAGGAATTTCCAAGAGATTTTCTGCTTTCGTTTGAGATTGTTCCCATAGTTCGCGGAAAGAAACTGTCGCAATCTCAGAGTTAGGTACCTCAATTCCCACTAAAGATTTCCCTGGGATAGGTGCTTCGATTCGGACATCCTTAGCAGCCAAGGCTAGAGCGAGGTCATCTGCTAGATTGGAAATGCGGTTGACCCTTACACCTACTGCTGGCTTAACTTCATACTTGGTCACTGATGGCCCAATTTCGGCTCGTTCAACCGTTACCTTGATACCAAAGCTAGCAAAGGTTTCTTCTAGGATTTTGATATTTTCCCGAACGATTTTCTTCTCTTTAGACTGATCCTTGGGTTTATCTGGGGCAAAGAGTTGTAAGCTTGGAAGTTTGTATTCGAGGGCTTCCTTGGCTGAAAAATCGACCTGAACATCTTCATCGTCAGAACCATCTTCCTGTTCAGGGAATTCAAGTTCAGCTTGAGGCAGGATGATTTCTGGTTCCACCCACTCTTCTTCTGGAATAGGTGGAACGTCAAGCACAACATCTTCTGTCAAAATTTCACCTGTTTCCATATCGACAGGAGGCATATTAAGCAAGCCTTTCTCAGCCTCTTCTTTTTCTAATCTAGCCTCTTCCTCAGCCTTTTGGCGAGCTTTTTCTTCTTGTTTGACAAAGCGTTCCTCTTTTCGACGCTCATGCCCTTCCCGCCATTTGGTAAATCCTCTACTGAAGAATTCAGCAATATCGTAAACAGACCAAGGACTGATTAGGAGAGCGCCTGCTAAAATCAAGATAGAACCAATAAAGTAAGTGCCGATATTTGAAAAGAGAAAGGCAGTTGGAATATAAAGAGCAACCCCAATCAAGCCCCCTCCAGCAAAACTGGTCGTTCGAAAACCAGTCAAATCAGTCACAACCTGAGCCATGGTTCCCTTTAGAACAGACTTGTCCAAACCATATTTCCAAACCAAGTAGGCCTCCAAAATCAAGAGCAGGCCAGCAAATATAGTGAAAAAGCCAGATAAGAGCCCTTCCTGTTTTCGTATCCACTTGAAAAAGAAGAGATAAATCAAGAGAGCAAATATTGCCAGATAAGCTAGGCTACCCACCAGCAAGCGAATTAAATTGTAAAGGGTGATACCTGCAGCCCCTAATTTGAAGGCTGCGAAAATCAATAAAAGCGCGATTCCCAACGAAATCAACATTCGTTGAATCGCTTCTTTTCTTTCGAGTTCTGCTTTAGACGGTCTCCGTCTTGTTTTACTTGTATTCTTATTTGCCATTCTTCTATTATACCATATTTCACAGGCACTTCATAAAGAGAAAAAGACTGCACCAAACGGTCCAATCTTTTCATTTTTCTATTTTTTATGCTTGTGGTTTGCGTAGGTAACCATAAACCACACCACTTACGATTGCTCCTACTAAGACAGAAACGAGGTAAAGGAGAGCATTTGAAGTAAGGGCGATAACGAAGATTCCTCCGTGTGGCGCCATGAGTTTGATACCAGCAAGACCAACGAGGCCACCTGCTACTGCTGAACCAAGAATGAAGCTTGGGATAGCACGAGCTGGGTCAGCGGCACCAAATGGAATCGCTCCCTCAGTGATAAATGACAAGCCCATGATGATGTTTGTCAAACCTGAGTTGCGTTCTTCCTTAGTAAATTTATCTTTGAAAAGAAGAGTTGCGACAAAGATGGCAAGTGGTGGCACCATTCCTCCAGCCATAACTGCTGCCATAGCCACAGAACCACCTGAAGAAACAGTCGCTGCAAGCGTACCTGTACCAAAGACATAAGCTGCTTTATTGACTGGTCCACCCATGTCAACAGCCATCATTCCACCAAGGACGATACCAAGAAGGACAGCTGAACCTCCTCCAAGACCACCGAGGAAGTCATTCATAGCAGTGTTGATTGCTGCCATTGGGATATTAACAGCTAACATTACAAATCCTGTCAAGATTGTTCCAAGAAGTGGCAAGAGAAGGATTGACTTAGCACCTTCAAGGGAACGAGGAACCTTAACGTATTTCTTGATAGCAAGGACCAAGGCACCTGCGATAAATCCACCAACAAGGGCACCTAGGAAACCAGATGAGACACCTGCAAGAGTTGAAGTTGCTTCACCACCTGCAGCATAAGGAATTTTACCAAATGCAAAACCTTCTTTGGCAATAGCACCAGCCACGAAACCTGCTACCAAACCTGGTTTTTCAGCGATAGAGTAGGCAACATAACCTGCAAAGACTGGGAGCATCAATCCAAAGGCTGCACCACCAATTTTCATGAACATAGAAGCTAACTCATGGTAAGAACCAAGATTACCAAGGTTTTCATTCGGAACACCCAAAGCACCGTCAATCAAGAAGGCAAGGGCAATCATGATACCACCACCGATAACGAATGGCAACATTTGAGAGACACCACTCATCAAGTGTTTGTAGAAGGCACCACCAAGACTTTGTTTTTCGTTAGAGGTTGTTGCGGCTTGGCTCCATTAGCAGCACGGTAGACTTCAGCATCTCCAGAAAGAGCCAAGTTGATCAACTCTTCTGTCTTGCGGATACCGTCAGCAACTGGACGATTGATCAATGGTTTGCCATCGAAACGATCCATTTCAACGGCCTTGTCTGCCGCAATGATAACAGCTTTAGCCTTGCGGATATCTTCTGCAGTTAGTTGATTTCCAACACCGCTAGCACCGTTGGTTTCGACCTTAATTCCAACACCCATTTCAGTAGCTACTTTTTGAAGAGCTTCTTGGGCCATGTAAGTGTGGGCAATACCTGTTGTACAAGCTGTAACAGCAACGATAAAGTCACCAGAGTCATTGGTAGGTACTTGAACAGGTTCCTCAGTTTTTTCTGAAGCTTGGTCAAAAAGCTCAATGACTTGGTCAGCTGATGTTGCTTGGCGAAGTTTGTCAGCAAATCCATCTTTCATCAAGTATTGAGACAATTCTGCCAAGGCAGCCAAGTGAGTGTCATTAGCACCTTCTGGAGCTGCAATCATAAAGAAGAGGTCGGTTGCTTGTCCATCCAAGCTCTCGTAGTCAACACCCTTGTTTGACTTGGCAAAGAGAACTGTCGCTTCTTTGACAGCAGCGTTTTTGCTGTGAGGCATAGCGATTCCGTCACCCAAACCTGTAGAAGTCAGAGCTTCACGCGCCAAAATTCCTTCTTTAAAAGTTTCAAAATCTGTCACATAACCGTGGTCTGTCAAGCTTTTAATCATCTCTTCGATGACAGCTGTTTTTTCAGTTGCCTGCAAATCCAGCAACATAACATCTTTTCTCAATAGGTCTTGAATTTTCATCGTTTTTCTACCTCAACTTTTTCATATGTTTCTTTAATAAATTCCGCCGTTGCCAAGTCGTCTGAGAAGGTGGTTGCCGTTCCACAAGCTACTCCCCATTTGAAGGCTTCTACTGCGTCTTTGGATTTGACAAATTCACCTGTAAATCCAGCGACCATAGAATCACCAGCCCCAACTGAATTTTTCACGGTTCCCTTGATTGGTTTAGCGAAGTAAGCTCCCCCAGATGTTACCAGAAGGGCACCGTCGCCAGCCATAGAGACGATCACGTTTTGAGCACCTTTAGCCAGTAACTCACGAGCGTATTTCTCAATTTCATCTAAACTTTCGAGTTTCACTCCAAAGATAGCTCCAAGTTCATGATTGTTTGGTTTAACCAAGAGCGGTTGGTATTCCAAACTATCAATCAAGGTCTGTCCTTCAAAGTCACAAACCACTTGCGCACCCGTCTGGCGCGTCAAGGCAATCAAATCCTTGTAGATAACATTGCCTAGATTTTTAGCACTTGAACCAGCAAAGACAACTGTATCTTCTGCAGTCAAACTAGATAAAATAGCTTTCAATTCTTCTAACTGGGCTGGTTCGACATTTGGACCCGTTCCGTTGATTTCTGTCTCTTGGTCTGCTTTGATCTTGACATTGATACGAGTATCTTCTGCCACTTGGACAAAACGTGTCTCGATTGCTTCATCAGCCAAAGTATCTGTGATAAATTTACCAGTAAACCTCCGATAAATCCAGTCGCTGTATTTGGAATATCCAAGCGTTTCAAGACACGACTGACATTGATTCCTTTCCCTCCAGCAAACTTATCATCACTATCCATTCGATTGACACTACCGACTTGGACTTGGTCCAAACGAACGATATAGTCAATGGATGGATTGAGTGTGACTGTATAAATCATACTTCTATTACCTCCGTTTTCTCCTTAATAGCCTGCAAGAGCTCATGCCCTTTACTTGTGATAACAATAGCTCGTTTGAGTGGAGCTACCTTAGCAAAGCAAGTTTGTCCAATTTTAGACGAATCCACCAAGACATAGGTCTGTTTGGCATTCTCTAAAATAGCACGCTTCACAGCCCCCTCCTCCATATCAGGAGTCGTATAATAGCCATCGTCCACACCATTCATCCCGATAAAGGCACGGTCAAAGTGCAATTGGTTAATCTGGTTAAGAGCAACGCCCCCGATGCTAGCATCTGTCGCCATCTTGACACTTCCTCCAACCATGACAGTTGGAATTTGCTTTTCAACCAACTGAACAGCATGGTGAATGGAGTTGGTCACGACTGTAACATTTTTATTAACCAATTCATGAATCAAAAAGGCTGTCGTTGTTCCAGCATCGATAAAGATGACATCTTGTTCCTTGATGAGAGAGACTGCTTTCTGAGCCAGCAACTTCTTCTCTTGAAGGTTTTTGACAGATTTTTCTTGAATGGTTTCTTCTTCCTGCAAGGAATGGGGCAATTCTGCTCCACCATGCACGCGACGAAGCTTGTTTTCCGCTTCCAACTCATCCAAGTCTCTTCGAACCGTTGATTCTGACGTTTCTAGCAAACTAACTAATTTCTCTAGAGAAACTACATGATGTTGATTTAACTCCTCTAAAATCAGTTGTTTCCGCTCTGTTTTTTTAACACTGAATCACCTCCTGTTATCGTTTACACTATTCATTCTATCACACTTTCTTTTAAAGTCAAGCATTTTTTATCATTTTCTTTCAAATTCTATCATTTTTCTTATTTCTAGAATTTTTATTGCAAGATAAGAGGCTTTATGGTAGACTATTTGAGTAAGTATTGGAAGATTACTCAAGAGGCTTAAGAGGCCGTGTTGGAAACGCGGTAGGCGTGTAACAGCGTGCGTGGGTTCGAATCCCATGTCTTCCGTTTATTTTAAAAAAGATACCCAAGAAATCTTGGGTATCTTTTTTCTTATATGCTTGTTTTATAACTCGGGTGAATTTCTTAGAAAATATCAAATAACAATTTCACATTGAGAATTGTTAAGATAATGGAAACGATATAGCCAAGGATGGTATTCCATTTGGCATTGGTAAATTCTCCCATCAGTGATTTCTTAGAAGTTAGATAAATCAGTGGGAAGATTGAAAATGGAAGAGCAATCGAAAGAAAGACTTGTGAATAAACCAATAACTGATCCAATGTTTTTTCCTGATGACCAAACAGAACCGCTACAATCATGACAGGCAACAAAGCAAAGAGACGAGTTGCCAAACGAATGAACCATTGAGGTAATCTCATATGCAAGAAACCTTCCATAACGATTTGTCCAGTCAAGGTACCCGTAATTGTCGAATTTTGACCACTGGCTAATAAAGCCAAGGCAAACAAGGTTGATAAGGTCGAGCTAGCTATAGCTCCTGCAATAGTAGAATCCTGCAAGGCATTATACATTTGAGAGAAGGCAGAAATCTCAGATGCATGGCCGAAAAAGAGAGCCGCCCCGAGAATTAATAGAAGGGAGTTAACCACAAAGGCCAAGGATAATTGGAGATTTGAATCCCAGGTCATAAAGCGCACCGCTTTTCGAACATCATCCTTGTCCTTGTGATTGATTTTCCGAGTTTGAGACAAGGAAGAATGCAAATAGAGGTTATGAGGCATAACCGTCGCACCTACAATCCCCAGAGCTAAAGTTAATTGACTTTCATGACCTGGCAAAGGACTCTCAAATAAGGTCGAATTGGGTAAATAACCCTCAGCGATTCCTTGGAAACTTGGATTTGATAAAGCTACCAGATAAGTAAAGATTGCTAAAATCGTTAAAATCAGTGTTGTCACAATAGCTTCTATCTTCTTAAAGCCAAATTTCATCAAAAGCAATAAGAGAAAGACATCTAGAACCGTCAAAAGGATGGCTATCATAATCGGAATCTTAAAAAGAAGATTGAGAGCAATCGCTGAACCTAGAACTTCTGCCAGGTCTGTCGCCATCAAGGCCAACTCCAAAATCACCCATAAGCTATAACGAAGCCATTTGGGTGAATGATGACCCGTTGCTTGAGCCAAGTCCATTTGAGTTACAATTCCAAGCTTTCCTGACATCTGCTGAAGCTGCATAGCAATGAGTGATGAAATCAAGATGACAAATAAGAGACTGTACTTATAGGATGCACCTCCAACCACACTGGTTATCCAGTTTCCTGGATCCATATAACCAACTGCGACAAGGGCACCTGGACCCAAGAAGGCCTTTAAATTTTGCCAGAAATGATTGTTATTTGGAGTATCGATAGATTGATTAATCTCAGAGAGTGACACTTTTTTATGAGAAGACATAGATACTTACCTCTTTCTAAACATACTTTTTCATTATTTTCTATTAGAGAAAAATAAGATTGACTTTAAACTATTAAAACAATGAAAAACTATATGAAAAAAACATTTAGTTTTTCATTATTTTTCTTAAGGCACCTTAATTATAACAGAAAAATATGATAAAAAAACTTAAGAAAATTCAGGACTTGATTTAATATTTAGGATACAACAAAATGTTGTATTCTTTTTTTGCAAAAGAATACCAAAGAATAAAATAAAAAACGTTGTAAAACACCTGATATTATGCGTTTTTTTGATTTTAAAGACTTTTTGCTTGATCCTTTTCACCCTGTTTAACCGCCATTGATTTTAACTCATTACCTACATCTCAAAAAAAATTTAAAATTGTCTTAATCTCCTTTATTGTGTCGCTTTTGGAATTTTTTTGGTATAAACTTCTACGCGCATCCTATGGAGCAAGACAGACTCATAGCTTCACACTTAATAGAACGAGTATCTCCATCTGTAGAGATACTCGTTTTTTGCTATTTCGAAGTGATCTTTTTGACAAGTCTTATGCATCATTTTTATACTCAACGAAAATCAAAGAGCAAAATAGGAAGCTAACCGCAGGTTGCTCAAAGTACAGCTTTGAGGTTGCAGATAAAACTGACGAAGTCAGCTTAAAACACAGTTTTGAGGTTGTGGATAGAACTGACGAAGTAAGTAACCATACCTACGGCAAGGTGAACTGACGTGGTTTGAAGAGATTGTCTAAGAGTATTAAGCAGTATAGAATAGCATTTTAACTCCATCCTCTAAAGTGCTTTCAATAAAAGATACTTGAACACCATATTCAGCATATAAGCTTTATGCCCTAAGTCAAAACAATCATTCTTTTCTAATTTATCGTAAATAAATCTAAAATCACAGAATACTGTCAGATGACTTAAAAAATGATTCTTTGGAAAAAGCGAATCAAAACTTGATTTATCACTTTTTATTCCACTATCTTTTTGTCACACATATTGATAAAGTACTGGTGCAAGCGCACATCATCAGTCAATTCTGGATGAAAAGAAGTTACCAGCATATTTTTTTCTTGGGCTGCAACGATTTGATTATCAACTGTTGCTAAAATTTCTACATCCTCTCCAACACTACTAATAATCGGACCACGGATAAAGGTCATTGGAATCTGACCAACTCCTTTACATTCTGCTTCCGTATAGAAACTCCCTAGTTGGCGCCCATAAGCATTGCGCTCGACCACCATATCCATAGTTCCAAGATGACTTTCTTCCTGAGAAGTAATTTCCTTAGCCAGCAAAATTAATCCCGCACAGGTTCCAAAGGCTGGCAAACCAGATAGAATGGCTTCTCGAATAGGAAGCAGCATGTTTTGGTCTCGTAAGAGCTTGCCCATGGTTGTAGACTCACCACCCGGCAAAATCAAACCCGACAAATCACTCTGATGTTGCTGAAAATCCTCTAAATTTCTGATTTCGACATTGTCTACGCCTAATTTATCTAGAACTTTTGCATGTTCTGCAAAGGCCCCTTGCAAGGCCAATATTCCGATTTTCATCTATTTTCCTCGCTCAGCCATGAGAATTTGGATTTCATTTTCATTAATACCAACCATGGCTTCTCCTAAATCTTCAGAGATTTGGGCTAGTATTTGAGGATTTCGGAAGTTAGTCACAGCCTTAACAATGGCACTTGCTCGTTTAACAGGATCTCCTGACTTGAAAATACCTGAACCGACAAAGACCCCCTCTGCCCCTAATTGCATCATCAGCGCAGCATCTGCTGGCGTTGCAACACCTCCAGCCGCAAAGTTTACAACTGGCAATTTTCCATGTTCATGAACGTATTGAACCAATTCTACAGGGACTTGCAAGTCCTTGGCAGCAACATAAAGTTCGTCCTCACGTAAGTTTTGAATACGGCGAATTTCCTGATTCATCATACGCATATGACGAACAGCTTGGACGATATCTCCTGTCCCTGGTTCTCCTTTGGTACGAATCATAGAAGCACCTTCAGCGATACGACGCAAGGCTTCACCCAAATCCTTAGCCCCACAGACAAAAGGAACTTGGAATTCTTTCTTATCCACATGGAAACGGTCATCAGCTGGAGATAAAACTTCACTCTCATCGATATAGTCAATTTCGATAGCCTCTAAAATCTGAGCTTCAACAAAATGCCCGATTCTGACCTTGGCCATTACTGGAATACTAACCGCTTCTTGGATTTCCTTAATCATCTTTGGATCACTCATACGGGAAACACCACCAGCTGCACGAATATCAGCTGGAATCCGCTCCAAGGCCATCACAGCAGCCGCACCAGCAGCCTCTGCAATACGGGCTTGTTCAGGGTTCTGAACGTCCATGATAACCCCACCTTTGAGCATCTGTGCCAAGTTTTTATTTAATTCATAACGATTTTCAGTCATTTGTTTTATCCTCATCATTTGTATTAGTAGCTACCATTTCATTTTAAGTTAGATTAGAATGAATCACAAGATAAAAAAAAGATAATTGTATGGGTACAAAACAATCATGACCACCCGTCAAACGGGTGGTTTGTCCCAGGCCTATAAGCCCAAATTACCAGCCAGCGCCTAAAGACGCTGGCTTTCACGTTGTTCAAGCCTTATTGCTCTTGACTCGTCACTTGCCTCTCAAAGAGGCTTTAGTATTACTTACCACTATCCCTAAAGGGATCCTCATATTCTTTACACTCAATTTACCTAGTGCTATATCATGCTTTACTCGTTCTCAAATTTTCATACTCGTGAAGAAATCATCCACTGGATAATTTCTTTAATCTTGGATATATTTCTTAATCGTGGCTTCATTAAGTCCTACTGTACTCACATAATAACCTTCCGCCCAAAAATGCCGATTCCCAAACTTGTACTTGAGATTGGCGTGTTTGTCAAACATCATGCGTGCACTTTTTCCTTTTAAATAACCCATGAAACTCGAAACACTTATCCTTGGTGGAATACTTACTAACATGTGTACATGGTCTGGCATTAAGTGACCCTCGATAATCTCAACTCCTTTATAACTACACAAGCGATGAAATATTTCGCCTAAACTACTTCGATATTGATTATAGATAACTTTTCGTCTATACTTAGGGGTAAACACAATGTGATAGAACAGTGCCACTTTGTGTGCGATAAACTATGAGCCTTTTGTGCCATATTTTTCTCCTTTCGCTTTACAATTGGCTTGAACACCTTTATTGTATCGCGTTCGGAGTTTTTTTGGTGTAACCTTCGACGCGCACCCGCATAGCGGGTGGTTTTTTTGTCTCGCACCTAGCGGAGCGAGACGGACTAATAGTCACATAATAAAAAGACTATCTGACCTTAAGTTAAAGCCAGATAGTTCATTCATTTTTATTTTTCAGCTGTAAGGGCAGCCATTGTAATGTAGTTGTATGGTTTGTTGAAGTGTGGCAAGAAGAATAGATCTGTCAATGCCAATTTATCAATTGTAACATGCTCTTGGATAGCAAGTGAGAACATGTGGATTCCCATGCTAATTGCAGAATCGTGTGAAACCATTTGGGCACCAAGAATTTCACGGCTATCTTTGTCAAAGACAATCTTGATGGCTACTTCATGGTTGTCATGTTTCATGAATTCTGGTTTTTGAAGATCGTTAAAGCCTGTTTCAGTTGCATTATAACCAGCAGCTTTCGCTTTCAAGAGTCAAACCAGTTGAAACCATGTTAAGACCGTAGATAGAGATACCGTTTGAACCTTGAACACCGATTCCTTCCAATTCATGGCCACAAGCATTGTAAGCACCAACAATACCAGTACGAACAGCATTTGAAGCAAGCGCGATGTAGCTTGTGTCTTTGCGAGCGTTGTCATAAACAGTCGCACAGTCACCAACGGCAAATACACCAGGAAGTGAAGTTTCTTGTTTCTTATCTACAAGGAAAGCACCGTTGCGGAAGAGTTCAATCTTACCATCAGCAAGAGCTGTGTTTGGACGGAAACCAACAGCAAGAACAACCATATCCACGTCGAAACTTTCTTTATCAGTAATCAAGCGTTCAACTTTACCGTCACCTTCGATTGCTTTAACAGTTTGACCAAGAGCCAAGCGGATGTTGTGATCTTCCAAGTTCTTCGCCATCATTTGTGTGAAGTCTTTGTCATAGTAACCGTTCAAGACAGTATCAACTATATCAACAAGGACAACTTCTTTTCCAAGACGTTCAAAGGCTTCAGCAAGTTCAACACCGATGTAACCACCACCAACAACGGCAATACGATTAAGGTGTTGGCTCTTGTCAGCCAATTTGTGAATCACCTCTTCAGCGTTTTGGTACAATTTAACGAATTGTACATTTTCAAGAGTTGCTTTAAATTCGCGGTTTCCTTTGACAATTTCAACACCTTCGATTGGTGGTAAGATTGGTGTAGAACCTGTAGCAAAAATCAATTTTTCGTATGATTCTTTGTGCTCTTTTCCTTCAACTTCTGCTGTAACTACTTTGTTATCATAGTCAATTGAAAGAACTGGTGAGTTCATGTAGACTTTAGCACCTTTAGCTTCCAATTTTTCTTTATCAGAATAGAACAAGCCTTCAGCACCGTCGATTTGTTCCCCGATCCAAAGGGCCATTCCACATCCTAGGAAAGAGATGTTAGAGTTTTGGTCAAATACAACGATTTCGTTTTCATTTCCAAAATTATCCAACATAGTATTAATACATGCTGTACCAGCGTGGTTAGCACCGACTACAACGATCTTACTCATAAAAAATTTCCTACCTTCATTCTAAATTTACCCTACTAGTATAACATTTACTGTTAGCGTTTACAAGAGTTTGGCTGATTTTTCCTATTTTTTTGTAAAAAATTGTAAATAATCTGTATCTTAACACGGATTCTTGCAATTTTTCTTCATTTCCTGAGCATATTTCTTGACATCTTTACAAATTTTATTTGTGAAAACGCTGACTTTATGGTATGCTAGTATCATGGAAAGAAAATGTAAGGGGTTAATTTTCATAAATTTACTATATTTCAACCTTCTTTTCATAAGAGAAAGGAGTTGGTAGCTTGACTCTTAGTTCACATTCTGAACGGCTAATGGGGACTACTATCACTATTTCATTAGTAGATGAGCGAGCCGATATCTTGCTCCAAAAATCCTTTGATTTACTCAGAGAGCTCGAATACCGCTTCAACGCCAATAACCAAGAATCTGAGTTGATGGAAATCAATTATCAATCTGGAATAGCTCCAGTCAAGGTTCATCCAGACCTGTTTGAACTGATTTCACTTGGGTTAGAGCATAGCCTAGCGCCCTCTAGCCATCTCAATATCAGCATTGGTCCCTTAATTCAAACCTGGCGCATCGGTTTTTCAGATGCCAAAGTGGCCCAACCTCAAGAAATTGAATCGGTTCTACCTTTAATCAATCCTTATTCTATTGAGTTAGATTCTTCTACTTCCACTGTGTTTAAAACAGAAAGGAATGAAGATCGATCTTGGTTGTTTAGCTAAGGGTTATAGTGCGGATAAGGTTGCCCAATTTCTTAGAGAAGAGGGAGTGACATCTGCCTTGATTAATCTGGGAGGGAATATCCTGACCATTGGAAAAAATCAGGCAAGAGGGAATCAACCTTGGCAAATCGGGATTCAAGACCCAGCCAATCCTCGGGGAAATCACTTAATGACCATCCCTGTTGTCAATAAATCTGTCGTGACTTCAGGCATTTATGAACGTCACCTGACAGTCGATGGAAAAGACTACCATCATATTTTTGACAGTCAAACAGGATATCCTGTTGAAACAGAACTTGCTAGTCTGACAATCATCTCTGATAAATCAGTCGATGGTGAAATCTGGACAACTCGACTCTTTGGAGAAAGACCTGCTTCTATCCTCTGGCAAGTCGAAAGTTTGGAGGGAATAGAAGCTATCCTCATCGATAAAGAAGGTCACTTAAGCTGTTCTTCAGGAATTCCTACTCTATAGAAATAGATATTTCAATGGAGTTCTAAAATCGTATTATGTAAAAAGAGAAAGGAAATCTCATGTTAAAACTTATTGCTATTGTTGGAACAAATTCAAAACGTTCTACAAACCGTCAATTGCTTCAATACATGCAAAAACACTTTGCTGAAAGCTGAAATTGAACTTGTTGAAATTAAAGACATTCCTGTCTTTAACAAACCAGCTGACAAGCAAGTACCTGCTGAAATTCTAGAAATCGCTGCCAAAATTGAAGAGGCAGATGGTGTTATTATCGGTACTCCTGAGTATGATCACTCTATCCCAGCTGTTTTGATGAGCGCTCTTGCTTGGTTGTCTTACGGTATTTACCCACTTTTGAACAAACCAATCATGATTACTGGTGCTTCTTACGGTACGCTTGGTTCATCACGTGCCCAATTACAACTTCGCCAAATCTTGAATGCCCCAGAAATTAAAGCAAGTGTCCTTCCAGATGAATTCTTGCTTTCACATTCTCTTCAAGCCTTCAACCCAAGTGGAGACCTAGTGGATCTTGATGTTATCAAAAAACTGGATGCTACTTTTGACGACTACCGTATCTTTGTAAAAATCACAGAAAAATTGCGCAATGCACAAGAATTACTTCGCAAAGATGCTGAAGACTTTGACTGGGAAAATTTGTAAGATAGGAGACCAAAAAGAATGAAATTTGTTGGACTTGTAGGATCAAACTACGATCAATCATATAACCGTAAGCTCTTGGAATTCATCCGTCGTCACTTCAAACTCAAATTTGAATTAGAAGTTCTTGAAATTGATGAAGTTCCAATGTTTAACCAAGACGAAAAATGGGACGAAAGTTTCCAATTACGTTATTTATATAACAAAATTACTCGTGCTGATGGTGTTATCATTGCTACGCCTGAGCACAACCATACAATCTCAGCTTCTCTAAAATCTGTTCTTGAATGGCTTTCATATGAAGTTCATCCATTTGAAAACAAGCCAGTCATGATTGTGGGTGCTTCTTACTACGACCAAGGTACTTCTCGTGCCCAAGTTCACCTTCGTAAGATTCTTGACGCTCCAGGTGTCAATGCCTACACTCTTCCAGGAAATGAATTCCTTCTTGGTAAAGCCAAAGAAGCTTTTGATATTAATGGGAATATCATAAATGAAGGAACTGTTAATTTCCTTGAAACATGCTTGGACAACTTTGTAAAATATGTGGGAGTCGTTTCAAAATTGAAAAAACCAAAACCAATTGAACCAGAAGATTTATATTGTACAAATTCAATTGCAACTACCATCCAAGGTGTTGATCCAGATGATCCTGAATGGGTAGAAAAAGCTGCTGAACTTGTTGGAGCTGTTTCTGGAGATACTTACGTTAAATTAGACCACGGTATCTTGACAGTTAACCAAATTGACATGTTCTTGAAAGCAATGCCATTTGAATTGACATTTGCAGATGATAACAATCAATTCTTGTACTTTAATAACGCCCACCAAGACCCAGATACAATGTTTGGTAAACGTGTACGTGCTCAATCAGGAAATAGATTAGGAACAGTACACGGTACATTGCCAGATTCTAGAATGAAAAACGTTGAATGGGTTGTCGGCGTATTGCGTAACGGGGATCAAGAATATGTCCGTACAATTGTGCCAGGAACACCTGAAGGTGTTATTAATACCCATAATTACCAAGCAATGTACTACCCAGATGGTTCATATGCTGGAATTAATGAAATTATCTTTAATTTCCAACCATGGCTTGACTGGTACCTCAATACAACTGGTCAACGTCTAGTTGGTGGGAATGCTGCAGCTCCTGCTGGAGGACATGGCGGAGCAGATGCCACATCTGGAGCTTCTGATGCAGGTGATGCTGGAGGTCACGGTGGTGGCGCAGATGCTACATCTGGAGCAAGTAACTAATTATTTTAGGAACCGTTATGGTTCCTTTTTAGTGACTCTTTATCAACTGTACTTGGTGGTATGTCAATCCTTCTCCATGGGGTTATCGCCAGCAACAGTTTGAAAGTTTTGACCAAAGAACGTGTTGATTTCGCTCAAATGCGTAACCTAATCATCGCAAGTGCTATGTTGGTCCTTGGACTTGGAGGAGCTATCCTTAAACTCGGTCCAGTTACACTTTCAGGTACTGCCCTATCAGCCATGACAGGAATCATCTTGAACTTGATCTTGCCATACGAAAATAAAGGCTAATACTCTTCGAAAATCTCTTCAAACCACATCAACGTCGCCGTGGATATATGTTACTGACTTCGTCAGTTCTATCTGCAACCTCAAAACAGTGTTTTGAGCTGACTTCGTCAGCCTTATCCACAACCTCAAAACAGTGTTTTGCGCAACCTGTGGCTAGTTTCCTAGTTTACTCTTTGATTTTCATTGAGTATAAGAATCTAAACATATCAAAAAAGGAAAGCCCTGCGGCCTTCCTTTGTCTTACTTACGTTTCTTCTTCGCTTTTTTCATTTTGTTCGCCATGCGTTTCATAGACTGTTTCATGGCAAATTCACCTATTTTACCCTTGAGTCCGCCACCAAACATCTGGCTCATATCTGGCATTCCTGCTCCTCCGAGAGCTGACAAGTCAGGCATACCGCCTTGTCCCATCATTCCTTCAAGGGCTGACATATCCATTCCTCCCATATTTGGCATATTTTTTGGAAGGTTATTTGGATTGATTCCCATTTGCTTCATCATCTTGTTCATGTCCCCAGACATAACACCTTGCATGAGTTGTTTAGCCTGGTTAAAGTCCTTGATGAATTTATTGACCTCAACAAAAGTATTTCCAGAACCTGCAGCGATGCGACGGCGACGGCTTGGATTTAACAAATCTGGATTTTCACGTTCTTCAGGTGTCATGGATGACACAATAGCACGTTTGCGGGCAATCTGGCGCTCATCCACTTTCATGTTTTGAAGCGCTGGATTATTGGCCATACCTGGAATCATCTTGAGCAAGTCTTCCATTGGCCCCATATTTTGCACCTGATCTAATTGATCGATGAAATCATTAAAATCAAAGGTGTTTTCGCGCATCTTCTCAGCCATTTCAAGGGCTTTGCTCATCATATTCCTGAGAAGCTTTCTCAATCAAAGTGAGCATATCCCCCATACCAAGGATACGGCTAGACATGCGGTCTGGGTGGAATGTTTCAATGTCCGTAATCTTTTCACCTGTACCAGTAAACTTGATTGGTTTTCCAGTAATGTGACGAACAGATAGGGCAGCACCACCACGAGTGTCCCCATCAATCTTTGTAAGGATAACCCCAGTCACTTCCAACTGAGCATTAAACTCACGCGCAACATTGGCCGCTTCTTGACCAATCATGGCATCAACGACGAGCAGAATTTCGTTTGGTTGAGCCAATGCTTTCACATCACGAAGCTCATTCATGAGAAGCTCATCAATCTGCAAACGACCTGCCGTATCAATCAAGACATAGTCGTTGTGATTGGCTTGGGCTTGTTCCAAACCTTGACGGACAATCTCAACAGCCGGAACTTCTGTCCCAAGAGCGAAGACAGGCACATCGATTTGTTGACCCAGAGTTTTCAACTGGTCGATGGCAGCAGGACGATAGATATCCGCCGCAATCATCAAAGGACGGGCATTTTCTTCTTTCTTGAGTTTGTTGGCAAGTTTACCTGCAAAGGTTGTTTTACCAGCCCCCTGCAAACCGACCATCATGATAATCGTCGGAATCTTAGGTGACTTGATAATTTCTGCCGTATCAGAACCTAAAACGGTTGTCAGTTCCTCATCAACGATTTTAATAATTTGTTGCGCAGGATTAAGGGTATCAATGACCTCATGCCCGACTGCACGCTCACGAACTTTCTTGATAAAGTCCTTTACAACAGGCAAGGCAACGTCGGCCTCAAGCAAGGCCAAGCGAATTTCTTTGGTTGCCTCCTGGACATCAGATTCAGAGATTTTTCCTTTTTTACGTAGATTTTTAAAGACGTTCTGCAAACGTTCTGTTAAACTTTCAAATGCCATTTTTCTTCCTCTTATTCTCTATTATCAATGCTTGTTAAAATTTCTATCTGCTCCTGCAGAAAGTCATCCTTGGGATACCGCTCCAAAATCTGATCAAAAATCTGACTGCGGACAATGTAGTCCGAGTACATGTGCAATTTCATCTCATAATCTTCCAGAATCTTTTCTGTCCGCTTGATATTGTCATAGACAGCCTGACGACTGACACCGAACTCTTCAGCAATCTCAGCAAGACTATAATCATCAGCGTAGTAGAGCTCGATATAATTCATTTGCTTATCTGTCAAAAGCGCCGCATAAAATTCAAAGAGCGCATTCATACGATTGGTTTTTTCGATTTCCATAACTTTTATTATACCAAAAATTAGCTTAATCTACCACATTAGCAGGCTAATCCGAGAAGATAGCTAGCTAAATTTGAGAAATATAAGAGACTAGCCCCAAGTAATTTCCAATTGATAGCTGGCAAAGGGTTGTCCCTCTTGATTTTGTAGTTGATAGTCTAAATGAATCTTTTGCCCATCAACTTCATAACGGCTGGTTTGGATAACAAATTCCTGCATCCCCATTGGAGTAGGAATATAGGCCAAACTATCACTATCCTTTAAAAAGCGCATAATAGTCTTGGGATTGGAAAAACGACTCATCACCAGCTCTTGACCATGAAATTTAATCACTACTTTTTCCTTTTCCTCATTATAAAAAAGCAGATAGCGATAGTCCCCCTTTTCATGTACTTCCACGTCATAGAGCTGGTCAATCACTTCCAACTGTTCATCAAACTGAATCGTATTTCGCATCCGAATCTTCACATCAAGTCCTCTTTCTTGTCTCTTGTCCTACTATTTTACCAAAAAGAGCAGGATTTTGCTATAATGGTCATATGAACGAAAAAGTATTCCGTGACCCAGTTCACAACTACATCCATGTCAATAATCAAATCATCTATGACTTGATTAATACAAAAGAATTTCAACGTTTGCGCCGTATTAAGCAACTGGGAACTTCCAGTTATACCTTCCACGGTGGTGAACACAGTCGCTTCTCTCACTGTCTAGGAGTCTATGAAATTGCACGACGCATCACAGAGATTTTTGAAAAAAAATATCCTGAAGAATGGAATCCAGCCGAGTCTCTCTTGACCATGACAGCTGCTCTCCTACATGACCTTGGGCATGGTGCCTACTCCCATACTTTTGAACATCTCTTTGATACAGACCATGAAGCCATTACTCAGGAGATTATCCAAAGTCCTGAAACGGAGATTCACCAAGTCCTGCTACAAGTGGCGCCAGATTTTCCAGAAAGGTTGCCAGTGTCATAGACCATACCTACCCTAACAAGCAGGTTGTGCAACTCATTTCTAGTCAGATTGATGCAGACCGCATGGACTATCTCTTGCGCGACTCCTATTTTACGGGAGCTTCTTATGGGGAATTTGACCTGACTCGGATCTTGCGTGTCATTCGTCCTGTCGAAAATGGTATCGCCTTTCAGCGCAATGGCATGCACGCCATCGAAGACTATGTCCTCAGTCGCTACCAGATGTACATGCAGGTCTATTTCCACCCAGCAACACGCGCCATGGAAGTTCTCCTACAGAATCTTCTCAAGCGCGCCAAGGAACTCTATCCTGAGGACAAGGACTTCTTTGCACGGACATCTCCACATCTCCTGCCTTTCTTTGAAAAAAATGTGACCTTGTCTGATTATCTGGCTCTAGATGATGGTGTGATGAATACCTACTTCCAGCTCTGGATGACCAGTCCTGACAAGATACTAGCAGACTTGTCGCAACGCTTTGTCAACCGCAAGGTCTTTAAATCCATTACCTTTTCACAAGAAGACCAAGACCAACTCGCTAGCATGAGAAAATTGGTTGAGGACATCGGCTTTGATCCAGACTACTACACTGCCATTCATAAGAACTTTGACCTCCCTTATGATATTTATCGTCCCGAATCTGAAAATCCACGGACCCAGATTGAGATTCTACAGAAAAATGGAGAACTGGCTGAACTCTCTAGCCTGTCTCCTATCGTCCAATCCCTTGCTGGCAGTCGCCACGGAGATAATCGTTTCTATTTCCCTAAAGAAATGTTGGATCAAAACAGCATCTTCGCAAGTATCACCCAGCAATTTTTACACTTGATTAAGAACGATCATTTTACCCCAAATAAAAACTAGAAGAGGAAATTTATGAGTATTAAACTAATCGCCGTCGATATCGACGGAACCCTAGTCAACAGCCAAAAGGAAATCACTCCTGAAGTCTTTTCTGCCATCCAAGATGCCAAAGAAGCTGGTGTCAAAGTCGTGATTGCAACTGGCCGCCCTATCGCAGGTGTTGCCAAACTTCTGGACGACTTGCAGTTGAGAGACGAGGGTGACTATGTAGTGACCTTCAACGGTGCCCTTGTCCAAGAAACTGCTACAGGACATGATATTATCAGTGAATCCTTGACCTATGAGGATTATCTAGATATGGAATTTCTCAGTCGTAAGCTCGGTGTCCACATGCACGCTATTACCAAGGACGGTATTTATACTGCCAATCGCAATATCGGAAAATACACTGTGCACGAATCAACCCTCGTAAGCATGCCTATTTTCTACCGCACTCCTGAAGAAATGGCTGACAAGGAAATCGTTAAATGTATGTTCATCGATGAACCAGAAATTCTCGATGCTGCGATTGAAAAAATCCCAGCAGAATTTGACGAGCGCTACTCCATCAACAAATCTGCTCCTTTCTACCTCGAACTCCTTAAAAAGAATGTAGACAAGGGTTCAGCTATTACCCACTTAGCTGAAAAACTCGGATTGACCAAAGATGAGATCATGGCGATTGGTGACGAAGAAAATGACCGCGCCATGCTGGAAGTCGTTGGTAACCCAGTTGTCATGGAAAATGGAAATCCAGAAATCAAAAAAATCGCCAAATACATCACTAAAACAAATGACGAATCTGGTGTTGCCCATGCCATCCGTACATGGGTACTGTAAAAAGGTAAGAATAGACGAAAACCGCTCGGCTGAGCGGTTTTTGATATCTAATGACATGCCCCCTGCAGGAATCGAACCTGCAACTACTCCTTAGGAGGGAGTTGTTATATCCATTGAACTAAGGGAGCTAGATAAAAACTCTGCTGAAAAGCAGAGTTTTTTAGTCGAATTAACGACGGATTTCTTTGATACGAGCTGCTTTACCTTGAAGAGCACGCAAGTAGTACAATTTCGCACGACGTACTTTACCGTAACGAACAACTTCGATTTTTTCAACACGTGGAGTGTGGATTGGGAAGATACGCTCAACACCTACACCGTTAGAGATTTTACGAACTGTGTAGTTTTCAGAGATGCCAGCACCTTTACGTGCAATAACAACACCTTCAAAAATCTGGATACGTTCACGGTTACCTTCGACAACTTTCGCGTGTACACGAACAGTGTCACCAGGACGGAATGATGGGATATCTGTACGAAGTTGACCTTCAGTCAAGCTTTGGATTAATGGATTCATTTTATTCTCCTATCTTTGTCAATCTTGAGGAATCTTCCTCAGCGGATAAACTGTATTCTTGTGCGTCCATTACACACAAGATACAGTTTACCAAATTTCCACAAAAAAGTAAAGAAATTTATAGCAGAATTCCTAAAAAAATCGCAACCAAACCACCTAGGTAGGTCAAAGCTAGGTAAGAATAAAAGACTTTCCTATCACTCAGCAACCTTTGGAGTTCGTCATTCAATGTAGAGAAAGTCGTTAAACCGCCACAAAATCCTGTTGCTAAAATAGCATAGACTTCCTTAGATTCCACATGATTGTAGAATAATCCAATCAAAAAACAACCTAAAAGATTGGCTATTAGCGTTCCGAGTGGCAATTTAGAAGCTTGATTATAGCGGGAAAAGAAATAACGTACTAGAGCTCCGAAGCCACAAGCAATTGCAAGATAGACGATTACCATTTCTTCCTCCCTAAATAGTAAGCTAAAAGCAGTCCTCCACCGATGCTCAAAAGCAAATACAGGACTAAACTAAAATAGCGCCCTGTATCAAGCAGTTTCACAGCATCAAGCATGAGACTAGAAAAGGTTGTTAGACCTCCGCAAAAACCTGTACCTAGTGCTAAAACCAAGCCCTTACTTGTCCCCTTATAAACCAGATAGCCCTTGACAAGATAAACCAAGCAGAAAATACCCAGATAGTTAACAAGAAGGGTGCCCCAAGGAAAATCTGGACTAGCTGGTAACCAAGTGGAAACTAGATAGCGGACAAGTCCACCCACCATGGCAGCTAGAAAAATTCCTAGCGGAAAAAATTGTTCTTTTTTCATTTGATGTTTTGATCCTGATAATCACGCGAACGTTTGAGTATGTCAGAAAAAGTCGCGACAATAGTTTCCTGATAGCGCTTGTCCTCTACACGACTTCTAACCTTTTCAAAAATAGCTTCTTCTCTCTTAGTATCTAAAATCGGTTTCCCTGAAGCCTTCTTATAGGCAACTACACCCTCAACCAAATGCATTCGTTCTTCTAGAAGTTTAACAATTTGGTCGTCGATTTGATCAATTTCTTGGCGAATAATATCTAAATCCATACAGTTTCCTCCTTTATTTGAATTATTGTATCAAAAAGCCACAAAATAGGCTAGTAAAATCCCAAGTCACGATAAGAAAAATGCACTGATTGCATCAGCGCACGTTTATGCTTATCCTACTTTAGCAGCCAATTCTTCTGCGAATTGTTCCAAGCGTTCGATATCTTCTTCCTCAGCAGAAAGATCAACTTTAACACACTCTGAACCTTTTTCTGCTCCTGTTGACACAAAGACACGATCAAAGTCATCAACAGCCTTACAGAATTCATCGTAGAAGGTGTCACCTGAACCAACCACTCCGTAGATTTTACCATTCAAATTGAGATCTGCTAGGTCTTCGTAGAAGTCCATCATCTCATCTGGCAATTCACCATCACCATAAGTATAGGTCGCAACGATAGTGATGTCAGCTTCCAAGAAGTCTGAAGCGTCAACAGTTGTACATTCATCAACATCGACATCCAAGCCCAAGTCACGTAATTTGTCTGCTACAATATCTGCAATTTCTTCGGTATTACCGGTCATACTGGCAAATACAATTTTTGCTAATGCCATATCGTCCTCCTCAATTTATCTGTCTCCATTATACCACATCTTTTTCATTTTAAAAATATAAAAAAATTCTTGTGCTACAATGAAATGAGAAAGAATTGAGGTTATTTATGGAAATTTGCCATCAAATTTTAGAAAAAAAATCAAAGAATACGACACGATTATCATTCATCGTCATATGAAACCAGACCCTGATGCCTTGGGAAGTCAGGTGGGATTGAAAGCTCTTCTCAAACATCATTTCCCAGAAAAAAACCATCAAAGCTGTTGGTTTTGATGAACCAACTCTTACTTGGATGGCTGAGATGGATCTTGTTGAAGATAGTGCCTACCAAGGGGCACTTGTTATCGTCTGTGATACGGCGAATACTGCTCGTATCGATGATAAGCGCTATAGTCAAGGTGATTTTCTCATTAAGATTGACCACCATCCAAATGATGATGTATATGGTGACCTATCTTGGGTGGATACTAGTTCAAGCAGCGCTAGTGAGATGATTACCCTATTTGCCCAAACAACTCAACTGGCCTTGTCAGATTGCGCTGCTGAATTGCTCTTTGCAGGAATTATTGGTGATACAGGCCGTTTCCTTTATCCTTCTACGACTGCACGGACTCTTCGCCTTGCTGCTTATTTGAGAGAACATAACTTTGACTTTGCAGCTCTCACTCGCAAAATGGACACTATGAGTTACAAAATTGCTAAACTTCAAGGCTACATCTACGACCATCTGGAAGTGGATGAAAATGGTGCTGCTCGCGTTATCCTGAGTCAAGAAGTCTTGAAACAATTCAATGTTACCGATGCTGAAACTGCCGCTATTGTAGGAGCTCCTGGTCGGATTGACAGCGTCAGTCTCTGGGGAATTTTTGTAGAACAAGCTGATGGTCACTACCGTGTTCGCTTACGCAGTAAAATCCATCCTATCAATGAAATTGCCAAGGAACATGATGGTGGAGGCCACCCTCTAGCAAGCGGTGCTAATTCCTATAGCCTAGAGGAAAACGAAATCATCTACCAAAAGTTAAAAAACTTGCTTAAAAACTGATAAAATACTTGCCAAACTTTTCAGAATCTGATAGACTAGTATGGTAATAATCTATGGCTCGCAAAGAGACCATGGCAGAAAGGAAATATTGCAAAATGAAAAAAGATATCCATCCAGAATATCGCCCAGTTGTCTTCATGGACACAACTACTGGTTACCAATTCCTTAGCGGTTCAACAAAACGCTCCAACGAAACAGTTGAGTTCGAAGGCGAAACTTACCCATTGATCCGTGTGGAAATTTCATCAGACTCACACCCATTCTACACTGGACGTCAAAAGTTCACTCAAGCAGATGGACGCGTGGATCGTTTCAACAAAAAATACGGTCTCAAATAATGATAAAAAGACAGCTTCGGCTGTTCTTTTTTTGTTTCTTGAAATTAACTGCTGTTTTCATGTTCCAAACTCAAAAAAACTTTGCACTCTCAATAACCAAACAATGTTTTCCAGAGTATAGAGTTTTTTCTTGCCTAAAAAATAGAAAAGATATATACTAGCTATATATAGTATAGATTGGAGGTATACCATGACGACATCACTTACTAAGCAATACAATTTTAAAATCAACGAGTCATCAATGGAACAAGCTAGAGCTATCATCAAGGAAAAAGGAATGACTATGACGGATGCTATTAGTCTTTTTATCGAGCAGATTGTCCTCGAACAGGATTTGCCAATAAAAACTGCAGAAGATTTACACCGTGAACGATTGATTCAAGAACTACAAGCCCAATCTGAACGCGCCTTAAGAGAATATGAATCCGGACAAGGAACTTCCCTAGATGATATGAGGCTACGATATGATTTATAAAGTGATTCTATCTACCGAAGTGAGTCAAGCAATTGACAGTATTCATGATTACATTACTACTGTTCTTTTATCACCTCAGTCGGCTAAAAATACTGTGGCCAAAATTTTAGACGGCTTAAAAAGTTTAGAAACCTTTCCTGAAGCTGGTTTTGATGCAGATGAAAAAATAGGACTAAAAATCAACAGTAAGTACCCAACAAGAGGAAATTATCGGGCAATATATCTTGCTTTACTTTATCGATCAAATCCAAAGAACTGTTTTTCTTACCCACTTATTTCACACAAAAAGCGACTATGTTACCTTGCTACAAAGCAAAAATAACAAAAACTCAAAATCATCATTTTGATATCCACTGCTCTCTTAATAGCCTTGTGATTATAAAGAATACAGTCTTCATTTTAACTAGAAAATAAAAAAACTTTGCACTCTAGCTAGCCACACAATGGTTTCTAGAGAACAAAGTTTTTTTATTAGAGCAGATTTAATCTTCCTTATCTTGACTTTCAGTTCCTTTAGTTGTATTGTCTTCCCAAAGGATACGCTCGATACGGTGGAATCCTGACCAACCTTCTTCTGTCTTGTTTTCGTCCATATAGTCTGCCAAACGGAAGTCAATTTTGACATCTGACTCACCAAAACTCTCAGCGATTGGTTCTGAACGCTCATAAGACATACGAATCAGTGGATAGACCTTCTTATCTTCTTCTAACTTACCTTCTTTCAACAGTTTGACAAAGCCTTCCGTATCTGTCAACAGTTTATCAATTTGCTCTTGCATAAAAGTCTTATATTCCGTAGTGGCCTTATCAAGCATTTTCTGCTTATCTTCAGACAAGGCTGTAACCTTAGATGAATCGCTTGTATCTGCTGATTTTTCAAACCTGACAGCACAAGCTGTCAATAGCAAGGCTGAAGATAAAAGGACAAAACCTAGTTTTTTCATTGTATACTTCTATCGATTCAGGAAAACTGAATTAATTTTACATTTCATTATACCATGTTTCCACTCATTTTTTATTAAATTTTCAGACATTTTAATGTTAGAGTGTTTATACTAACAATAGACTTTTAACCTCAAAATTGATAAAATAAGAAGGAAAATAAGATAAAAGGAAACTATAAATCACCATGATGAACATGCAAAACATGATGCGTCAAGCACAAAAACTTCAAAAACAAATGGAACAAAGCCAGGCTGAACTTGCTGCTATGCAATTTGTTGGCAAATCTGCTCAAGACCTTGTTCAAGCGACCTTAACTGGCGATAAGAAAGTTGTCAGCATTGACTTCAATCCAGCTGTCGTTGACCCAGAAGACCTCGAAACTCTTTCTGATATGACTGTTCAAGCCATCAACTCTGCTCTTGAACAAATCGATGAAACTACTAAGAAAAATTAGGTGCTTTCGCTGGGAAATTACCATTCTAAAAAAATCACAGAAACGCATAATGTAAGGTGCCAGAAGACCTTGATATTATGCGTTTTATTGTGTCAAGACTTACTTGATTTCTCCTCGAATCAAGTTTTGTCTCACCTTTATTATATTTTTTCAACTAAGTCTTTTATCATTCTATGCAGTTCTTCTATCTTCTCGGATTGTTTCTCTAGTAATATTCTCTGACTAGACAATTCATATTGAAGTTTATCAAGTTTTATCTGTTCATCTGGATTATCTTTTACAAAAAAGTTCGTCAAGGCACTCGTTAACATTCCTATTGTTCCAATACCGACAAGCATTAATAAGACAGCTAACCATTTACCAAAAATTGAAATAGGAATAATATCCCCATAACCCACTGTCGTTACAGTTACAAGAGACCACCAAAGACTATCTGAGAAAGATTTTTCTTCAACAACGGATAAAATCGAACTCCCTAGCAATACAATAAAGAAATTGAGATAAAGAATATAAAGTAAGCCATTTGTCCGTAAGAGTTTGCTTACCTTCTTTTCCAGCTTGCCAGTTAATCCAACGATTCTTAAAAGACGAGTCAGTTTCAGTAATTTTGTCAGCCTTGCTAGGCGAAAGATACGTCCTAATCGAAACACTGTAAAAATAGCATTTAAAGGCAGGATAGCTAGCAGATCAAAGATATTTTCAATTATGAATCGCCATTTCTCTTTACTTAAAAAGAACCGCCATCCATAATCGACCACAAAAACACCCCAAAGTAGTAAATCAATAATATTGTACGGAGGATTGTCCAAATCGATCATCTCAGCAAATCCAAGCAAGACTAGAACAACAGATATCAACGCAAGTATGATAATCGATGTGTCATAGTAATCCTTAAATAACCATTTTCTTTTCACGCTATTTCTCCTATACCATTTTTGAACATTATACCACAACAAATATCTACTAATTTATAAAAAAGAAGGCCCTCGCCTTCTTTTTTATATATCTGTCAATGGTGTTGCGGTATCTGGTGAGGTATCATAAACCTTAAAGTCTACTCCGACTCCCAGATCAGCTTGTGCTAGCTGATTGACCATGGTCATGTGAGCCAGCTCCTTGATATTGTTTTCCTTAGACAAGTGACCAAGATAGATTTTCTTAGTGCGATTTCCTAGCGTCCGAATCATGGCTTCAGCACCATCCTCGTTAGAAAGGTGACCCAGATCCGATAGGATTCGTTGTTTGAGTCGCCAAGCATAAGAACCTGCTCGCAAAATCTCTACATCATGGTTGGACTCGATAAGATAGCCGTCCGCATTTTCGACAATTCCTGCCATACGGTCACTGACATAACCTGTATCTGTCAAAAGGACAAAACTCTTGTCATCCTTCATAAAGCGATAGAATTGCGGTGCGACTGCATCATGGCTTACACCAAAACTCTCTATGTCGATATCTCCAAAGGTTTTGGTTTTACCCATTTCAAAAATATGCTTTTGCGAAGAATCTACCTTGCCAAGATATTTACTATTTTCCATAGCTTGCCAGGTCTTTTCATTAGCATAAAGATCCATACCATATTTACGAGCCAAAACGCCTACTCCATGGATATGGTCTGAATGCTCATGCGTAATCAAGATGGCATCCAAGTCTTCTGGCTTGCGGTTAATTTCAGCTAGCAGACTGGTGATTTTCTTGCCAGACAAACCTGCATCCACTAAAAGTTTCTTTTTTGGGGTTTCCAGATAAAAGGAATTTCCACTGGAACCCGACGCTAAAATACTGTATTTAAAGCCTATTTCACTCATTCTAGTCTTCTACTTCATCCTCCCATACTTCTTCTTTCACTGCATCCTTATCATAAGGGAGCACAATTGTGAAAGTTGATCCCTTACCGTATTCACTCTTGGCCCAAATAAAGCCCTTATGTTGTTTGATAATCTCTTTAGCAATGGACAGTCCCAGACCTGTTCCACCCTGGGCACGACTTCTAGCACGATCCACACGATAAAAACGGTCGAAGATACGTGGTAAATCCTGCTTTGGAATACCCAAACCTTGGTCTGAGATGGATAAAATCATCTGATCATCAGTCGTCTTCATAGTCACTGTGATTTTCCCACCATCCGGCGAATACTTAATAGCATTGTTGAGAATATTATCAATCACCTGTGTCATCTTGTCTGTATCAATTTCAATCCATACCGATGTAATTGGGTAATCTCTCACCAGTTCGTATTTCTTCTCTTCATCCTGCCCTCTTATCTGATCAAAACGGTTGAGGATAAAGGTAATAAAGGCAGTAAAGTTAATCAGTTCCACATCCAGGTGACTGGTCGCATTATCAATCCGTGAGAGATGGAGGAGATCCGTCACCATGCGCATCATACGATTGGTTTCATCTAGAGATACCTTGATAAAGTCTGGTGCTACAGTTTCACATAAAAGCTCCCTCATCCAAAGCTTCAAGATAGGATTTCACACTAGTTAGAGGGTCCGTAACTCATGGCTAACATTGGAAACGAAGAGTCTTCGTTCGCGTTCTTCCTTCTCCTGCTCAGTCGTATCGTGCAAAACAGCAACTAAACCCGAAATAAAGCCAGACTCTCGACGAATCAAGGCAAAGCGAACACGAAGGCTCAGATACTCACCATTAGCATCTTGGGAATCAATGATGAGCTCAGGAATTTGGGTAATCAAATCACGAAGTTCATACTCATCTTCAATCTTAAGCAACTCTAGGATACTTTTGTTGAGAACATCTTCTTTCTGAACACCCAGCTGCTTCTTCGCCATGTCATTAATCATGGTAATCTTGCCACGACGATTGGTCGCAAGGACTCCGTCGGTCATGTAAGATAGGATACTATGTAATCGTTTACTCTCTTGTTCCAGATTTTCTTGGGTTAAACGAATTACTTCTGATAAATCATTGAGATTATTAGTAATATTGGTAATTTCAGAGCTTCCCTGCATATCCAATACCTGAGAATAATCTCCTGCAATCAGGTCTTTTACCTTTTGATTGATTTGCTTTAACCGGATATTATCCCGACGATTTTCTAGTAAGAGCAAGGTCACCACTAAAATAAAGCCAAGTAGAATGAGGATAAAGATAAAATCACTGGTTAAAACTGTATCTTTAATTAGTTTAATCATTATTTCTCATATAATAACCAACACCGCGACGTGTTAGGATATACTCAGGACGACTTGGTGTGTCTTCAATCTTCTCACGCAAACGTCTGATGGTTACGTCAACTGTTCGAACATCTCCGAAATAATCATACCCCCAGACCGTTTCAAGCAAGTGTTCACGCGTAATTACTTGACCGATATGAGAAGCCAAGTGATACAAGAGTTCAAATTCGCGGTGGGTTAAGTCTAGTTCTTCACCGTATTTCTTAGCAACATAGGCATCTGGCACAATCTCCAAGTCCCCAATTTGCAAGGGTTGAGTTTTATTTTCATCTGATTCTTGATTATCTACAGAAGTCAAATCTGTACGACGAAGAAGAGCTTTGACACGCGCCTGCAGCTCACGATTTGAGAAGGGTTTTGTCACATAGTCATCCGCCCCAAGCTCTAAACCGATAACCTTATCAAATTCGCTATCCTTAGCTGACAGCATGATAATAGGCACACTACTTGTCTTGCGAATAGTCTTAGCAACTTCTAAACCATCAATTTCTGGAAGCATCAAATCCAGAATAATAATATCTGGCTGCTCTGCTTCAAATTGTTCTAGTGCTTCACGACCATTAAAAGCAGTTACAACCTCGTAACCTTCCTTGGTCATATTAAACTTGATAATATCTGAGATTGGTTTTTCATCATCTACAATTAATATTTTTTTCATATGTTCACCTTTTTCTCTACTATTATACCAAAAAAATAGCAAGAAGACACAATAGCTAGTCTTTGCTACTGTCTAAGTTGGCTTGTGCATAAGCCTGCCAGATTTTTTGTTGGGGTTTGGCAAATGGAACATCCTTGAACTCTTCTGGTGAAAGCCAGCGAACTTCCCTATCTGAAAAATCATGGAAGTCACTCACTTGACCTGCTACAATCTGTACATGCCATTTACGATGACTAAAGACATGCTTGACAGTCTCAAAATAAACATCAAGCCAATCAACATCTAGGTCATAGTCCTGCTGGAAACTCTCTTCTGGACTGGGTCCAAAATTCACACTTTCTTCTGCAACCTGATGGAAGAGGTCAAAATGCTCCTCTTGCGAAAAGTCATCTACTTCTATCAGTGGGAAATGCCAAAAACCTGCCAATAGCTTTTCACTTTCATTTTTTTCAAGTAAAAATTGTCCTTGAGAATTTTTCACCACTAAGGCTTTAAGATAAATAGGAACTGGCTTTTTCTTGGGAGCCTTAATTGGATAACGGTCCATGGTTCCATTCTGATATGCCGCACTAAAGTCCTTAACTGGGCTTTCTTCTGGTCTGGGTTTTACAGGAGCCTCAATATCAGATCCCAAGTCCATCAAGGCTTGATTAAAGTCACCCGGACGTTCTGGGTCAATCAGGATTTCCATCATTGCCTGAAAAAAATTTTTGCGATTACTTGGAATGCCAATGTCATGGTTGACTTCAAACAGACGTGCCAGCACCCTCATAACATTGCCATCTACAGCTGGCTCAGGCAAGTTAAAAGCAATACTAGAAATGGCTCCTGCTGTGTAAGGGCCAATTCCTTTCAAACTGGAAATTCCTTCATAGGTATTTGGAAATTGACCACCAAAGTCAGTCATAATCTGCTGGGCCGCAGCCTGCATATTGCGTACTCGAGAATAATATCCCAGTCCCTCCCAAGCCTTCAACAAACGCTCTTCAGGCGCAGTTGCCAAACTTTCCACTGTTGGAAACCAGTCCAAGAATCGTTCATAATATGGAATAACCGTATCCACCCTGGTCTGCTGGAGCATAATTTCAGACACCCAGATATGATAAGGATTTTTACTTCTACGCCACGGTAAATCTCTTTTGTTTTCATCATACCAGTTGAGAAGTTTTTCACGAAAAGAAATGATTTTCTCCTCCGACCACATGACAATACCGTATTCTTTCAAATCTAACATATCTCTAGTATAACACAGAAGGTTTCACCTGTCTTTTTATCTGATTTATAATATTTTCAATAGACAGTATATAACTTTTCTATCTACTTAAATATTTTTAGTATGACTTCAGCTGAAAATAAATAAAATATCATAGAATGCGATTATCCACCTTCATGGTTTGATTTTGAGACAAATAATACTCAATGAAAATCAAAGAGCAAACTAGGAAGATAGCCACAGGTTGCTCAAAGCACTGCTTTGAGGTTGTAGATAAGACTGACGAAGTCAGTCACATATATAATCCAAGGTGAAGCTGACGTGGTTTGAAGAGATTTTAGAAGAGTATAAGTTAGAAATACAGTATTATTTAAAATAGTCGATCATCCTACGGATAAACAATAAAGACTCATCTCTCTTATAAAACAATGAAAACGCAGATTAATATCATCCTAAAACAAGTAACAAAGGGAAAATAATGTTTTGCCCCCAAAATGCCCCAAAGCAAACAAAAAAGCCTACTGACCAAGCTAGAAAGCTTGATACAATAGGCTTTTTTTAAGACTAATTATTTAACAGCGTCTTTAAGAGCTTTACCAGCTTTGAATGCTGGAACTTTAGAAGCTGCAATTGTGATTTCTTTACCAGTTTGTGGGTTGCGACCTTTACGTGCAGCACGCTCACGAACTTCAAAGTTACCAAAACCGATCAATTGAACTTTTTCACCAGCTGCAAGGTAGTCAGCTACTGCTGAAAATACAGCTTCAACTGCTGCTGCTGAGTCTTTCTTAGTCAATTCTGTAGCTTCTGCTACTTTAGCGATCAAATCTTGTTTGTTTGCCATGTTAATGATTCCTCCAAATTAATTTCTAATTAACAAATATAATCATATCCTAAAATCCCTTATAGGTCAAGTTAAAAACGCTGTTTATTCGCATTTTCTTTATTTTTTTAGGAATGGTAACGTACCAAAATAGCCCACGCATTCTCACCTGTATGAGTCTGAATAATAGAACCGGTTTCCAATACAGAAATTGGTTTTTCAACATAAGCTTGTAAGCTTTCTTTCATCTCTTTTGCCCAATCAGCACTACCAGAATATGAAATTCCAATCTCTGCTACAGAACGTTCAGAGAGAGTTGTTGTTAACTCATCTAACCATTTTTTAAAGGTTTTAGCTCCACGACCTTTAACAATTGGCTGCAATTCATGGTCTTTCATTTGCATGACAACACGGATATTGAGAAGTGAACTCAACAATCCAGTTACACGGCCAATTCGTCCACCTTTGACAAGATTTTCCAAAGTTGAAACGCCAATATAGAGTTCTGTGTGGTTTTTAACCTCTTCTACATGAGATAAAATTGCCTCCATGTCTTTGCCTTCTTGAGCTAATCTCGCAGCTTCAACAACTTGGAATTTCAAGGCTTGGTCAGTGAAGGAACTATCAATCACCGTCACGTCGGCAGTAGATAAACTAGCACCTTGGCGTGCTGCTTCTACAGTACCAGAAAGAGCATGAGACATATGAATAGCAAGAATCTGGCTACCATCCTTAGATAGTTCTTCAAACACTTCAGCAAAGACACCTACAGGTGGCTGGCTTGTCTTAGGAAGATTTTTAGCTTCTTGCATCAACTGAAGAAATTTACCTTCTTCTTTCAAATCAGCATCAGAATAAACAACATTATCAATCATTACAGATAATGGAACAATTGTAATATCTAATTGTTGTACTAGTTCTGGTTCAATAGTAACAGATGAATCGGTTACAATCTTAATTTTTGTCATAGTATCAATCTTTCTATTTTAGGATTCAGATTGGTTTTCTCACCTCTAATTATATCAAAAAAAGATTAAAAATCCTAATGGAGTCATTCAAATTTTCTGTAAAAATTTGATATAATCTACTTATAAGAAAGAGGTTCCTATGATTAAAAAAATTTATCCCGTTTTAACCATTTTACTAGGTGCTGCTATTTATGCTTTTGGGCTGACTTATTTTGTAGTTCCTCATCATCTCTTTGAAGGAGGGGCGACAGGTATTACCCTCATAACCTTTTATCTTTTTAAAATCCCTGTTTCCCTCATGAACCTGCTGATTAACATTCCCCTTTTCATCCTAGCTTGGAAAATCTTTGGAGCAAAATCCCTTTATTCTAGCTTGCTAGGAACCTTAGCTTTGTCCGCCTGGTTGGCTGTTTTTGAGCGTATTCCCCTTCATATTGATCTGCAAGGTGATTTACTGATTACCGCCCTCATAGCTGGGATTTTATTGGGAATTGGGCTCGGAATTATCTTCAATGCTGGTGGGACAACTGGTGGGACTGATATTGTAGCTCGTATTCTCAACAAATACACTCATATATCTATGGGAAAACTGCTCTTTATCTTAGATTTTTGTATTCTCATGCTCATTCTCCTCATCTTCAAGGATTTGAGATTGGTTTCCTACACACTCCTATTTGATTTTATCGTTTCTCGTGTTATTGATTTGATTGGCGAAGGAGGCTATGCTGGTAAAGGCTTTATGATTATTACAAAACGTCCTGACCAACTTGCTAAGGCGATTAATGATGACCTAGGTAGAGGTGTTACTTTTATCTCAGGTCAAGGTTACTATAGTAAAGAAAATTTGAAAATCATCTACTGTATTGTCGGTAGAAATGAAATTGTGAAAATGAAGGAAATGATTCATCGAATTGATCCTCAAGCCTTTATAACCATTACAGAAGCCCATGAAATCCTTGGAGAAGGATTCACATTTGAAAAAGAATAAAAAGAGGTAGTGTAGTGACCTCAAAAGTTAGACTAAATCATCTATCTTTTGGGCTACAAACAACCTCTTTTTTAATTATCCAAACTCTTAAGACCAATTCCGAGCTACTTCTTCATCAGCCTTTAACTGATCCACTAATTGGTCAACTGAGTCAAATTTGGTCATATCTCGAATGCGATCAAGCCAATAAACCATGACGGTTTCCCCATAAATATCTTGATTAAAATCAAAAATATTGACTTCAAAACGTGCTTCTTCTCCATCAAAGGTCACATTTTTCCCGACACTAGCCATAGCACGATACTTCTGTCTTTGAATCTCAACATCAACGACATAAACGCCATCTGCTGGCATATAAGTACGGTCTAAAAGCACTAAATTAGCTGTTGGATAACCAATCGTACGACCACGAGCATTACCATGAACCACCATACCTCTTGATGGAAGCGGTGCCCCCAAAAGTTCTCCTGCTTCTTTCACATTTCCATCTAAAATAGCTTGACGGATACGAGTTGAACTAATCTTTCCTTTCTCATCTTCTACAGGTGGAACGATAATGACTTCTCCATCAAAGTAATCCTTTAAGTCTTCTGCCGTTTTTGGTCAGAACCAAATGTATAATCAAAACCTGCAACAATAATTTTGGCATTCATAGCCTTGATATAAGTTGCAAAAAATTCTTCTGCCGTGAGACTAGCGAATTGACTACTAAAATCAAGGAGATATAATTCTTCTACGCCTTCACGCTTTAGTTTCCTCTCACGTTCAGCAGGGTTCAAAATATGTAAAAACAGATCAGGATGGTAAGGCTCTAAAGCGATCTTTGGAGATTCATTAAAGGTCATAACGACGATAGGCAATAAGTCCTTTCTCGCAGCCTTATTGGCAACACGAAATAATTCTTGATGCCCCTTATGTATACCATCAAAATAGCCTAGAACGACGACTGAATCAGATGGTGTGCCAATATCTTTTTGGTTTTTTATAGGAATAGTAATAATCATAAAATAATTATATCATAGCGATAGCTATTTCTGGAACAGAAAATCTGAAATGTCCTTTTTTTAACCTGAAGTGGCCATTTTTGCACAAGGAAGTACCGTACAAACATATATTGACTCTGATATACTAGAATTACAAAAAAGGTGAACGATTGACATCATAAGCCATTCTCATTTTATTCTTATCGTATCACAATTCATCATCATCCTTGAGTGAAGAACTGATAGTTGAATAGCCTGCACTAATATCACAAAAGCCAGCGTCAGAAAACGCTGGCTTTTAAACTGTGAAAAACTTTTCTAAACTAAATTGCTTCTGTGACAAAACTACGGCTTTCCAATACTTTGAGCATGGCGTTAGCTGTATCTAAGGCTGTAAAGAGGGGCACACCGTGTTCAATGGCTGAACGACGAATTTGCTCACCATCTTCATCTGCAGTTCGTTTGGTTCCTACTGTGTTAATGATAGCTTGGATTCTTCCTTTGCGTACAAAACTTGGAATATCCTTATCGTCATCACCAATCTTACCAACAGGTTGGGCTTGCAATCCATGACTGGCAAAGAAGACTGCTGTCCCTTCTGTCGCGAGGATTCCATATCCAATATTTTGGAAACGACGAGCTAAGTCCAAGGCTTCTTCTTTGGCATCATCAGCGATAGTAAATACAACGTTACCAAAGGTTGGCAAGTGTAGGTAAGAAGCTTCAAAGGCTTTATAGAGAGCTTTTTCCAAAGTCGTATCAGAACCCATAACTTCACCTGTTGACTTCATTTCAGGACCAAGCAAGCTGTCTACCTTAGCTAGTTTGGTGAAGGAGAAGACAGGTGCCTTAATATGAACGCGGGTGCTTTCAGGGTAAAGTCCATCTTGGTAGCCAAGTTCTTCAAGTTTTTGACCAAGAATGAGCTTGGTTGCTACTTGAGCCATAGGGATATTGGTCACTTTAGAAAGAAATGGAACCGTACGGCTGGCACGTGGATTGACCTCAATAACGTAGACTTTCATCCTTGATGACAAACTGGATGTTCATCATACCAAGACAGTTAAGACCGATTGCAAGACGTTTGGTGTAGTCTGCAATCGTTTCTTGCACTTTTTGCGACAAGGTTTGAGGAGGATAAACAGCCATGGAGTCACCTGAGTGGACACCAGCACGTTCGATATGCTCCATGATACCTGGGATAAGGACATTTTCTCCGTCTGAAATGGCATCGACTTCACACTCTTGTCCGACGATATAAGAGTCAACAAGAACAGGGTGGTCTGGACTTGCCTTAACCGCAGTACGCATATAAGAACGAAGGTCTTCTTCGTTTTCAACGATTTCCATTGCACGTCCACCAAGTACATAAGATGGGCGGACAAGAACTGGTAAGCCAATCTTGCGAGCTGCAAGCACTGCTTCTTCTTCATTTGTAGCCGTTTGTCCTGGTGGCTGTGGTATATCCAGGTCTTTTAGAGCTTGCTCGAAGAGGTCTCGGTCTTCTGCACGGTCTAGGTCAGCAACCTGTGTACCAAGGATGGTCACACCTGCTTTTGCCAATGGCTCCGCAAGGTTGATAGCTGTTTGACCACCAAACTGAACGATAACGCCCTTTGGTTGCTCCAAGTCAATGACGTTCATAACATCTTCGAATGTCAATGGCTCAAAGTAAAGCTTATCTGATACAGAGAAGTCTGTTGAAACGGTCTCTGGGTTTGAGTTCATGATGATGGCTTCATAGCCAGCCGCCTGAATAGCCTTAACCGAGTGAACAGTTGCGTAGTCAAACTCAACACCTTGACCTATACGGATTGGACCTGAACCCAGAACTAGAACGGATTCCTTATCAGACTTGATAGACTCATTTTCCCAACCATAGGTTGAATAGAAATATGGTGTTTCAGAGTCAAACTCCGCCGCACATGTATCAACCATCTTGTAGACTGGGACAATCTTATTTTCCAAACGAAGTTGACGAACTTGGTCAGCTGTCGTTTCCCAGAGTTCAGCAATCTTGCGGTCAGAAAATCCATTAAGTTTGGCAGTTTTCAAAACGTCTAAATCTTGTGGATGAGCGCCCAATTCTTGCTCAATTTCAAAGATATGTAAGAGTTTATCAAGATAGAAGATATCAATTTTTGTAAGCTCTGCAATTTCTTCTGGTGTGTAGCCACGGCGAATAGCTTCTGACACATAGAAGAGACGGTCATCTTGGGCTTTGACTACTTTTTCAATCAAGGAATCATCAGAAACTGATGCAAGTTCAGGCATTTCATTGTGGTGTACCCCAATTTCAAGGGAGCGGCAAGCCTTAAGAAGAGATTCTTCAATGTTACGACCAATTGCCATGACTTCTCCAGTGGCCTTCATCTGAGTACCAAGACGGCGCTCACCCTTTTCAAACTTGTCAAATGGGAAACGAGGAATCTTGGCAACCACATAGTCAAGGGCAGGCTCAAACATGGCATAAGTTGATCCTGTAACTGGATTGATAACCTCATCCAAAGTCAAACCTACTGCAATCTTGGCAGCCAACTTAGCAATTGGGTAACCTGTCGCCTTAGAAGCAAGTGCTGACGAACGTGACACACGAGGGTTTACTTCGATGACATAGTACTTAAAACTGTGCGGGTCAAGAGCTAGCTGAACGTTACATCCCCCTTCAATCTTAAGGGCACGAATGATGCTCAAGCTCGCATCACGTAGCATTTGGTTTTCATAGTCTGACATGGTTTGCGCAGGGGCAAAGACAATGGAATCCCCTGTGTGAATCCCAACTGGGTCAAAGTTTTCCATGTTACAAACAACGAGGGCATTGTCAGCCGAGTCACGCATCACTTCGTATTCGATTTCCTTGAAACCAGCAATCGAACGCTCAATCAAACATTGGGTGACAGGTGACAATTTCAAACCATTTTCAGCGATTTCACGCAATTCTTCCTCATTGGCACACATACCACCACCAGTACCACCAAGCGTAAAGGCTGGACGAACAATAACTGGGTAACCAATTGTCGCTGCAAAAGAAACTGCTTCTTCGACAGTGTTGACAATTTCAGATTCTGGAATTGGTTGCTTAAGCTCTTCCATCAACTGTTTAAAGAGGTCACGGTCCTCCGCTTGATCAATGGCAGACAATTTAGTCCCCAGAAGTTCGACACCAAGCTCATCTAGGATACCATTTTTAGACAATTCCATGGCCATGTTGAGACCTGTCTGACCACCTAGCGTTGGTAGCAAGGCATCTGGACGTTCCTTACGAAGAATACGCGTTACAAACTCAAGTGTAATCGGCTCGATATAGACCTTGTCCGCAATCTCCTTGTCCGTCATGATGGTGGCAGGGTTTGAGTTAACCAAGACAACCTCATAACCTTCCTCTTTCAACGACAAGCAAGCCTGGGTCCCAGCGTAGTCAAACTCAGCAGCCTGACCAATAATAATCGGACCAGAACCAATCACCATAATTTTTTGAATATCAGTACGTTTAGGCATTTATAAGATATTAAGGGCGTCAAGCGGACAAAGCTAAAATAGGAGTTATGACGCAGAACTATCAGTTCTAGGAATAACTATCTTTTTAGCACCGTCCGTAGCCCGTATTCAGTTCAGCAAATACGGACCACCCTTCTCCTTTCTATTCGGCAACTCTCGGGTTGCCATTAAATAAATTCTCCGACGATTTTTTAGCGAAACGATACTTTTCGGTAAAAAAATCTAGTGCAGGGAGTTTTTAGTTCGCCTGATAGCGACTAAAAGAAACGACCTGCCTTTCTATTCGTCACCTCACAGAGCGACATTAAATAAGATACAAAGGACGAATAGAAAACGATTGAATTTTAGGAAACCAAGGAAAGATTGACAATCCAAATTGGTTTCTCTAAATTCCGAGCTTTCCGTCCGTGTTCAGTTACATAAATTCTCCGACGAGCTTTTACTCGTTCTTAGTTTGATTGTTTAAAAGCTTCCATCATCTCGATAAACTCGTCAAATAGGTAGCTTGCATCATGAGGACCAGGGGCTGCATCTGGGTGATATTGAACAGAGAAAGCAGGTTGGTATCTGTGACGTACACCTTCAACTGACTTGTCATTGATTTCTTCATGGGTAATGATCAAGTGCTCTGGCAAATCCTCACGGCTAACTGCATAACCATGGTTTTGACTTGTAAAATCCACACGTCCTGTAGCAATTTCACGTACCGCATGGTTGAATCCACGGTGTCCAAATTTCATCTTGTATGTCTTAGCACCGTTTGCCATAGCAAAGAGTTGGTGTCCCATACAAATACCAAAGATTGGAATTTTTCCTTGCACACCGCGAATCATATCCAGTGCCTGTGGAACATCTTCTGGGTTACCTGGACCATTTGACAACATAACTCCGTCAGGATTGAGATGGAGAATTTCTTCAGCCGTTGTCGAATAAGGAACAACCGTCACGTTACAGTTGCGTTTAGAAAGTTCACGTAAGATTGAGTGCTTGAGACCAAAATCCACTAGCACTACACTCAAACCTACTCCTGGAGCTGGATAGGATGTTTTAGTAGAAACCTGTTTAATATTGTCTGTCGGCAATACTGTTGCTTGGAGCTGGTCAGTTACATGGTCCATGCTGTCCCCAACATGGGTCAAGGTTGCTCGCATGGTACCATGCTTACGGATAATCTTGGTGAGTGCACGCGTATCAATCCCTGAAATACCAGGAATTTTCTTGGCTTTCAAAAATTCATCCAGCGTCATTTGGTTGCGCCAGTTGCTTGCTCTACGCGCTTCTTCAAAAACAACAACTCCCTTACAAGTTGGAATGATGGATTCGTAATCATCACGGTTTATTCCATAATTTCCTACCAAAGGATAAGTAAAGGTCAAGATTTGTCCATTATAAGACTGGTCTGTAATGGATTCTTGGTAGCCGGTCATCCCTGTATTAAAGACGATTTCGCCTGTTACATCAATATCTGCTCCGAAGGCCTTGCCTTCAAAAACTGTGCCATCTTCTAATACTAGAAGTCTTTTTGTCATATTTTCACCTCTCGTGGACGCTCACTGGCGTCTTTTAACGTCTTGTGTTTTAGTTGGCGTTTCTACTCGCCAGTACGGATTCTAAGATTGCCATTCGAACAAAGACACCATTGGTCATTTGTTGGACAATCCGTGATTTTGGTGCTTCAACCAAGTGGTCTGCGATTTCTACATCACGATTGACTGGAGCTGGATGCATAAGGATTGCTGTTTCTTTCAAACGGTCATAACGTTCTTGAGTCAAGCCATGTTGGGCATGGTAGTCTTCTTTTGAAAAGACAGCTCCACTATCATGGCGTTCATGTTGCACACGGAGAAACATCATGACATCCACCTGATCAATGATTTCATCAATAGTTACAAACTGTCCATAGTCTGCAAACTCTTGACTTCTCCATTCCTCAGGTCCAGCAAAATAAAGTTCTGCACCTAAGCGTTTCAAAATCTGCATATTGGATTTGGCAACGCGTGAATGGTCCAAGTCACCTGCAATAGCGACCTTGAGCCCCTCAAAGTGACCAAATTCCTCATAAATAGTCATCAAATCAAGCAAGCTCTGGCTAGGGTGTTGTCCCGAACCATCTCCACCATTGATGATGGAAGTCGTAATCGTGGGACTAGCAATTAACTCTCTGTAGTAGTCAACCTCTGGGTGACGAATCACACAGACGTCAACTCCTAAAGCAGACAAAGTCAAAATGGTATCATAAAGTGTTTCACCCTTATTGACTGAACTAGTCTTCACATCAAAGTCAAGTCGCTCCAATCCCAGTTTAATCTCTGCCACTTCAAAGGACTTATGCGTCCGTGTAGAATCTTCAAAGAAAAGATTGGAAACAATCGGATGGTCTTCATAAGGAAGCTGGGCTCCGTTTTTAAACTCTATTCCTCGCTTGATCAATTTCATCACTTGATCAACAGTAAGGTCTTCCATGGACACCACATGGTTCAATGCTTGTTGATTTTCTGACATGGCTACTCCTTTAGCTTTCTAAGCTTCTTCAGTAATCAGAACTCTGTCTTGGCCATCAAGTTCTGCCATCTCTACGATGATTTCTTCAGAACGACTGGTCGGGATATTTTTCCCAACGTAATCTGGACGGATTGGCAATTCTCTATGTCCACGATCGACTAGAACTGCTAAACTCACGCGCGCAGGACGACCATGACCTACAATATTATCAATAGCAGCGCGGATGGTACGGCCTGTATAAAGAACATCATCCACCAAGATAACTTCACGGTCTGTCACATCAACAGAAACCAAAGAAGTATCTTCTCCACTTTTAACATCGTCACGGAAAGGTTTCGTATCCAATTCCACAACAGGAACTGAAAGGTTTTCTAGCTGCTCCAAACGTTCTTGGATACGGTGGGCGATAAAGACACCACGAGTTTTAATACCAGCCAAGACGATCTTATTCAAATCTTTGTTGCGTTCGATAATCTCATAAGTAATACGCGTAATCGCTCGTTTGACGGTCAATTCGTCTACAACTTCTTTTGTCTTCATGACAAACCTCCAAAAAGAAAAGTCTCCTTAAACAAGGAGACTTGAAATGTATAGCCAAGCGAGCCCTACTGCAAACAGTATAGACTTCACCCTTCTACTTTATCACGCTCCTTGCCTGCCTCACAGGACAGGTTTAAAGGAATATTTAGTTATCAATTACTATAGCACAAATCATGCTTAAAATCAAGCAAAAACTTTCGATGTTCCATCTTACAAATTGCTAAAATCATATAATTGTGGGTACTGGTCACACTCTGGATTTTTAGGATGACAAATGGCTCTTCCAAAATAAATCATGGCCTGATGGGCTGCTAACCACTGCTCAGGTGGCAAGATATCCATGACCCGTTTTTCCACCTCAAATGGCGTCGCTGATTTTTTGACGATATCGTGATGCTTGCAAATACGCTCCACATGAGTATCCACTGCGAAGGCTGGAATCCCAAATCCCACACTCATGACAACATTGGCCGTCTTGCGACCAACACCTGCTAGACTTTCTAATTCCTCACGTGTCTGAGGAACTTGACCATCAAAATCGTCTAATAGTTGTTGGGCACATTTTTTAAGGAATTTAGCTTTATTCCGATACAATCCCAAACGAGAAATGTGTGAAGCAATTTCACTCTCAGTCGCCACAGACATGGCTTGTGGCGTTGGAAAGGCGGCAAAGAGACCTGGTGTTGCCTTATTTACTGCTGCATCCGTCGTCTGGGCTGACAACATGACCGCAACCAGGAGTTCAAAATGATTGGTAAAGTCAAGACTAGGCTTGGCATCTGGGAAAAGAGCAATGATTTCTTCAAGCACCTTTCGTGCGCGTTTTTTTGACAAGACCATTATTCGTCTCCATCAAATAGTCCTTGTAAGCCAGCAAAAGGACTGTTTTCTTCTTTCTTAACTGCTTGTTGGGCTTGGTATTCTTCCTCTGTCATGATTTGCCAGTCATTTCCTGAAACAAAACCTTGCCCCGCCTCTTCTTCAGCCGTCAAGACCTTAATAGGGATATTGAGCAGAATATTGTCTGATACGCTCTCAGCAAGGTCAAGTTCTCCATTTTCGATAGGCAAGACCAAATCATCATCTAGAACCTCTTGATCTAACTGGTTGGTTGCGCCTTCCATGAAAACTTCTGTGACTGGATAAGATTCAGCTAACTCAACTGGCTCCATACTACGACTTGAAGCAAGGACAATAGTGTAAGATAGTTGATAATCTAAGAAATACATACGGTCTTCGTACTGTACTTTCCCAACAGCAAGGATATCTTTTACATCTAAAATTTCTTGATTACGTGCACGCAGGTCAGCAACTAGGTCTAAGGTTTGTTCAAAATGCAAGCCTTCAGACTGCTTACGAATTTCTTGAATATTTAATTTCATACTTCCTCCATAAAGATTTACTCTCTTGATTATACCATGAAAAGGCTACAAATCAGCACAGCAAACTTTATAATTAAAATTCGATTTTTTAACATATTTACTATGACGCTTTTTGTTTTTTAGTGCTATACTATAGGCAAAAATATATCAGAACAAGGATGATGCTCACATGAAAGACAAAGAACTCATTACTAATGCAACCCAACTCCTATCCGAGTTAAATAAAAGTTTCCAAAGCTGCAAACAGAGTACGGCAGATGATATTCGACTACAAGAGCTGCTAAATACTACTCTGCAAGAGCTCAAAAAAGCGGAAAAGTTGAACAACAGTATCTTAATCGACCTTGAGAAATTTTACCAACGCACCAGTCTTCTGATTGGATTAGGTAGCCTAAAACTAAACGATCAAGCACGTACCGCTTGGCGCAACTATGACAAGTTACATTACGATCATATCAAACACGTACTAACTCTCTATGGACCTGTTTTTGGATTTTAGAGCATAGAATTTCCAGTTTTCTGTTGACAAAATTTCCTTAAAGGTATAGTATAAAGATACTAATACTCGGAGGTAATGGAGACATGAACAACTAAGTCTATCAAATAAAGAACCTTTATTTAGTAGATCTTGTTTTTGTCTCTTTTTGTGTGCTCTTTTTGTACTAGATTTTCTGGTACTTTATCCTCTTTGAAAATCAAAAAACTAGAAAGCTAACCATCTGCTCCTCTTGGGTTGGATAGGGGTAGACTGGCCTAGTTTGACAGGATTTTCGACATGGATAATAGCGTTTCTGACAGTGACTTTGGGCTCTACTAGGTAAAGTAGAGCTTTTTGTTATGCACTATGGACATTCTAGAAAGGGCAATCATATGATAAAAATCAATCACCTGACCATCACACAAAACAAAGATTTACGAGACCTTGTCTCTGATCTAAGCATGACCATCCAGGATGGGGAAAAGGTAGCTATTATTGGAGAGGAAGGAAATGGCAAATCAACCTTACTTAAAACTTTAATGGGGGAAGCTTTGCCTGATTTCACTATCAGGGGAGACATTCAATCTGATTATCAATCAATAGCCTACATTCCTCAAAAAGTCCCTGAGGACCTGAAAAAGAAAACTCTACACGACTACTTCTTTTTAGATACTATCGATTTAGATTACAGTGTCCTCTATCGTTTGGCTGAGGAATTGCATTTTGATAGCAATCGATTCGCTAGCGACCAAAGATTGGCAGTCTATCAGGGGGCGAAGCTTTGAAAATTCAGCTCATCCATGAGTTAGCCAAACCCTTTGAGATTCTATTTTTAGATGAACCTTCAAATGACCTGGACCTTGAGACGGTTGATTGGCTAAAAAGTCAGATTCGAAAGATTAGGCAAACCGTTATTTTCATTTCCCATGATGAAGACTTTCTTTCTGAAACGGCTGATACTATTGTCCACTTGCGACTGGTCAAACACCGTAAAGAAGCGGAAACACTAGTAGAGCATTTAGACTATGATTGCTATAGTGAGCAGAGAAAGGCTAATTTTACCAAACAAAGCCAGCAAGCTGCTAACGACCAAAGAGCCTACGATAAAACCATGGAAAAACATCGGCGAGTCAAGCAAAATGTAGAAACTGCCCTTCGAGCTACCAAAGACAGTACTGCCGGTCGCCTATTGGCTAAAAAGATGAAAACTGTCCTCTCACAAGAAAAACGCTACGAAAAAGCAGCTCAGTCCATGACTCAAAAGCCACTTGAAGAAGAACAAATCCAACTTTTCTTCTCGGACATCCAACCATTACCGGCATCTAAAGTCTTAATCCAACTGGAAAAGGAAAATTTGGTCATTTGCGACCGAGTTTTGGTTCAAAAACTACAACTAACTGTCCATGGCCAAGAAAAAATCGGTATCATTGGCCCAAATGGTATTGGGAAATCAACTCTGTTAGCCAAGTTACAGCAACTTCTTAATGATAAAAGAGAGATTTCCCTTGGTTTTATGCCACAAGATTACCATAAAAAACTGCAATTGGATTTATCACCAATAGCCTATCTCAGCAAAACCGGGGAAAAAGAGGAACTGCAGAAAATCCAATCTCACTTAGCCAGTCTCAATTTCAGTTATCCAGAAATGCAGCATCAAATTCGCTCCTTATCTGGCGGACAACAGGGAAAACTCCTGCTTTTGGATTTAGTCTTGTGCAAACCAAATTTTCTCCTGCTGGATGAACCTACACGAAACTTTTCTCCCACTTCTCAACCCCAAATCAGAAAACTCTTTGCAACCTATCCAGGCGGTATCATCACTGTTTCGCATGACCGTCGTTTCTTAAAAGAGGTCTGTTCAAGCATCTACCGCCTGACAGAACATGGTTTGGAGGTAGTTAATTTAGAAGATTCATACTCATGAGGATAATTCTTTTCTTTGGAGCGCTATTTAAACATTATAATCAGTGAATAAATCTTATATCCACATTCAAGTCAATAATTTCTTGTAATCAACTCTAAATAGACGGATAAAAACTACTTCTAACTATCAAAAAACGAGCACCTCCTCAGTTGGAAATGCTCGTTTTCTTATCTTGCCATGGTTTATAATTACAATGAGAAATAGGAGACAGCCTTGAATGGGAAAATCTCCTAAATCTACGACCACAAACTTTTTTATCTACTAACTTTTTATTCTGCTGGTTTTTCTTAATTTCCAGTACTTGTTGTAGATTCTGTTATTTCCTTTCTGAAGCTGATTCAGCAGGTTTAGAATCGGTTGTGTTGCTTGGTTTGTTTTCGTCGCTTGCAGTTTCACTGTTAGATTCTGCAGTTGCTGATGTTTCCGTTTCGGTACTGGTCTTCTCACCATTTGACTCAGCATTTGTTGCTGGCGTTGCTTCTTCACTTGCGCTAGCTTTTGACTTGATTTCTTGATTCAAGACTAGGATAGCTTTTGTCAATTCAAGTAAAGCAGCTTTATCTTTACTCTTAGCAGAAAGTTGATCTAGTAATGCATCCACCTTATCAAAGTCTTCATCAGAACCCTTATTGTTTTCTAAATAAGCATGAAGTGACATGAGAATATCGTAGAGTTTTTGATAAAGTACAAGTGTCTGAGGATCTTGCTCAGCATTTTCCTTTTCTTGTTGAAGGGCGCTAGCGATACGAGTCAAGACATCTTTCGCCTGACTATTTACTTCATCCAAGTCTGCATCAGCCTTATTTGTTGCAGCTTTTAGATTTTCTACTTCTTCTGCCAAGGATTGTCTGATACCTTCTTCTTGGATTTGTTCCAAGAGTTGAGTTGCCTTGCTCAAAAGACTTTCTACTTGCTCCTTGCTAACATGATTGACATGTTCTTCAGGCATAAAATCTCCGTACAATTCTTTCAAGAAGCCATAAATAGCTGTCTTGGCACTTTGATTATCAACTTTCTCAGTATCTAGAACTGTCTTAGTCGATTTAGCAGTGGTTGGCTGAGCTTTCAAAGCTTCTTCCACTTCTTGTTTTGCTTGATAGATACTTGGGAATAATTTGTTCAATTCTGCTGCCTTAAGGAAGGACTGAGACTGATACAAGGTCCAAGTCAACTGAGCTACTTTGTTTCGAAGTTCATCACTCAAACGACCGTCATTTACGTGTTCGTAGAAATACTTGATGTATTCCACTGTTGTAACACCTGTTCGATCATTAAAGTCTTGCAAGGCTTGAAGTTGTGATTCAACCGCTGCTAAAGCAGCCTCATCTTTAGCCAACTTAGCTTCTTGGAGTCGAACGAGAAGGTCTTTCTTAGGAAGTCCGTAAGAGTCTGTATCCAGTGTATTGATTTTATCAATCAAGGCCTGATATTTCTTATCTAGAGTGCTTGTTTCAACAGGTTTAACACTTTCATCAATATGGATATATTGCTTATCAAAGAGATCCAGTGTCGCAAGATAACCTGCTGTAGAGTTAGTTGCCAGTTTCTTCATATTTTCAGTAAACTGACCTAAAGCTAACTCAATCTGTCTTTGTTCGATAGGCTTGTCTTTATAAATACTTCTGCTATCAGCTAGAAGTTGGTCTACTTTTTCCAAAACTACCTTCTCATCAAAAGCTCCAGGTTGATAATTGGATTGTAGGGCTGGAATCTTGTTTTTCAAAGCTACTTCATAGCCCTTCGTTTGAACCTTGATGTAGTGATTGTGGTCGCCATGAGGAATCACAAAACTACCATTTTCTACCTGTAAGCTATAAGGAGACACCCCGTCTCGCAAAGCAGTGGTATAGAGTTCATTTAGGAAATCAAGTTCTGGATTTCCAGTTTGGAGTGGAAGTCGAACGTGTTCCTTACGAACAGCATAGGGATGGATATGAGTTGGATCGTAGGCTTGGTCTGGATTTCCAAAAACAAAGAATCCGTTTGAAATTCTAATAGCTTCAAGTGGAACACCATAGGTCTTAGAAATGTAAGCTATTTTTTCTTCATCACTAGCATCTCTTGAGAAAGACTCTACCGTTTTAGCAAGAGGTTTTACAGGCTCTGCATCGTGATGTGTTTTCAGATGATCCTGTGCTGCCTTAATTTGCTCTGCTGTCAAATCTTTCTTAAAGAAGAAATGATTGTGATCTCCGTGTGACATGACAAAGCCTTGTTCATCCTCACTGATGACACGATTGGCATCAAAACCATGATCATGGTCTTCATCATGATGGTGTCCATGATGATCTTCATCGTGATCGTCATCATGAGCTGGATTTGGTGTTGCTGGATTTGCACCTTTCAAGTGGTCTTGTGCTGCCTTGATTTGATCAGCAGTCAAATCCTTCTTAAAGAAGTAATGATTGTGGTCACCGTGATTCATGATAAATCCTGCTTCATCTTCAGCAATAATACGATTGGCATCAAAGTCGTGTCCACCTTCTTCATGTTCCTCATGTGAAACACTAGGATTGACTGGAAGAGATGGCGAAGGTATTGTTAGACCATTGTTTGGAAGAGTCGGTTGACCAATTTGATTCGTCTTAGGAATGTAATGGAAATGATCACCATGTCTGACGATATAAGCTGTGGCTGTTTCTTCAACGATATCTTTTGGATTAAAGATATAACCATCAGATGTTGAAGAAATTTCCTTATTTAACGTTGAAGAAGCATTATTCAATATAGATGGATTACTTGGAAGACTTCCTAGACTAGACGCTACTTCATGAGGTTTTTCATTTGTAGAGACCGTAGAATCAGTTCCGCCTATAGGCACCATTCTAGCAATCTTTTCTTCTAAAGGAGAGAGCTTGCTGTAAGGAATAAAATGATAATGGTCGCCATGCGGAATCGCAACACCATTTGGTGTACGGCTGATAATCTTAGCAGGGTCAAAAACCAGACCATCTGATTCACTGTAACGTTGGTCGCTAGGTGAATCGTAGAGTTCTTTCAATAGACTTTGGAGATTTTCAGCCTTACCTTCTGGCTCGCTAGTTGATCCTTGTGCTACAGATTGCGTGTTATTGTCACTAGCTGCTGAAGAATAGCTTAACTGACTTGGTTGCGTATTTTTGCCAGTTAAATGAGCTTTAGCAGCAGCTAACTCACTAGCAGACAAATCACTTTTTGGAATATAGTGATAGTGACCTCCGTGAGGAACGATATAAGCATCACCCGTATCTTCGATAACATCAGCTGGATTAAAGACATAACCATCATCTGTCGTATAGCGTCCCTGAGACCTTGCTACAGCAACATCAGCGCTGACCTTCTCATTATCTTTGACATGTTCTTGTTTTTGACGGTTGATTTCATCCTTAGTTCGAACATTATCAGCATGAGCTGCATCTTTCAGGTAGACATAATATTTTCCATCTACCTTGATGATATAACCACCTTTGACTTCATTGACAATATCAGCGTCTTTAAGTTGATAATTAGCATCCTTCATCAGAATTTCTTCACTGAAAATCGCATCATAAGGAACTTTCCCATTATAGTAATGATAGTGATCACCGTGTGATGTTACATAGCCCTGATCTGTAATTTTGATGACAATTTGCTCAGCCTGTATTCCTTCTTTTTGGCTGACCTGGTCTGGTGTCAGGTTTTCACTTTTCTGACTGGACTGGCTGCCATCCACATAAGAGACACGCTTATTGTCCTTATTTTCCTGCGAACGATGCTGGTTCAGTGCATAAGCGCAAAGACTCAAAGACACGATAACAGCTGATCCAGCTGCTATATATTTTTTACTGAATTTCATAAATCCCTCATTTCAATAAATGATGAAGCTTTTTCTTAACTTCTTTTTCTTGGTTACACAGTTTTTCCTAAACTAGTTATTTAACCAATTAATTAACCAGTAAATAGTGTACCTTTTTTAAGCTTATCTGTCAAGATTTTTATAACATTTAAAAATCATGACCAGTCTTCAAACGAGCGATTTATTTGTCTCATACTCTTCGAAAATCTCTTCAAACCACGTCAGCGTCGCCTTACCGTAGATATATGATACTGACTTCGTCAGTTCTATCTGCAACCTCAAAACTGTGTTTCGAGCAACCTGCGGCTAGCTTCCTAGTTTGCTTTTTGATTTTCATTGAGTATCACACCTGACTTAGCGAGACGGACTGAAAGTTACATAATCCAAAATATCGCCCCGTCTGGAGCGATATTTTTATTTTTTCTTTTTAGATGGTGTGTGGATGGCAATCTTCACTTCAAAGATTGTTCCCTTGGGTTTATTATCTTTAACAGTAATGGTTCCTTTTAGCGCATCTACAATTTGCTTGGCCAGAGATAATCCCAAACCAAAACCACCTTTTTGACGGGTTCTAGCCTTGTCCACTCGATAAAAGCGGTCAAAAATTTTCTTCTTATCTTCTGTGGAAATACCGACTCCATTATCAGAAACAAGTAAATACAGATTGCGATCAGTCGCCGAGATAAGAAAATCGATTTCCCCATCCTCTTCAGTATACTTAACTGCATTATCAAATAGGATGGTCATCAGTTGTTTCAGAAGAAGCTGATCTGTGACAATCGTTCGATGGATACGATTTTCAAAACGGAAGACACGGTCATTTTCCGAAGCAATCATCTCATAATTTGTGAAAGTCGTATTGAAAAAACTAGTTGCAACTTCTGCAAGTTCCGGCTTAATCCCATCATCTCTACGAGCTAAATTCAACAAGTTTGTTGTCAAAAACCGCATATTTCGGACTTCTTCCAAACTAGAGGCAATACTTTCGCTCACATCCATAATGGTTGCTTCTGGCTTACGGAAAAGGGTCTCTAAGCGATTTTGCAAAACTGCGAGTGGAGTTCGTAACTCATGACTGGCATTTTCCACAAAAGACTGTTGCTTCTGCATGCTCTCAAGCAGGGGTCGAACACTGACCCTAGCTAGATAGAGACTGGCAAGCAAAGACAGAATCCAGAAACTTGCCATCACAACCACAATCAATTGCTCATGCTTTTGACTGGCCTGCTCCAACTGACTGGTATTTATCAAGACAGCCGCATACTTGATATTGGTTGAAACCGAACTAATATTCGTTTCCATCAAAATCATGCGATAGATTTCTTCCTGTCCATAGCTATTAAAAACCTTAATCTGATAGATATGACCTAGTTCTTTCTTTTCTAACTTAATTTTATCCAAGCCCAAAAATCGATTTCCAGAAAGAAGTTGGGTAAAATTCTTATCAAAAAGAATAACCTCTGTATTGGAACTGACATTGGGTTTCACTTCAGTCTTGCTAGTATCTGTGGCAGCATTCTCTAAATCTTTAATCTCTTCAGTTGCCCTATTCACTGCTAGCTGAATAACTGCCTGAGGATTGTTACTCAAACCATGGAGCGTATCATCCACCGAAGTATAGAGACTCGAATGCATGACCTGTAAAATAATCAAGGTCATGGTGGAGAAAATCAGAGTGAAGACACCAAAGTTGCGAATAAAGTAACTAAAATCATCCGCATACCATGTTTTTTTTAGTTTACTGAACATCTTTTAAAATATACCCAACACTACGCAAGGTTTGCAAATTCTCTGCAAAAGTGGTTCCTTTTAATTTCTTACGGACTTTTGAAACATAGACTTCGACAACTGAAATCGTTGTGTCACTATCAAATCCCCATAGACGATCAAAAATCTGAGTCTTAGGCAAAATAACATTCTGATTTTGAAGGAAATAAACTAGTAAATCGAACTCTTTCCCCAGCAATTCGACAGTAGTATCTTCAACCTTAACGGTATTTGTTGATAAATTAACCACAATATTTCCATAAGTCAAGGTATTTTCATTAAACTTACCCGAACGTTTGAGAAGGGCTTGAATCCGCATTTTGAGTTCTTCTAGGTAGAAAGGTTTTGTCAAATAATCATCCGCTCCTAGTTCAAAACCGTGTCCCTTGTCATCCAAACTTTCCTTGGCAGTCATAATCAGAACTGGTGTCGTAATTCCCTTTTCACGCAACTCTTTCAAGACTTGGAAGCCATTTTTTTCAGGTAACATCAAATCGAGCAAAATCAAATCATATACGCCACTCTCAGCTTCGTAGAGACCTTCTTCCCCATCAAATACCTGCATGACATCCGCAAAATCGTCTAAAAAGTCAAATACTGAATTTGACAGGCCTAGGTCATCCTCAACTAATAAGATTTTTATCATGAGAAACTCCTCCTTATTAAAACCATTATACCAAATTTGCCTTAAAAAAAACTCAACTCTCTGCATTTTATACTCAATGAAAATCAAAGAGCAAACTAGGAAGCTAGCCGCAAGCTGTACTTAAGTACGGTAAGGCGACGCTGACGTGGTTTGAATTTGATTTTCGAAGAGTACTACATGAGATAAGCTGAGTTTCTTTTTATTTTAGGCTTATTTATGCATTTCCGTATTGAAGAACAACTGCTTCGACTGCAGCTTTTTCACGGTTAATCAAGTCAACACGCGCTGCAATCTCCTTGATTCCCATACCGATGTTACGGCTAAGAGCAAGGTCAGAAAGTTGTGGTTCAAAGAATTCCTTGTATTCCGCCAAGCGTTGCTGAGTCTTAAATACGTGGGCAGGAAGGATAACAAAGCTATCAAAGCTCATATCTCCTCCAAGGGCTGCCTTAATCCAAGCCCAGTTTTCACGAGCCCAAGACCATGCTGTTTCCTGAGTTGCTTGATGGCTTAAGAACTGGAAGTACCAAGCAGACAAGTCTTGTGGTTTGACCACAAATTTGTCCTTCCAAGAAGTAATCAAGTTTTGGATATTATCCGCATCTGTACTGTATGCAAGAGCTGCTGCCAACTGGCGTTTAAAGACAGCATCTGTTGCGTGAGTATAAGTATCAAGATAAAGTGCTAACAAGTCTTTAGTCTCATGATGTTTCATCTCATTGATCAGAACTTGTGAGCGAATGGCTGCTGGAAGGCCTGCAAGATTTCCTTGTGGGCTGCGAAGATTTGGCTAGCGACTTGGCTAGCTGCTGCATCATTTGAGCGAATCATCATCGAAACAGCCAGCTGACGAACCAATTCATCCTCATCTGATTCTCCATCTTTAGCTTCAAAACCAAGACGGTCATAGTTATGACGAGCCAATTTAGCAACCAATGCTTTGAAGGCTCTTTCAGATTCTGTACCTTCATCGATAAAGCGCTCTAGGGCAGAAATCACTTGAGAAACAGCTGAAACGACAAGGTAAGATTCTTCCTTAGCAAGTTTATCAAGGACAGGGAGTAAGTCTGCATAAGAAATGTGCCCTGCTTCAGCAAGCAGACGACGTTCTTGGACGATTTGCAGTTTGCTTGTGTTATCAAGCTCAACTAGGTCAGCAAGAACTGCATCCAACAAGTCTCCTTGATAGTCTGTAATGTAGTGGGCTGTATTTTCTGTGTTGAGGCGAAGTGCTGTTTTGTTTTCAGCAAGAAGAGCTGCGTAGCCAGGAATTTCGATACTTTCAGTTTCAAGTGTATCAGGCAAGCCTTTCCAGTTGCTATTGAGTGGCACAACCCAGAGACGGTTCTTATCTTCGTGCTCACCGATGAAGAATTGTTTTTGTGAAATCTTCAAGACATCATTTTCAACTTTGACAGTAAGAACTGGGTAACCAGGCTGTTCCAACCAAGAATCCATGAAGGCTGCGACATCACGTCCTGACGCTTGACCAAGGGCATCCCAAAGGTCACTACCAATGGTGTTGCTGTATTGGTGTTTTTCAAAGTAAGCGTGCAAACCTTTAGCAAAATCAGCATCTCCTAGCCAACGGCGAAGCATGTGCATGAGACGGCTTCCTTTGGCATAGACGATAGCACCATCAAAGAGCGTATTGATTTCATCTGGGTGTTTGACTTCGACGTGAACAGACTGAACACCATCAGTCGCATCACGTTCAAGAGCAAGAGGTACTCCACCTGTTTGGAAGTCTTCAAAAATATTCCAGCTTGGTTCAATAGCATCCACACAGACGTACTCCATCATGTTAGCAAAGCTTTCATTGAGCCAAAGGTCATCCCACCATTTCATAGTTACGAGGTTACCAAACCATTGGTGAGCCAATTCATGGGCCACAACAAGGGCAACTTGTTGACGGCTGGCAAAGGTAGAGTTCTCATCCACAACCAAGTAAACTTCACGGTAGGTCACAAGACCCCAGTTTTCCATAGCTCCAGCTGAGAAGTCAGGAAGGGCGATATGGAGAGATTGAGGGATTGGGTACTTAACTCCATAGTAATCTTCGTAAAACTCGATAGAGCGAACAGCGATATCCAGTGAGAAATCAAGGTTTGATAGTGGATGAGCTTTGGTTGAATAAACACCTACGAGAGTACCGTTTTTAGTTTTAGCCGTTACACCTTGCAAATCACCCGCAACAAAGGCTAACAAGTAAGAAGACATGCGAGCTGTTGTCTCAAACTTCCAGATACCTGTTTCCTTACGGTTTTCAACATTGATTTCTGGCATGTTAGACAAGGCCAATTCACCTTCTGCTTGGTCAAACGTAGAGAGAGGTCAAAAGTTGCTTTGGCTTCTGGCTCATCCACACATGGGAAGGCTTCGCGCGCAAAATGGCTCTCGAACTGAGTAGACAATACTTCCTTCTTGGCTCCATCAACTGTATAGTAAGATGGGTAAATCCCTGTCATGTTATCTGTAATTTTTCCTGAGAAAGCGATAACCACTTCAACTTGACCAGCCTCAGCTAATTCAATATGAAGGGCTTCATTGTCATGATCAACTGTAAATGGGCGAGCTACCCCTGCAACTTCTACAGTGGCGATTTCCAAGTCTTTTTGGTGGAGGGAAATACGGTCACTCTGTGCTTGACCAGTGATGGTCACCTTCCCAGAAAACGTCTTGGTCTCACGACTCAAGTCTAAAAATAAATCATAATGTTCAGGAACAAATTGCTTAATAAAATGTTCAACTGCTTGCATAGTTTTCTCCTATCTAAGTTTAAGAGCTAAAGCTCTTCTTCAAACAAACTTATTATATCATGTTTTGCTTAAGAAAAAAGGATTGGACGGCGATTTCCAAAACTTTCTTCCTTCTAATAGTTTACAAGGGGTAGACCTTGCGAAATTCTTCTAAAACAACCTTGCTGTCAGACGTAAAAGTTAGTCCTGCCTCTCTCAGCCACTCAGCGAAACAATCCTCATGAACCTGACGCCAATAGGCTAGGGATTTGTCACCTTCACCTTCCTTGTAGGCATGATCAGCAGAAACTTGACTAAAAGGCTCAACAGAAACCTTTGTAATTTCGACAATACAGACAGCCTGATCTTGGCTATCTAAAATGATGTCAAAGGTACCTTCTTGCGGAAGAGACTCGCCTTCTAGTGCGTAGAGGTCATAGGCTGAAGCTGTTGCTGTCTTTTCTCCTTTTAGAACCAAATCTGCCAAGAGATCGGCTTCCACTCCAAAAGCCCAGGCATCTATCTCATCTCCGATAGAAGGATTGATTTGCTTGTATGCATTCCACATTTCTTGCGGTGTCATGGGTGCTCCTTTGTATTTTTTTACTTTCTTCTTTTATGTGTTTAAGATGGTCTGGGTGATTAATTTCTAAATCAAAAATCTCTGGAATAGAGCTGTAATGGAGAATGCATTCGATACCCATCTGATTCATTTTTTGTATGAAAGAAGTATTCAGATAGCCTGCTACAGCAAAATCAATCTTTTTCATCCTTGCTTTATCCTGCATATCTCTTAGCATATCTAACATTATTGGACTTTCCATATCATGCCATTGACTGTTTCTCACAGTCGCAAAAACAAAGGAAGTCAAATCATTCATTCCAACTACAATCTTTGAAATGCCCGTTTCCAGTATCCTGTCTAAGTCAAAATAAGCTGATGGCAATTCAATCATCGTGCCAACTTTCCCAGTAAAGCCATACTGACGTAACACTTTGATAGCTTGTTTTAATTGGTCGGCATCATTGACAAAAGGAAAAATAACAGACAGATTGGGATTGGTTTGATAAACTTCTGTAACGACATTTGCCTCAGCCTGAAATTCATCCAAACACGCCAGTAAACGCCTAGTTCCTCTATATCCAAATAAGGGATGATTTTCATCAAAATACTCTTTAGTCCCCTTTAGACAATTAGCTTCTGTATTCGTTAATTCAGTAAAACGATACCAAACTTCTTCATCTGAGTACAAGGAGCAAATAGTGTCTAGATAATCTTTTACAAATTGCTGGCAACTTGGTAATAGTATGTTTTGGTTGAGCTCTCTCAACAAGTATTCCCCACGAATCATTCCAATGTGGTGAAATACTTGAGGATAAACTTTTTCAAGAATTTTTTCTCCACTAAGAGCAAGTTGGTTTTTCATCATTCACCTTCCAATTCATGTAAGAAGTATTGCCCAGTTCTGGAAACCCTAATAATTCAGACTTAACCTTCAAGACTAATGGCCATGCATTTTCTTCTGTGATTTCTTGAATATCCATCTAACTCCTCCTACTTCAAAGACCAGCCACCATCTATTGTCAAGATTTGTCCTTGCATGGCGCTTGCTTTTCTACTTGCTAAGAAAAGGCTGATCTCTGCTACTTCCTCTGGCTCAATCCAGCGTTTGATTGGAGTTTCACTAGCCACCCAGTCCGCTAAACCACCTGGTTCAAAGTCGGCAGCAGTCATACCCGTCTTGACTGCTCCTGGAGCGATACCAAAGACCTGAATCCCAGCTTCAGCATAGTCTAGAGCCAACTGCTTGGTAAATCCAGCCAAGGCATGCTTAGAGGAAGTATAGGCGTGTCCACCACCGCCTGCTAAGCTAGAAGCGATGGAACACATATTGATAATGGTCCCTTTTTTATTATCCAGCATTTGCGTCAAATAATACCGAGTCAACTCAACTGGAGTCACGTAGTTTATTTCAAAAATCTCTTGAATTTCCTGAGCTGATTGTTCTAAAAGTGGTTTATAATCATCCAAAACTCCAGCAGTATTGCACAAAACATCCACCTGAGGACACCAATCAAAAACAGGTTCCAAGTCCAAGGTCAAATCTCTCTGTAAAAAGTAGAAATCACCATCTAAAACTGGATTTTCACCTTGGTCAACTCCATAAACTTGATAGCCCTTCTCTAAAAAAAGGTGAGCCTGAGCCAATCCGATACCTGAACTCACTCCTGTAATGAGTACACGTTTAGTCATGCGCTTCTACCCAATCCGTCGCCAAAACATCACAAGGTGTCGGGCTCCACATGGAAAATCCTTCTCCTTCGCCAGAAACGTTAATCAAAAAATAAGGAGTTACCTCTAGAGCCACACCATTTTGCTCGATGGTATCAAAGAGTTGGACATAGTTTTCAGCACCTCCCCAACCAGTACGTACATATTTTTTCTTAGCCTTTAACCCAGGCAGTATTTCTTCGAAAGTCATGTTATTCTCCTTTATTCTACATTCTTCATTTAATTATAACAAAAAACCGTTGTGCAACGGCTTTTTGACTCATTTTAAATCAAAATCAATAAGCATTTTATAATTATAGTCATTTAGTTTTAAAAAAGCGTTCCAAACATTCAAAAACATTTGGAACTTCCCTTAATAAATCCGTCACTTTCTTTTTCAAGATAGCCCAAACTTGCTCAATAGGATTCAAATCTGGAGAATAAGGCTATAGAGGTAAGAAAAAGTGTTTATCTTGAAGGTAAAGTTCATCCAAGATATGCTTGGGATGAAAACTAGTATTGTCCATAACAATGACATGAGGTGTCTTCAAAGCAGGCAGGAGTTGCGTTTTAAACCACTCCACAAAGAAATCGATTGTCATACTTTCCTTGTAAATCATGGGAGCTATAAACTCTCCGTCTACTTGTCCTGCAACAATTGAAGTCCGCTCAAAACGCCGTCCGCTAATCTTTTCATAGACTTTCTCCCCTCTAGGAGCTCGTGCATAAGGACGATAGAGGTAGCGGTCGATTCCCGTTTCGTCAATATATAGGACTGGTAAATCTTTTAGGCTATTCAAAATATCAAGATACTCAGCGACTTTCTCTGGATCTTGTTCCTTAAAGCTAGTCGTCTTTTTTTAAAGTGACATGAATCTGCTTTAAAGCCGCCCATACTGAAGGGACAGCATAATCAAAATGTGCCCAATTTCCTGTAAAAAAGCATCTGGATGAGCCTCTACAAAGGCTTTCAATTCTTCTAAAGGGATCTTACGCTTTTTGACGACTCGCTTTTTCCTCTCTAAGTGTCCTTGTTCACGTCTTTCTTTTCCCACGTGAAGAGAGTTCTGCCGCCAACATCAAAAACTTTAGATGCCTCGACATGGCTGTGTCCTTCTTTGATGTAATCTAATGCTCCTTGTTTAAAATCTGTACTATATGCCATAGCTTTATTATAAGAAGCTTATTTTAAACTAAGCAACTATATCGTGGCTTGAACTGACTATTTTATATATTGTCTTACTTCGTCCTCACAAAACTATATCAAAAATCAAAAGCGCTTAGAAAAAAACTCTATTTCATGAGAGAATATAATAAATCTTCCCACAATAAAACGCATAATATCAAGTTTTTTTGGCTCCTGATATCATGCATTTTCTGTTCTTAAAACCTTTTTGCTCAGTCTCTTGTTGTTACAAGTTCATCTTCAAGATCCTTGATTGGGGGTAAATCTAAAACAAATTTTACCCGACTGACCCTTCCATTTCATAGCTAATCAAGCGGTTAAGCTCAACTGCATATTCCATTGGAAGTTCTTTTGTGAAGGGCTCCACAAATCCCATAACTATCATCTCAGTTGCCTCAGATTCTGACAATCCACGGCTCATGAGGTAATAGAGTTGTTCCTCTGAAATCTTAGAAACCTTGGCTTCGTGTTCCAAAGCAACTTGCGAGTTGTGAATTTCATTAAATGGAATAGTATCTGATGCTGATAAGTCATCCATGATAATAGTATCACACTCAATATGAGAAACAGATTTCTTAGAGTTTGTTAAAGGTTACTTGTCCACGGTAGTCAACCTTCCCTCCGCCTTTAGCGATAGATTTAGACACAATAGACGAGCTAGTATGTGGAGCATTGTGGATCATCTTAGCACCAGTATCTTGGTGTTGCCCTGCATTAGCAAAGGCAATAGAAAGCATGGTACCACGCGCCCCTTCTCCATCTAGGTAAACAGATGGGTATTTCATGGTTGTTTTGGCACCCAAGTTTCCATCAATCCACTCAACAGTGGCATCCTTTTGAGCCTTAGCACGCTTTGTTACCAAGTTATAGACGTTATCAGACCAGTTTTGGATGGTTGTATAACGCATATAAGCACCATCCAAGGCAAAAATTTCTACGATGGCAGCATGCAAACTGTTGCTTGAATAAGTTGGTGCTGTACAGCCTTCTACATAATGGACACTTGCTCCCTCATCAACGATAATCAAGGTACGTTCAAACTGACCAGTATTTTCGTTGTTGATACGGAAGTAAGTTTGAAGTGGAATATCCACTTTGACCCCTTTTGGTACGTAGATAAAGGTTCCACCAGACCATACTGCTGAGTTGAGGGCAGCCAATTTGTTATCTGTTGGCGGTACCAACTTAGCAAGTATTGTTTAAACAAGTCTGGGTATTCCTTGAGGGCAGAATCTGTATCTGTAAAGATAATCCCCAATTTCTGGAACTCTTCCTTCATGTTGTGGTAAACCACTTCTGACTCGTACTGGGCAGAGGCACCTGCTAAATAAGCACGCTCAGCTTCCGGAATCCCGATACGTTCAAAGGTTTCTTTAATTTTTTCAGGAACCTCATCCCAAGAACGGGCTGGTTTATCAGATGGTTTTTGGTAGTAGATCAGGTCATCAAAATCAATCTCTGACAAGTCTGCTCCCCAAGTTTGCATAGGCATTTTTTTGAAGGTTTCATAAGACTTCAAACGGAATTCTAACATCCACTCAGGTTCTCCCTTAGCAGCTGATAGTTCACGAATGACATCTTCGTTCAATCCTTTTCCTGTCGATAGGACAGGCTCTACATCATCATGGAAACCAAATTTATATTCACCAAGGTCAATTGGTTTTGGTTCTACTCTTTCTTCAGCCATAATATCCTTTCTTTCATTCTTCATTTCTACTGATTCATAAGACAAAAGAAACTTGCCTTACTTGTTTTCTTGATTTTCAATTGTTTTCTTGAGGGCGTTCCAAGCTAAGGTTGCACACTTGATTCGTTGAGGGAATTTGGCAACACCTGACAAGAAAGCTGCATCGCCTAGTTGATCTTGGCGTTCATCTTTTTGGCCTTGAACCATTTCAGAAAAAATAGTCGCAAGTTCTAAAATTTCTTGTTTAGTTCTGCCTAAAACTGCATCTGTCATCATGCTAGCAGAGGCAGTTGAGATGGTACAACCTGAGTTTAGAAAAGCGATATCCTCCAAGCGGTCATCTGCATCAAACTTGACGGAGAGATTAATCACATCCCCACAGGTTGGATTGTTGAGACTGATTTGCTCAGCATCATCCAACTTCCCTTGATGATGTGGATTTTTCGAATGGTCCGCTACCACTGCCATATAGAGGCTATCTAGTTTAGAAAGTGCCATTGAAAAACTCCTTTGTCTTTTGTAAGGCATCGACTAGCTTGTCGCAATCTGCCTTGGTATTGTAGATATAAAAACTTGCACGAGCTGTTGCTGGAACATCCAAATACTGGAGCAAGGGTTGCGCACAGTGGTGACCTGCTCGAACAGCCACTCCTTCATAATCCAAAGCAGTCGCAAGGTCGTGAGGATGAAGGTCGCCTAGGTTAAAGGCAATGACACCCGAACGTTGTGCTAAATCCTGTGAACCGTAAATGGTCAAACCTTCAATAGCCTGCAGTTTTGGAAAGACGTAAGAGATTAACTCCTGTTCATGAGCTTCAATTGCATCCATACCAATCTTTTCCAGATAATCCACTGCCGCAGCAAGTCCGATTGCACCAGCCATGTTAGGAGTTCCAGCCTCGAATTTCCAAGGCAATTCCTTCCAACTAGCAGATTGCTCATAGACGAAATCAATCATCTCGCCGCCAAATTCTACTGGTGACATTTGTTCTAGATACTTTTCTTTACCATAAAGGACACCGATACCAGTCGGACCAGCCATCTTGTGACCCGAAAAGGCAAAGAAGTCCACATCCAAATCCTGGACATCAATCTTCATATGAGGCGTAGATTGAGCACCATCCACCACCATGATGGCTCCAACTTGGTGGGACAATTGAGTAATTTCTTTGATTGGATTGACCACACCCAGAACATTTGAGGCGTGAGCAAGGGAGACAAACTTGACTCTATCAGTCAATTTAGCTCGTAAATCATCCATATCCAGAGCACCATCCTTGAGATAGACATAGACAAGCTCAGCTCCAGTCTTGCGGCAGGCCTCCTGCCAAGGAATGATATTGGAATGGTGTTCCATGACAGAAATCAAAACTTGATCTCCCTCAGTCAAGACTTCCTCAGCATAACGCGCTACCCAGTTAAGACTGGTTGTCGTTCCTCTTGTAAAGAGAACTTCCTTTGTAGACCCTGCATTGATAAACTTACGAATGGTTTCACGAGTAGCTTCATAGGAAGCAGTCGCCCTTTCAGCCAAAGTATGAACACCTCGGTGAACATTGGCATTGTCCTGCTCATAATAGCGGTTAATCGTTTCCAGAACTGCTAGTGGTTTTTGTGTCGTCGCGGCATTGTCCAGGTAGACCAGAGGCTCATCATTGACAATCTGGTCCAAAATCGGAAAATCCTTGCGAATCGCTTCTACATCTAACATAAGCTACCCCTTAGCGTTTTGACAATTTTTCTTCGATAGTCGCAATCATTTCATCGCGAACTTCTTTGACTGGTATCTCTACAATAACAGATCCAAGGAAACCACGAACAACCAAGCGTTCTGCAGTTGCCTTATCCAAGCCACGGCTCATGAGGTAGTACATATCTTCTGGATCTACCTGACCGATAGAAGCCGCGTGACCTGCAGTAACATCATTTTCGTCAATCAAAAGAATAGGATTAGCATCTGAACGCGCTTGGTCTGAAAGCATGAGAACACGACTTTCTTGTTGCGCATCTGCTCCCTTGGCACCCTTGATAATGTGGCCAATACCATTGAAGGTTAAGGTTGCTTTTTCAAGAATAACCCCATGTTGTAGGATATTTCCGATTGAGTTGCAACCATAGTTAGTTACTCGGGTATCAATCCCTTGTACCTGACGGCCACTTGAAAGAGCTACCACTTTAAGGTCCGCATGGCTACCATTTCCAATCAAGTCGCTATCAAAGTCCGCAACGACGTTCCCTTCGTTCATGACACCGATTGCCCAGTCAATGCTTGCATCGTTGCCTAATTTACCACGACGGCTAATGTAGGCAGTGACGTTTTCACCTAAACGGTCAATAGCAGCAAATTTCACTTGAGCTCCAGAACGAGCAATCACTTCTACTGTAATATTAGCAGTTGCTTTGGCATTTCCTTCACCACGTGACTCTAAGCGCTCCAGATAACTAATCTTAGAGTTTTTACCAGCGATAATCATAATATGCTTGTTAAACGGCACATCACTATCGCTGTCTTGATAGAAATTCCTTCGATTGGTTCTTTAATCTCAACGTTATCAGGAATATAGAGAACAGCACCACTATTGAAATAAGCTGTATGGTAGGCTGCCAACTTGTCATCGTCATACTTAACAGATGACATGAAGAATTCTTCGATCAGCTCTGGAATTTCTTCTAAAGCTGAATGGAAATCTGTGAAGACAACACCCTGTTCAGCTAACTCAACTGGAGTTTGCTCAAAAACAGTTTGAGTTCCTACTTGCACCAACTTCAAGTGATTATCTAGAGCTGTGAAATCTGGAACATTTGCTGATGGCTCGCTTTCTGTAATCGTTCCATCCCCCAGATTCCAACGGTGGAATTTGACACGCTCAATAACTGGTAATTCCAAAGTCTCAATCTTGTCAAAAGCTTTTTGACGGAGATCAGCCAACCAGCTTGGTTCAGCGTGCATTTCTGAAAAAAGTTTAATATTTTCTTTAGTCATTTACTTCTCCTAAAAGACACGAGGAAATTACAATTCTTCCTTGTAGTCGTAGCCAAGTTCTTCAGCTAGTTTTGCGTATCCTTCACGTTCCAAACGCGCAGCCAATTCTGGACCACCAGAAAGGACAACACGACCTTCCATCATCACGTGTACCACATCTGGTGTGATGTAGTTCAAAAGACGTTGGTAGTGAGTGATAATCATAGCACCAAAACCTTCACCACGCATGGCATTCACACCTTTAGAAACAACTTTAAGAGCGTCAATATCAAGACCAGAGTCAATCTCATCCAAAAGGGCAAATGTTGGCTCTAACATCAAAAGTTGAAGAATCTCATTACGTTTTTTCTCACCACCAGAGAAACCTTCGTTGAGGTAACGCTCAGCCATTTCTTCTTTCATGTTGAGCAATTCCATCTTCTCGTCCAATTTAGTGATAAACTCACGAACTGAAATCTTCTCATCGTCTTCTTTACCAGCATTCATAGCTGCACGAAGAAACTCAGCATTGGTAATTCCAGGAATTTCTGATGGGTATTGCATAGCAAGGAAAAGTCCCATACGCGCACGCTCGTCAACTTCCAACTCAAGGATGTTTACGCCATCAAACAAGACTTCACCTTTGGTAACTTCATAGTTTGGATTTCCCATGATAGCTGCAGAAAGAGTCGATTTACCTGTACCATTTGGTCCCATGATAGCGGCGATTTCTCCTGTTTTCAGGGTCAGGTTAACCCCTTTTAAAATTTCTTTTCCTTCAATCTCAACGTGAAGATCTTTGATCTCTAATACTGACATGATAGTTCCTTTCTTTTTCAAGGCCTTTACAGTTCTTACTGGAAACATACTTGATTTCCCTAGAAAATACGGTAAAAGGTCAATAAATATACTTTTATAGTATAACAAAAAAAAGCCTAAAAGGCTTTGATTTTGTCTAGAAGCTGAGGACTAGTCTTTTCCTTTTAAATGTTGGTCAATGACATCTACTATTTTACCCATCAAGTAACTAACTCGGAAATTTCTAAAGAGCAAAATGGCCCAAAAGGCTGCCATGATATAGCGACCGGTCATCCAAGCTTCATTGAAAAAATAGGTCTCAGCAGCTGTAAACAGCGCGATGATAATAAATTGTTGTCTATTCATAAACTTATTGTATCATGAAATCTTTCTTTAGTCTTCCTCTACCTTCACTTTATCAGCCAAAAATTCAAATCCTTCTGGAATCAGACTTTCTTCTGCTTCTTTTTCAGTTTGAGAAGATTTGGCTTTGGCTGAAAAGGCTGCGCGCACTTCTTTCCATTCCTCCATGGAAATGGCTAAAATCTCAGGTGAAAAACCTGCTGCCTGACTGAGGATGTTGCCAAACATGGTGTTGAGATTGTCTCGTTTCATTGTTTGACCAGCATTGAAGTTAGACTCAAAGCAAGAATAGCATGGTGTTCATTGGCCGCAACCGGTTGAGAACCGACCAGCAGAGCCTTATCCGGCCCACCTAGACTTTCAATTACCTCTCCCCAGGCATTCTGCAAGCGAATCAGATTTTGACGTGCTAAATCAGGATTTTCAACGGCCTCTTGTAAGATAGATTGAACTTTATTGCGATCCACACGATAGACGGTCTTACCCGCTGCTGGGCGACTAGGGGCTGGACTAGTTGGCTTGGGTACAGTTCCCACATTTGCGAGTTCTTGTTTGAGACGTGTCACTTCTTGTCTCAGCGTAGCAATTTCATGCTCAACCGCTCCAGAAAGAGCTGGTTCGGGCTTAATCTCCGCCAAACGGATGGTCATCATTTCAGCATAAATCTTGGGCTGTAAACTAGACTTAATATCTGCTAAACTGACTGTCGCCAAGCGAATCATTTCAAACAGATTTTCCTGAGGAAGTGCTAAATTCTCTACAAAGACTGGGCTATGATGAGTGTTTTCTCCACCTGTTTGAACAATTAACAAATCTCTTAAATAGTGCAAAAGGTCGGTCACAAAACGAGTCATGCTCTTACCATTGTCAAAAAGAAGATTCAAACAAGACAAAGCCTTGGGAACATCCTGTTGAGACAAGGCAGCCACATAATCATCCAAGGCTGATAGACTAATAGTCCCTGTAATTTCTTCAGAGATGGCAGTCGTCAATTCATTTCCCTGTGTCAAACTCAGGGCTTGATCCAAAATAGACAAGGCGTCTCGCATTCCACCTTCCGCCCGTCTGGCAATAATTTCCACAGCCTCTGGTTCAGAACTGATATTTTCTTTTTCTAAGATATAGTGGATATGCTCCTTAATATCCTGTGTCTTAATTGATTTAAATTCAAAACGTTGCACACGGGATAGAATAGTGGCAGGAATCTTGTGCAATTCAGTAGTGGCCAAAATAAAGACCACATTCTGTGTTGGCTCTTCCAGAGTCTTTAGGAGGGCATTAAAAGCCCCTGTAGACAGCATATGAACCTCATCTATGATATACACCTTATAACGGGCAAGACTAGGGGCGTAGGTAGATTTATCACGAATTTCACGGATTTCATCCACCCCATTATTAGAGGCCGCATCCATTTCGATGACATCTTCTAGACTACCGTCCGTCACTGCTTGACAAATATAGCAGTTATTACAAGGCTCACCACCAACTTGATTTGGACAGTTCATGGCCTTGGCAAAAATCTTAGCCACACTGGTTTTTCCCGTTCCACGAGGACCAGAAAAAAGATAAGCATGACTTATTTTCTCTTGTTCCACTGCTTGTTTAAGAGTCTTAGCCACAACTTCCTGTCCAACCAACTGTGAAAAGTTTTGACTTCTATATTTTCGATAAAGTGCTTGATACATTAGGCTTTCTCCCCAAACATTGTAAAGTCCCATTCTGTCTTTTCAAGCAAAATAGCGACAAATTGTTCCAAATAATCTCGATCCATAGCATCATAATCATCAATCTCTGAAGAATCCAAATCCAGAACTCCAAGTAATTGACCATTCTTCATCATTGGCACAACAATTTCACTTTTAGCTCGACTATCACAAGAAATATAGTTGGGATAAGTCGTTACATCTCCAACCAGAACAGTTTCCTGAAAGTGAGCCGCCTCACCACAAACACCTTTTCCTAGTGCAATACGGATGCAGGAAACACCACCTTGGAAGGGACCTAAAACTAATTCCTTTCCATCGAACAAATAAAATCCTGCAAATACAGTATTGGAAAAGCGTGATTTTAGAAGAGCACTGGCGTTGGAAAGATTAGCCAAAACATTGGTTTCACCTTCCAATAAAAAAGAGAGCTCTTCATTTAACATTTGATAACGTGATTGTTTTTCTGATTCTAACATAGAACTATTATATCAAAAAAGGCTTACAGACAAAAGAAAAATCCCTTGTTTAGTAAACAAAGGATTTTGTGAATTTTCAATTTGATTAAAGTTCGATATCACCGAACAAGTCAGCCATTGAGAATCCTGTTTGTGTTTCTGGAAGTTCGAAATCACGTTTTTCTTGACGTTTTGGACGACGTGGACGAGCAGCACGTTTTTCTTCTTTTTGTCCTTCTTCTTGAGCTGGACGCTCTTCAAGAGCTTTGATAGAAAGTGATACGCGCTCTGCATCTGCGTTAACTTCAAGAACTTTAACTTTAACTTCTTGACCAACTTTAAGAGCTTCTTTTGGATTTTCAATACGTTTGTGTGAAATTTGTGATACGTGAACAAGTCCATCGATACCTGGCAATACTTCAACAAATGCACCAAAGTCAGTCAAACGTTTAACTGTTCCTTCAACTACATCACCTTTAGCCAATTTGCTCAACGCCATCCCATGGTCCAGGTGTTGTTGCTTTAAGTGAAAGTGATACGCGTCCTTCTTCTTCGTTAAGATCAAGGATTTTCACTTCAATTTCTTCACCAACAGTTACAACTGATTTTGGTGATACGTTACGCTCGTGTGACAATTCAGTCAAGTGAACCAATCCGTCAACACCACCAAGGTCGATGAAAGCACCGAAGCTTGTGATACGTGCAACTTTACCAGTTACAACATCACCAACAGCCAATTTACCGAATACTTCAGCACGAGCTGCTGCAGTAGTTGCTTCAACAACTTCACGACGTGAAAGGATGAAGCGGTTTTCTTTAGCGTCAACTTCTTTGATTTTAGCATCAAATTCTTGACCTACAAAACGCTCAGTATTACGTACGAAACGAGTATCCAACATTGAAGCTGGGATAAATCCACGAACACCTTCAAATTCTACTGAAAGTCCACCTTTAACGGCACGAGTTCCTTTAACAGTAACAACTTCTTCTTCGCGACCAACAAGTTTGTCCCATGCTTTGCGAGCTTCAAGGCGTTTTTTAGATACAAGGTATGTAACTGTATCAGTATCTTTACCAACTACTTGACGAAGTACAAGAACATCCAATACTTCTCCTACTTTAACAAAGTCATTGATATCTGCATCGCGATCGTTTGTCAATTCGCGAAGAGTCAAGACACCTTCAACACCAGTTCCAGAGATTGCAACGTTAGCTTGAGTCGCATCAACTGTCAATACTTCAGCACTAACAACATCACCAGTCTCAACTTGGCTAACGCTATTTAGCAAATCTTCAAATTCGTTCATCTAAAAAATCCTCCAACAATCAAGTTTTTCTTAAACTTGACATACTTATAATTTTTTTCCTAAGCACCCGCAAGGACATGTTCATATCGTTCACGTCTTTCAATTATAAAAAAATAAAAATACCCTAAGATATTTTTGCTTTTTTTATCTTGATTATTACCTAAGAACTGGGGTAGCTGGATTCGAACCAACGCATGAGGGAGTCAAAGTCCCTTGCCTTACCGCTTGGCTATACCCCATTGATAAAATGGAGAGAGAGGGATTCGAACCCCCGAACCCGAAGGAGCGGATTTACAGTCCGCCGCGTTTAGCCTCTTCGCTATCTCTCCTACAATCAACATGGACTATTATATCATGAAAATTTCAAAAAAACAAGACTTATTTTGCTAAATTATAATTTTCAATCAAAATTTCCACAGCTTTTTCCAATTTTTTATAAAAACTATCGACATTCCCATTCTTTATGATGGCAAATTGTCCGTCTAATTCGGCAATTTCTCCGATAACTTTTTTACCAATGGTCAAGGTATAACCTTCAAAACTGTCTTTTCCTACATTAACCTTGGCATCTGCTACTTGAATTTCGATTTTTTTATCTTTCTTACTCATTTCATACCTCTCTTCACTTTTTCTATTTTACAAGAAAATCCTAAAACTAGCAAGAAAAAACTCTATATCATTCCAAGTCTGATATAGAGTTTTCTGCTTTATTTAATGTGTTTTTCTAGTTCTTTTTGGTACTTACCGTTTGATTCCAATTTTTCTTTTTGCCATTTTTTCAGTGCTTCTTCATATTCTTTTGTTGTAACAATATCTTTTTGCAATTTCATCCCTTTAAAGATATATGGGTCACCCTTAATACCAACTTGTGAGTATGGTTTTGAGAATGGCACGACATTACTTACAACTGGAGAACCACCAGATGAGGCTGTCGGCATCAATAATGAACTATCCGTCAACCAAGCTTGAGCCTTGGCATATTTTTCATAGCGTTCTTCAAGATTTGTAGTCTCTGAATCTGCATCATCCAATAATTTCTTATATTGGTCCAAACCAAGTTTCGCTACAACATCCTTATCTTTTCCTTTAGTAATACCAAGGTGTTTCATAGCAGAACCTGATTTAGGATCCATGATATTCAAGTAAGATGCTGGGTCTTGATAGCTTGGAGCCCATCCTGTACTGTTCAAATCATAGTCTTTTTGAGAAGGAACACGCGCTTGAGAAGTGATTGTTTCCTTTTCATTATCTGTCATTTGAAGAACATCAATGACAACATTTTCTGCACCAAGAGTTGATTCGATAGACTGTTTGAAAGAATTACTTTGTTGAACGGCGATGGTATCTGTTTGTTCAACTGGGACATCCAAATGAATTGGGAAAGTTACCCCTTTAGATTCCAAGTCTTTCTTAGCTTTTTTTCGAACGCAGCTTTAGCCTTGTCAGGATTATAGATAGAATCCTTACCGTCAACTAGCTCAACACCTTTCCATTGGTCACCATAGTTCACCAACTCAGCTTGGGCGATTTGACCAAAGTTTTTACCCCCTGCTTGTACAAAGTTGTCAGGAACAAGGCTGTTACGAATAATCTTGTCCGCACCGTCTTCACCATTTAGCTGGGCAGCATAAGAATGACGGTTGAAGGCAAAGTTGATAGCCTGACGGAAGTCCTTATTAAGCATAGCTTCTTTAGTAGAAGTCTTTTGCTCTTCACTTGTTTTCGCAGTTTTATTATATGACTGACGATTTACGTTAAAGGTGAAGTAATAGCTACTTGAGTCCTGTGGGCTATAAGTGATTTTATCTCCGTATTGTTCCAAAGTAGAAGCAAAGTTTGAGCTACTTGGGAAGAGACGGGCTGTCGTATAAGCACCAGAAGAGAAGCTACGAATCAAGGATTCCTGATCAGAACCATCGTAGTAGGTCAATTTGATCTTCTCGATTTTTACCTTTTCTTTATCCCAGTAGTTTGGATTTTTCTCGTATTCGATTAACGATTTAGAAGTCAAGGTCTTCAAGATATAAGGACCATTGTAAAGAATCCCTGCTGGAGTAACTGCTCCATAATCTTTACCTGATGCCTTCAAAAACTCTTCATTTACAGGCAACATCGTCGCTGTTGTAACTTTAGAGTTCCAGAAACTTTCTGGTTTGTTTAGGGTATATTCGACTGTATAATCGTCCAAGGCCTTAACACCAACTGTAGAGAAATCGTTCGTCTCACCAGTCATGTAGGCATCCAAACCCTTGATTGAATTTTGGATGAGAGAGACACCGTCTGACTTACCGTCAGCTACATGTTTCAATCCTGTTACAAAGTCATGGGCTGTTACTTCTGCATATTCTTCACCTTCAGAAGTGTACCATTTAACTCCTTTACGAAGTTTGTAGGTATAAGTCAAACCATCTTTGACACAGACCAATCCTCAGCCAAGGAAGGGATAACATTTCCGTACTGGTCGTTTTCCATCAAGCCATCAACCACGTTCCCGATGACATCTGTTGTAGATGTACGAGTCGCTATACTATAGTCCAAAGATGCTGGATCTACTGCATAGACATATGAAAATGTTGTCGGTGCATCTGCTTCTTTATCAGCTTTTCCACAAGCCACTAAAAGAGCTGTTGTGCTCAGGACCACTCCTGCTGTTAAGAGCCACTTTTTCGATTTCATCAAAAATCTCCTTTTGTTTGTTTTAATCTACTTTTACAATCCAACCTTCTGGCGCTTCAATATCACCAAACTGAATACCAGTCAATTCATCATAGAGTTTACGAGTCACAGGACCTACTTCTGTTTCACTATAGAATACATGGAAATCATCACCGTGCTGAATTCCACCAATTGGTGAAATAACTGCTGCTGTACCACAGGCACCTGCCTCTACAAAGCGGTCAAGGTTATCAATTGGGACATCCCCCTCAATAGGAGTCAAGCCCAAGCGGTGTTCTGCCAAATAAAGCAAAGAATACTTAGTAATAGATGGCAAGATAGATGGACTCAATGGTGTTACAAATTCATTATCAGCTGTAATTCCAAAGAAGTTAGCTGAACCGACTTCTTCAATCTTTGTATGAGTTGATGGGTCTAGATAGATAACATCTGAGAAATGACGTGACTTGGCCAATTTCCCTGGCAAGAGACTGGCAGCATAGTTCCCACCAACCTTAGCTGCACCTGTACCATTTGGCGCTGCACGGTCGTATTCATCCTGAATCAAGAAGTTGGTTGGAACCAATCCACCCTTAAAGTAATTTCCAACTGGCATAGCAAAGATGGTGAAAATGTATTCCTCTGCTGGTTTAACCCCGATAATATCTCCAACACCAATCAAAAGTGGACGAAGATAAAGGGTTCCACCTGTTCCATATGGTGGTACGTATTCTTCATTCGCGCGGACAACTGCCTTACAAGCTTCTACAAACATGTCTGTCGGAACTTGTGGCATCAAGAGACGATTACAAGTACGTTGCAGACGTTTAGCATTTTCGTCAGGACGGAAAAGTTGAACACTACCATCCTTAGTACGGTAAGCTTTCAAACCTTCAAAGGCTTGTTGACCATAGTGAAGACTTGGAGAAGACTCTGAAATATGCAAAGTTGCATCTTCTGTAAGTTCTCCTTGATTCCATTGTCCATTTTTAAAATGAGCAATATAGCGATAAGGTAATTTCATATAGGAAAAACCAAGATTTTCCCAATCAATCGTTACTGTCATATTCCACTCCTTATTCTAAAAACCTATTTCTTATATTCTACACTTTTTTTCTAAAATAGCAAGTATATTTTGTAATTTTCAGAAAATTTCTTCAATAAAAAGAATCTAAGGTATCTGTCGTAATGAATCCTATATGGAGATTGCATAAAAGACTCAAATTATTCTTCTATCTCGTTTAGTAAAATCTATTCAATAACTGAACTTATTTTTGACATACATAGAGCCCGTACATTAATATTAGTAACCTGTTTCGACAGAGATATGATAAAATGAACTAAAGATAGTACACAATGTGGTACAGTCATCTTATACCATATTCAATAGATTTACGTAAAAAAGTTCTTGCCTATTGTAAGCGAACAGGTAGTATAACAGAATTCCAAATCTCACGTAATACCATTATCTAAAAGAGAAAATAGGTGATCTAAACCATCAAGTAAAAGGAACAAAACCAAGAAAAGTTGATAGAGACAGACTTAAAAACTATCTTACCGACAATCCAGACGCTTATTTGACTGAAATAGCTTCTGAATTTGGCTGTCATCCAACTATAGCGTATTGAATCTAGAATAGCACATTACGGTTGCTAAAACATTTTTAGAAAAAATTGACTTTCTCAATCACTTTGTTCACATCTTATTTCAATCTACTATACTATCCACTATGCTCTCAAAGCTATAGGCTACACTCGAAAAAAAGAATCATACCTACTATGAACAAGCCCCAGAAAAGTAGCTTTATTTCTTATTCCTCCCCACTCACCTGAGTACAATCTTATTGAGAAAACCTGGGCTCATATCAAAAAGCACCTCAAAAATTGTCCTACTCTTGTTTCAATCCGCTGTGTTTCTTATAAAAAACAAAAGGACTAAGGGAGTGAATTTCCTTAATCCGATAGTCTCTCAAGCCTGACGCTGACCAAAGTCCTTAATCATCTGATCCATTTCTTGTCGACTCGGAGTTGTCAACATATACAGGTAATCTCCTTGAAGTTCCGCAAAGGCCGCTGGCATGATTTTTTTAACCTTGAACTGCTGGCTATATTTGTCAATCAAATCCTCTTCTGAATAAACATAGTGAGCATTTGCACGGCGAGAAGTAGCCAAACAATACTGAGGTTCAAATTCTGACGCTGGGAACTCTTCTCCTGCGACAATGGCTGCATAGCCACGATAGAGGTCCAAGGAATGGGCAAAGTTATAAACATCAATGGTAAACCCACCTGCAGGACGGTTATTGTACTCAATGGCAATATAATCATCCCCCTCACGGAAGAACTCAATATGGAAGAACCGTTCTTTCATACCAAATTCCTTGACAATTGCCTCACCATATTTACGTAATTTAGGATCCATATCCTTGAGAACGTAATAAGAATTGTCCATCTTGTAAATCATGAGATCAAGCGGTGTATAGGCGTAGTCAAAGGTTGTTGAAAAGACAATCTTTCCTTCCTTGTCCACTAGACCATCAAAGGTGCAAATTTCGCTAGAGGTGACAAATTTCTCAAAGAAATAAACAGTTGAATGATCCCACTCAGCCTTGAAGTGATTGATATCGTCCTCTGTCTCAAGCTTAAAGGTCGCGGCTGCTCCCACTCCATTGTCAGGTTTGGCAATCATTGGAAGGCCGATTTCGTTCACTGCTTGATCAACATCTGCTTCCGTCTTGATAACAGCTCCAGGGACCACAGGGACACCTGCTTTTTTGAAAAGCTTCTTCATTTCAGACTTAAATTTCGTCTTTTTGAGATCCTCTGGTTTGGCACCAAAAACATTGAATTGTTCTCTGAGTGTTGCATCCAACTCAAGCCAGTATTCATTATGAGACTCGATGCGGTCAATCGGGCCATGTTTATAAAAGAGAAAAGCAACTGCTCTCTTGACTTCATCTATATTTTCAAGATTGTCCACACGGAAATACTCGGTCAGGCTATTGCGTAAAGGTTCATCCAATTGCTCGTAAGGTTCCTGACCAATTCCCAAGACGTTGATTCCTTTATTAGCTAGTTCAATGGTAAACTGTTGAAAGTTTTGTGGATAGTAGGGAGAAATAACAAGGTAATTCATAGGTAACTCCTTTATAAATAGAGATTGCCGAGGAAATAAGGCATTTGTTTGCGCCACCATTCCCAGTCGTGGGCGACATCGTGTCCCCATTCAGCAAACCAGGCTGGAATTTGTTTCTGGTCAAAGGCTTCTTTAAGCTTGTAGAAGGATGGCAGACCGTCTTGTTCCCAAGCTCCAAGTCCTGTACACAGCACAATCTCTGCCTGACGGTAACGGTCAATAAACCAGCCGTCGTTTTGGTTCCAGATATAATCAACTGGCGAGTTTTGGTAAATAGCATCGTCGTTATAGTAATCGCCGACAAAGAAACGTGCGTCGTAAACACCACTGAGAGCAATCACTTTGGTAAATACATCTGGATGCTGAAGGAAGAAATTGAGTGCATGGTAGGCGCCCATCGAGCAACCTGTCGTCATCATGCCATCAAACCAACCTGTCTTATGCTTGATAAAAGGAATGGCCTCCTCAATCACGTAGCGTTCGTAGGCACGGTGCATCTCCGCTTGGTCGTGACCGTTTTTCCAAGTGGCCAACCAACTCTCACTATCCACACTAGATAGGGTAAAGAATTGGACACGGCCTTCCTCAATAAAGGAAGCACAAGCATCAATCATGCCAAAATCATAGTATTCATTGTGACTACCACCTGATGAAGCAAAGACCACAACTGGAATCCCAGCATGACCATAACGGTTAAGGTACATTTCACGGTTAAGATTGCCACTCCAGTGGCTAAGATGTTCAATATGCATATTCTCTCCTTTCTTACTTTACCAGTTTTCTGCAAAAAATCTCAGACAGTCTGGTAAATTCTCCGACCATGGAATCTCACTATGGATGGCACCAGACTGAACTTTCAAGAAAAGATTATCTAAGTGTACCCCACCTGCTATCAAATCATGGTAATACCGAAGAGACGAATCAATATAGGCTTGTTTGATATTACCAGCCATCAAGGTCTTGTCTGTATCATCCGCTTCTTCCGTTCCCACATAGATAAAGATACGCTGGTCAGGCGATAGTTTCTGGCGCTCGATATAGCGATTAAAAGCTTCTTGGTGGAGCCAGTTTGCAGAAGAAAAGACCCCTAGACAACCAATTTGGTCTTGGTATTCCAAACCGATAAACTGGGTAATATTGCCGCCTAGTGAGGAACCAATCATAGCCGTATACTGGCGGTCTGCTTTTGTACGATAAGTTTCATCGATAAAAGGCTTGACCACCTCCATGACAAACTCAGCATACTCCACACCCTTACCGCCAAACTGCTGCCCTGGGATAGGAGATTCTTGGAACTTCCATGCCGCATACTCATTCATCCGCCCCATTCCATCATTATCAATTGCAACGACAATCATGCGACTGATATCAGGATTACGCTTAATAGCTGGAATAATCTTCCATGAATGGCCAATGAAAGACTCCTTGCTATAAAAAACATTTTGCCCGTCATGAAAGTAAACAACAGGATAGGAACGATCCGTGTCTTTCTCATAATCTTTAGGCAGAAGAACACGTACACGGCGCTCCTTACCTGTATAAGGAACCTTGAGTTTGTGTTCTTTCATTTTTAAATAAAAGTAGGATTGATTCATTGTCAGAAAACTCTCTATATTCAAAATTTTATTTTATTATATCACAGTTTAAGAAAAAAAGTCAGTTTTTCTTCCATTTTTGGATTAAAAACTAACTTTTTCATTTAATTTTCTAAATTCTTTTGGATTTTCTGATTAGAGGAGATTGTCAATCAAGTCATCAACTTCATCTTTTTCAGCTTGAGGTGTAATCTCGGTAATCATGATACCAGCCACTGATCGATCAACCAAGGATTCAACATCCATGCGCGCTTCGTACTGCTCCGCATTCTTAATCTTAGGATTTGTTTTTGGACGATCAGGCGCAAAAATCGTACAACAGTCTTCAAAGGGCTGGATTGAAATGTCAAAGGTATCAATTTCTTGTGCAATATCGATGATTTCCAACTTATCCATGGTTACAACTGGACGTATGATGGGAGTGTTGGTAACGGTATTGATAGCCTGCATGCTTTCAAGGGTTTGGCTGGCTACTTGTCCTAGACTCTCCCCATTGATGATAACCAAACCATTTCGTACCTCACGAATACGGTCAGTAATCCGCATCATAAAACGACGCGTCAAGGTCATAAGATAGGCTTCTGGCGCCTTGGCCTTGATTTCCTCTTGAATCTCTGTAAAAGGAACTTCGATAAACTGGATATTTCCACCAAACTTGGTTAATTTACGGGTCAAATCTTGGGCTTTCTTGAGAGCACCTGGACTAGTATAAGGTGGGCTGGCAAAGTGAACGGCCTCAATATCTACCCCACGCTTAAGAGCAAGATAACCTGCTACAGGTGAATCAATCCCTCCTGACAACATAAGCATCCCTTTACCTGAAGTTCCAACTGGCAAACCACCAGCCCCACGAATGGTTTCATAAGAAAGATAGGCTGCCTCTTCACGGATTTCTATCTGAAGATTAATATCTGGATTTTTCATTTGAGCTTGCACATTTGGAATGGCTTCGAATACAGCCCCTCCAAGTGTTTGGTTGAGTTCACGACTATCCAACTCAAAGTTGTGGTCGCTACGCTTGCTAGAGATTTTGAAAGTCATTCCTTCTTTGTAAATATCTTTCATAATCTCTTGCACAGAAGACTTCAGAACTTCTACAGATTTTTCAACCTTATATACTGGAGAAAAATTTTGAATCCCAAAAACTTGTTTGAGCGATTCTGCTACTGCTGTGTAATCTGCTCCATTGAGGTAAGCGTGGGCACGGTCGCGATCTGCCGTTACCTTAACTTGGGGATAGATAGACAAAACGTCTGAAATATTATTGCGAAGTTTATTGATGAAACGCATACGGTTTTTACCCTTGGTTGACAGCTCACCGTAGCGAATCATAATTTCTGAATACTGCATGAATGCTCCTATCTTACTTTTCTAGTTTGATTGTAAATCAATTTTAACTTGGTCAAAAACTGCTCGACCTGACTCATATCATTATCAAGGTCTAGACTAAGACGCACAGCTGACTGAGCCTTATCCTTGTCCACTCCCATGGCAATCAAGGTGCCTGCAGGTTTTCCAGCCTTGGACGAACAAGCAGATGTCGTTGATATGAAAATATCATAGTCTTCAAAGGCGTGAACGATGACTTCACCACGAACACCCTTGATTCCAAAAGTCAGAATATGAGGTGCGAAGTCTTCCTCATCTGAAAAGACAAATATATCCGGATAGTCTAAAAGTGCTTGGCGAATCACTACCTTCATCTGCCCAGTCTTGCTAGTAAAGATATCTAGCTTTCCATAGATAAACGGAGAGCCTTGGCTGTCGCTGCAATCCCTGCAACATTTTCAGTTGTCGAACGATAATCTCGCTCCTGACCACCACCTGTTAAAAGAGGTGTAATCTTCTTGCCAGACTTGATATAGACAAATCCAACCCCTCGAACTCCGTGAAACTTGTGACTAGAAAAAGTCGCGAAATCCACTCGTTCTGTCAGATACTTTTCAGTCGGAATCTTGGCAAGTGCCTGAACCGCATCAACGTGGAAGGAAATAGTCGGCTTGTCTGCTAACAGTTCTGAAATAGCCTCAATGGGCTGAACAGAGCCAATTTCATTGTTCACTGCCATGATGGAAACGAGGGTCGTATCTGGTCGTATCAAATCTGCTAGCGCCTCAACATCGACAAATCCTTTCTCATCTACTGGAGCCAAATCCACTTCAAAACCTTGAGATTTCAACCAAAGAGCTGATTCCTTGACTGCTGGATGTTCAATGGCTGATACGATGATGTGCTTGCCAAACTGGGCTTTTTCAAAGGCCACACCCTTGATAACCCAGTTATCACCTTCTGTTCCACCAGATGTAAAGAAGATTTCATCACTTTTCTTACCGATTAAATCTGCAATCTGTTGACGGGAAGCATCTAAAATTCGTGTTGCCTGGTCTCCCAAACGATGGAGACTAGATGGATTTCCTAAAATTTTCGAAGCCACCTGCATATAAGTTTCAAGTGCTTCAGGATAGGGCTTGGTCGTCGCCGAATTATCAAAGTAAATCATGTTTTCTCACGCTTTCTAAAATCACTCCTTCTATTGTATCATGAAACGGAGCCTGCGACAAGAAAGGGCAATTCCTCTTTTTTTAAGATTTTTTTAAAGAAATGCGGTATAATAAATTTTAATTAAAGGAGAGAATGTATGTCTAATTATCGTAGAACTTCAAAACCAAAAACAGAACACATCAAAAAAGGCTTTACAGTCTTTCAAAAAACCGTTGCTACAATCGCTAGTATCCTTGGCTTGATTACCGCAAGTATCACTATCATGAACGCCTTGGATAATAACAAAAATACTAAAAAAGAACCTACGACAAGCCAGACGACAACTATTGTCAAAGAAATTCAAAAAGAATCCCCTAAGGAAAATACTAGTCCCAATAAGGAAAATCACACCACTCAAGAAAAAACACAACAAGAAGAAACGCCAAAATCTAGCGTCAAGGAAGAGAAAAAAGAAGAGCAGAAAAAATCAACTCAGGATTCTTCTACTCCTGCTCCTACTCCAAGTAAACCTGCTACTGAAAACGAAAAACAGGTCAATCCGCCAACTTCAGAAAATAAAAGCAATCCTCAGTAAGCACATGATCTAAGAAAAAATCAACTCAAAAAATAAAACTGCGCAGTAACTTCTGTCTTGACCACAATCAAGCTAAAGAGAGACTGTGTTTTTGTATAATTGATGTTTTAGATGCTAGATTCTTGACCAATTTTGTGAGATTCATACTCATAATGATGAATCCTAGCGATGTTATGACAGTTTATTTATTTCTAACATAAACTCTGCACATGCCAAAAATACTCTCTCATCTGCCCCAAAAGGGAAAACATCCATTTTCTGTTTGACATAAATTCAAAAGCCTTCTTCACGCAGAAGTTAGTAACCCTTTTACATCTGACATAAATAACCTAGTTCAACCACTTCATAGGCATTACTTCCTGTTTTACTCTTATTTCATACTCTTCGAAAATCTCTTCAAACCACGTCAGCATCAACTTACCGTACGTATGTTACTGACTTCGTCAGTTTTATCTGCAACCTCAAAGTTGTACTTTGAGCAACCTGCGGCTAGCTTCCTAGTTTGCTCTTTGATTTTCATTGGGTATCAATTATAAACCATGGCATAATAAAACGAGCATATCCAACTGATACATCGCTCGTTTTTTTGATATTTTAGAGGTGATTTTTTGCTCAACCTCTTTTTGCTTACTAAAAATTAAAGAATTCCATGGCCTGTTTGAAAAGCAATTCAGTATACTCTGGGTCTTCTTGGGCAATGGTAACCTGATCTTGAATCATTTCCAAGTCATCTGTTATCATGCCATCAGCTCCTAGCTGAACAGATTTATCAAAGGACTCTGAACTATTGATGGTCCAAACGTACAATTTCTGATCGGTATTCCAAAGCTTATTGACAAAATTTTCATCCAAAGTTGAATACTCCATAGTGTAACCTGTAGCCTTAGTTCTTGGAAAGATACTATTATAAGGCAGGATGAAATAGACTGGAATTTGAGAATCGTAGGCTAGCACCTGGTCAATCACATGATAATCCAAAGACTGCATTTGGTGACCATTCTGCTTAAGAACCGTTCCATATTTTTCCATAAAGCGTTTCATCATATCTGGGCTATCTTTTCGACTGGTTTTTATTTCAATAAGGAGTTTTTGATGCAATTCATTGGCTTTATTGAGATAGTCATCAAAACTAGACACCTTGCTATGATAACCATTTTCTGAAATATCGAGTTTGGTTAATTTCTCCAATGTTAAATCTTGGGGATTGGCATTAACTCCTGTCAGATTCTTGATATTGGCATCATGCATCATGACAAACTGGCCATCTTTTGTTTCCTGAACATCTGTCTCAACGAAGTCTGGACTTAGTTGAGCCGTCTTTTCTAAAGATTGGACTGTATTTTGAACACCATTCTTATTAGATACTCCCCTGTGAGAGATAATCAAAGGTTTATTGGCGACTGGAGCTTCTAAATAAACATAACCCTCAAGAGCAAAAAGATACAAGCACAGCCCATCACTCCCCATCTCATCCAGTGGTCTTTCTTTCTCCTTGGTGTGATTTCTAGTTCTTCTCCTGTTAAGAAGGAAACAAACTTAATAAGGAAGTAAGTCAAGGCTATGTAGTGGAAATTCTTAATCAAGACAAAGTTGATAATTCCCAGTACAAGAGATTCCTTATGGGTCAGACCATCCATCAGCACCTGACTTGCTAGGATTGGAATCAACAGAAGAATAAAAAATAGATAGGTTTTGACGACAATCCAAAGCAAGTTCCAAGTATAAAACCAGGAGTGCTTTCTTGTCTTCTCTAGACTGTATCTGACAGCTTCTTTGACTGTTTTCTTTTCAAATAAAAGCTGAGGTAGGGCAAACATGAAACGCACTGAAATGTAAAATAGAAGTAAAGCTAGAATAGTAACCACTATACCTACTAGCCAATACTTATCTTCCACATAATCAACGATAAAGTCCGGAATGACAATTTTATTGAGATAGTAAATCTTTAAAATCTTTCGAATCAATGGAAAGAGCATCATGATATAAAAGAAGATAAAGGCTATCTTAGCAAGCGTCACTTGCTTCATAAACAAGAAACTTTGGCGAAAGACCTTACGACTGTACTCCAGCAGGGTTCTCTTTTCATGATAGAGGAGGTGTCGAGCTCCGATGAAGAGAAGTCCTATCTGGTAATAGGCGACCAATAAATTAACAATTACAAGAACAAATAAAGCAAGACTAACAAAGGGTGAGCCCGTTATAATGGCAAAAATATTATTGTAGGAAAGAAAGAGATAACCTGTCTGACGGAGCAAAGTCCAGCAATCCAAGAATTTGATGGTAACCAGACAAACTCAATCATCATGAATATCAAGAAAAAGAGAAAGAGAATTTTATCTAGATTAAAGTATATCTGCTTAAAACCTAGATTTTTAGGTTTTTCAGGTTTCATAGGCACTCCTAGTCAAATAATTGAGACAAGTCCAAGCCTCCAAAAGGATTGTTTGATAGGCTACTTTCTGTCTCTAACAATTCTCTAGCTTGATCCGACTCTAGAAAGGACTCATAAACACGCGCCGTCATACGAGCATCCTCTAAGCTATTATGAGACTGACCTTGAAATCCAAGAAATGAAGCAACAGTTTGCAACTTGAGATTGGCAATACCATGTAAATCTGAACTCCGACGTTCAAAAGCTTCATCATACAGATCTACCTTGTACTGCTGGCTGTAGTCTAAACCATGCTCCGCTAGAATAGGCAAATCACTTTTAGCAGCATTGTAGCCTACCATGGGTAAAGAACCCACAAAATCTTGGAGTTCTTTTATGACTTCCTCCACTGGAGGAGCATCTTTTAAGGTCTCAGCCGTAATCCCTGTCAAACCATTGATAAAACTTTTTAAGGGCACATTGGTATGAACATAGGAATCATAGGCATCGATTTCCTGACCATCTCTAAAACGCACTGCTGATACTTGAATCAGGTGTGTCTCTCCTTCGTGCTGATTAAATTCTAAGTCAAAAGCAATGTAATCTTCTAATTTTTCCATTCTATACCTCTCCTATACGGTTTCTCTTCTTAATTATATTTGAGCAATCATACTATTCACAAACAAAAGAAGCCATCAGGTTAGCATTTAACCTAAACAGCTCCTTGATTATCCTCCAAATAAACGAGCAAAAAAGCCTTTCTTAGTTGATTGGACTTCTTCTTTTGCTTGGTCCAGCTCTAGCTTGAGATTTTCTTGATCCTTCATAGCTTGAAGAGTCAATTGCTGCTGCTGATCGAGTTGTTTGTCTTTCTCAGCAATCTGACGGTCTTTGATACGCATCTGCTCGTCTTTTTTTCTGATAACTGACGATCCTTGGCTTTTTAATTGTTCATAGAGACGAAGAATTTCAGCATTCTTTTCGTCAACCAGAATCTCCATCAGCTCACGTTGCTTGACATCTTCACTGACAGGCTCATCTTCAAAAATCGTTTTTTTATAGATTTCTTCAAGCTTAATCAAGCCACTTCTGGTAACTACTGTTACCCCTTTGTCATTTTTATCTGTGTCTTCTTCTGGTAATTCTTTGACACGGTTATTGATTGCTTGGCGAGATAATCCTAAGACCTCTGCAATCTCACTGACGGTCATTTCAATACTCATAATATCCTCTGAAACGTTTTCTAGCTTTTCTTTACTTAAATCTTATCATAAGCTAGAAAAACTGTCAAATTTCCGCTTAATCTAAAGCCTTCAAAAAGGCTAACAATACTTGGGCAGAGCGACGTCCAGCTTCGATAATAAACTCATCAAAAGAGATGTTTGCTTCATGGTTGGCATTATCACTCATAGCTCGGATGACTAAGACTGGAAGATCAAGAGCATGCGCTGCTTGAGCAATAGCTGCCCCCTCCATCTCCACGGCTAAAACATCTGGGAAATGGGACTTAATCGCTTCTATCTTATCATTTCCTGCGACAAAACTATCTCCTGTAGCAATCAAACCAAGATGCCAATTCTGGTCCAATTGAGATAAACTCTCTTGGATTTTGGCAACAAAGGTTTTATCTGATTCGAAATAAAGCGGTTGTTGCGCCATTTGCCCATAAGCATAGCCAAAAGCTGTAACATCCACGTCATGATAGGCTAACTTGTCAGCAATTACAACATCCCCAACAGCGATACCCTCTGCTACTGCTCCAGCAGATCCCGTGTTAATCAAAGCATCCACTTGAAAATGATCAGCCAAAATCGCCACACTCATAGCAGACATGACCTTACCAATTCCACTTTCTACAAGAATGACTTCATGCGAAGCAATGGTTCCTGTGTGATAGGTATTCCCTAAAACAACTTGCCCTTGGGCATTTTCAAGATGCTGGACCAGATAAGCCAGTTCTTCTGGCATAGCCGCAATAATTCCTATTTTCATTTCAATTCCTTTTCTATTACAAAAGTTTCATTGCTAAGACAAGCAAAATCAAGAGAAAGATGACCGCGAATAAGATTTTATTCAACTTAGAATTGAAGACATTTCTCTTGGTATTTTCAATGCGACGGCTTTTATGAATAGACGGTTCGACCTGAATCTTCAAGGTTTCCTGGCTAAAGCTATGTCCCTTAGGATTGGCATAACCAAAACGGGAAGAAGAGGTTGGTAAAATTTTTGTCTCCTCATCATCTAGCAAAGGGGGACCTGAAATTTTTTCGCCTCTATTAGCTCTTTCAATCATTTCATCCGTTAATAAAGGTTTACCCATATTGACCTCCTCTATTGTTTGTGCAATTCCCAATACTGTACAGCCATAATTGTCTTGGCATCACAAATATGACCTGATTGGATCAATTCCTTAGCTTCTTCTAGGCTCACTTCAAGGACTTCCAAGGTCTCATCTTCATCCTGGGGACGCGGATTTTCCACCTTTGTCAAATCGCTAGCTCGGTATAGTTTCAACTTTTCATTACAAAAGCCAATAGCTGAATAAAAATCATACAAGAGTTCTAACTTCCCTGTATAGGCTGTTTCTTCCTCCAATTCACGCAGAGCTGCTGCAACAGGGTCTGTATTTTCTCCTACTTCCAATTTTCCGGCTGGAATTTCGTAAGAGACAGCCTCGATGGCTTTGCGGTACTGCTTGACCAAGATAAGTTTTTGTTCATCCGTTACCGCTAAAACACAGACAGCCCCATTGTGGAAAATCAAATCCCGTTGGGCAGTTCCCTTGCCTTCTGGTAATTCAACCTGTTCTTGAACCAGTTTAAAAATTGGTCCTTGATAGATTTCTTTTCGGCTAAGCGTTTTTTCTTCAAATTCCATGACAGACTCCTACTGATTATTAGGATGATGAGGAAGGCGAGTTGCATATTCGTCTTTATTGACCTGACGACCGCGACCAATAGCAATCGCATCTGCTGGCACGTCTTTAGTAATAGTTGAACCAGCACCAACAAGAGAATTGTCACCCAACTCAACTGGGGCAATAATGGTTGAATTTGAACCAACAAAGACATTGTTGCCAATGACTGTCTTGTATTTGTTTTTGCCGTCATAGTTGACTGTAATGGTTCCAGCACCAAAGTTAACATGGCTACCCACTTCACAGTTTCCGATATAAGTCAAATGACCAGCCTTGGTATTCTCACCGATAGAAGAACCTTTTACCTCAACAAAGTTTCCAATATGAACTTGGGCACCCAGGCTTGAACCTGGACGAATGTGGGCATAAGGACCGACTGTCACACCGTCCGCAACACTACTTTCCTCAATCATAGAGTTGGTAATAACAGCTCCTGCTCCGATAGTACTATCCACTACATAAGTACCGTTTGTCAAAACAGTCTCAGCACCAATTTTCGTTTGCCCCTTCAAGGTAACATTGGCTTCGATTTGAACTTCCGGAGCGATCTCGACATCAATATCGATATAAGTCGCTTCTGGATTGACAAAGCTAACACCATTGACCATGTGCTGATGATTGATGCGACGGCGCATAACTGACTCAGCTGTCGCAAGAGCCACACGGTCATTTACCCCAAGACTTTCATCAAAGTCTTTCAAAGTATAAGCACCAACTTTTTCACCAGCTTCACGGAAAATGCCAATGACATCTGTAATATAGTATTCACCTTGAGCGTTATTGGTATTGATATTTTTCAAAGCCTCAAACAAACGCTCGTTGTCAAAAACATATGTTCCAGTATTGATTTCCTTGATTTGCTTTTCAAAATCTGTAGCATCCTTTTGCTCAACAATGCGAAGAACCTCAGCATTGTCATTACGCACAATACGTCCATAGCCAAAAGGATTATCTGTTTCAGCAGTCAAGATAGTGGCCACATTCTTATGATTGATGTGGAAATCAATCAAGTTTTTCAAGCTTTCACCTGTGATTAAAGGAGTATCTCCTGCAATGACCAAGGTGTGCCCTGACAAACCTTCCAAAATTGGCTCTGTCATCATAACTGCATGGCCAGTTCCTAACTGTTCAGATTGAGTCACAAATTCTGTCTGTCCAGCCAAGACCTGCTCAACCAATTCTGCCTTGTGTCCGACAACTGTTACTGTCTTTTCAGGTTGGATAGCTCCCACACTACGGAAAACATGTTCCAACATAGAAATACCCGCAACTTTGTGCAAAACTTTTGGCAAATCAGATTTCATGCGAGTCCCTTTACCCGCTGCTAAATAATGGCATAATTTGACATAATCTTCTCTTTTCTCTAGAAATTCCCTTTTATTATACCATATTTCAAATCATTCCGCTCCCTTGAATGAAAAAATGCTCCAAAGTCCTTTTCTTAACCCATTTTTTGAGTATTTTTTTTGATTTTTTTTCATTTTTAAGGTAGAATTATGAGATATGAGAAAGAAAAATTAATCCGCTTATTTTATTTGGTTTTTTTGGGATTATGATTTTCATTTTAATCCTGAATCGCCCTCGTTTTGAGGACCATCCTGTAAAAACAAAGTCAAATATCGCGCAAGTAGAAACACAAGCGCTACACAATATAGATAAACCGGTAATTGATGTTTCTGGTTGGCAGCGTCCTGAGGAAATTAATTACGATACTCTGTCCCAAAAACATTTCTGGAGCTATTGTTCGCGTCCATAGTGGCGCTCAAACGTCCAAAGAGAACGATGCTGCCTTTGTTAATGGGGTAGATAAGGCCTTTAAAAACCCATATCACGGAGTTTCAAAAAAACGAAATGTCCCAGTTGGTGTCTATGCTTATTTAGCTGGAAAAAGTATCCAAGAAATGGAAAAAAAGCCGCTGAAGTTTTTTTTATAACGCCTCTTCACCATACAGCCCTAGTTACTATTGGCTAGACGTGGAAGAAAAAAACCATGTCCAATATGAACGAGGGTGTTGAAGCCTTTCGAGCAAAAGCTAGAATCACTTGGTGCTAAAAAAACATCGGAATCTACGTTGGTGTCTACTTCATGGAAGAACACAGTATTGATACAGGCAAATTTACGTCTGTTTGGATTCCTTCCTATGGTTCAAATACCGGATTTTTCGAAAGCAAACCTAATACGGACTTAGATTACGACATCCACCAGTACACTTCTAAAGGAAAAATTGCTGGCTTTGATCACGATTTGGATATCAACGTCATTTCTTCCTTAAAAAAACAAAGAAGAAACCTTTAGAAAACTCTTTTTAAAACCTTAAAAGCATTTGTTTATCATTTGCTTTTTCTTTTTGTGTTTGATTGTGATACAATATAGTAAGGATTTTTTGAAATAGAAATAGTTGGAGGAAAAATATGCTCTCATGGTTAGCACGCCTTATTAAAGGGATTGTCATTGCTCTTGGATTTATCCTACCGGGAATTTCCGGAGGGGTTCTAGCAGCAATCTTAGGAATTTACGAACGGATGATTGGCTTTCTGGCCCACCCCTTTAAGGACTTTAAAGAAAATGTTTTGTACTTTATTCCAGTTGCCATCGGTATGCTTCTGGGAATCGGCTTATTTTCCTACCCGATTGAATACCTGCTTGAAAATTATCAGGTCTTTGTCTTATGGAGCTTTGCGGGTGCCATCATTGGTACAGTTCCTAGCCTTCTCAAAGAATCAACTCGAGAATCTAACCGAGACAAGATTGATTTAGCTTGGTTTTGGGCAACCTTTATCATTTCTGGACTAGGACTCTATGCCTTAAATTTTGTTGTTGGAACCTTAAATGCCAGCTTTCTTAATTTCGTCCTAGCAGGTGCACTGCTGGCTCTTGGTGTATTGGTTCCTGGCCTCAGCCCATCAAATCTACTTTTGATTTTGGGTCTCTATGCTCCTATGTTGACTGGTTTTAAAACCTTTGACCTCTTGGGAACCTTCTTCCCGATTGGAATCGGGGCAGGTGCAACTCTCATTATTTTTTCAAAATTGATGGATTATGCCTTAAATAACTACCACTCACGAGTCTATCATTTCATCATCGGAATCGTCTTATCAAGTACTCTTTTGATCTTGATTCCAAATGCAGGAAACGCTGAAAGTATCCAATACACAGGCCTTTCACTTGTCGGTTATGTCATCATCGCCTTCTTCTTTGCACTGGGAATCTGGCTTGGTATTTGGATGAGCCAATTGGAGGATAAGTATAAATAATGGCAAAAAAAGTTAAAATCAAAAAAACATTGGTGGAACAAATCCTATCTAAAGCAGGTATCCCACATCAGGGGATTCAAATCAATGCCCTGGAAGGAGAGCTACCTCAAGGTTATGAACGAGATCAGATTTTCAAAACCTTGGCGCTTTTGGGAGATAAAACAGGACCGATTATCGGAATTGTGCCTATCACTCAACACTTGTCTGAAAAGAAACTAGCCAAAATTTCTGGCAATAAAAAAGTGAGCATGATTCCACAAAAGGACTTGGAAAAAACAACTGGTTACATTCATGGAGCTAATAATCCTGTCGGAATTCGTCAGAAACACAATTATCCCATTTTTATCGATAAAATTGCTCTAGACTTGGATCAAATGATTGTCTCTGCTGGGGAAATTGGTCACAGCATTATCGTTGCTCCCCAAGACTTGGCTAGCTTTGTAAAGGCTGACTTTGTAGATATTTTGGAGGGCAACCAAGAATGAAACTCTACTTTGTCCGCCACGGTCGTACAGTCTGGAACCAAGAAGGCCGTTTTCAAGGTGCTAGTGGTGATTCTCCCCCTTCTTCCTGAATCCATTAAAACCCTAAAACAACTTGGCCAATATCTCAAGGAAATTCCTTTTGATCAGATTTATTCAAGTGATTTACCTCGAGCGGTCAGATCTGCCGAGATTATCCAAAGTCAACTCAAAACGCCCTGTCCTTTAGAAAGTGTTCCTAATCTCCGTGAATGGCAGTTGGGGAAGTTGGAAGGTTTGAAAATTGCAACCTTGGAAGCTATTTACCCACAACAAATCAAAGCTTTTCGATCTAATCTTGCTCAATTGGACACTCAAATGTTTGGAGCCGAATCCCTCTATAGCACCACGCAACGGACCATCCAATTTATCAAATCATTAAAGATAGTCCGGCTGAGCGTATTCTAATTGTCGGTCACGGTGCCAATCTTACTGCCAGTCTTCGTACTCTTTTAGGCTATAAAGAACCACTTCTTCGTAAAGATGGTGGTCTAGCAAATGCCAGCCTGACCATTCTAGAAACCCATGATTTTGAAACATTTACTCTCGATACTTGGAATGATACTTCCTATCAATAACAGGACTTGATTATAGCGTCAAGTTCTTTTTAGTTTTGAAAGATTATCCGTGAATTTCTTGCTTATTTATGATAAAATGGGAGTATCGCAAAAAATGACTCATCGTATTCAATTTTGAGTAAAACTAGGAGGATCCCATGTCAACAGAACATATGGAAGAACTAAATGACCAGCAGATCGTTCGCCGTGAAAAAATGGCTGCGCTCCGTGAACAAGGAATTGATCCTTTCGGAAAACGCTTTGAACGCACTGCAAATTCACAAGAATTAAAAGATAAATTTGCTGATCTCGATAAAGAACAATTACACGATAAAAACGAAACAGCTACTATCGCAGGACGCTTGGTAACCAAACGTGGTAAAGGTAAAGTAGGTTTTGCCCACCTTCAAGACCGCGAAGGTCAAATCCAGATCTACGTTCGTAAGGATGCTGTCGGTGAAGAAAACTATGAAATCTTCAAAAAAGCAGACCTTGGTGACTTCCTTGGTGTCGAAGGCGAAGTGATGCGTACAGATATGGGAGAACTCTCTATCAAGGCTACTCACATCACACACTTGTCTAAGGCTCTTCGTCCTCTACCAGAGAAAATTCCATGGTTTGACAGACGTTGAAACAATTTACCGTAAACGTTACCTTGACTTGATTTCTAACCGTGAAAGCTTTGAGCGCTTTGTCACTCGTTCAAAAAAATCATTTCTGAAATCCGTCGTTACCTTGATCAAAAAAAGGTTTCCTTGAAGTGGAAACACCTGTTCTTCATAACGAAGCTGGTGGTGCTTCTGCCCGTCCATTTATCACTCACCACAATGCCCAAAACATTGACATGGTGCTTCGTATCGCGACTGAGCTTCACTTGAAACGCCTAATCGTAGGTGGTATGGAACGCGTTTATGAAATTGGCCGTATCTTCCGTAACGAAGGAATGGATGCTACTCATAACCCTGAATTTACTTCTATCGAAGTCTACCAAGCTTATGCAGACTTCCAAGACATCATGGACTTGACGGAAGGCATTATCCAACATGCTGCTAAAGCTGTCAAAGGCGAAGGCCCAGTTAACTACCAAGGAACTGAAATCAAAATCAATGAACCATTTAAGCGTGTTCACATGGTGGATGCTATCAAGGAAATTACTGGTGTAGATTTCTGGCAAGACATGACTTTCGAGGAAGCCAAAGCTATCGCTGCTGAGAAGAAAGTTCCAGTTGAGAAACACTACACTGAGGTTGGTCACATTATCAATGCCTTCTTTGAAGAGTTTGTTGAAGAAACCTTGATCCAACCAACCTTTGTCTATGGCCATCCAGTAGCTGTATCTCCACTCGCTAAGAAGAATCCTGAAGACGAACGCTTTACTGACCGTTTCGAGCTCTTCATCATGACTAAGGAGTACGGTAATGCCTTTACTGAATTGAACGACCCAATCGACCAACTTAGCCGTTTTGAAGCCCAAGCTAAAGCCAAAGAACTTGGTGACGATGAAGCAACAGGCATCGACTATGACTACATCGAGGCCCTTGAATACGGTATGCCACCAACAGGTGGTTTGGGAATCGGTATCGACCGTCTCTGCATGCTCCTCACTGATACAAACACTATCCGTGATGTATTGCTCTTCCCAACAATGAAATAATACTCTTCGAAAATCAAATTCAAACCACGTCAGCGTTGCCTTGCCGTACTCAAGTACAGCCTGCGGCTAGCTTCCTAGTTTGCTCTTTGATTTTCATTGAGTATAAGCTCTTATCCTCTGGCTCTTGTCAGAGGATTTTTTGATGCAAAAAGAGACTGAGGAAACACTCAATCTCTACTTTTCACTTCTTTTGTTGCTACATCATCTCCAAAACCATTTTTTTGGCTGATCTCTTGGAACTTCCCTTCTTGGTGTAGTGCGATAAAGGCTTGGTTTAATGCTTGCAGCAATCTCTTGTCTGCTGGTCTAACTCCGACCGCAAAGGATTCACTTTCAAATCCTGCTGAAAAAACATTATAGTCATTTAATATCCCCTCAGACTGGAGGTAGTAATTAGCATACACTCGGTCAATCAACAAGGCATCAATCCGGTCATTTTTCAAATCAATCAAGGCTTCATTGAAACTCTGGTATTGATTGGCCTTCTGGTCTTTTACACGATTTTTCAGTAAATCTGGCTGGGCTTCAAAGTCTAAATAACCAGAGGAACCGGCTTGGGCTCCCAAGGTCTTATCCTTCATATCCTCTACTGAATGGATCTGCTGGCTTTTTTTCGTCACCAGAACTTGCTGATTTTCCATATATGGAATGCTAAAGGCAACCTTCTCTCGGCGTTCATCAGTGGCAGAATAGCCATTCCAGATGGCATCTATGGTTCCATTTTGCAGTTCCGTCTCCTTCATATCCCAGTCGATTGGCTGAAATTGAACCTTAAAACCTAATTTTTCAGAGACAGCTTGTGCTAAATCAATATCAAAGCCCGTATATTGGCCATTCTTTTCTTCAAATCCCATGGGTACAAAAGTATTGTCAAAACCAATAGTTATACTCCCCTGCTCTTGATACTTATCCCAGTTATCCTGCTTTGGATCGCTAGCCTTCTGAGTACAAGCCGTTAAAAAGAGAGTCAGGAGAGAAACCAATACTAAAGCAATTTTCTTATTAGTCATTGGCACCTCCTACTTGGGCTCAACCTTGAGAATCTGATCTGCGATATTTCAGCGAACTGTAAATCGTGGGTAACCACAATCTGCGTCATCCCAAGTTCCCTATTTTGTAAGATCAGTTTTTCCACTTCCAAGCGCAATTCTGGATCTAGGGCAGAAGTTGGTTCATCGTAGCCAATGATTTCTGGGTCAATCATCATAGCACGCGCCAAGGCCACCCGTTGCTTTTGCCCACCAGATAGTGAGAAAGGATAGGCATCTGCATAACCAGCCAGTCCCAACTGTTCCAAAAGCCCTCGCGCCTTCTGCTCAGCCTCATCCTGCTTCATTCCCATGGTTTTTACGGGCGATAAGGTCAAATTATCTAGAACTGATAAATGAGGGAACAGTTGAAAATCTTGGAAGACAAATCCCAGTAGATTCCTCTTCTCCAATTCATCCAGTTCTAAAGGTTCTCCATTATAAAAGATTTGCCCTGAATCAATAGTTTCAAGACCTGCAAGCATGCGCAAGAGGGTTGTCTTACCTCCACCAGAAGGTCCTACAATAGCCAGGATTTGTTTTTCAGGAATGCTTAGACTGAAATTGGACAAAATTTGCTTTTCACCAAAATCCTTATTGATATTTCGTAATTCTAACATGGCAGCCTCCTATCTATAGTAACTATACTTCTTCTCAACTTTTTTGGCAAGAATGGTCACAATCCCAATCAAAATCAAGTAAATGGCTCCTGCCAAGAACATAGGAACCAGACTGGCGTCACGGTTGGCAGCTGTTCGACTCGCCAAGATAAGGTCTGAAATGCCTAGAGCATAAACCAGAGAGGTATCCTTGACCAAACTCATGACTTCATTAAAGACACTAGGAAGAACAATCTTGGTCACCTGAGGCAAAATAATATAGCGCACTGTGGCAAAAGGACTAAACTTCAAGACCTTAGCAGCCTCATATTGACCTTTAGGAATGGTATCAATCCCCCCACGGAAGATTTCAGCAAAGTAAGCCGCATAATTTAAAACAAAGGCAATAATGGCCGCTGGAAGACGGTCCAAACGAATCCCAATACTTGGGAGCACATAATAGATAAAGATCAATTGCAAGAGCAAGGGTGTGCCCCGCATGATCCAGATATAAATGTTAATCAGATAATGGAGGGGCTTCCAATGGACTTGCAAGGCAAAGGCAATCAAAACGCCCAAGGGAATAGAAAAAATCAAGACCAGTGCAAAAACCTGCAAAGTCATGCTTGCACCGCTCAATAAACTCGGTAATATCTCAAACAAATAAGACATACTGACACCTCCTAAAAATAATTGCTCCTATTATAGCATAAATAAACTAAATAACCAACTATTTTTGTAAAAAAATTCTTTTTTCAACAAAAAAAGTATAGCGTTTTGAAGCTATAATAGGACAACACGACTTCTAAAACCTTGTTAGACATTTGATACTCTTCGAAAATCTCTTCAATCCACATCACCTTCCATCTGCAACCTCAAAACAGTGTTTTGACCAACCTGCGGTTAGTTTCCTAGTTTGCTCTTTGATTTTCATTAAGTATTAGACATTTATAAATAAAAAGAAAGGACGATTTTTGGCCCTTTCTCGATCTTATCTTCTATTCGTTACCGTTAACTTGACTGATAATTGGAGTTTTATCTTCTTTACTGTGATGGATTTTCTTTTTTAGTTCGTGCTAATCTCAAGGCACGATTTGGATTGAGACGATTAAATAGTTCTTCCAATTTCTTTTCATTCCAAACGTCTGCGGCGGAAACAAAATTGCCATCCGCATCTCGGAAAGATATCGGTTTATCTCCCATATCAGTCTCCTAGTCTACAAATTCAAACTCAAATTTACCAATGCGGACCAAATCCCCATCCTTAGCACCACGCGCACGAAGGGATTCATCAACCCCCATACCACGTAGCTGACGAGCAAATTTCATGACTGATTCGTCACGATCAAAGTTGGTCATATTAAAGAGTTTCATGAGCTTTTCACCAGAAAGTACCCATGTCGCATCGTCATCACGACTGATTTCAAAGGCTTTTTCTTCCTCGTCAAATCCATAGTAAGCTTCTTCTTCCATATCTGACTCGTCGTAGAGCAAGAATTCTGGTGTCTTGTCTAACAATTCAGCTGTCGCATCCAAAAGCGTTGCCAGACCTTGCTTAGTCAAACCAGAAATTGGGAAGATAGCTGGTAACTCTTCAAATTCATCATAATTTTCAGCCAATTTTTTCTTAAATTCTTTAAGATTTTCTTGACTCTCAGGCATATCCATCTTATTGGCTACGATAATCTGTGGACGCTCCATAAGACGAAGATTGTATGACTCCAACTCCTTGTTAATGGCAAGATAATCCTCATAAGGATCACGTCCTTCGCTAGCTGACATATCAATGATGTGAAGGATGACACGGGTACGCTCAATGTGACGGAGGAACTGGGTTCCCAAACCAACACCTTGACTAGCGCCTTCAATCAAACCTGGCAGATCGGCTACTGCAAAAGATTCACCTGATTGGGTACGAACCATTCCTAAATTTGGCACAATAGTGGTAAAGTGGTAGGCACCGATTTTGGGTTTAGCAGATGTGATAACACTTAAAAGTGTTGATTTCCCAACAGATGGGAAACCTACTAAACCAACATCCGCCAAGATTTTTAGTTCCAATTGTAACTCACGTTCCTGACCTGGTTCTCCATTTTCAGAGATTTCCGGTGCAGGATTTTTGGGTGTCGCGAAACGAATATTTCCACGTCCACCACGACCACCGTGAGCAACGATAAATTCTTGACCATGTTCAATCAAATCTGTCAAAACCTTGCCAGTCTCTGCATCACGAACAGTTGTACCTTGTGGTACTCGAACTCTAAGGTCTTCAGCACCACGACCATGCATCCCTTTGGTCATTCCTTTCTCACCAGAATCAGCCTTGAAATGGCGATTGTAGCGGAATCCATCAAAGTCCGTAGTCCTTCGTCTACAACGAAGATGACATTGCCTCCACGACCACCATCACCGCCCCAAGGACCGCCATTAGGGACATATTTTTCACGGCGAAAGGCAACCATGCCATCACCACCATTACCAGCCTTGACCTTGATCTTAGCTGTATCTAAAAACATACTCATTTTTTCTTCTCACTTTAAAAAAGGGCTGGGAAATCCCAGTCACTAAATTTTCTTGAATCTATTTTATAGATTACTGAGGGCACCAATTGCAGTTGCAAAAATTCCCAATAAACTTGCTACTAGCATGATAATCACGATAAACAAGGTTATTTTCTCAAACATAGTTTTTTTACGATTTCCATTATCTCCAAATGCCATTTTTATCTCCTTCGTTACATTCTATTTTCTATTATCTTAGCATGAATTGAGCTAGTTTTCAATAGTCAGTTGCTACTGGCGCAATAATCCATAAAATGATATAAGCTACAATTCCCGCTCCGTAACAGAAAGCAAGGACACCCCATATTACGCGAACGATAGTTGGATCTATATCTAGATAATAGGCCACTCCAGCACAAACACCCGCAATCTTTTTGTCACGCCCACTTCTCATTAATTGTTTTTTCATAGCTGTTCCTCTTTCTATTCTTCATGGTCTTTCCAATAATCTCTTATGCTGATCAACTGTGTTTTTGAAGCCTTCAGCATGCGTCTAGAGCCTTTTACGGGTACAGCAACCACCTGTTGCGGTAGATACAAAACTGTTTTAAAAATACGCTGACTGACCGTATCATCTTTGGCTAAATCTTTCTGGAAGTTATTTGAAATAATGGCATCCAGATAAAACTCATACACTCGTTTCCCAAAGTTTTCAGCTGAAATCTCGTACAACTTCTCTGATAAAGTATGCTCATTCATGTCTGGTGTTGCAATCAGGGCCTCCAGAATAGCTCCAGCCAAATCATGTTCACCGTAATACAAGGTTCCAAACATTTTATCACTGATAAGATTGTCCAGATAAGGATTTCCATGAGCAATGACAGGCGTTCCACTGGCTAAGCTTTCCAAGTAGGTCAGCCTTGGGTTTCACTTGTCGATGCCGAGATGAAGAAATCCGCCGCCTTATAGTAAAGAGCTGTCTCACTAGGAGCAATCATCCCTGTAAAGACAACAGAGTCTTGAATCTCTAGTTTCTGGGCTTGCTCTTTGAGGTCATCCAGATAAGGACCATCCCCAGCTACCACCAGTTTAACCTTGTCTTCTTCTTTCAGAACTTCTGCAAAGGCTGCTAATACTGCTTGAATATTTTTTTCATAGGAAATTCTGGAAAGACTAAGCAACATCTGTTCATCATCTTGAATCCCTAGTTTACTACGTAGTTCTTTCAGATTTTCCTGCTTGATTTCTGGACGCTCAAACTTAGCTAATTCAATCCCAGTTGGAATGACTCTCTTTTCCACCTTGACCTTATAGTCAGATAACAAGTCACGGACAATCTCACTCGGGCAAATAACCCCATCCACATCGTGCAGGAAACCTCTGACCAGATACTTGACCATACTAGGACGAATCAACATCCCCTTGGCAATATAATGCACATAGTCTTCGTACTGGGTGTGATAGGTATGGATGACTGGAATCTTCAATTCACGCGCAATCCAAATTCCCAACAAGCCAAGAGAAAATTCTGTCTGAGTATGTATAATATCTAGTTGATATTGTTTAGCAATTTCAAGCGCCTTGCTGAATCCTCGATAGGCAAAGCGACGATCCTTAAAAGCAAAGAAAGGAACGCTTGGAATGCGGATAATTTGCCAATCTTCGTAGCGATTGACATCCTTATCTGTCGTCGTAAAGATAAAAACAGCATGTCCCTGCTTTTCAAGTTCGGTTTTCAAGGTTCGAATACTGGTCGCAACACCTGAAACCTGAGGAAAATAGGTATCTGTAAATAAACCAATTCGCATAGATTACCTCACTTTTTACTTTCTCCCTAAAGCGGCTTGTTTTTCATAAAAGTCCAACCAGATTTGTAACAGATGCTCTTCTGAATACTCTCTAGAAATATTCTTAGCTTTTTCTTTGAGGTCTTTTAAGGCAGCAGGATTTGCTTGATATTCCAGAATAGCTTCTTTCATCTCTTCTCTATCTGCTGTCGCCCGATAATTTCCCTCTAAAATTACCTTATAAAGATCTAAATCACGCAACATAATAGGAGCTTCACAACTGGCAGCCTCTAAAATCGTCATCGGAAAGAGCTCATTGTAACTAGGCAACAAGAAAAGGTCCGCTAGGGCATACAATTCGCGCATACGCTCTGGTGACACAATACCTGGAAAAATCAAATTTTTAGGGGGATTCTCCATGATTTTCTTGTAGCGTTCATAACCATCTGTCATACCACCAAAAGAGAAACCACCTGCCCAGATAAAGGTAATTTGCGGCAATTCCTCAGCCAGACGGATAAAATCGTCAATCCCTTTGCGCTTCTGAACTTGACCAGCACCTACTACGATAAACTGATTGTCACTAAGACCTAGCTCTGTACGCAGTCTGACTATCTCTTCTTGTGGTAGAGGATGCCATTTTTCCTTGTTTACAAAGTTAGGAATATAAGTCACTTTTTCACGTGGAATACCAGCTGCCACCAAATCCTCGATAAACATAGGATTGACCACCACCAAGTGCTCCATCCGGTTGTAAAAAGAAAATACATAGCGTTTCACAATTCCCTTTAAGAAAAATGGAATTTCAAACTTCCCTCAAGTGTATCAGGTAAGAAATGCACATAGCCAATTTTCCTTCCTGAGCGTTTCTTTTGAAATGTTGATAAATAATAGGGAAAATCAATTGTATGAAAGTGAGTCACATCTGCCTCTATTGGAAGATTTTCTGTAACAATCAATTGATCCTTTGCATCTCGGTGAAGAAGACGAACTAATTCACGGTAAGCGCCCGAAACTCCTTGTCCTGCTACTTTCTCACTTGAACTCAACATATTGATGCGTAATTTCTTTTTTTCCATAACTACCATTATATCATTTTCTTGGAATAAAATCAGCAAAAGAAAGGAGAGACTGGAGGAAAAGAGGGGGAAATTTCCTCACTTTTCCAACGGTCTCTCACATGCTTTTATATGTTTATTTAATTCCTAGGGCAATGCGTGCATAGCGACTCATTTTTTCAACAGTCCAGGCTGGATACCAGACTAATTTAACCTCTGTATCCGTTACTTCTGGTACCTCTGTCATGGCATCATAAATCTGATCCGTCAAAAGGTCTGCTAGGGGACAACCCATAGTTGTCAAAGTCATATCAATCTCTGTTTGTCCTGTGTCGCCATCAAAACGAATCTCATAGATCAAACCAAGATTGACAATATCGATTCCCAACTCAGGGTCAATAACTTCTTCCAAGGCTGATAAAATTCGTGTTTTGATGTTTTCAATTTGCTCTTCTGTATAAGCCATATTCATCCTCACTCTTAGTCTTCAATAAAATCACGAAGCGGTTTGCTGCGACTTGGTTGGCGTAGTTTTCTCAAAGCCTTAGCTTCAATCTGACGAATTCGCTCGCGAGTCACGTTAAAGACTTTACCAACATCTTCAAGGGTACGCATTTTACCATCATCTAGCCCAAAACGCAGACGCAAAACATTTTCTTCACGGTCTGTAAGAGTATCCAAGACCTCATCCAACTGCTCACGCAAGACGATACGAGTTGTATAGTCCACTGGATTTTCAATCACTTCATCTTCGATAAAGTCCCCAAGGTGGCTATCATCCTCTTCACCGATTGGTGTTTCAAGAGATACCGGTTCTTGAGCGATCTTCAAGATTTCACGAACCTTATCAGGAGTCATATCCATACGTTCAGCGATTTGCTCTGGTGTTGGGTCTTGACCCAATTCTTGAAGGAGGTTACGCTGTTCACGAACCAATTTATTGATGGTTTCAACCATGTGAACTGGGATACGGATGGTACGAGCTTGGTCCGCAATAGCACGAGTGATAGCCTGACGAATCCACCAAGTTGCATAAGTTGAGAACTTGAACCCTTTAGAATAGTCAAACTTGTCAACCGCCTTCATCAAGCCCATATTCCCTTCTTGAATCAAGTCAAGGAACTGCATACCACGGCCAACATAGCGTTTGGCAATAGAAACAACCAAACGAAGGTTGGCTTCCGCAAGACGTTGTTTGGCTTCGATATCACCAGCTTCAACTGCTAGTGCCAATTCTTTTTCCTCTTCATTGGTCAAGAGAGGAACGACCCCGATTTCTTTCAAGTACATACGGACAGGGTCATTAACCTTAGCAGAAGTTGAACCAATCAAGTCCTCATCGCTGAGTTCTGGTTCTTCTTCAGCACTAAGAACACGCGCACTTGGATTTCCTTCATTATCTGTGATAGAAATTCCTGCGTCCTGAATCCGTTGCAAGAGATCTTCAATCCCATCAGCGTCCAAGGTAAAAGGAACGACAAGACTAGCATTGATTTCATCATCTGTTGCTGTCCCTTTTTGCTTATGATTACGGATAAATTCTGCTACTTGTACATCAAATGTTGTTACTTCTTTTTGTTTTGTTGCCATTATTACTCCATTCTTCTCTTTTGGGAAATTAAACGTTCCAATTCTTCTAGGGCTGTGTCGGTATCTCCTACATGGCTAGCTTCCTGCACCTTCTTTTTGATTCTCATATTGTCCTGATTCAAGAGAGCCTTGTTTCGAGTCATTTCTACTTCACTAAGTTCCTGCGGTGACATCTCAGCAGGCAAATCCTGAGCTAAGACTTGGTACCAAGCTCTTTCAACTTCCTCTGTCTGTTCTGCTAAACTTCTGGAGGAAGATTGCCATACTGACCAAGCAAGTCATATAAGACCTGAAATTCAGGTGTGTCAAATACAAAGTCTTCTCGCAAACGGTAATCATTCAAAATAAGGGGAGATTCCATCATTCGATAAAGTAAATGAGCTTCTGCCCTCATAATAGCCGATAACTGCTTGGTGACAGGCATAGTGATTTGCGTCGGTCTGGAAATTACTTCCATGCGATTCTGCCTTTGTGCCTGACGGCTTTCATTAACAATCTGCTCAATCTGGGCATAATCAAAGGACGCCAGACTGTCAGCTAAAATATGAATATAGCTGTTTTGAGCAGTAATGGACTTTTCTTGAACAATCAAGGGAGCTATTTTTTCAATAAACTCAATCTGAGCCTGCAAATTTTCACTATTTTCAGGCTTATACTGGTGAATGTAGAACTCAATCGGACTAATACGAGTTTTCGTTAATAGATAGGCCAAGTCTTCTGGTCCATTTTTTTGTAGATACTCATCTGGATCCAAGTTATCAGGCATGCTGACGATTTGCACAGGCATATCACCAATTTCGTCCAGCGCTTTCAAAGTCGCGGCTTGCCCAGCCTTATCGCCATCGTAAACAAGAACCAACTTCTTGGTTAACCTTTTCAGATGCTCAACATGCTCACGACTTAAGGCCGTTCCCATAGACGCTACAGCATTTTCGATTCCAGCCCGATAGGCTGCAATGACATCCATGAACCCTTCCATCAGGTAAATCTCACTGGTTTTACCAGAAGATTTTTTTGCCCTATCCATATGATATAATTCGTAACTTTTGTTAAAAATTGCAGTCGATCGGCTATTTTTATACTTAGAAGTTTGTGAATCCGTTTTCTGCCAGATACGACCTGAGAAGGCAATGACCTTTCCTTGGTCATTTGTCAGGGGAAACATAATGCGATTGTGAAAGGTGTCTACAAATTGATTGGCATCTGATAGGTAAAATAGCCCTGAATCTAGAAAATCCTCATCACGATACTGACCAGACAAACGTTGATAGAGATAGTTTCGTTCTGGAGGTGCTAAACCAATCCGAAAATGCTTGAGCACTTCATCTGTCAAACCACGCTGATAAAGGTAGTTTCTAGCCTCTTCCCCCATGGTCGTTGTCATGAGAATAGCATGATAAAATTTAGCCGCATCTTCGTGCATATCATAAAGAGCTTGGTGAGGCGAGGCTGGCTTCTGCTCACTATAAAGCGGTTTTTCCACCTCTATCCCAACACGCTGACCTAAGATTTGGACAGCCTCCATAAAGGGAACCCCTTGGTACTCCTCGATGAACTTAAAGACATCACCCGAGCGACCACAACCAAAACAGTGGTAAAACTGCTTGTCCTCTACAACGTTAAAAGAAGGTGTTTTTTCACCATGAAAAGGACAGAGCCCTAGATAGTTCCGTCCTGCCTTTTGTAAAGAAATCACATCTCCTATGACTTCCACAATGTTGGCATTGTTTTTGATTTCTTCAATGACTTGTTTGTCAACCATACACAATACCTCCATGTTATCATAGTTTACTTTATATAGTATACTTTATTTCAGAAAAAAAGTAAACCATTTCACTCATTTTCCCTACTTTATTCAAAGAGCTGATAATAATCAGAGATTTTCATTTTTGCTTTTTCTTCTTGGTTCAAATCTTGGATAATTCGTCCTTCTTTCATGACAATCAAGCGATTGCCATATTTGAGAGCATCTTCCATATGGTGGGTAATCATAAGAGCTGTCAACTGGTCTTTCTTGACAAATTCGTCTGTCAATTCCATCAAGGCCACACTGGTCTTTGGATCAAGGGCCGCAGTATGCTCGTCTAACAAGAGTAATTCAGGCCGCTTCAAGGTTGCCATCAAGAGACTCAAGGCCTGTCTTTGCCCACCTGATAAGAACTCAATCGGTGTATTCAAATGTTTCTCAAGACCATTTCCTACTTTCAATGGTCGCCTGAAATTCATTCTTATAACTAGTCAAGCGTCGTGGTAACAATCCACGCTTTTCACCACGAAACTTGGCAATCAATAGATTCTCTGCCACTGTCATACGAGGAGCTGTCCCCATCTTTGGATCTTGGAAGACACGAGACAGATACTTAGCCCGCTTCTCTGGTGAAAACTTGGTAACATCTTCACCCAAAATACGGATGGTTCCACTGGTTAATGACAAGGTTCCTGCAATAGTGTTAAAGAGAGTTGATTTCCCAGCACCATTTCCACCTAAAATCGTGATGAAATCCTGTTCAAAAATTTCTAAGGAAACATCATTTAAAATAATCTTTTCTTCATCAAAGCCATTTTTAACGACTTTGGTTGCATTTTTTAATTCTACAATTGCTGTCATTTGCTTAATTTGGCTCCTTTCAAGATTGTTTGCTTAAATGTTGGAATCATGAGGCAGACTGCTAAAATCACGGCGCTGTACAAACGAAGGTAACTTGTATTAAAGCCAAGAGCGATAACTGCCCACACTAAAAATTGATAAGCGATAGAACCTACAACGATGGTAACCAGACGTTCTGCCAGGCTCAAACTCTTGAAGATAACTTCTCCAATAATCAAACTTGCAAGCCCCACAACGATAACTCCGATTCCTCGAGATACATCGGCATACCCTTCTTGCTGGGCAATGAGAGCTCCTGCAAGGGCAATCACACCATTTGATAAGACCAAGCCCATGAGCTCCATGCGTCCAGTATGAATCCCGAAACTTCTAGCCATATCAGGATTGTCACCTGTAGCAATATAGGCTTGTCCAAGTTTAGTATCCAAGAAAAAGAGCATGAGAGCAATAACAAGACTTACAAAGATAAGACCTGTCAAGAGTTGGTTCAAATCTGAATCAAAAGGTAAGACATCCTGAATTTGCTTGGTTCCAAGCAGGCCTAAATTGGCACGTCCCATAATCAAGAGCATGATAGAGTGACAGGAAGTCATCACCAAAATCCCTGAGAGCAAGGTTGGGATCTTCCCTTTTGTATAAAGAAGTCCAGCTGCCATTCCAGCCAAACAACCGGCTCCAACAGCAACAAGTGTCGCTAAAAAGGGGTTTACGCCTTTGGTTATCAGAGTGACAGCAACAGCTCCCCCAAGAGGGAAGGAACCTTCTGTCGTCATATCTGGAAAGTTCAAAATCCTAAATGTCATAAAGATTCCCAGACCTAAAATAGCCCAGACAAATCCTTGAGAAATAATAGATAATATCATCTGTTTCTTAACCTTTTCTATATGATTTTTATTGTAAAAAATTGGAGGAGATGTCCCCAACTCCTCCATTGTAGATTATTCAATCACTTGCCCTGCTTCTTTTAGAACAGATTCAGGAATCGTAATACCTAGCTCTTGTGCCAATTTTTTATTAATCACTGACTTACCAGTTGAAAAGACATTGACTGGAGTATCAGCTGGTTTTGCACCTTTCAAAACTTGCGCAATCATTTTACCTGTTGCCACACCGAGATCATGTTGGTCAACTACAACTGATGCCAAACCACCTGCTTCTACCATGGCAGTCGCACTTGGGTAGATTGGTTTTTTAGCTGATTGGTTGCTTGATACAACTGTTGAAAAAGCTGATGCAATGGTGTTATCAATTGGAACCCAGATAGCATCGACCTTGCTAGTCATAACATTAACTGTTGAAGCAATTTCATTTGTTGAAGGAACTGCAAATGTTTCCACTGTCAAACCTGCTTTTTCAGCATAAGCCTTAAATTCTTCAACCTGAGTTTTTGAATTGTCTTCGCTGCTTGAGTAAAGAGCTCCGATTGTTTTCACATTTGGTGTCAAAGCTTTGATGAGTTCAACTTGTTGTTGAGCTGGATTGTGGTCAGATACCCCTGTAATGTTGCCACCTGGTTTTTTCAAATCTTTAACCAAGTTAGCACCGATTGGGTCAGTAATAGCGGCCATGATAACCGGTAGGTCTTTGTTGCACTAGCCAAACCTTGAGCAGCTGGTGTTGCAATACCAACCACAAGGTCATTCCCATTTGCAACCAATTGTTTACTCATTGTCGCAACCTTACTTTGGTCACCTTCTGAGTTCATAAAGTCAATCTTCAACTGGTCATCTTTATAACCTTCTTCTGCAAGACCATCTTGAATCCCTTTATAAATCAAGTCAAGAGATGGATGGCTCACAAACTGAAGAACACCAACTTTGGCAACTTTCTTCTCATTCTTAGCTTCTGGTTTATTCATTGAAGAGTAAATCAAGCTTCCTGCTACTAAGACTGCTAATGCAGCGATAATTCCAATTAAACGTTTATTTTTCATTCTACTTCTCCTTTTTTATTCCTTAAAATACTTCACTTATCTAATACTCTTCGAAAATCTCTTCAAACCACGTCAGCTTCACCTTGCCGTAGGTATATGATACTGACTCTGTCAGTTCTATCCACAACCTCAAAACAGTGTTTTGAGCAGCCTGCGGCTAGCTTCCTAGTTTGTACTTTGATTTTCATTGAGTATAAACAAGCGACGCCATCGTTTTCTTTCCATACTAACCTCCATCAAAAAAGTCCTCACACAAAAAACTTGTGTGAGGACGTCGATGCGCGGTACCACCTCAATTATAGGGAATTTCCCTATCGCTCTGTCTCGCAATAACGAGATGCACTGTAAGGTGTGCTCACCGAATTTATGATTTCAAATTCTAAATAACATTCAGCCCAATTTTCATCATCATCACTTATCTGTTTTCAGCTACCACAGACTCTCTAAAAAGTTTATATGATTACTTTTCTGAATGGTTAAATTATATCATTTTTCAACTACTTGTCAAGACTCTTTTAGCATTTTTTTGAAATATTCAAAAACTTCCCCTATAGAAAAGAGGAAGCTTGATAGGTATCAGCCTGAATTACGCAATCCTGTCGCAATTCCGTTGATGGTTGTATGGATTAATTTTTCTTGGTCGCTTGATAATTCTCCTCGACGTTGACGTTTAATCAACTCCAACTGGATATAGTTAAGGATATTAAAGTAAGGCATACGGTAATCCAAACTTGCTTTTAGATATGGATTTTCAGCCAAGAGTTCATCGTAACCTTCGATAGCCAAGATAACTTCCTTGGTGACTTGCCATTCATTTAGAATAGTCTCATAGATTGCTTTTACTTCTTCATCCTCACAAAGTTTAGCATATTCAAAAGCAATGTTCATATTTGATTTTGACAAGACCATATCGACATTTGAAAGAAGCGATTGGAAGAAAGGCCAATTTTGGTACATATCTCGTAGGATAGCGATATTTTCTGGATTCTTATCGATAAATTCTTTGAAACTTGAACCGACACCATACCAGCCAGGGAACATGACGCGGCTTTGTGACCATGAGAATACCCCAAGGGATAGCTCGCAAACCACCGATTTCAGTAATCGTCTTACGAGCGGCTGGGCGAGAACCAATGTTAAAGCTTGAAATAGCCTTGATTGGACTTGACTCGAAGAAATAATCATAGAAATGGTCATTACCAAAGACCAAATCACGGTAGATATCATAACTACGGTCCACCACTTGGTCCATAATTGCTTCATAACGATTTGAGGTATTGGTATCACTCTTCTTCTGAGTAATCATACGGTTAATGGCTGCAGATACTAGCATTTCAAGGTTATAGTAGGCTGCGTCTTTGTTACCGTATTTATTCCCAATTACTTCCCCCTGCTCCGTCAAGCGGATACGATCCTTAATGGATTTGAGCGGTTGAGATGTGATGGCTTCATAGGTTGGTCCACCACCACGACCGACAGTCCCACCACGGCCATGGAAGAAGGTAACCTTAACACCAAATTCATCTCCGATAGCAGTCAATTGTTGTTGAGCCTTGTAGAGGGTCCAACATGATGATAGGTAGCCACCATCTTTATTACTATCAGAGTAACCAAGCATGATTTCTTGGTAGTTATTACGTGAAGCAATCCATTTCTTAGCAAGAGGAAGAGAAAGGTATTCTCTCATAGTTTCTTCTGAGTGGTCCAAGTCCTCAATTGTTTCAAAGAGAGGAACGATTTGGACACGGGCTCTTTCTTTATCAACTAACCCTACTTCTTTAGCAAGATAGCCAATTCCAGCATGTCTGATACGCTGGTTGCATGTGAAATGATAGTCTGACGAATAACATCATCTCCCAACTTATCTTTCAACTTACGAGCAGCCTTAAAGATTGCTAATTCTTTTTCAAGTAACTCTGATTTTTCAACATGAGTGGCAGAAAGAATACGTGGATCTTCTTCTAATTCTTTCAAAAGAAGTTGGCATTTTTCTTCTTCACTTAGTTCGCTATAACGCGAATGAATTCCTGCTGATTTCAAGAGTTCAGCTACACAGGCCTCATGAACACTAGAATCTTGACGCATATCAATAGATGCCAAATAGAAACCAAAAATTTCAACTGCTTGAATCAGCTCAACAAAATCACCAGAAATCAGTGCTTCACCCTTGTTTTCCAAGAGGGAATCACGTATGGTAATTAAATCCTTATAAAAATCATTGGCTGTTTCATAGCGAGCCCCAACTTCCTTATCTTCAATCAGATAAGCTTTTGTTGCTTGGATTTTTGATTGAATATCAAACAAGGCACGACGATACAGCTCTTTTTCACGATAAATCGAGTTATCCTTGGATTGACGAGCCATTTCTCTGACTTGCTTGCTTACATTGACGATACTAGTTGAGAGAGAGAATTCACGATAAAGTTGGTAAATCTTTTCATCATAGTAATTCATGATGACTTCACACTGGGTCATAGCAGATTGTTTCAAGGTATCTGCTGTAACAAAAGGATTCCCATCACGGTCTCCACCAATCCACATTCCCATGGTAATTGGTTTAGGATGTTTCAACTCCAAGCCGTGTTTTTTAGCCAGACGCTTGTACTCAGCAGTCAAATGAGGAACTGCCTTCAGGAATGAACTATTGTAGTATTCCATAACATTCGTGATTTCATTGGTTACTTTCAATTTCTTTTCACGAATCATATCTGTCTGCATGATAATCTCAATATAACGACGGAGATCATTATGCCATTTTTCCTTATTAATCAAGCCTAATTTCACATCACGGTACTTACGCAAGAGGGTATGGATATGGTTAGTCAAATCCAACATACTCTTACGTTGCACTTGTGTTGGATGGGCTGTCAAAACAGGAACAACATTCAAGTGTTCTAGAATTTCAACCGCATTTTCTTTTTCTGCAACCATTTTAATCGTTGCTGACAATTTCCCAAGATAATCTTGATCGATATTATTTTGGTGGTTGATTTCATAAGCCAAATCCACGTCTTCTGAAATATTAATCAAGAGGGGCAAGATAGAGAAATAGCGTGAAATATAAGCCATTTCATCATTTGACAGACTAGTAACCAATTGGTTCAAGCCTTGATAATCTTCTTGAGTTGACAATTCTTTCAACTGCATGATTTTTTCAAAAGTCTCTGGAGCAAGCATGTTTTTAGTGATATCTTCTAACAATTCTGTTAAAATCAATACTTCTTCTTGCACGACAGCTTTATTACTATAGTTTTCTAATTTTTGAAGAGACATAGGTAATCCTTTCCACTCTCAGCTCTACATATAGTTTGATGAGTAAGCTTCTAACTCCTCATATAATTGGGCACGTTTTTCACTTGCATCAATATTTAAGACAAAGGCGATAGCTACAGACAAGACTAGGAGACTGTTTCCTCCTTGCGATAAGAAAGGGAAAGTTACTCCTGTCGAAGGAATAATACCAGAAATTCCACCGATATTGACAAAGACCTGTACCAACATCATCCCCCCAACCCCAATCGCCATCATGGAATTAAAGGGATTCTTAGCTCGAATTCCTACTAGAATAATTCTCAAAATAAGGAAAAAGACAAGTGCTAAAATCAAGCCGGCTCCCACAAATCCAAACTCTTCAATGACAATTGAAAATACAAAATCTGTATGGGCCTCTGGTAAATAACCTCGTTTTTCGATTGAATTTCCTAAGCCTAGACCAAACCACCCACCATTCACCATGGCAAAGTAGGAATTGGCGAGTTGGTGACCTGCTCCTGCCAAATCAGCAAAGGGGTTAAAATAAGCACTGAAACGCTTGGCCACATATCCAAATACTGGAACTTTTGAAAATTTATCAACCCCTATAAAAGAAATAAGTGATAAGGATAGGGCAGAAATACCAACCAAAATTCCCAAAAATGCAATAAACCATCTATAAGCGATACCACTAATCGTATACATAATCAAGGCAACCAAAGCTAAGATAGAAGCATTCCCCAAATCTGGGAAAATAGCAAGGCTCCCAATCAGTACAAAGAGGACAAAGCGCCAGTCATTAAAAGCACGAGGAAGCCACTGATTTTGTGTCAAAACTTGAAAATCATAAATAGCTATATCCTCTTGTTGTTTGGAAAATCTATTTGCTAAATACCAAATAATAATAATTTTCAAATATTCGGCTGGCTGAATGGTCAAAGGTCCTACAGAAATCCAGCCGTAGGCTCCATTGACAGGAATACCAATCAAACGAGCCAAAACTAAAAGAATCAGCTCAACGAACATAACGATAAATAAAAGACGTTCATTTCTTAAAAAATTCAGTCTCAACTTATATATCAAGGCAATCAGTATCAAACTAAATATCCAAAATAGTCCCTGACTTCGGACCAAGTGCAGTGCACTTTGGCCTTCTTGAATTAAAATAGCACTGGTTGTCGAATAAACCACAATCAAGCCCAAAATAGATAAAAGTAAGTAAGGAACTAGAATAGAATAATTTAATAGGTGCCTTTTACTAATCTTCATAGTATCACCAATCTAATGAGAACAACACAATTGCTTCCCAAATTCCGTTTGTTTTCTAGTTTTGATTGCTATTATACCATTTTTTCCGAAAGAAAAAAACTCTTATCCATCAGATAGACCATTTTTGTCATAAGAAAAAAAGAG